>Ga0326727_10027888_pt1 | contig 10322 bp, 12 predicted proteins | sample MB2enrmetagenome_FD_207643 | JGI IMG/M metagenome (GOLD analysis project Ga0326727, IMG submission 207643) | Lab enriched peat soil microbial communities from McLean, Ithaca, NY, United States - MB29MY | ecosystem: Environmental > Terrestrial > Soil > Wetlands > Peat | place: USA: New York...
GTTAGTCTTGCGCTTAGAGATATAGTCATCGGGTGTCTCCTCTCTGTGACCTCCGCTAAAGGTCCTGGAACCTGGAGACACCCTTCCTCTTTCTGCCCCTACTTTCAACAGAAAATCTTACAGACACCAGAATCGAGCCGCAGCTCAATTTGGCTCCCTGTACTTTCCGTCGACGCTTGCCCTGATGTATGACATGAGTTGTACCATACGGCCGTAGGCTTCAAAGCTGGAGACTCAATGACGTCACCGATCTTGTGGAGGCTCCTTTTCTATGGCTGGTCTGCGTCGGAAATTTTAGTCGGCATCGCCACACGCACCAAACACAGCAGCGGAAAAGTGCGGGACCGCGGATCGTTGCTGATTCTGTGGATCGTAATTGCCACTTCCATCACGGCTTGCCAGTGGATCAGTGCAGCCACCCGGCCCAATATGTTCGGCGGTGCCCACGCGTTGAAGACCGCTGGCGTGATTGTGATGTTGGCCGGGCTTGCCGTCCGTTGGACTGCGATCTTTACCTTGGGCAAATCCTTCAGCTCCAACGTGGCCATTCAGGATTCACAGCAGATCACGCGCGCGGGGCTCTATCGCTTCGTGCGCCATCCTTCCTACCTCGGCCTGTTGTTGGTGTTTCTTGCCATCGGCGTGCATTCACGCAATTGGATTAGTCTTGCTGTCGTGCTACTTCCTACGACCGCCGCGCTTCTCTACCGCATTCACGTCGAGGAAACCGCCTTAGCCGAAGCCTTCGGCGACCATTACGTGGCGTATAGTGAGGCCACGAAACGCCTCGTTCCCTGGGTGTACTGACCTCGCTTCTTACGGTTTTTTCAAAATCACCACCACGAATATCTGCCTCCGAAACGCCGTGCTGTGGTGTTGACTTTGCGGCACTTCTTGAAACCTGGCGCCTCTAGATTTCGTCCAACTATCAGAGACGAACTTTACTGCGGAGACATTCGTGAACAAAATCATCCCCAGATTACTTCTTCTCGCAGTCATTCTCTGCGCCTCGCCGGCTTTTGCGCAAAACAACCCCACGGGCACCGCGGTAGCCCCGGGTTGCGGCCTTCCAGACACGAAATTCAATGTGAAAACGGACAAAGGTCAGCATCCGGTCACGCAACCGGATGCTGGAAAAGCGCTGGTCTATTTCATCGAGGACGACTCAGATTTCGATTCGAAACCTAAGCCTACCACCCGTATGGGCCTTGATGGCACATGGGTTGGAGCGACCCACGGCAATTCCTATTTCTACATCTCCGTGAATCCCGGAGACCATCATCTTTGTGCCAGTTGGCAGTCAACGGTGATTTTGGGGCAGGGTCAAAAGACTGTCGCGGCCCATTTCACTGCGGACCCTGGAGGCGTTTACTACTTCAGGGTGAGAAACGCCTGGTGGCTCAACCACGGGCCGGCTCGCATTGATTTGGAGCCGTTGGATAGCGATGAGGGCCAGCTTCTGGCAAGTAAATTTTCGTTGAGCATTTTTCATCTGAAGAAGTAACACCTTGCCGGTGCTCACGTTTCATCAGGACTAGCAAGGCTGGTGGGAATTTTTGCTTAACCATGACAGCGCCCCAGCAGGCGCTACTTCACTCTCAAGAGCACCACGCCATGCCCCGGCACTGAGACCACGTACTCCTCCATTGCGCCGAGGGCTTTCGCATGCCACACCTCGTGCACCTTCACCGCCCCCTTGCATCTAAGGTCTTAGAAATTGACCTCGATCGGAGCATCTCCTGCATCTCTCGCAAAGGTTGCCCTTTCCTGCCAGCAAGTCCTCGTTTTCGCGCCGCGTTGGAGTGGGCTCACCTCGCCGCCGCTTTTCCTTTCTATCATCCCGAGCGAAGCGACCCGATTTTTTCTTCCGCGCCGCTGTTTGGCGCGTCGGGTCGCGGAGCGCGATTTGTGCGCCCCGTGCGCTTCGCCGGGGCCGCGGGATCTCTCCGCCTCTTCTCTGTGTCCTCCGCAGTTGAAATCCCTATCTGCGAATCTCCACCATCAGGGTAGCCTTCGCAAAGAGCGCAGGCGGCCAAGGCGCCATCAAGAGCTCCTTCACCCTCCCGCGTTAGCCCATCGTTGCCAATTCTGCTACGCTGAGCTGAGCAATTGTCCAAAAGTGGAGGAGAAATAGCGTGAGGCTCGTGGCCGGAGTGGATCTGGGCGGAACTGCCGTCAATTATACGTTGCTGGACCAGCAAGAAAAATTTCTCATCGAAGGTATGTGCGAGCATCCTGCTCTTGTAAAGCAGGGGCCTGAGGTTTGCCTCCGCCAGATTGCCGATGGTCTCAAGATTGCCGCCGACAAGGCGGGTGTTCTCCTCTCGGATGTCGTCGCAGTCGGCCTGGATACTCCCGGCCCGGCGAGTGCGGCGGGCCGACTCAGCACGCGCGGTGCCACGAACTTCGTTCATCCGCATTGGGCGGGATTCGATATTCGCGAGGGTCTGGAACAGAAGCTCGGTAAACCGGTCTCCTATTTGAACGACGCAAACGCGGCCGCGATTTGGGGACACTATTCGATTTTTGGCGCAAACAGCAGGGAAACCTCAATCTCGACCGTCATCGGGACAGGCAACGGCGGCGGCATCATTCTCGATGGCAACGTCGTCAAGGGCAAAAACGGTTTTGGCGGTGAACTTGGCCACGTGCTCATTCCCTATCAAGGCATCGCCGGAATCACCGGCATCCAGCCGCATTGCAATTGCGGACGCACGGGCGATCTCGAATCGCTTTGTTCACTCACCGCGATCGAAAAGAATCTCCTGCCCTATTTTCTCCCGTGCTATCCCGGCCACGAGTTGGCGAAACTGGACGCTCACCAAGCGGCCAAGCTCGTGCGTAGTCTCGCGGACAAGGGCGACGCGTTGTGCAAGGAAATTTTCCGGGTTCAGGCCCACGCCTTGGGACTTTTCTTCGACGAAATGATCAATACGTTCGATCCCGATGCGTTAATCGTCGGCGGTGGCGCTCTCGAGGCCAGCAAGGAGTTTCAGCAGTGGTTCTTGCACGAGATCCGCGTCGGCATGCCAGCCCAGCGCGAAGAGCAGGCCAAAATTCCCATCTACGTCATGCCGAATGGCGACACCGCCGGCGCCCGTGGCGCCGCCATCGAAGCCCTAAAGCTCGCCCGCCAAAGCGGCCTCATGTAACTTTCGCGCTTCGCTTGACGTGTCCTTGGATAACTGGTCTAGCGGGAACACAGCTTGGTCCCTCGCGTCCTCCAGGAACGCCTCGAACAATCGCGTCAACGGGCCTGTTAATTTGGCCACTTGTTTTCGTCGCTTCGCGACGGACGCAAATCGGAACGGTGAATGCGTTTCCAGTTCAGCCAGATAGTCCCTGGTGTACAGCTCGCCACATTCTCCCGCGGACCAGACCAGCAAAGACACGTAGCTCTTCTGAATCATTTCTTTCAGGGCCTGGCAACGGATAGGCATTTGGTCCATGCGGCGCATGACCTTCTGCCCGAAACTCAGGGTATGTGTCGTCAACTCATCCAGTGGAACGCGCCCGGCAGCCTGGGTGAAGATCGTGAGCGCACCTTCTCGGCGGTCTTGTCTGATGTCCTGGAGGTCGTCCACCAGTTGCAACAGCGCGCCCCAAGCAAACACAAACTCCGCTTCCTCGCGCGAGAGTGCTCCCGCAGCCAGATGCCCGTCTGCAAGCACCGAGGCTCCGCCCTTCTCGAAGCTGAGTTTAAGGACGTCGGGTCCGCCCACGGACGGCGGTGATCCGCGCTGCCGCAAACTGTTTTCCTGAGCTTGATGAATTGCCAGCAGGCTTGCGTACACTTGAGGCCAATCGGCGCGACAGTACTGCCCTTCAATCAGCTCGAATAGCTGCCATAGCGTGGCTTCTCCTTCACGGATGGGCGCAATCATTTCCCCGGACAAACGCCGCCTGATCCGCGCGCTGAACTTGATTTTCTCCTCGGAAGGCACCCCCGTGTCGTCGAGATAGTTATCCGTGTAGGGGTACAGCATGCTGTACGCAAAGATTGCCGGCGTCAGGCGCATTTCCCGGCCCAGCAGCACTTGGATACCGCCTGCCGTCCATGCGTTCCGTGTGGCCTGAAATACGTCGGCGGGGCTTATGGATGGATCGAACCGGCGTGCCCCGCGGGCCATTTGAGTGCCCATCGCCGAAAAGCCACCGTTCAGCAGCAAGCCAAGATGCTCGTCCTCCAGGCCAAGTCCGGCCTTGGCAAAGCGTTCAAAACCTAAGGTCACCCGTTCCCGCAAGGCATTCCGGCCAGACTTGCTGCGCGGCGGACGGCGCAAATCCCCTTCGACGCTCTTAAGAAACTCTTCCAGGCGAGCTTCCCTGGCTGCTTGCTCTGCGGCGGTGAACGTTTCTTGAAACGGTGGCAGGCAGACCGGGCACTCTTCCCATTCGGCGAGCGCCTCCTGAACGAGATCTTCCCAACCTTCGTAATTCCATTCTCTTGTCTCCGTCGCCGTTTTGCAGTGCATCTCAACACCCGGCTTGCGACCCTGCCAAGCAATCTCCCGCATCCCTACAAAATATACGCAGGTGTCCGATGAATAGTTCCCCGCTCTTTTCGGCGCAATTTCAAACTGGCGCGTGGCCCGGGCCATAAATGCGAAGGCAGCTCGGGGTGCCCCGTCCTCGGAGTTCGAGGGCGGGTCTTGGAGCTTTCTTCTCTTCTCTTCTCTTCTCTTCTCTGAAAACTTACAACTGAATACTTAAGACTTTAGGCCGGCTGGCCTACCCTTTGCGCCTTTTGCAAAGGGTAGGCTCTGAGTCTTCACTTTTCACCCTCTCTCTTCCACTGGGCATCAGACAACCCAAGCCCCACCGTTCATCAGGAGCTTCGTTGAGCGCTTCATTGTTAGCCGCTCTGGAGTAAGCACAGGATCGCAGCGCCCTGGCCAGTGCCATTCCAACTAGATGGACCAAACACGCGAGCGGCTGACTCCCACGTAATAGCCTTCACCCAGCTTGGCGACAAATTCCCCAAACAAGTTGGGACGGCACTATCGGCTTCGGCGATGCTTGCGCCGCGAGTGCCAAATTTCATGGCCAATAGCCTTGAGGAAGTCGCGTCCCCAAATACCAATGAGCAGTGCGGCTCCGAACAGGGTCACGGCGTCGAGGCTAATAAAGTCCCGCCGCGTCCAATAGACACCCTCCTGGACGTGTAGCCACAGGGCGAACTCGTCCAGGGTGAGAGCGGCGCCCACACCGTAGAGCAAGGACATCAAGCGGCTCGCAAACAGAGACGACGACCTGGCTCCCGTCCCCACTTCGATCAACCAGCAGAACCCCACCGCCAGTAGCAGCAGAATCCCCCAGACCAGATGATGAATATGCGTGCCGTTAATGTAGACATACTGAAAAGGGCCGACGCTCCGATAGGCCGCGTACGCCATCGCGCGCGCCACCGCAAACGTCACGAAGAATCCGATAGCCGCCAGAAGAAGCCGGCGCCTCGGCCGATCTTTCACATGCACGTGAAAGAGTTCGCCGACTTTCGGATTCCGAAGCAGCAACAAAACGACGGCTACCGTCACCAGAACTGACAAGCCGAGGAGCCACGTCGTGGCCAGCGTCATTGCGCCGTCTCCTTGTCCCAGATGTTAATCTGAATACAGTTCGTACTCGGCCAGTATATATTTCGATGGAAGGAAGTCGTATCGGTTTCCCTTCGATTTGGCGCGCAGCCGCGTAGCGCAGGCTGATCGCACAGGAAAATCCCGGGTGGCCTGCCCTTTGCGTCTCATGCAAATGGTGGGCTCTTCGTCTTCACTCTTTCTCTTTACTCTTCCGCTGGGCACTACTAACGGCAATGTCCGCCCTCCTAAAACGCGGGCCGCCCGCCTGCTACAAATGTCCCCAGCGAAAAGTCGGGCCAATGGTGAACCTTGCATAGTTTTGCCGGTCCGTCAGCAAATTGGAGAACAGATGAGTATTGATCCAGTCTACTGAGACTCGCAGCCCCACCCGCCGCGACAAGTTGAAGTCGCAGCCGCCACCCACGCCAACGAACCAGGTAGTGGCGGTCTGATGAGTACTGGGGACAGGGATTTGCAACGCCGTGAGCAATTGGGGCAACCCCACTGGGAAAGTAAGGTCTGCGGACTCGTGGATGCCCCCGAAGCCGGGACGCGCAAACAGGGTGATCTTTTGCCACTTGCGCAGATAGAATTGCGGGCCTGCGGCGAAGGTGTACGTCGTCGATTTGAAGGGCACGTTCACCGCACTTGCAGGTGGCACCCCAGGCACACCTGCCGCGTAGGCTGCGTTCAGCGCCGGCGCATAGACAGTTTCGCTCCCGTTGATTGTTCCCGAGCCGTTGATGATGCTGTTGCCGAGGGCGCCGAAGTCGCCGCCGAGGGCGAGCCAAGGCCTCACGGTGACGCCGAAATCGAGGTCAAAACCATACTCCGTGAGGCTGCGAGCGGGGCTAATCATCGAATCGAATCCGGTGTAGAGGGTGTAACGGTTTATGTCCGTCTGCTGCGCCACCACGGGCAAGCCAACGAATAGCGCGAGCGCGCAAAACGGAAAATATTTCATAGTTTCCCTACTTTCATCGAGTGCCGTTCCACCAAATCGACCAGCAGACTCCAGCGCCTGGCGCCACAAATTTCCGGAAGCTGTCCCAACAAGAATCTCTCAAACCAGTTTGGGACCGCACTCCAACTGCGCCGGGCGTCTCCATAGACGCCACCTCAGGTGCTTGACTTACTCTCAAATGATGGTCGCTCCCGCTCTTGCGTGGGCACCCCTGCCGCGCGACCACAAGGAGGAAAGCCCAGATTCCGCCATAATACCAGAATGTTTTCTGTGATGCGCGTCACCGCCGCCTGGCCCGGGCTCAACGCGCTCAAACATCTCGGGTGGGAGGTGGCGCAGCCCTAATGCGCTAAGGCAACTTCGGGTGGCCTACCTTTTGCGCCTTTTGCAAAGGATAGGCTCGGCGTCTTCACTCTTTCTCTTCTCCCACGTTTCTCTTCTCCGAAAACTCAAAACTTATAACTGAATACTCAAGACTCCTGCCCCTCAGGCGGGTGGCGCAGCCTTGATGCGCTGAGACAACCTCGGGTGGCCTACTCTTTGCGCCTTTTGCAAAGGGTGGGCTCTGCGTCTGCACTCTTTCTCTCCCCGCTACTCTTCCTCCGCACCGCGTCCATCATCAATGGTCTCTCTCCCGCGGGTGGTGCAACCTTAATGCACTAAGGCAACTTCGGGTGGCCCATCCTTGCGGTTTGTGCAAGGGTGGGTCCGCCCTTCTCTTCTTATGTCATCCCGACCGGAGAGCCGCGACTTTTGCGGCTCGCAGTGGAGGGATCGCGGCACTATCCTTCCACGAAGAGATCGCGAGTGGGCAGGCGATGGGTCCGCTCTTCTCCTGTTGTGTCATCCCGCTTGCCCGCCAGAGGAGGGACCGGAGGGCCGCAGCTTTTGCGGCAAGCCCACTTTGTCATCCCGCCTGCCCTGCTTGCCCCGAGCTTCGAGGGGAGCGAAGCCGAAGGGACCGGAGCAACGGCGCCTTCTGCCGTTGCGGAGTGGAGGGATCGCGGCAGTATCCCTCCACAAAGTGATGACAAGTGGGTAGGCGGGGCATCCGCGCCTTTTGCGTCCGCCGTTTTCTGGAGGCGCGCCTTATGCAAAGGATGGCCTCTGAGTCCTCACTCATTCTCTTCTCCCACGCTTCTCTTCTCCGAAAACTCAAAACTTATAACTGAATACTTAAAACTCCTTCCCCTCAGGCCACCCACTCCCTTGCCTTTCATCACTCCCCAGTTATTTTCCAAAGTGGTATCCTGCCCGTGTGCATCCCAACGTCAAGCCAAAGTCTGCGCCACCCGGCCGACTTAAGTTCTGTTCGAAGTCGATGTTGTTGAGCACAAGGTACTACCTCCCTGGAAAGACAAAGATGGCGAGCTAGACATTAAGTAGCGCGAGAGAATATGGACTTTTCGTTAGACGACCGATACGCGAAAGCAGAAGCTGAGAGACAGCGTCATGTGGACGCGGTGCTGAAGTCGTCCGCTAGGAAGAAGATAGTGGTGGCTGGGCCGGGAACCGGCAAGACTTACCTCTTCAAGCAGATATTGGAAGGCAAGAAAGATACCCTTACCCTCACGTTCGTGAACTCTCTAGTCGAAGACTTGTCGCTTGAGCTGTGCGGACTCTCTGACGTGAAGACTCTGCATGGTTACGCACGAGGCGCATTGACTACTCCCACCAGGAACGTGAAGATTTTCCCGAAGATTTCGCACGTCATAAATGAAGACGCAAACATCTTACTAAGCCAGAAAATTGATTTTGATCATATATTCCACAACAGGGACGATGAGAACGAAAACATAAAATTCTACAAGCAGCGAAAAGACTACTACGGGTATTACGGCTACTCAGACGTCATATTTGCGCTGGTTAAGCATTTCGAAAAAAAGCCAGAAAAGATCCCATCGTATGAACAGGTCTTGGTAGACGAGTTTCAGGACTTCAACAAACTAGAGGTATCACTAATCGATTTGCTTGCACGAAAGAGCCCTGTCCTCCTAGCTGGTGACGACGATCAGGCTCTGTACGCCTTCAAGAGCGCCAGCCCGGAACACATCCGTCAACGGTACGATACCAAGACCAACGAGTACGCCTCATTCACACTCCCGTATTGCTCACGCTGCACTCAGGTGATAGTAGAGGCCGTCAACGACATCATCGACGCTGCGAGAGCGAAGGGTTATCTCGAGAAGAGAATCAACAAGGAGTATCAGTACTTTGAGTGCCAGAAGAAAGACGAGGAAAGCAACCTAAATCCAAAGATTGTCCACGCACGGATTTTCGCGGCGCAGATCCCCTGGCTCATTCAGGAAGCAATAGCTGAGATCGCCGAGGAAGTTAAGGCCAGGTTCTCCGTTCTGGTCATCTCTCCATTCAAGCGCCAAGCTCGTTCCGTTGTCGATGCCCTCAGAAGGAAGGGGATGCAAAATATAGAATCCATAGAAACGAAAGAGGGAACAGGACCGACCTTTCTTGATGGGCTGAAAATCTTACTGTTAGACGACGAACGAAACAACCTGGGTTGGCGGATAGTGTCCAAATCCCTCCTCGGAGAAAAAGAGTTCGACGCTCTGCTCAAGGAGACGAGCGTTGAAGGAGCGAAAAGTATCTGTGACATAATTGAAGTCAAATATCACAGGGAAATCAAAGAAATACTGTGCTTTCTGGCGGCAGTCCAAAAAGGCAAGAAAATCGACAAGGAGAAGCTCGACATACTCTTTTCAAAGACAGGCATCGATCCACATGAGATAACGAAGGATGATTTGCAGCAAGACATTAATTCCACCCCCTGGCGTATGGGCAATCCCGCCATCCGAAAAATCCCCATAAGAGCAACCACAATCCAGAGTTCAAAGGGTCTCGATGCCGAGTACGTGTTTATTACACATTTCGACGATCGCTTTTTGATAAAGGACGATAACAAAATATCGGACCAAGAAATCTGCAATTTTCTGGTGGCTTTGACCAGAGCAAAGAAAAAGGTGTTCCTGATTTCTTCGGACAAAGCGAAGGAGCCGACCTTCCTCACCTGGATTGCGAGGGATCGAATCGAAGAACGGTCATTAAGCGCGAGTAGCCCAGCTTGAGAATCGGGATTTGATTACTCCGCGAACTCAAAGAGGGCACGACTTCAAGACGGCGGGTGCCCCGTCCTCGTAGTTTGAGGGCGGGTCTTGGGGTCCGCTTTCTTCTTCCTCCCCGTACCTGTCTCAAATCTAGTACCTTATCAATATCTATTGACAGTTAGTAACTATAGCGGTATAATGTGTTGTGAGTACTCGGCATCAAGTCACCCGCTTCACACCGAACCTCGCCACAAACTCTCTCCGCAGTAACAACTCACATCGGTATCAAAACAAAGGCTTTATAAGCCACTTGTTTTCACACACTTGCGCACACTTGCGCCCGCAACCCCTTTGTTTTGACACACTTCACAAAAACATCCCGGGGTGGCATATTACTCCCTCGCCAACACTCCCCTCCCGAATCGGAACACACGCCGCTCCCATCCCCGAGAACAAAGAGAGTGCCGTCGAAGTCGCTTGCATGAACGGGTTACCGCAATTCGTGGATGATTTCTTTGGCCGCGTTCGCCCCGGAAGCGCCCGTCAATCCATTTCCCGGATGCGTGCCGTTGCTGCACAGGAACAGCCCTTTCACCGGCGTCTGGTAGCGCGCCCAATCCAGCACCGGCCTCATCGTGAAAATCTGGTCCAGCGCCAGTTCGCCGTGATAGATGTGCCCGCCGGTGAAGCCGTAAATCGTTTCCAGATCCTCCGGCG
>Ga0326727_10027889_pt1 | contig 10322 bp, 6 predicted proteins | sample MB2enrmetagenome_FD_207643 | JGI IMG/M metagenome (GOLD analysis project Ga0326727, IMG submission 207643) | Lab enriched peat soil microbial communities from McLean, Ithaca, NY, United States - MB29MY | ecosystem: Environmental > Terrestrial > Soil > Wetlands > Peat | place: USA: New York...
CGGTGCAGGTTATCAATCGCTTCGTCAAATTTATCATCCGGGACATCGGCCAGACGCGGACAACACTGGTCGGCGATGCCCAGTCGTTTTGCCAGCTGCACCCAGACCCATCCCCGCGCCCTGACTTCGCCCGGCGGGTCCACACATTTCTGTTTGAAGACAAAATAGTTGCCGTTCAGGTTAGTAGTTTCAAGACTGAACAAATCCGGGGAGCGCATCCCCCGGGGATGAAAATCCCGGCCTTCAAAAGCCCGGTGCATCTGGGGCAGGATGATATCCGCGTATTTCGCGGTGGGGTTATCCAGATGGTAAGAAAACACTACGCTGAAATCCAGCTTTTTAAAAGCTTTGATATTGGTGTTGACATCAGGATGCGTCATAATCGGATTGGATGTCTGTAAAATCAGCATCTTGATGTTCGGCGTCGGATTTCCCAGCGTGTTACCGATTATCCGGTTATATTCTTCAACACTAATTTCGCCGTTGTCCAGCTTTTCCCGCAGCACAATCGCCTCCGGCCATTTGAAATGGGCGAGCAAGGCCGGAGCCTGATATGTACCCGGCTTTTTCTGCCAGTCCACTACCGGCTTCGGTAATGACGGTTGGTGCTGCCCGAATTCACAGGACGTTTCGGCAGAGGCGGTCGCACCCGGGGTCAGCGTATTGCCGGTTAACGCCTGCAGGTACATCGCCGCCCGGATGCCGTTCTCGCCAAAAAATTGGCGCCCCAGCGACCAGGCCGTATTCAGATTGACCGGCTTGCTCCGGGCATAGAGCCGGGCAAATTCGGTAATTGTTTGCGCCGGCACGCCACAAATATTCTCGGCCCATTGCGGCGTTTTGTCAACGCCGTCATTCATGCCTGTAACATATTCTTTCCAGCACTGTACGCCGTCCGGGTCAACCCATTTTGCGATAAATGCTTTGTCGCACAGGTCTTCCTTAAACCAGACGTTAGCCATCGCAATCATCATCGCCACGTCGGTAGTCGGCCGGATGGGAATCCACTGGCAGGCCACTGTTTCGGCGGTCGGAGTGTAACGTGGCTCAATGGAAATTATCGGGATACCACGCTCGCGCGCTCGTAACATCGTATAGATAACATGGTTGCTCAAAGTCGTCCCGGGATTAAACCCCCAGAGCACAATGAGTTTGGATTTCAGTAAATTGCCCTCGTCCTGCCGGTCTTCATGGGCGTCTCTGCCCAGTACCCATCTTTCCGGTTCCGCTACGCCCTGACGGGAATGGTCACCCCAGTCCGCCACTCCTGCGCCGAACCAGGCGCTCAGCATGAAACCTTCCCCAAGGTCCCCGATTGAATACGGCCCGAATTTTTCTTTGTAGTATTGCAGTTTACCGGCGATAGTATCCAACGCTTCATCCCACGATATCCGCTGCCATTTACCATCACCTTTCTCGCCCACCCGTTTCATCGGGTAAATTACCCGATTCGGGGCATTCAGGTTGCGGATGTGGGCATATCCCTTGGTGCACGGCCGGGCCGCAATCATGCATTTATCAATCAGCTCGTCCGGCAGGTGCCCGTCCTCGCGTGCGATGCCGCGGTTAATCGTATCGTCCGGTTCCACGGCCCAGATTTTACCGTTCCGGATGTGCACTTTAATTACACAGTTACTGAAACAGTGTTCGCTACAGGTGGTATACCGGATAATTTCTCCGGTTGAACTTGCTATACTCATGACTTTCCTTCTTCCCCATGGTAGAGTTCAATTTGCACCAGCGCCTTACACGGCAGGTGGTCCATGATTGTCTCCGGCAGGTGCTCGTCATAGTGGATTAACAGGTTTGGCGCGCCCCTGGTGTCAATTCCCTCAGGCATCAAAGCGGTTTTTGTTTTATTCGGCGTATACCAGCCGCCGTGAAAAATATTGACGGTACCCGGCACCACTTTCGAAGTCACGTAGGCCGGCATAATGATTTCTGCCTGGTCGTCATAAACCCGCACCGGGTCGTTATCTTTGATTCCCCGAGCTTTAGCGTCGGCAACGCTCAGCCAAACCGCATGCCGGTAGCAGTCCCGGTTCAATATCGGCTGGTTATCCAGCAGCGAATGAATGCGGTAAAGGCTGTGCGGGGAAGACATTAACAGCGGATATTGTTTGATATCCTGACTGTAATATGTCGCCTTGCCTCCCATTACCATTTGAGCCATCGGCGGTAAATTCCCACCACCGTACCGTCCGTTAGCTACATGGGTTTTTACCGCGGCTGATTTGTTCTTTCCATCACTAGAACTCGCCGCCACTTCCTGCGAATAAAACTCAATTTTACCCGATTCCGTACCCTGGAAGGGGTTTTCGCCGCGTTCGATGGTGCTTTTATAGGTATAATTCGGTTCTTTAACTTCCCAGCGGAAGACCGGCTTCTTTTGAAACTCTTCCCAGCCCGGCGGGTTTAAAGGGATAATATCATCCCGCCGCAGCCACTGCTCATAGGCTTGCCGGTGCAATTCCTCGACCGTTTCGTCCCATTTGTCATCCGGAACATGCGCCAGCAACGGACTGTAATCGTCCGCAAACCCCAGTCTTTTAGCGATTTGCAACCATATCCAGCCCCGCGGTTTCACTTCGCCCGGCGGGTCCACGCATTTCTGTTTGTACATAAAACAATTGCCGTTCAGGTGCGTGACTTCCATGCTGAAAAAGTCTTTGGTGCGGTATATCGAATTTCTTATCGGCACATCTCTGCCCTCGAAAGCAGTGTGCATCTGCGGCAGAATGATATCGGCGTATCTGGCAGTGGGATTATCGGCATGGTACGAGAAAACCACGCTAAAATCCAGTTTCTTGAACGCTTTGATGTTGGTGTTGACGTCAGGATGGGTCATGATGGGATTGGACGTATGCACAATCACCATCTTGATGTTGGGTGGCGGGTTGCCGGGAAGGTTGCCGATAATATGGTTGTATTCCTCAACGCTCATCTCGCCGTTATCCAGTTTCTCCCGCAGGACTATTGCCTCCGGCCATTTGAAATGGGCCAGCAGCGCCGGCGACTGGTATTTCCCGGGCTTACGCTGCCAGTCAATTGTCGGCTTCACCAGAGACGGTTCATGTTGGCCGAATTCCCCGGCTGATTCGGCGGAGGCTGTGGCGCCCGCCGCCAGGGTATTACCGGTCAGTGCCTGCAAATACATTGCCGCCCGGATGCCGTTCTCACCGAAAAACTGCCGTCCTAATGACCAGGCGGTATTCAGGTTCACCGGCTTGCTGCGTGCATAGAGGCGGGCAAATTCCAAAATCGTTTCCGCCGGCACTCCGCAGATATGCTCTGCCCACTGCGGTGTTTTATCAATGTTGTCGCTTACGCCCAGGACATACTCTTGCCACTGCCGCAGACCTTCCGGTTCAACCCACTTGGCAATGAATTCTTTATCGCAAAGGTCTTCTTTAAACCAGACGTTGGCCATGGCAATCATCATCGCCACATCGGTGGTCGGCCGGATGGGTATCCACTGGCTGGCCACGGTTTCGGCGGTCGGGGTGTACCGCGGTTCAATCGAGATTATCGGGATGCCGCGTTCCCTGGCGCGCAGCAGCGTATACACTACATGGTTGCTCAAAGTAGTCGCCGGATTAAATCCCCAGAGCACGATGAGTTTGGATTTTAGTAAGTTGCCCTCATCCTGCCGGTCTTCGCCGCCTTTCCTGCCTAAAACCCACCTTTCCGGCTCATCGGCCCCCTGCTTGGAATGGGCTCCCCAGTCTGAAACCCCCGCCCCAAACCAGGGACTGAGCACAAAACTGTCATGACTGACGTCGCCGATCGAAAGCGGACCGTATGTTTCTTTGTAATACTTTAATTTATCCGCGATGGTGTCCAGCGCTTCGTCCCAGGATATCCGCTGCCATTTCCCTTCGCCCTTCTCCCCCACCCTTTTCAGCGGATACTTCACTCTGTGCGGGTCATAGAGGTTGCGGATATGCGCATATCCTTTGGTACAGGGACGCGTGGTAATCATAAACTTGTTGAGTAACTCATCGGAAAGGTATCCGTCTTCCCGCGCGATACCGCGGTTTACGGTATCATCCGGTTCTACCGCCCAAATCCGGCCGTCTCTGATATGCACTTTCAGGATGCACATATTAAAACAGTGTTCGGTACAGGTGGTGTACCTGATGACTTCGTTATTCTGCGACTCGCTGCGCGAACTTGTCGTGTTCATTCCCTCACACTTGTCCCACATCCGGCCGTAACATTAATCAGGATTTACCAGGGGCTTGTCAAAAGAAGTGACTCTATTCAGGGAAAATGGCCGCCGCATCAATCAATGGGCAAGTACAATTTGTGGCGTATGGGTGGGTTATCTTTATTATATTACGGATTGCGAGATTCCATCAATGAATATTGATAGATTATCAAGATTTGTTGATAATTATAACACAGCCTCAACCACTAAAAACTTTACTCCTGTTTGAAACGGTTCTCCATTTCTTTCAGAAAGTTTTCGACATCCGGGGAAAGTTGGGGCATTTCTTCCTTCTGTCTGGTAGCGGATTGCGCGTCATAATAAGCTTCCAGATGGGTGACAACATCTTTCAGCTTCCGGCTGCGATTAACCTCAACATCAATGTCTTTTATCTGCTGCCGCGCCCGGCGGAGTATTTCTTCGTCGAGCGGAATACCATAAAGGCTATGGATCACTTCCAAGAGCCGCACCTGCCCGGTGTAATCTTTTTCCAGTTGGGTATATTGCGGCAGGCGCACCATCAAGTTGACCGTTTCAATGCCCAGTCTCCCTGCTTCCTGTGTAATCAACGAACAGATAGTGGTCGGGCCTTCGTAGGAACTGGAACCCACACCTGCCCTTTTCAACGCTACCGCCGCGTTCTCTGCCGCAGAGCCCCCAGTCATAATCAGCGGGCGCGTGTGCGGCACCATATCGTACATACTGCCCAGCAAACAATACCGCCGGATGCCTAATGTCGTCAGCAGCCGTAGAACGGAGCTGATATACCGTTCGGCGAACATATTCGGTTCCAGCATGTTGATAAAAACAAAATCCTGTCCCTCCGCCTGCCTGGCAAATGTCACAATTGTGTTCGGGATGATAATTTCCCGATTGCCCTGCAGGTACCGCGCCATGGGGCGGTAGCGAGTGAAGTCAAAGAACATTCCCGGCTGGCTGATTTTCCCCAACTGTTCGACTGACATGACCGACTCCAGCCAGCTCATCGCCAGCGTGGCCGCATTGCCGGCATCGGTCCACGGCCTCAATACCACGATGGCATGGGGACTACGCAGCGCCGGTAAAGGCTCAACCAAGTCAAACATTCCTAACTTCATAGCTACATACTAGCAGAGTTCAGCAAACAGAGTAAAACAGTATTAATACCACGGGAGATAGCGGTTTTATCTGTTATAATCTACCTAGTTGAAAACTAAAAATGAACTTTTTCGAGATAAATTGAAAGATACAAATTCCAAGGAACGACTAAAAGAGGTCGCCCTGCTCTTTCTGAGATTGGGCGCTACCGCTTTTGGCGGGGCTGCCGCCTACATCGCCATTATGCAGCAGGAAACAGTCCGCAAACGCGGCTGGCTGGACGACCAGAAATTTCTGGACATGCTGGGTATTTCCAATCTCATTCCCGGCCCCACTGCCACCGAAATGGCGCTTTATATCGGATTGGAACAAGCGGGCTGGCTCGGATATTTGTCAGCCGGACTGCTGTTTATTGTTCCCGGGATGCTGATCACCATCGCCATCGCCTGGGCATATGTCAGATATGCATCGCTGCCGGTCGTACACATGAACATCGCCTTGAATCCCACATGTTCGACGCAAGCCGCCGTATTGCAGTCAAACGCATGCGGCGCCACCAGAATCCCAGGTTCTTTTAGTATTTCACGCAGCATCGTGGATTTTTTCAATTTTTATCTTCCTGTTCCGAATTTATGACCGTTGCAGATTCGTCGGGAACCGTATTTATCTCGACTTAATCGTTACTGGGCTACTGGTTTTGTGCCCCGGTAACAGGTCACCAGCAGATTCGGCCCGGCATGGGAACCCAGTATCGGGCCGATTTCTCCCATGATGATTTTTTCCCGGGGGTATAAGGGAGCAATCCGGTCTGCCAGACCGTTAGCTTCATCTTTGGTGGTATTGTACATGATGGCTAAATCTTTAACGTTTCCTTTTTCACTGAGCGCGTCGGAAAGAAAAGCGTGCTGTTTTTCAATGCCTTTCGCATAACTGCGCGCCTGTCCCACCGGCACGACAATCCCGTCTTTCATCCCTAACAGGGGTTTAATATTGAGCAGCGTCCCCAATAATTTCTTGGCTTGGCCGATGCGGCCGCCTTTCGCCAGGTATTTCAAAGAATCGAAAAGCACCATAAAATGAATTTGAGGGATTGCTTCATTAACTTCCTTAATTACCGCCGCCATGTTTTCACCGGCCTTGGCTGCTCTGGCGGCCGCGATGCAAATCATGCCCTGCCCAATCGTCATCGAATCCGAGTTGATGACCTCGATGGGGCATTTGCTTTTTATCAGGTCCTTAGCCTGTTTGGCAGAATTGGAAGTCCCACTGAACTTATCCGAAAGGTGGATTGAAACAATACCGTCCGCATCTTTGACCAGTTTTTCATAGGTTTCTTTAAAATCCAGCGGCGAAGGCTGAATGGTATTCGGATAAACGTCACCGGCTACCAGCCGCCGATAGAATTCCATGTTTGAAATCGTGACTCCGTCTTTGAACGTGTCGTTACCAAACCTGACATAGAGCGGAACAACTGTAATTCCTAATTCTTCCCGTAACTTTGGGGGGATATCGGCGGCGCTGTCAGTCACAATTTTTATTTTCGTCATGTTTCCCCTTACATCTGATTTTTCGGCTAAATATTGATAGTTCAGTTTTGTAATAATACCATGCAGCAGAAGGTATTTGGTGGTTGCCGGTGCTCCGTGCCTACAGCTTACACATTAATGTATTTGGTTTTGATTATATTCTCTTCACCATTAATTTATCAACCTAAAATTAGCCGTGAGCGAAATAATGTTTTGGGAAATAGTTCAAGTCTCGAAAAACGGTTAAGATGGAGACAAGAGAAGAAATTTATTTTTACTACTGGTAAAATTTCACATTATTTGGTACGATATGGAACAAGAACAGGCGGCCTTCTCCTTAAGGAAGGGCAGCCGGGCTGGGACGGCAGTGGTAAATACTCCACAGGACTTAAGATTCGGTGGAGTATTTTTTATTATGAAAAACAATATATTTAAAAAACTAATGAATAGTGTATCCAGCAGAAACGGCGCGGCAATACTCGCCATGAGCGTCGTCGTCATCCTGGTAATTCTCAAAGTCATCATCTCATTTATTAGCCACAGTATCAGTATTTCTGCCCAGGCGATGGATAGTTTTCTCGACCTTTTTGCCATCGGCTTTACGACCTTTGCCGTCCGGATGTCGGTCGCGCCAGCTGACGAAGAACATCCTTTCGGTCACGGCAAGATCGAGGGGGTATCGGCGCTGATTCAGGCATTTTTAGTGCTGGTCGCCGGCGCTTTTATTGTTTATACATCTGTCGAACGCATCATTAACCGCACGGTTATCAAACCAGATACCGGTATTATTGTGATGGTAATTTCAATTATCGTCAGTTTTCTGCTTGCCCGCCACCTGCACCGGGTGGCTAAAGCCAATGAATCCGCCGCCATCGAAGCCTCCGCCCGCATGATTAATGCGGACTTCTATTCGGCAATTGGTGTTCTGTTGGGGTTGGTGGCAGTACGTTTAACCAAACTGCAAATCCTGGACCCGATTATTGCGTTAATCATGGTGGTCTTCGTGCTTAAGGCGAGTTATGATATCGTTTTACGGGCTTTCCGCGAACTGACGGACTACTCACTGCCTAAAGAAGAGCAGGAAATTCTGAATAATTGTATTCAGGAACATTTCACGCAGCTCGTAGATTTCCACGCCGTGCGCAGCCGCCGTGCCGGCAGCGAACGGTTCGTCGACCTGCACCTGGTAATGCCGCGCTATGTCAGTGTTGAAGATGCCCACAAAATGTGCGACCATCTGGAACAGGACATCAAAGCTAAATTACCGAACACTAATGTGGTAATTCATGTTGAACCCTGTTCTGAAAACGATTGCGTCCGGTGTTCCATCACTATTTGCAGCCAGTGCAAACCTCAACCGCGAATCAGGTGACAAAAGACAGGAAATCAATAGTAAATTAATCATTTAACGGCAATATTATTATGTCAAGCAAATGCCCGTTCAAACCAATCGCAGCGGGCTCCTTTTTTAGGAGCCCGCTGCTAACTTTTCCGGATAAACTAATCTAAGAACCGTATCCCATTGACTGTTTCAGATTCTGGTTAATCCAGAACCTGGAACAATAGAATCCCATCGCCAGGATGCCGTTCCCACCTGAAATCGAGAAGGTCTGTGCGTTGTAACCTTTTAACCACGGCTCGCAAACCGCAAAGTTGCTCGGGGTCGGCAGGGATAATTCCCACTGCTGTGCTGCCATGTATTGATTCGCCTGATATACCAAGGCCTGAGTCTGAACAACAGTTGTGGCTGCCAGCGCCTGGGCCATTAATGCATTCCAGGCTGGATCATTAACGTCAGTCCAATCATATTGGGTGCCCGTCTGCCAGTGCTGGAAACCCTTAAGCGGCGGGAAAGTAAAACCAAGAGTCGTGTTAAAAGCAAGAGCGTCATTCCCGTGAGTATGGAGCAAGGTGTTCAATGATGCAGTATCCATTGTATTGATGGACATCGTAATACCCACCGCCGCAAATTCAGACTGCACAATCTGCAATAACGTTAAATCAGCGGTAGTGGAAGCCACAATATCGGTGGTAAATCCATTGGGGTAACCGGCGGCGGCCAGCAACGCTTTGGCCCCGGTCAAATTGAAATCATAAGTTGCCTTCAGCGATGCCGGCCAGGTGGAATAGGGATATGTCCAACCGGTCATAAACATCGATGTCATTGTGGATGGATAAGGTGAAGCCGTGCCGGAATAATAGGTATTAGCAATCAACGGCAGGTTCAGCGCCATTTGCATGGCCTGCCGGACCCGGATATCGTTAAAAGGTTTCACATCATTTTTCGGGTCTACCGTATAAGGCCCGCCAGGATAAGTCAATTGGGTCATCGCCGGATTGGTCTGCATCATCTGCTGCGTTTGCACCAGTGTCAGACCGTCAATTGCATCAATTTTACCGGTGCGAACTGCAGCCAGCGCAGTTGACTGGTTAGCAATAATTAATAATTTGAGACCGCTGACATACGGAAGCTTGTTCTGCGGATAGCGCTCGTCGTGTCCCCAGTAAGTAGGATTGGCCACTACAGTTAATGCGCTATTGTCCACCCAGTCTGAGATCATAAACGGCCCGGCGCCGACTTCATAATGCCAGTTTGTAATAATCGGGTTGCTCGGGCTGGTGTAGGCTGCGAATACTTCCGGCGCCTCTTCGGTGCCGCCCATTGGCCCGAACATCGTCTCTGCGATTGTCTCCTGACTCACTCCCTGAAAATTAAAATTGACCGTATATTTATCCGCAGCGACCACTGAAACCAGTGCCTGAATCATCGTGTTTGTGGTGGTCGAGATGGGTTTGGTATAGCCATCACCAAGACCATAAATCCGGTCATAGTAGAAAACCACATCGGAAGCCACAAATTGGCGCCCGCTGACCGGCGCAATATTTTGCCAGTATATGTTCTGATTCAAATGCATCGTAATCGTGAGCGGGCCCGAAAATTCCCAGTCAGTCGCTACATCGCCGACTTCATAGTTATTCGGACGGAAAGCCAATTGATAAGAGAATACTGAAGGGTCCTGAGTCCAGTTATCACAAACCAGTGAATCTTCCCACAAATTTTGTACCGTCTGCTGCCCACCAATAGGGTTGGCATCATCCCAACCGCTCAGGTCGTTAGACTGTGAGAGGGTTATTGTTCCGCCGTAGGATGGTGTCCCCAGGCTATCCCACCAGTTTCCCGTGGACACTGCAGTTGTGGTGGTCGAAACTACTGCGCTTGAGGTAGTTGTTGTTGGCATGGTTACCGTGGTTGTAGTCGTACTAGAAGCGATTGTTGTCGTGGCCAGGGTTGTGCCTGTGTTTGAAGTTGTCGGATTTGTGGTGGTTGCCGAACAGGATGCCAATACCAGTGATGTTACCATGAGAACGGTTAGTATAATCCAGATGGCTCCCTTTTTCATTTGACCTCCCTTTTTTACCGTATTATTTTGTTAATCTTCAAACCGGATGTGTAAGACTGGCTCTGCCACTCAGCCCGATTAATCCCAGGGCTCAATCACGGGAGGGGA
>Ga0326727_10027890_pt1 | contig 10322 bp, 9 predicted proteins | sample MB2enrmetagenome_FD_207643 | JGI IMG/M metagenome (GOLD analysis project Ga0326727, IMG submission 207643) | Lab enriched peat soil microbial communities from McLean, Ithaca, NY, United States - MB29MY | ecosystem: Environmental > Terrestrial > Soil > Wetlands > Peat | place: USA: New York...
CCCTCGCGCAACTTGCCGTGCAGTTTGAAGCCGATCACCGGCGGCAGCAGCATGGAAACCGGCTGTCCGAGCATGCAAGCTTCGGCCTCGATACCACCCACGCCCCAACCCAGCACGCCCAAGCCGTTGACCATAGTGGTATGGGAATCGGTGCCGACTACGGAATCCGGGTACGCCTGCCCGTTGGCGCGAAAAACCACGGGCGCGAGATACTCCAGGTTGACCTGGTGGACGATGCCGGTATCGGGGGGAACTACGCGGAAGTTTTGGAAGGCGGTTTGGCCCCATCGCAGCAGCATGTAGCGCTCGCGATTACGCTCAAATTCGAGCGCAGCGTTGAGATCGAAAGCCTGCGCCGTTCCGAAGTTGTCCACCTGCACCGAATGGTCGATCACCAGATCGGCCGGCAGCAGCGGATTGGCGCGGTTGGGGTCCGAGCCCATGGCGGCGAGGGCATCGCGCATGGCGGCCAGGTCCACCACACAGGGGACGCCGGTGAAATCCTGCAGCAGCACGCGCGCCGGCATGAAGCTGATCTCTTTGGTATTGGCGCCTTCTCCGCGCGCTACCAGTTCGACATCGTCGGCCGAGACGCGGCGGCCGTCTTCGTGGCGGAGCAGGTTTTCGAGCAGGATCTTGATCGAAAAGGGAAGGCGTTCGACGTTTCCCATGCCCCTTTCGGTGAGCGAGGCCAGGCTGAAATATTGGTATTCATGGCCGCCGGCGCGCAACTGGGCCGCGGCGCCAAAACTGTTTTTTCCCATTGATTCGATTATAAAGGTCCGTAGCAGGATATCGTCCGGAGGGCAGAGAGATTAAAGTTCATGCGATAACGCGCCGATCTGTCAATCGTGTCGTCTCTCCCGGAGAATCCGGCCCTCGATACTCCTACAGCGCTGCTGGCGCTGGTGCGCGATTTCGATCGCGATACCGTCGCCAACCGCCAGCGCATGAGCGATTTTCTTGAGCGCGAGCCGGAGGTTTTCTATCGGACAACCATTGAGATTTTGAAGAAAGAGACTGGGTCGCGGGCGGCGCAATACCTGGTGGCCCTTTTGATTTCCGGCGACCTTCTGTTCCGGGCGCTGTGCGATCCGGAGCTCGATGGGGAACGGGCTGGGGAATTGGCGCGCGAGGCACGGCTGGGCGACTCCGCCATCGACATTCGGCTGGCCCGGCAACTGGCCGATTCCAACAGCTCCGTTGGAGCACTGGCGCCGGGAATGGCCGAGCGGCTGCTCGAAATCGTTGACCGGATCTCGGACGGCAACCGGCTCCTGCCTTCGCTGATGCGCATCCTGCGCCACGACAATCCCTATTTGCGTTCCAAAGCGGTGCTCATGATCGGCCGCAGCGGACGGAGCCTTAGTTGGATCCAAAAGCGGCTGCAGGAATCGGATGCGCGGGTGCGCGCCAATGCTATCGAGGCCATTTGGGGGGTCGATAGCCCACAGGCCGGGGAACTACTCGAATGGGCCACGCGCGACGGGAACAATCGAGTCGCTGGAAACGCTCTGGTGGGGCTCTATCGCATGGGGGAGAGTGCCTCCCTCGCCAGACTGGCCAAGATGGCCGGCCACGATGTTCCCGGTTTCCGCCGCACCGCCGCGTGGGCGATGGGTGAGACGGGAGACCCCAGATTCAGTGAAGTGTTGGGCCGGATGATCGCCGACGATAACGGCGCGGTGCGCAAGAGCGCATTCGCGGCGGTGCGGCGGATCCGCGAAGCCATGGTCCGCGTGACGCAGGCGCCGGAATGGCCGGTGGCGCTTGCCCCTGGCGTGAGAAATCCGCGTACCGGCGAACGGCGAGTCGCGGTCGCCGTTGTCACTGCCGATGGTCGCGGAAGTCCGCCGGTCTTGCCGGTGCAATTCATACTGACTGAGAATGCGCAAACAGTCTGGTCCTACCGGGTGACGGAGAAGACGGTCCCCGGGCCTTTGACGGTGCTGTTTCTCTTTCCGCGGAGGCGGGATTCCGGCGGCCAGGAATGGGACCACGGCGCCCTGCGCTGCCTCAACTGGAAACGATCCACGGATCTCTGGTCTGCGGTGCCTTATTCGGACACCGATGACGAGCCATACGAGGGCCTCGCGCATCTCGAACTGCCCTTGTTCATCGCCAATTCCGCACAGGCCGCGAAAGCATTTCAGGAAACTCCGAGGCGGCCGGAATGCACCGGATTCTGGACCGCCATGCGGCGCGCCGTCCTGCCCGGCAATAGTGCGCTGCGAGGCGAGCGGCATCTGATCGTGCTCGCGCCGGACGACGTTGGCGATCACGGGGACCAAAACGTGGCCGCGGCGGTGCATGCCTCGCGCACCACCGTGCAGGTGGTCTCGAATTGCGCGAATCCGGCGCTGGAAGAGTTTTGCCGGCGGGTGGAAGGCCGGTTCCGGCACGTGAAGGACGCATCGGGCATCGAAGAGGCCGTCTCGCTGGCCTATCTGAGTCTGTTGGCGCGTTATGAGATTCGCTACCGCTCGGATGCACCCGGCGGCGCCAGCCTGAGGCTGCGTGTCCATACTCCGGCGGGGTGGGGCGAGACTACGGTGGAGTTATAGGGGGACACTCGAAAACCGGGCGAAAGGCACCGCTCGATTGAAGAACCTCGCAGGCCGAGCTTCATCGCCTTTGTTGGCCCAAAGGCCAAGGCCGGGCTGTCGCCCGGCTGGGCAAGCTGAAGCTTACCCCACATCCAAAAGGCCGGCGGTTTTGTGGGATAAGCTTTATCTTGTCCAAGCGAGCGGAGCTCGCTCTGGCCCTTCGGGCCATGATGCACTCCCTCGCGGGGTGCCCTCTGGGCCCGGCTCAGTAAGGGCGTTCTTCCGACGACGAGGTACTCAACTCCTTTGGCGTTGAGTACCTCGATAAACTCGCGCAAATCCTTGCTGATCCGCATCGGGGTAGATCCTGGCCTGCAGTTAGAGAACGACCGCTATCCGCTGCTCCGGGGTCATCGCGAGGTCTTCCTCGATATCCGCCGCCTCGGCGGCTTCAAAGCTGCCGAAATGCCGGACCGAGTCTTCCATAGCTCAATTCTACCGGTTTCTCCGGCAGCGAGTTATGATTGCCTCGGGAGCCACAGATGAGCCTTCAAACCGCAATCCGAGCACCGCGTGGGCGGGAGATCAGCTGCAAGGGCTGGCACCAGGAAGCCGCCTTGCGGATGCTTCACAACAATCTCGACCCCGAAGTGGCCGAGAATCCCGACGAGCTGATCGTCTACGGCGGGCGGGGGAAGGCGGCCCGCGATTGGCCGTCGTTTCACGCCATCGTGCGATCGCTGCAATCGTTGGAGAACGATGAGACGCTGATTGTGCAGTCGGGGCGTCCGCAGGGAATCTTCCGGACTCACCCGGAGGCGCCGCGAGTGCTCATCGCCAATTCCAACCTGGTGGGGCATTGGTCGAATTTCGACGAATTCACGCGCCTCGAACGGCTGGGTCTCACCATGTACGGCCAAATGACCGCGGGCTCGTGGATCTATATCGGCAGCCAGGGAATCGTGCAGGGCACTTACGAAACTTTCGCGGCGCTGGCGCGGAAACACTTCGGCGGAACGCTCGCCGGCAAGATCGTGGTCTCGGGCGGGATGGGCGGCATGGGCGGCGCCCAGCCATTGGCGGCCACCATGAACGGCGCCTGCTTTCTGGGAATCGATGTCGACCCGCACCGTATCGAACGGCGGCTCGCCACCGGATATTGCGACCGGCTGGAGCGCGATCTCGATGACGCCTTACGGATTTTGCGCGAGGCGCAGACGGCGGGTCAAGCAGTTTCGGTGGGGCTCGTGGGTAATTGCGCCGCGGTGCTGCCGGAGCTACTGCGGCGCGGTTTCATTCCCGACGTGCTGACCGACCAGACCAGCGCGCACGATCCGCTCAACGGTTACGTCCCCGACGGGATGTCTTTGGAAGAGGCGCGCCGTCTGCGGGAAAGCAATCCAGACGAGTACCTGAAGCGCTCGTTCCATAGCATGGGCGTGCACGTCGAGGCGATGCTGGCGCTCAAGAAGCGCGGCGCGGTGACGTTCGACTACGGCAATAATATCCGCACTCAGGCCACCAAGGCTGGAGTGAAGAACGCGTACGATATTCCCGGCTTTGTGCCGGAATACATACGGCCGCTGTTCTGCGAGGGACGCGGGCCCTTCCGCTGGGCAGCGCTCTCCGGCGATCCCGAAGATATCTATCGCACCGACCGGCTGGCGCTGGCGCTTTTCCCGCACAACGAAACGCTGGCGCGGTGGATGCCCCTGGCGCGCGAGCGCATTCATTTCCAGGGTCTGCCGGCGCGCATCTGCTGGCTGGGATACGGCGAACGGGCGGAATTCGGCGTGGCCATCAATCGCCTGGTGCGATCGGGCGAGTTGAAGGCGCCGATCGTAATCGGGCGCGATCATCTGGACGCTGGCTCGGTGGCGTCGCCTTATCGCGAAACCGAAGGCATGCGCGACGGCTCGGACGCCATCGCCGATTGGCCGCTGCTGAACGCGCTGATCAATACAGCGGCAGGGGCGTCCTGGATCTCGATCCATAACGGCGGCGGCGTGGGCATCGGCTACTCGCAGCACGCGGGCATGGTGGTAGTGGCCGACGGGACGGAGGAATCCGAGCGGCGCCTGGAACGTGTTCTGACGACAGATCCGGGCATGGGCGTCATCCGCCACGCCGATGCCGGGTACGAAGATGCCGTGCGGTTCGCGCGCGAGCATGGCATCCGCCGTCCCATGGAATCGTAGATGGGGACGCTCATCGTCACGAATTGCAGTCAGTTGGTGACACTCGCCGGTCCGCGGCGCGCACGCCGCGGCGCGGAAATGCGCGAGCTCGCGGTAATTCACGATGGCGCCATGCTGGTGCACGATGGGCGGGTGATGCGCGTTGGCACTCGGCGGGAGGTCCAGTTGGAGGCGGGCGGCTGCTATGAAGTGGTGGACGCCGAGGGACGCGCGGTGCTGCCGGGATTTGTCGATGCCCACACCCATCCGGTATTCGCCGGGACGCGCGCCGACGAGTTCCAGGAACGTCTGCAGGGCGCTACCTACGCGGAGATTGCGGAGCGCGGCGGCGGCATCCGCTCCACGGTCCGGTTGACGCGGGACGCTTCGGAAGACGATCTGCTCGCCGCCGCACGCCGCTATCGCGGCTGGTTCCTGCGCGGCGGCACCACCACTGTCGAGGCGAAATCGGGCTATGGATTATCGCCGGATGCCGAGTTGAAAATGCTGCGCGTGATGGCGCGGCTCGCCATGGAAGAGAGCGTCCGCTACGTTCCCACGTTTCTGGGCGCGCATGAAGTGCCCGACGAATACCGCGACCGCATGGACGCGTATATCGAATTGTTAATCGCCGAAATGATTCCGCAGGTTGCCGGAGAACATATGGCGGAATCTTTCGACGCGTTTATCGAGCCCTCCGTGTTTCCCGTCGAAAAGGTGCGCCCGGTGCTGGAAGCGGCGCAGCGGGCCGGGCTGCGTCTGCGCCTGCATAGCGATCAGTTCAGCGCCGATTACGGATCTCTGCTGGCGGCCGAACTGCGCGCCGATACCGCCGACCACCTGGAGTCCACCGGTCCACGCGGTATGGAAGCCCTCGAAGCGGCGGGCGTGATGCCGGTGCTGTTGCCGGCCTCGGTGTACGCTCTCGGATTATCGCGCTATCCGGCGGCGCGGAAGATGATCGAGATGGGGCTGCCGGTGGTGCTGGCGACGGACTTCAATCCGGGCTCTTCGCCGACGACGTCGATGCCGATGGTCCTGTCCCTGGCCGCCACGCAATTGAAGATGACGGCGGCGGAAGCGATCACCGCCGCTACCATCAACGCAGCGTATAGCTTACGGCGCGGCGCGGTGATCGGGTCGCTGGAGCCGGGAAAATGGGCCGATTTTGTCGTGCATGACTGCGAGGATTACAGGGAACTTCCCTATTTCTTTGGGCGCGATACCGCGGTTGCGGTATATCGTGCTGGTACTTGTATTTACAAATTCTTGCAGAATTCATGATCGATTTGGCTTTTTCAATCGTCTAAGCATGTAGACAGGACAATGTTATGAGCCAGAGCGCAGAAGCCAAACTGCACGAGCTACGCAGCAAAACAACGCGGCAGCTGGTGTCACTAATCAGTAACAAACTGGATCGCGGGTTGGCGTTTGCGCGGGTCCTCGACGGCGGGAACGGCACCGACTGGGCGTCAACGGAGCACTTCGCGGCCAGTGCCGAAAGGGCATTGGACGAAGCCAGCACGTGGATGAGCCTGCTGAGCGGCGCCACGTCGTTAGAACGCCGCCGGCTGGAATCCAAACGGGCCGAACTGCGCGCCATGCTCGATCGTGCGCGTACCTGCGAACTGCGCGTACAAGCGGCGTGCTAGTAAGGCATACCCCACCTCCGGGATTTTGTGGGATAAGCTTCAGCTTGTCCAAGCGAGCTGAGCTCGCTCTGCCCCTTCGGCCCACGATGCGTCCGCGTTGCGTATCCCAAAAACGGTTTGGGCAAGCTGAAGCATGCCCCACGTGTGCAGTATAGTAAGTCTTCATGAGAAAACTCGCGGCGCCTTTGGCCCTCTGTGTGTGCCTGGCCTTCGCAGACACCTACGAGCGCCAACCCGGCGTGGATGTGCAGCACTACGTCTTTCGCGTGGCCTTGAGCGATGAGAGCGACGAAATCGCCGGCGAAACCACGGTGACGGTCCGCTTCCTCAAGGACGGCCTGACGCAGTTCTGGCTCGATCTGGCCTCGCCGGCGAGCGGCAAAGGCATGGCCGTTTCGGAGGTGACGTCGGCCGGCAGTCCGGTGACGCGCACGCACCGGGCGGACCGGCTAACTCTGGCCTTGGGTCCGCCGTCAAGAGCCGGAGAACTGCGATCGTTCACGGTGAAGTACCGCGGCATCGCGGCCAATGGGCTCAAGATCGTAAAGAACAAATTCGGGGAGCGCTGTTTTTTCAGCGTCAATTGGCCGGACCTGGCGCATCAATGGCTGCCGACCGTCGATCATCCCTCGGACAAGGCGACGAGCGAGTTCGTGGTGACGGCGCCGGCGAAATACCAGGTGGTGGCCAACGGACTGCTTCAGGAGACCATCGATCTGGGCGACGGCCGGAGGCAGACGCACTGGAAGCAGTCGGTCCCCATCGCCACTTGGCTGGACAATATCGGGGTGGCACAGTTCGCCGTTCATCATTACGGAACCGGCGCCGGTGTGCCGCTCGAGGCCTGGCTGTTTCATCAGGACCGCGATCCGGGAATCCTCACGTTCGAAGAACCCGAGCGGCAGGCGATGGCATTCTTCAGCGAGCACATCGGCCCTTATCCCTACGAAAAACTGGCCGACGTGGAGGCTGCCGGCATGGGCGGCGGCATGGAGCACGCCAGCGAGATTTTTTTCGGGGAACGATCGGTGAATGGCCAGCCCAATTTGAGCCTGGTGGCCCATGAGACCGCGCACCAGTGGTTCGGGGATTCGGTCACCGAGCGGGATTGGGACGATGTGTGGCTGAGCGAAGGCTTCGCCACCTATTTCCAGCAGCTCGCCACGGAACATTACGAAGGGCGCGACGCTTTCGTGGCGGGGCTCGTGCGCAATCGCCGTAACGTCTTCAGTTCCGAAAAACGGATGCCCGGTGTCGCGGTGGTGCAGGATCAACCCTGGAAGGGCATCCCCAACCAGATCGTCTACCAGAAAGGCGGCTGGGTGCTGCATATCCTGCGCGGTCAGATCGGAACCGACAAATTCTGGGCGGGCATTCGGGAGTATTACCGGCGCTATCGGGATGGGAACGCTTCCACGGCAGAGTTTCGCCGGGTGATGGAAGAAGTCTCGGGCGTCGGCCTGGAGTGGTTCTTCCGGCAGTGGCTTTATCGGGCCGGATCGCCCGTCGTGGAAGGCGCATGGAGGTACGAGCCTACCGCGAAAAGGATAATCGTAGAACTGACTCAAACACAGGCGGGCGATGCGTACCGGCTGCCGCTCGAAATAGGCGTCAAGGGCAGCAGGATGCGGATCGAGAAGATCGAGATGACCGGCAAACAGCAGAAATTCGAAATCGCAGCTGATCAAGAGCCTTCTTCCGTCGAACTCGATCCCAACACCTGGATGCTGATGGATGCGAAGTTCGCCAAACGCGTGGGACATGCTTCAGCTTGTCCAGCGAGCGGAACTCGCTCAAGGCCAGCGCAGTTCACCCCAGGCCCGTAGGGCCATAAGGCAGTCTGCCAGCACCGAGCGTGGGCCGCCCTCTTTGCAACAGAAAGTACTTGATATTTGTAACCGATCGGTTTATGCTGATTCCATGGCGATCCCACGTCCCGAGCCGGCGCAATTGCACGAGCACGCCATGGACAATCTGCGGTACATTCGCCGCACGCTCGAGCGCGCCGGGGAATTTACGGCGGTTCCCGGCATCGGCGGCATGCTGATGGGGTCCACCGCACTAGTGGCGGCGTGGATCGCCGGGCCGCGGAGCAGTTCGCCGCGATGGCTGGCGGTATGGTTGCTGGAAGCGGTGGTGGCGTTGCTGATCGGGATCGCCGCGGCGGCGCATAAATCGAAGCGCGTGCGCATTCCGCTGTTGACCGGTCCGGGGCGCAAGTTCGTCGCCGGTTTTGCGCCCGCGATGGCGGCCGGCGCGGTGCTGACAGCGGTGCTGTTCCGCCAGGGGATGCCCGGATTGCTGCCGGGAATCTGGCTGCTGCTGTACGGCACGGGAGTGGTTTCCGGGGGTGCCGCGTCGGTGCGGGTGGTGCCGGCCATGGGCGCACTTTTCATGCTGGCGGGCGCGGCGGCGCTGCTGCTGCCGGGCGCGTCGGGCGATCTGCTGCTGGCGGCGGGGTTCGGGGGGTTGCACATTGTTTTCGGTACGATCATTGCGGTGAAATATGGCGGGTAAATCGAACGCAGCCAGAAACGAACGCCAAAAGAAGCCGCAGGCGGCGCCGGCCGGGCTGCCGGCCGCGCTCAACGCTCCCAAGCTCGACCGTCTAATTCACGAGCGTTTGCGGCTGGGCATCCTGAGCGCTCTTTCCGTCAACCAGTCGCTCACCTTCAACGAACTGAAGAAGCTGCTCGACACCACCGACGGCAATCTCAGCGTCCATGCCCGCAAGCTCGAGGAGGCCGCCTACGTGGCATGCACCAAGTCGTTCGAGGGGCGCGTGCCGAAGACCGAATATCGCCTGACGGCGGCGGGCCGGAAGGCGCTGGAACGGTATTTGGACCACATGGAAGCGCTGATCCAGGCCATGCGCGACCGCTGAGTCGTATTTTTATGCTCCAATACTTTACATCTAAAAGTACTCTGCACGCGGGAATCATCATGGACGGCAACGGCCGCTGGGCCCTGGCGCGCGGGTTGCCGCGCGAAGCCGGTCATCGCGCCGGGGTGGAGACGGTCAGCCGCATTGTGGAAGCCGCGCCCGCCGCCGGGATCGGCATTCTTTCGCTGTTTGCCTTTTCGTCGGACAATTGGCGGCGCCCCCGGGTGGAAGTGGAAGCGCTGATGCGCCTGCTGGCGGTGTACCTGGAAAAAGAGGCGGACCGCTGCCAGCGCAACGGGGTCCGGCTGGAGGTGATTGGGCGGCGCGATCGGCTGAACGCTTCGCTGCGGCAAGCCATCGCGCAGGCGGAACGATCGACTGCCGAAGGGCGCCGGCTGTGGCTGCGCATTGCTTTCGATTATTCCGGCCGCGACGCCATTCTGGCAGCCGCCCGTGGCGCCGGCAGCCTTTCTCGGGAGTCGTTGGGGCGGGCGCTCGGCCCTCCGGTGGACGTGTTGATTCGCACCGGCGGCGAACGGCGCCTGAGCGATTTCCTGCTGTGGGAATGCGCCTACGCGGAACTGGTTTTCTCGCCGCGCATGTGGCCCGATTTCGGCGAGGCGGATTTGGCCGCCGCGGTGCGCGAATTCCACGGACGCGACCGCCGCTTCGGCGCCGTCCCACCAGTACCCACATACCGGCAGGAGGCCTGGCTGGATTGAAAAAGGCTCGTCGGCTTTTCGAGGCATCGGCGCAGGGGCGAGCTGCGCTCGCTTTGGCAAGCTGATGAAGCATGCCCCACGCGGGACATGTTCAGAGGTACTTGCAAGATTCCACTGAATCGGTGAAAAGCATCGCACCCTCGCGGTCGCGGCTCCCCTGAAAATGGAACTCGCCGCCGAAATCGACGTAACCGCCGCTGCTACAAGAGGCTGCGCTGATCACCCCTCGAGAAACACGGATTTCATCCGGGTGGTGAGACACGGATCATGGCGACTTAGTCGGTCATTTCAGAAATACGCTAACGTATTCCCGCCAGACCGCTCCCTTGCGGTCGCGGTCC
>Ga0326727_10027891_pt1 | contig 10322 bp, 10 predicted proteins | sample MB2enrmetagenome_FD_207643 | JGI IMG/M metagenome (GOLD analysis project Ga0326727, IMG submission 207643) | Lab enriched peat soil microbial communities from McLean, Ithaca, NY, United States - MB29MY | ecosystem: Environmental > Terrestrial > Soil > Wetlands > Peat | place: USA: New York...
ACCGACCCTGAGGGAGAGTTACCACACTCCCATACCCCGTGACCAGGACTTTCGGGTGGAGGCGAAGGGACTCGAACCCTCGAACCTCCTGACTGCCAGTAGCGCTGACACCCTCTGGCACAGTCTGTAGCTCTCTGTTTCTCCTGGCCTGCGAGGTGCGGCGTCTGTGTGCATCTGCCCGTGGCGCCCTCAGTCTGTGGCCGTGGTGGTCAGGTTGGTGGTCAAACGGGAAGGTCCGGAGGCCAGTAGCAGATACGCTCGAAGACTCTTCCGAGTGCGTCTGGCAGCGTGGGCCCAAGTCGACCAACGATACGGCCGGCGGCCGCCACCCTCTTCACGGCCCGGAGCCGTCGTCGCGTCTCACCTTGCGGCAGACTGCCCGCCACCTGGCTCTGGGACCGCCCTGGCAGCCGGTACACCTCGGCAATTACGGCCTCGTCGAGCTCAGCGTCCGAGATGGGCGCCGGCCTGGTCGGTGCCGGCACGTCGAGTACCGGAACCTCGTCGAGCAGTCTGCGAATCGCCCGGGTCGCCGCGATCCCGGGCGACAGAGCTCCGCGACACCAACCGTCGACCGTAGGACGGCTGACTCGGTACCCGCGCTCGCCGAGCATCGCCGCGACCTTTCCGTGACTCAGGCCTCGCCGGCGGAGCTCGGCCGCCAGGTCGCCTACGGGCTCGCACGTCGGCTTGGCATCTGGGCCAACACAGAGGCCGCTGATCTCCCTTTGGCCACCGCGGGTTGGTGCGAACACCGGCCCATAGTGCAATCGACCTGCAGCGAGTAGATCTCGAACGTCGTTGAGCGCTTGGGCGCCCCGGCCGATGTGCTCGCGGAGCAACCGATCCAAGGCGATTAAAGGATTGTCTGCCACGCAATGCTCGATTGCGGCGAGGCGTTTCTCGCGGGCCCACGGGTATCCCTCGTCGACGAGGTATCGCAGTCGCCGGAGAAGCGCTACTGGCGGCTCGAGCCGGCCTTGTTCGATCGCGCAGAGTTCCGACTGCGTACATGGCACGAGCTCGGCCGCCTGTCGCTGGCTCACTCCGGCCGCCCTTCGCGCAGCGACGAGCTCGTCGGGGTCGATGTCGGGCCACGGGCGGAGCGCGTAGTAGGTGCCTCCCGGCGTCTCCAGGCGGTAGGCCTCGTCGTCCTTGACCATGCTGGCCACCTCACGAGCCGGCGGTCCTGCCAGATAGTGCAGACCATCAACCAAAGCGGACTCGCTGATCCCGTTCGGATGGTCGGCGAGCCTCTTTGCGAGCTGGCGCCTGAGATTGCGCTGATCTTCGCGCCGCCTGCGAGCGATCGACTCTATGGCCGCAGGTATTCGGTCGGTGGTTTCGGCAAGCAAGAGTCGTCGACCCGACAAGTGGTTAGCAAGGGTCGGACGACTGACCCCAAGCTCCGTCGCGAGTTCTGAACGACTGACGCCAGCGGCCTTGAGAAGCTCGTTCACTCGAGGTGCGCCCAGAGGCATTCGTGGCTTTGCGCCTCGGCCAAGAGCGAGGACGTCCCGTTGGCGTTGCCGGCCACGTTGGGTGACGAGCGTGCGTTCGTAATGGATCTTGTGCTCATCCTCGGCAAGCCGGCGAATCGCTTCGAGTAGGTTCGCACCATAGCCAAGTTTCGCCCGAAGTTGGGCCTTCGTTGTGGGCCCGTGATTCTCTAGCCACTTAACCACCCTCTCGCGGGCTTGATCGATGCTGGCAGCTCTACGGCGCGCCCGCATGTCCGATGACGGCGGTAAGTCCGCGAGTTTGAGTGCGAGGCGGTGCGTGAGCTTTCGCTCTCCGCGCTCAACAAGCCACACGAGACCTCGAGAAACACCGAGTTCATTAGCGATCTCTGCCTGCGAGTAGCCGAGCTCCTCCCGCTTTCGTTTGAAGGCCTCCCGGTCTGGCCCCTCCGCCGTTTGCCCCGCGGGCGGGCGAGACAGTGACAATTCGACGACTGATCGGCTGTATGACGCGCGCTTGATCGTCTGGCGCGTCGGGCGCTCGCCGGGCACCTCGAACACCAGCGCTTCGCTCACAGCGGCATTGATCGCCTGGTAACACGTGGCCGACCGGCCTGACATGCGACGCCGGAGTTCGGTGCGCGTCAGATTCGGGATCCGCCGGACCGAGCGCTTGACCGCGGCCGGTCTAGCGAGGACCATACGACGGGTCGAGCTGGTGAGGGCGATGGGATTGATTGTAGACACTCCCGAGCTAGGTAGCTACGTGTCTGCGTGCTATCACTCACGTCATGGCAAAGGAAGCATACGAGGACAACGGGCCGGATCGTTGCTCGCTCGAGGCCAGCGAGCAACGACTGACGCTCGCCGAGGCGGCCGACTTATTCGCAGTCACGGCCCGCGACAAACCGCTGATGACGCTCGCCGAGGCGGCCGACTTCTTAGGAGTGGGACGCGACACCATGTACCGACTCGTCGCGAGCGGCCAGTTGCGTCGCCTCAAGCTGGGAAAGTCGACCCGGATCGCTCGGGCGGACCTCGAGGCCCTTTGCGAGCGCCTGGTGGCGGACGGTTCTATCCGTATCCCGCCCTACCGCCGGGTCAACTCGAGACGACGTGCGCGGCGTCCGGCGGCCGCACACGTCGCGCAGGTCGACAAGGCGCCGACTGCAACCGGATCCGACCCGGTATAAGGCGCTCGCTACATGTGGCGAGCAAAACCACCGCCCGGACAACCGCGAGAGGCGTGGGACCGCGGCCGCATTTTCGTCACGCTTGTAAATCGCCTGGGCCTGCAACCGGCTGGGGAGCGAATCGCCGGGGCACTTCACTTGGACCTCTGCCAGCGGGGATGGACCTACGGTCCGATTTCTCTCGCCGAGATCGGCTTCCTTGCCCACGTCACCCCCACGACGGCGGGTCGCCAACTCTGCAAGCTCAACGAGCTCGGCGTGCTCGTCTATGAGCCCGGGTGCCGGCGTCGCCAGGGCATCGTCAGACTGGTCTCTAAGGAGACGCTCGAGCGAATGCTCGCCGAACGCATCGCGGACGGACCTGACCTCCGTGCACGAGTTTTCGGCCGGAAACTCGGATCGCCGTGCGCGAGTTTTCGGCCGGAGAATCCCACCGCAGCGCGCGAGTTACCGGCCGGTAAACACGATCCCAGCGCGCGAGTTCTCGAGCGCCAAACCCGCGCGCTGCGCGCGAGTTCTCGAGCGCCAAACCCGCGCGCTGCGCGCGAGTTACCGGCCGGTAAACACGATCCCAGCGCGCGAGTTCTCAAGCGCCAAACCCGCGCGCTGCGCGCGACCCAATTAGAAGAAAGAAAGAAACCACCACCAGAGGAGCTTGCTGCAACAAACGGGGCGGGCGCGTCGCACGCTTCGTTGGTGGTGGCGGAAACTCTCGAAACTGCACTAGCTGAGCACTGGTCGGGACTTGCTCCGAACGGACAGAGCGAAGTGATCAAGTGTGTGGAGGCTGCAGCAAAAGACGCGGCTGACTATGACGGCGCCGTGCAACACCTCGCCACTCGTCTCGCCGCTGGTCTCGCCAGCGCGAGCAACCCACCAGGCGCGCTCATTGCTAGGGCTCGGACGCTCAGTGCTGCCGACCTTGCTACCGCGAACGCCGCGGCGCCGGCGTCGGCGCCACGCCTTCGCGACGTGTTCGAGGTCATACCTAAAGGGAAGGCCAGTGACTTCACGAAGGACCCTAAAGCGGAAGTCCACAAGATCCTCGCCGAGCTCCGGGGTAGCCCACCCGACACAGGCGGTCCTCTTCCAACGAACGGCGCTGACCGAGCGCAGCCAATTGGGAGCGACAGTGCAGAGGCCGGACGTTCGGAGCCCCGGGCCTCGAGTGCTCTGCCGATACCTCACCGGACAGAGGAGCTACCGACCATGACCAAACAACAACGTCGAGCCCTCGAGATCCTCACGAGTTGGCCGCAAACGATGGACGTCCCCACACTCGCCCACCAGCTCGGGACTTCACCTCAAGGAGCCGCCCGGACCGCAAGCTCGCTGGTTGGTCAAGGGCTTGCCTACCGGGTCCACATCGACGGCAAAGTGCACTACGCCTCGAAACTCCGATGACCAAAGAGCGCGAACCTGAGGCCGTCCTCGGCCGGGCCGGCGACGTGGAGCCTCACCGAGTCGACGTCCGCTTCTATCCTTGTGTTGCGGTGTGCTCGTGCGGATGGCGCTTTCGGCCACCCCCCGACCGTGGCGACGCCCGCCAGAAAGCATGGAGAGAGGCCGGCGCCCACCGGGAGGAGCTCTTCATGGCGCCGCGCCGCGAAGTTGCCGCCAATCTGAGCGGCGCCCGCAGCGCCCGGCTTGTGGTGACGCCATGAACACCCCCGGCGTCGTCCAAGTCCCCGATCGAGTGCTGGCGTGCCTACTCGACTCGGCGACGTCGCCTCGTCGTCGACGTCGCCGGCGAGATGTAACCTGCCATCAAAGCCAAAGTGGCCCCGGCAGTGCGCAAACACTCCGGGGCCGGGCCGACACCTACGAAGGAGGTGGCGACATGACCAAAAGTACTCGCCAAGCGCGAGGAGCCGGCGGAGCCGTCGAAACAGGTTTTGCACGCTGGCGTGAGCAGTACCCGGACCTCGAGCCTGACCGAGCTGACGAGCTCCGGGGCGTCATCGCTTTCGAGCTACGTCGCCGCGGGCTCGCGCCGAAGTCAGCGCGCGACTACGCGTCGCTCGTGATTCGCGCCGAACGCTTCTGCCGGGAGCAGGGCACGACCGTTCTGATGGCGCCGAGGGAGACCCTTGGCCGTTTCGCCGCCACGCTGACGCTGGATACGCGAGCCCAGACTGCCTCAGCACTTCGCCATTGGTTCGTCGTGCTCGGACGGCCCGACCCGAAAGTGCCGGAACTCAAGGTCGCCGGCCGCCAACCCGGGCGCTCCCTTATGCGGACCGAAGGGCATCGTCGCGGGACTCCTCACACCGGGCACGCCTGGGAGCGCACTGACAATGCCGGCGCAGGCCGCGTACGCGAGACACGGGAGCGAATGCTCCGCGACGGCATGAGCGACAAGACCATCGGCCACTACTCGTCGATGCTCTGGCGCGCTGAGTGCTGGGCCGAAATGCGCGGGCTTGCCTTGGTTGAGCTCGACGCCCGGACGCTCGCTGAGTACGTCGAGACGCTCTCCGGGGCATCGCGCCGGTCGTTCCGATCCGCGCTCCGCGTGTACTACGCGGCCCTCGAGGCCAATGACGCCCCGATCGGCGCCGTGCGGCCACCTCGCAAGCCTCCCTTGGTGCCGAAACCTCTGGAGCTCGAGGAGGCGCAAAAGCTTCTTGCGGTCGCTGTCGCCGAGGGAGGACGCCGCGGCGTCGCTGTGATGCTCGCTCTGTTGCTCGCTCTTCGCCGCTTCGAGATCGCGAAGCTGCGCTTCGCTGACTTCTCGAACGACAGGGTGCGCTTCGTCGGCAAGTGTCAGCGCGACGCGACGTTGCCGGTTCCCGAGCTCATTATGCGCGCCGTCGATGGGTTGCCGCACGGGTCGCCCTTCCTGTTCCCGGGCCAGTCAGGAGGCCACGCCAATCCGGCAACGGTATGGCTTTGGGTGCGCACGCTCGCGAGAGAAGCCGGCATCGGCGACGTGGCCGTCCATCGCTTACGTCATACCTGCCTCACGGTCGCGAACGACGAGACCGGCGACCTCCGCGCGGTGCAGACGTTCGCCCGCCACGCGGACCCCGAGACAACCGCTGGCTATACGCGGGTGACCCAGGCGCGGCTCTTGTCGATCGGTCAGGCTGTGCTCGGTGCGCTGAGTGGTCCCGAGATCTCGCCGGCGGAGCCCCTTGTGCCGCTGTCGCTCCTCGCTCTCGCCTGCGAAGGCCCCCATGCCGTCGGGCCGTGGCTCGAGCTCGCTCGCCTCCTCTTCGGGCGGCCCGGCTGGCGACTCTCCGCCACCGACGACGGCGCCGGCGTCGTCTCTTACGAGTTTGGCGACGACCTCTCGGCCTCGGTGCTGTCCTGGACCAACGATCGGCTGCCCACCTATGTGCTGACTCGTGTGCTCGATTCGGGGACCGAGGACATGGCATCGTGGGACTTCGCCGACACCGGGAGCATGGGCGCCGTGCTCGGCGAGTTCGAAACCGGAGAGCAGATCCCTTTCACTCCCACGTTGTCAATACTGGGAGGGAAGGTCTTCCGGGGCGAGGCACGGGAGGCAGGCGTGTGATGGTGCGAGCCGTCCAACGCGGCGATTCTGTCGAGTCGCCCGCGCCATGCACCTGTTCACTGTGGCCCTGCGAGCATGACGGCGGCCCGGAATGGGCACCCGGCGGGGCCGAGTATGAAGGCCGCAACGGTCCCATGCTCACCGGCGACCCGCCGAGAGCGGCCGATAGTTCTGCTTATTCGCAGCAGAGCGCCCCAGGCGCGGCGGATAATGCCGCCGATCGACAACCCGTTAGGGGGCGAGCTCGTGTCCGATAACAAGTCGACGGTTCGCTGGCGCCGGGCCGGGACCCGCGCAATGCCGCGCCTACGCGTCGTCGAGCGCCGCCCGACAAGCGCCGCCGACGCAGCCGGGATGCTCACTGACTACCGCCGTCACCTCGAGCGCTCCCCGCTCGCAGCCAACACCCGGATCGCCTACGGCCGGCAGGTGAGGACATACCTCTCCTGGCTCGAGGAGCGTGGAGATTGTCTCGATGCGGCGCTCGGCGACTCGCTCGGCCGCGATTTCGCGGTGCGCGACTACCGGTCTCACCTCAAAGACGTTCACCTCAGCGCCGCCAGCGTCAATGCCGCTCTCGCCGCGCTCGATCACCTTTACCGCTTCCTGGAGCTCGGGCCGCCGGCCGTGCGGCGCGAGCAGCTACCGGCCCTGGCGCCGCGTGCGCTCAGCGAGATGGAGCTCAAAGCGGTACTGCGAGCCGGCGAACGCCGTGGCAAGCCTCGCGACAGCGCTGCTATCGGACTCATGGCGCTTGCGGGGTTGAGAATCGCCGAGGTGGCCGCACTCGACGTCAATGACGTCGCGCTCTCGGCCCGCAAGGGTCACGTAGTGGTGCGACACGGCAAGGGCGACGCGGCCCGCACTGTGCAACTCGGGGCCTTGGCCCGCGAGCTCGTCGAAGCGTGGAAACGAGAGCGGCCGCCGAGGGACTCCCCGGCGCTTTTCATCACCGCGGCCGGCGGCCGGCTCTCGGTTCGATCGCTCGATCGCGCAGTGCGGCTCACGGGCGAGCTCGCCGGCGTCCCACTTTCGGCTCACGTGCTTCGGCACACGTACGTCACGGACCTCGTGCGGTCCGGGGTCGACGTAGTGACCGTTGCCGAGCTGGCCGGCCACCGGTCGCTCGAGACGACTCGGCGCTACTCGCTGCCGAGCGAGGCAGACCGGCAGGCGGCCGTCGAACGTATGGGGTTGGAACTGTGACACGGAGAGAGGAGACGCCATGACCAGGCGGAGAGCCCCAGGAGAGGGCGCCGTGTTCGAGCGCCCCGATGGACGCTGGGAGGCCCGGCTCGAGCTGCGAGATCTCGACGGCCGCCGGCGGCGCAAGTCTTTCTACGGGCGCACGCAGTCCGAGGCTCTCGCCAAGCTGCACCAAGCGCAGAGGCAGCTCGACGACGGCCTGCCGATGGTCAACGAGCGGCTGACAACCGGCGAGTACCTCGAGCACTGGGCGTCGGTCACGATGGCTCCCCTCCTGCGACCGGCGACGGCCGACAGCTACGCGGCCTTGGTCCGCCTTCACCTCAAGCCGTTTTTAGGCAAGGTCCCGCTGGCCAAACTCACACCCGAGGACGTCGAGTGCCTGCTCGCGTCGAAGCAGCGAGACGGGCTCTCGCCCAATACCGTCCGCCTGATCCGTTCGACCTTGCGCCGAGCTCTCGGGATGGCCGAGCGCCGCGGCTTGGTCGTGCGCAACGTCGCGACCCTCGTCGATGGTCCGCGTATCGGCGACTCGACTCGCCGCGCCATGACCGCGGAGGAGGCACGGTCGCTGCTCGAGGTGAGCGCTGACCACCGGCTCGGCGCACTGTTCGCACTCCTGCTCGAGACTGGACTTCGCCGCGGCGAAGCGCTCGGCTTACTTTGGCAGGACGTCGATCTCGACGGACAGTCTTTGAACGTGTGCCATACGATGATCCGAGTCGCAGGCAAGCTCACGGCCGGAGAGCCCAAGACTCGCCAGTCTCGCCGGATCGTTCACTTCTCGGGCGAGCTCGCAGCCACGTTGCGGACACATCGCCGGCGCCAGCTCGAGGAGCGCCTTAGCGCCGGGCCTGGCTGGCACGAGACGGGCCACGTGTTTGCGTCGAGCACGGGCACGCCGCTCGATCCGAGCAACGTCCGCAGCGCGTTCGCTCAGTTGTGCCAGCGGGCGGCGCTAGGCCATTGGACGATTCACGAGCTGCGCCACACCGCGGCCTCTTTGATGTTGTCGGCCGGCGTTCCCTTGCACGTCGTGTCGGACGTCCTCGGCCACTCAAGTATCTCGATCACCAAGGACGTTTACGGGCACCTGGTGGCGGACGATCGCGAGCGCGCTTCCGAGGCCATTTCGTCGGTGCTTTACCGAGCCGGTCGGGCCGCCCGTTGACTCATAGCGTGGTCGAAGCGATGGGCGCCCTTGGTCTGTGGTGGTGCGGTGTCACTGCACGGGGTAGCCAGTCGTCGCACCGAAGCGCTTCTTGCGCAAATCAGTCAAAAACGCTCGTTGTTGGACTGATGGCGAACGGCTGATCATTCCGTCCGACTCGATGACTTGGCGCAATCCCTGGGCCATGGCCGGATTGGGTGTTCCATCGCGATCGATCACGTCCAGTGTGACTCTCTCTGGCGGAGCATCAGCATCGGGGACGAGCCGGACGAAGGTGGTAAGGATCCCCTCGAGGATTATGTAGCCGTTCCAGTATCTGTAGGCCCGTGCAGCCTTTGCATCACGCCAGCCTCGCAACTGGTTGCGGGTCCATACGTAAGCGGCAGTGGCGGCCGATAAGCCTGTCACCATCGTGGCGACATCCGCTCCTTCTACAAGCCAGGTCATGGCTGAGAGTCAACCACGGACCTGTGATGCACGCGAGGCCTCGAGGAGCTGGGGCCCGGCCGACGTCGACGAGCTCGCCCTGGCGCGCACTGGTCGATCGCCGCTGAGGCCTCGCGCAGCGCCAGAGCGCGCGTGCGCCACCGGATCCACTCGTGGCCGTCGCCGGCGAGGAGCTCGGCCCGGCCGACGTCGACGCGCACTGGCGCACGACCGCCGCTGAGCTCGAGGAGCTCGGCTCGGGGCGACGTCGACGAGCTCTCGCCCGGGCACGTAGTGATCGATCGCCTCAGAGCGCCCGGATCGCCGACCGGGTACTCCGGTAGCCGGCCGCTGAGGCCTCGAGGAGCTCGGCAGCGCGCCACGCCACCGGATCCACTCCTGCCCGTCGCCGGCGAGGGGGCTAGGCGGCCGCCAAAGCCCGGGCACTGGCACCTTGCCAGCGCGCTTGCACGCGTGCAACGTGGACTTATGGCCACCAGCCCCGCGACTTCCAAAAGAGGCACGGTCAGCGTCCCGTACCCCGAGCCCGCGAATGAGGCCCAGTGGGCTTACGACTTCCTCGAGTACATCGGGGCGCCGGCCACGAAGGCAAACCTCACCTTCATCACCGCGGCGGAGCTCTTCGAGGACACGTTCCACGCGAATCCGGACTTCATCCCGCGCAAGTACGGTGACGACAACCGCTACAACCCTCTCGACTCGACACAATTCGAGGCCGGCGGTGTCGTCTGGGCCGAGAACAGCGGCGACCCGGTCTGGCAGTTCCCGACGTTGCTCGCAGGCCTCGAATCGAACGCCGCCGTGATCGAGGAGAACCCAGGCGACCAAGGACTGCTCGAGGACCTGCGCAAAGGGACCAAAGGTCCCTCGGAGCTGGCCGCCGACGTCGGCGCGAGCGACTGGGGCACTGGTGGCGGCCCGGGCTCGCCGGCGGAGATGGGCTACTCGGTCGACCTCGCCGACGAGCTCCAGGAGGCGCTCGCCGATGTCCAGTCGGGCCTCGGTGCTGGGAAGTGGTATCCGCCGACGCCCGCCACCGCGACGCTCACTTCGGCCTCCCAGCCGTTCCCCGGCGGCGTGTGGGACCCGTTGAACGCCCCGGAGGAGATCACCGGCGCGATCGTCGGTGCTGTCGGGAAGTACTTCATTGGCGATCTGAAGGCGGCGTGGCCCTACGCCTTGATGATCGTCGGCGTCATCGGTGGAATCGGCCTATTTGTGCTCGGTGCCAAGCAGGCCGCCAAGGGCAAGGCGGAGAGCACGGTGCAGCAGCACCCCGAGATCGTGGAGGCGGCAGCGGCATGACCCTCGAGGAGCTCCAC
>Ga0326727_10027892_pt1 | contig 10321 bp, 13 predicted proteins | sample MB2enrmetagenome_FD_207643 | JGI IMG/M metagenome (GOLD analysis project Ga0326727, IMG submission 207643) | Lab enriched peat soil microbial communities from McLean, Ithaca, NY, United States - MB29MY | ecosystem: Environmental > Terrestrial > Soil > Wetlands > Peat | place: USA: New York...
CGAACGGGCGAGCGAGACCACGACGCGATTTAGGCGGCACGGCTGGTGATGGGCATGCCATCACCGCTCTCTTTTTTTAATCAGGTGCGTTGTCTCCGTTCCGACAGCGCGGCCGCGCTGCGCCACGCTGCTTGCTACGTCGCTCGAGTTTCGGCTCTAAGCTAAAAGAACGATCAAGGACGTCAGCTGGTTCGAGGACCCAGACTCCCTTAAGGTCCACGGTGCGTGCCCGTAATTCATCGAGGAACTTCTCATACAGTGGACCAGCAGTTTGGAACTCTATAACGGAGCAGATGACCTGATAGGCGATCTCACGCTCTCCGCTTGTTGAGACGCATAAGATGGATACCAAGCTGCTGGTCTCCATATGGCGCATGAGCTCCTGATCAATTTGTGCCCCTTCCAGCTGAGCCAGCGTAATGATATTTGCCTCAGGCGCTTTCACGCCTCGAATACGTACGAGACTGACTGTGCCATCAAGGGCAGTCGTTGCTAGTGTTACAGTCGCACTACGATCGTTGAGCAACCGCATTGCTTCATCGGGAAGATCCATATCGAGAACAGCCTCACACATCACCGAGCGCACTGCGCTAGTCTTTGTCTAGTTCAGAGACGTATAACACATTGTTGCCGCGCAGAATGAGCTTACCGAACGCCACGCGCCGGTGATTTCTGCACTGCTCAGCTCCATCAAGAGAGATGTTCCAATGCGGGTCGTACCCCAAAAATGTTCCTGTGAAAACCTGCGCGCCCTTCAACCGTACCGTGACATTCTTGCCGATGTTGCGAGACAACACCTCAAAAGGCCTTTTGGTCTGCGTCATATTCTGTCAGCACTGCTCAGTAGCCCACGGATCGAGCCAATCACTTACCTCAAGACTCGTTGTCCACCTACATAAAGCATGTTACTTCCCGAGGTTTGCATAATCTTTATCTCCTGAAATGGGAGAGAGGTGGGTAATGCTGAAGCTTTTTGTCGTCCTAGCGTCGATTTTGCTTATCGCGGTCTCCGCGGGCTGTCTGGAACAAGCGCACACGAACGCGCCGTTGACGACCTCAGAGGCGACGACAACGCTGAAGATCAACGCGCAACCAAGCGTCAACCAGAGCGAGTATGCGACGTTTACGTGTCAGCTCAATGTGACGCGCGGCCAAGGCTTAGACAACAAGGAGATCCACTGGTCTATCGACAACGTGAACAAAGGGACGACGCGCACTGTATGGGGCTATGCGTCGTTGAACTTGACTATCCCCGAAACTAAGGGCTTATCGATCGGTAAGCACGTTCTGACGGCTTCTTTTGACGGCGATTCCGACTACACGCCGTCGCACGCGAAGACGACGTTTCAGGTGCAAATCGCTCCGCCTCGCGCCTCAAGCTCGTCGCCTCGCCCGGCGCGCGAAAACGCATCAGTAACCCTGAGTGTGCCTCCTACGGTTCAGCACGGCTATGCCGACCTCACCGGCACGTGCTCAGGAATGGGGAGCGGTGCATCTCTCTATGTGCTGGTCAGACCTGTTGGGAACGACACGTGGATTGTGCAAGAGCTCCCGCTTATTTACGTAAACGGCATGTACGCCGACCACGTATATTTCGATACGCACGGGAACAATAACAGTCAGCAGTTTGACCTGCTGGCGATCATCACCTCAAACACCCTTAACGCAGGGGATAGCATCAAGAATCTGCCAAAAACGCTCGCGCAAGACCACGTGACGACCACGGTGCAGTAAGTCAGTCGTAATAAGTTCGCGCATATGTGCTGCGGATTCAACTTTATTTGGTGCCCATTGCGGCCCACCGCGAGTGCCGACTGGCCGCCAACGCCTCGGTTACTAACATCACAAATTATAAATAAAAACAGCGCGAGCATAAGCCATCATTAATAATGATATTTTGACGCTTTAGCCTTTGAGGCTGAACGAAGGTGGTCTTCAAAAGGGGTGTAGGACATTGGCAAACCGAACGGATTACGAATGGACTGTAAAGACTTTGAATGACCGAGAGATCATCGAAAAGCACTGGCTAGGCAACATGCCGAGCTATGAGCAAGCCTGCGCCGAATTTCGCTTCGAAGACGTCGAAAAAGAGTTTACGTGGTACGATACAGGCCGCGTGAACCTCGCACACGAAGCGATTGACCGTCACGCAGAGGGGTGGAGGAAGAACAAGGTAGCTCTCTACTCTGACGGCCCTGATGGCGCACGCAAGTACACATTTCTCGAGCTAAAGCTGTTGTCGAACCAGTTCGCCAACGTGTTAAAGAGTCTCGGTATCACCCGGGGCGACCGTGTCTTCACGTACATGGGGCGTTACCCTGAGCTCTACATCGCGGCTATTGGCACGGTCAAGAACGGTTCCGTTTGGGGGCCGCTGTTCGGAGGGTTCAGGGCAGAGGCTGTCATGGACCGGCTGGAAGACAGCGGTGCTAAGGCCCTGGTTACCACCCCTGATCTCAAGGCGTCGAGCGTCGACGAGATCGTCGATAGCCTTCCTGAGCTCGAGTACGTGATCGTTGCAAAATCAGACGGTGCTGAACTCACCGGCGACCGCACTATCAGCTTTGAGAAGGAGATGAAGAGTGCTTCATCAACGTATAAAACGGAGTGGATGGACCGAGAAGACCCCGTGATGATGCACTACACCTCAGGAACGACCGGCAAAGCCAAAGGGGTTATACACGCCCAGAATGCGATGATCGGCCACTACATCACAACGCGGTACGTGCAAGACGTCACTGAGTCTGACATCTACTGGTGCACAGCAGATCCTGGATGGGTCACGGGCACATCGTACGCGTGTTGGGGCCCGTGGCTTAACGGCACGTCGCAGGTCTCATACAGCGGCCGATTTGACTCTGCTACGTGGTACGGTATCATCGACAACTATCAGGTTACTATATGGTACACCGCACCAACGGCGCTCAGGCTCCTCATGAAAGACGGGCTTGACGTCGCGAGCAAGTTCGATTTTGGCAGCTTGCGGTACATCACGAGCGTCGGTGAGCCGCTCAATCCGGAAGTGATACGCTGGGGGCTCAAGGCGTTCGGGCTGCCCATCCACGACACCTGGTGGATGACCGAAACAGGTCAGATTCTCATCGCGAACTATCCGTGCATGCCTATTCGGGAGGGCTCAATGGGACGCCCATTTCCGAGCATCACGGCGTCGATCGTTGATGACGCTGGCAATGAGCTTCCTCCAAACACGCCGGGGAATCTCGTCATCAAGCCGCCTTGGCCCGCGCTCTTGCGCGGCATCTGGAGAAACGAGGAGAAGTACAAGAGCTACTTTGAGATTCCAGGCTGGTTTAAGACGGGCGACAGCGCGTTTCGCGACGAGGATAACTACTTCTGGTTCATGGGGCGCGTCGACGACGTCATAAAGACCTCAGGAGAACGTGTTGGCCCGTTCGAGGTGGAAAGCGCCCTCGTCGAACACCCGGCTGTCGCCGAAGCGGGCGTTATCGGAAAGCCCGATGCGCTGCGCGGGGAAATTATTAAGGCATTCGTGAGCCTCCGGGCTGGACAGATGCCATCTGAAGAACTCAAGCAAGACATCTCGCAGTTTGTCAAAAAGCACTTGGCAGCGCACGCCTTTCCGCGCGAGATTGAGTTTATGGAAAACCTCCCGAAGACACGAAGCGGCAAGATAATGCGCCGGGTGTTGAAGGCGCAAGAGCTCGGACTGCCCATGGGAGACCTCGCCTCACTCGATGAGGATTGAGGCTCCTCCTCCTTTTTTCTCACATCCTTAAGTATTAGCCGGGCCTTTTGCCGTACAGGGTATGGCGGAGACCGAAGCTGGCATAACTGAGTTTCGCATTACATTGCGCGATCACGAGCGCCGTCAGCCTCAGCTGTCTGGATTCCAGCAGCTGGTTAAGGATCGCATCCACCAGTCGGCGGATTTGAGCGACGTCTACTACGCCCCGTCGGCCGCCTATGCCGAGCTGGAAGCGACGTGGTCGGCCGCGCAAGGAACGCTCAGCGTGGTGAAAACGATCCCTGCAGACGATGTTGCGGTGCTCCACTGCAGCACGTACGTGAAGCGCTTTGACCACGCGAGAGAAGAGCTCAACATCAAGTCGATCATTCTGAGTAAGGGGTACGACATCGGCGTTTGTACGGGGCGAAGCTTTGTCAGATACTCCTGCAGCGATCTCATCTACGCTGACCGTTTTTTCAGTTACCGCTTTGGGGACCGGAAGTACTGGTTTGTCTGCTATTTGAGCTCTCTTGACGATGCTGAACTCATCAGCGACAGGTTCGTTGAGCTTTTTGGCGCACGCCGTGGGCCTCATGTGTTTGCATGGCTCGAAGAAGCGCTCAGCTTGAGAAGGGCTCGAAGATATGACGTGTGACCCGAAGGTGCCCCTTACAGCGCATCGCTAGCCGGTGGGATCACCTTATTATCCGGATGCTGGAGCACACTGATCGCCGAACTAGAGGCAAAACAAGCGCAGCTTTTGATTTGAGCAGGTCTACGCCTATGTCGAGACACGGACTTTGTCGACCTGGCGCACCCAGCGGAGGCGTCGAAAGCAGGTGCGCTTTAAATAGACCGCTCGCCACATTTCTATGGACGAACTTGATTGGTGATGTGTATGGACGATTGGAAAAAAAGACTCAACGACCTCTTTCAAAAAAAGGCGGCCTACGAACAAAAATTAGCGGAAGACAGACAGAAAGCTGTCGCCGCACACGCCCAACAATTTTCACTCGTTGCGGCACTCTTCGATTCGACGATCAATCCGGCATTTGAAGAGGTACGGTCGGAGCTGCTGAAACACGGATCCGAACCAAACATCGTTCTCGCGCATCCGTCAGCCAGAGCTGGTTCCCGATTGGCCAGTGCACTTGAGATCGACGAGGGGTTGACCAGGTTCGGTTATGAGATTTACGCCGTGGTCTCTCCGACGGGGTACAGCTTGAATACGCGCGCACAGATAGACAACTACGAAACCGCCCGGCACGATCTCACACAAAGCCTCCTGCCTAACACAATCTCAAAAAACGACATTATCAATGATGTCGTCGATCGGTACGTGAAGGCCATAACGCCACACGTATAGCGGTGCATCGCCCCACACGCGGCCGCTTGAACGGACGAATACCTGCCGTCGCTGCTGAAAGGCTGCCGATGAGGAGTGGATTGTGGAACTGCCGAGGAGAAGGCCAAAACACTCGCGGAAACGCGTACGCAACACACTATGACTGATGCGGCAAGAAATGATGGGAATTCGGAGTCCGGCCCCGTCACGGTCGTGATCAGGCGCAGAATCAAATCTGGCTTTGCTCAGGCCTATGAGGCGCTAGAAAAAGAGATATCAACCGATGCCGCAGCACATGCAGGGTATCTTGGCTCAACTTTTTTGCGCCCGGAAGGCGGCACTGACCGAGACTTCGTGACAATCGTTCGATTCGATAGCTACGAGAGCATGATACAATGGGAGCACTCTGCATCCGGCAAGGCCTTGATCGACCGAGCTGATGCAATGAGCGAGACTCCGGCCTACATCCGCAGATCCGCGGGATTGTCTCTCTGGTTTACTCCGCGGCATTCTACGTCTCCGCCGCGTTGGAAGATGGTGTTACTACTCACCGTTAGCATCTTTATATTAGCTGAGATTTTAACACCTCTCCTTAATCCTGCTCTTGGTCTCTTGCCACAACCTCTTGCGTTGTTAATTTCTTTGGGAATACAGGTCGCTCTGCTTACGTATTTCGTATTGCCGTGGCTCACTGCGCTACTCGCGAAATGGCTTTATGACGTGCCATGATCCAAGGAATAAGTAGTGTGGGAATGTGCGACGATCGCGATGTTTGAGTGGCAATTTAGTTACTGAAACGCGTAATCAACTTTTTATTGTGTGCGGCCCCCGTCCAGCGTTTGACTAAGTAGGGCGTTTCTGTCATACAATAAGTCGCCTCTGTTTGACCCGATTGAGATCCATTTTTTTTACAATGACAAATGTTAAATAGTTTATTTTTCATTACTGTTTAGAATGAAAAATGTAGGTCTACGTCTTGGAGACAACCAACGTGCGCATCGATAAAGTAGAAAAAAAGCTGAGATCGCTTGGCATTGGAGAAGCTGAGCTCCCCATAAACACGGTGCGCCGGTGGTCCGCTGCGAAACTGCTGCCAAAGCCGGAAAGCATCTATCACGCTCCCAAAGGAGGTGCAGGACGCTATGGGGAATGGCCGCCTGAGACTGTAGAGCAAGCCGCAGCCATTCACATGGCTCGAAACAGTCTTGAGACTGCCACGATAAAGCGAGTGAAGCTCACGATGCTTAGGAAGGCCAAGCGCCTCGTCGACGCGTTTTACGCCTTTGTCGATGAGTTTAATCAAACGAGCGATCCTCAAGTGCTGCTCAAGTTCGACACTCTGCACACAGAGGTTGAGTTGCCTAACGGAAAGCGCGGCGTTGTTTTCGGTGGATGGGACCTTAACACGCTGGTGGTGACGTGGATCGCCACCCTGGAAAAAGTTCGGCACGGCCAACCACTTTTCGAACCAAAGACCGTACGGTTCAGCTGGAACTGGCACGTGGTGCGTGAATTGGGACGGGAAGATCTGAAAATGACGTATGACGGAGTCACCTTTGAATCATCAGACGCGGACGCGGTCGGGCGTCACGTCGGACATACTCGTGAGGCTCTCGCCAAGCTACGTGCCACGTGGCCTGCAAGCCGCATGGGCCCTCAAAGAGCAGAGATCATTGACAAAGATACTGACTGGCATCGCATTCAGATCGATCTGGACAAACAATTGGTCGTCGTTGAGCGTCCGGGGACAGAAGATCTTCTTGTCATCAATCTCACAGGCAGTGGGTTCAGAATGTGCACCGATGATATGATCGCAGGGCGGTGAACTAAGTGAATGACAATCTAATGTCGGGTTATTTTTCAACCGCTCTCAAGGGAAACAGTATAGCTGGCCGATTAAGCAGCGTACATTACTGCTTACTAAGTTCAACGCTCAGACAACCAAACTGCGAAGTTGTCAACCTGATTCTTATAGCCTAACAAATTACGTGACGCCGAGCTAGCCTGTGAGTGGGTCCAAAGAACGACCAAGCGGTTCGCGTACACGAGCTCATATTACTATGCCCTGCAAAGTCTGTAAACACCCAAAAAGATCCGAAATCGAGCAGCAAATAGCAGTCCGCTCTTTGACCACTGTCGAAGCTGCCAAAATCGTCGGATGCCATAACAGCACGATTTCACGTCACATGTTACGCTGTGTGGCGCCTAATGTGCGCGAGTTCGTACGGGCAAAAGCAAAGGAGCGCCAGAGCCTAAACGTTCTTGATCAACTTAGACAGTCGCATCAAACGACGCTGCAGATCTTGGACGCAGCGCTTAGCGAGCGAAAAGACCGAGTGGCACTTAAGGCGCTCGAAGTTGAACTGAAGCAACTAGAGCTTAATGCAAGAATAACGGGGCAATTCTCAGACGCGCCCCAGGTTAACCTCATGATGGCTCCGGAGTTTGTGAAATTGAAGCAAGTTATTGTTGACCGGTTACTTCCCTATCCTGATGCCCGGTTAGCATTGAGCGAGGCCCTTGATGCCCTTGCAGATGAGGCGCAAGACGAATGAATGAAGCGGCGCTATTTCGTGACCTGAGTAGCGCAATCAATCCCGTTAAGTTCGCTCAGTCTCTGGGCATCGATCCGGACCCCTGGCAACGTGATCTCTTACTATCAAACGAAAAGCGGATTATCCTCAACTGCTCGCGGCAATCCGGAAAGTCGACCATATGCGCTATACTTGCCTTGCATCACGCACTCTACAACCCTGGTGCGCTCGTGCTCATCGTCAGTCGCAGTTATCGGCAATCGACAGAGTTGTTTAAGAAAGTGGCGGACTTCTATCAGAAACGCGGGCGGCCAATTCCGAGCGATGCCGAGAACAAGCACACGCTAGAGCTCAGCAATAAGAGCCGCATCGTGAGCTTACCGAGCAAGGAGCAGACGATACGAGGCTACAGCGCGCCATCGCTCGTGATTATCGATGAGGCTGCCCAGTGTGCTGACGAATTGTATGATGCGCTGACTCCCATGCTCGCCGTGAGCAAAGGACGCTTAATCCTCTTGAGCACGCCGTTCGGGCGTAGTGGATTCTTTTTTAACGTTTGGAGCACGGGCGGGCGAGATTGGGAGCAATATAAGATAACGGCTATTCAATGCCCGCGCATCTCGCATGATTGGCTAGAGGAGCAGAAACGAAACACGAGCGCATGGTCGTTTAATCAAGAATACCTTTGCAGCTTCGAGGCGAATGAGTCGTCTTTTTTCGACTCTGACGAGGTAAAACGGGCGCTCAGCGATCGGGTTAAAGCGATTCGAGTGAGACTAAACATCAAGAGTGAGATGGCATGATAAGCGACGCGGAAAAGCGGGAGCTCCAGAGGCTCGAATCAGAAAAAAGAAAAACAAAGGAGACCGACCGGAGTGAGCGGGAGCTATTCGTTTTGGGAGTTGACATCGGCACCCGACAAGATAGCACCGCCGTTGTCGGACTCGAAAAAGTGCACTATACGCGGTTCAAAGAGTGGATAGAAGATAATACGGCGCCCGTTGACTTGCTTGATCCTATAAGCACAAAACAGCCGGTCTATGATACGAGCGTACAGTACCATGTAAGGTATATCGAGCGGATGCAATTAGGCTTAAGTTATACGGATATAGTCGGCTATTTGGCGGCGTTGACGGACGCCCTCAGTGAATACAAGCCGATTATAGCGCTCGATGTGGTAGGTATAGGGAGACCCGTCTTAGACATGCTCAAAGATCAGGGAGTTAACGAGATAGTTCCGATTACCACAACGGCAAGCACGGAGCCCGCCGTTAAGAAAAACGGCGAGTTTTCTGTAGGTAAGGCTGAGCTAAGTATTAATCTAAAATCGCTATTCGGGCGCGGTATTATCAAGATCGCGAAGGATCTCGACGGCGCCACGAACCTATTGAGAGAGCTCGATAATTTCAGCGTGAAAGTTAACCCACAAACGCGCCGTGCACGATATGAAGCCGCCTCGGAGTCTATTCATGACGATCTAGTAAGCGCCCTCGCGTTTGCTTCATTCTTAGCGACGAAACATAAGCGGATCCCGATAGTCGCAGGCGAGGGCGTTGGCGAAAAGATAGGGATGACGCTGGGACGCTACGAGAGTGTGAATAGGACAAAACTTAAAGAAAAATGGTTTTCGTATTAACTCAAGGCACGTGCGATCAAAATGCTACCAGATTTCCGGAGTCCCTTCGTCTATCCGTGGACACCGCGTTCTCGCGATAACCTGCCGCAAGGCGGCATCGGAGAGCTGCCCGTTGCCTAACTGGTGCGCGGAGCTTCACCTCAGTCGCTCCTTCTCTCGTAGGCACGCCTATCGGCGGGTTGCTCTCCGATTTATGTTTACCGCGAGATTTTCTTAGCAAAAACACCTATGACAATCCCGTTCCTAGGTCCAGCAGGGCCTGCACATATAGAAATTGCATAAACCGCGGGCCAGCCCCGAGACCCGCTCGCTGTGTCCGTGCTGCCTTCTCGACCGATAATATGCCCCAGAAAAAGGCGTTTGCTCAATGGGTTAACAGATATTTGACGTGCTTCCTTATCCGGTTCTACCTTCTCTGCGTCCCTGAAATGTGAAACAAGAGCGTTCAAAGCTCCCACATCATCTAGTCTAATCTGGGACTCCTCAAAGGTTTTGGTCTTCACTTCTTCAAGTGCACGGCTTAGCAAGTCCGCTTCGCCGTCCGTCAAAACTAACGCCTTGGTGAGCATTTTCTCCCTCCTACTCGGTGTTAATCACATGGATAGCATGACATATTTCATGTGTGGTTTTTTCTAATGGCGATATTAGATGCATAATGACCTTTATTCCTGGCGGCGAGCGTTAACCAAGCTTCAAAGGGTAAATGGCAATCGTGCTAGTCTCTAATATAACGCAGACGGCGGTACTCCTCACAATATGGAACGTGCTCTTTATCGCCGCGCAGCTTACAATGGGCGTACTTCTCACACCTTTGGCAGTTCATCACGCTTGCGTTTCATGCAGGGCAGCTTAAAGAGGGCTATCCGCGCGGTGGGAAACTAACCGCCTAAACCTTGGCGATCGAGGTCGTCAAGAGAATAGCATAACAAACCAATTCGACATCTTTTTACCCATTTAGATACTATTATTCAGGCTAATTGAGGGACATATTATGTCTGATCCACCCGAAAAAACAAACGAAACTCATGAAGTGATCTTGCAACCAAGTACAGATGAAGACGTCTGGCAACCACCAGAAATGCCCAAAGAGACAGGTG
>Ga0326727_10027893_pt1 | contig 10321 bp, 14 predicted proteins | sample MB2enrmetagenome_FD_207643 | JGI IMG/M metagenome (GOLD analysis project Ga0326727, IMG submission 207643) | Lab enriched peat soil microbial communities from McLean, Ithaca, NY, United States - MB29MY | ecosystem: Environmental > Terrestrial > Soil > Wetlands > Peat | place: USA: New York...
AAGGACCGCCACCGCAGCCGCGAGTTCATCGAATACCTCAAGCTCCTCGACGCCGCCTATCCGACCCACACGGCGATCAAGCTGATCCTCGACAATCATTCGGCGCACATCTCGAAGGAGACCAAGGCTTGGCTCGCCGAGCAGCCTACCGGCCGATTCGAATTCATCTTCACGCCCAAGCACGGCTCCTGGCTCAATCTCGTCGAGGGTTTCTTCTCCAAGCTCGCCCGCTCAGTCCTGCGCCACATCCGAGTCGCATCCAAACAGGAACTCAAGGAGCGCATCATGGCCGCCATGGACGAGTTCAACCGACACCCCATCGTCCATACTTGGTCCTATAAGCTCGACCAGGCCGCCTGATATGATTCGAATCTCAAAATCGATGAACTAGTCCTCCTTGCCGTGCTGGCGACCCTCTCGCGCAACCAGATCGTGATCCTGGCGACCTGGGTGACCGGGATAGCTGCCTCGGAGGCCGGCGTCTGCCTGCATGCGTGGCGACGCGCCATTATTACCCTCGCGGCGCCCAGTATTCGGCCGCTGGCCAGGCATCTCAGGACGGTGCGCGACCACCACGCGCTCAATCTGGCGGCCTCGGCGCCACAGCTGCTGCTGCCTGTGGTCGTCAACCTGTGCCTCGGCCCAACGGTGAACGCGGCCTTTTCTGTCGGTTGGATGATCTTCGTGGTGGCGACACTTGTGCCGGCATCGCTGACCGCGGTGCTGTTCTCGATGGGCGGAGCGTGGCCGTCGGATCTCCCACGGCAATTGCGTTTCTCGTTCGCGGCATCCATCGGCTTCGCCTTGGCTGCGAGCGTCCTCATGCCGCTGTTCGCCGAGCCGATCCTCGCTCTCTTCAACCCAAGCTTCCCGGCCCTGGCCGCCTCGGCGATGGCCTTGTTAGGACTCGGTCTGCTGGGGACTGGCATCAAACAGCATTATATCCTACTAGCCCGCAGCCAGCGACGGGTCATGCGCGCCGCGCCCTGGTTAACGGTCATCGCGGGAATGGAACTTGGATGTGCCGCCATCGGTGGATCGCTCGGCAACGTTGTCTTAACGGTTTGCTGGTTGACTGCGCTTACGCTGAGCAGCGCCTTCCTATTAGGCCCTGTTCTCCGGTTCTGCCGATTCCTGCCGGCCGGCGAGGCGGTGCGCGCCGCGACCACGCTGGAGGCGTAACAGGTGTCGGACCGGCCTTCGGATACTTGGGCAGCTGCGGACGCCATATCATGACCTCTTCCCGCATAACCGGTCATGGGTGCTGCCGAATCTTGAGCCCCTTGTACGCCGCCCCTCCACTGCGTCCAGAAAGGTGAGTCATGACCATACATGCCAGCGCCTGTGTGCCGATAGCCATGCACAGTCGCGATTACATCGCCGGCTCGACACGGTGCGAGCGGTTGCCATCGGGCTCTTGTTCATCGAGCATCTCGGGAGGGCCCTATACTTCTCCCACCCCTCGCGCAGCATATCCTTCGCAAACTGCGGGTTAGGCAGGAACACAACAGCAAGTGGACGCCCTGCGGGGCAGCGGATTGCTGCAATCTCGCGCGGAATGGGACGCGCGCAATTCCGAACTCGCGTCGACCATCAATGAGTTACTTCGGGCATCGATGGTGTGCGAAACCGCGCGCGCACTCGATGTCGGGTGCATGCGCGGCGAGCTTACCGATCGCTACGGTGAGGGCCTGGATCTGAAGTGGTATGGCATTGACCCCGATCTTGGCGACGAGCACCGCTCGCCAAGCGGTGCGATCCTGCGGCACGGGTTTGCGCACCAGCTCGATTTCCCGGCCGAGCATTTCGATTGCATCGTATTCGCTAATGTCTATGAGCATATCCCGCCGCAGTTGCGGGGGGTGACCTTGCGCGATCTCTACCGGGTCCTAGCGCCGGGGGGCGTGCTGGTCGGTCAGATACCGAACCCGTACTTCCCGATCGAGTCGCATAGCCGGCTGCCGTTCCTCGGTTATCTGCCACGCTCGTGGCAGCGGCGCTACTGGCGCCTGTCCCCGACCGGGTGGGACTTCGATAAGGCGCACTTCTTCAGCGTCACGATCGCCAACCTGACCCGGACGGCGGAGGTTGCGGGGTTCCGTACGATGGTGATCCGCAACTTCAATTATTCACTGGCTGCGATCCCGGCCAGTTTGCGGTGGGCTGCCACCTTGCACGCCGGTACCGGCGTGTTGCCCTGGGCGTGGCAGTTCGTCTACCGGAAGCCGTGATGGAGCGGCGGGTTCCCGGCATGCCGCTGGAATGACAGTGGGATCTACGAGGCGGTCAAACGCGAGCACGGCGTATGATCGACGAGATGGAGAATGGGGGCGGGAACCGCACCAAGTCAAGGTTCGCGCTCTACACCGAGCTGTACAACGAATTGTCCGAATCGGTATGCACGCCTATCTGGCAGCAGAGGAGTGATCGTGGCGCGCTGGTGTTTGGGCCTCCTTGTGGCGCTCTGCTTTTGTGCTGTGCGCGCAGAGGCGGATAGTTTTGTCACCACCCGCGGCACGCAGTTCGTCTTGGATGGCCAGCCATTCTATGTAACAGGGGTGAACAATCACTACTTGCCCTGGGGGACGGACGTCGAGGTGACCCGGGTCCTCGATGATGCCGTAGCCATGGGCGCCAATGTGGTGCGTACCTTCCTACAGCCGGTGATCGGTGCGCCCGATGGCAGCGTGCAGACCATCTGGCATTTGGGGGGGCCGATGACTTCTGACCTCAACACGCGCGGCCTGTATTTGCTGTACTGGGACCCGGCCAAGCAGGCAATGGCGATCCATGTTCAGGACATGGCGCAGGTCGACTGGCTCCTTGCCGAAGCCGGCAAGCGCCGCCTGAAGCTGATCCTGGCGTTCATGGATTTCTGGCCCTACACCGGCGGCGCATACCAAATGAGCCGCTGGTACGACCTACCAACTCACCAGGGGGCGCCGTACGATACCACCAATCTACAGTTTTTCACTGACGCGCGTGTCCTAGCCAACTACCAGCGATGGGTGAAATTCGTCGTCGAGCGGGTCAATCCGCTGACCAAGGTTGCGTACCGTGACGATCCGACAATCTTCGCCTGGGAATTGATGAATGAGGCCCAGGCCCCGGTCGCGGTGCACCGGCAGTGGGAGACCCAGATGGCGGGCTACGTCAAGTCGCTTGACCGGAATCACCTCGTTGGGGCGGGCGACGATTATCCAATTTTCGATGCGCTGGGAATCGATTTTGTTACCTGGCACGGCTACCCCAAGTACCTCGGCATCACCCCGGATCAGTTCAACAACGAGATAGCCAGCAACTGTCAGATGGCGCTGCGCACTCACAAGCCGGTCCTGCTCGAAGAATTTGGCTATGCTCTGTCCAACCGCAACCCGAATCAGGCAGGGGCCTACGCGGGATGGCTTGACACGATCCGCAACGATCCGAATTGCTCCGGATGGATTGTCTGGCGCCTGGTCTCCCGGCAGGAGAACGGAGAATACCCAGCCGATACCTTCGACCAGTTCGACGTCCATAATGATGGAGGTCCGACATGGATAGCGCTGAGTAAGGCCGCGCATCAAGGGCGCCGTCCGTAGCCGAGGCAAGCACGGTGCGGATGTTCGGAGTTGGGCTACTGGGTGGCGTCGTGAAGCAGCACTACATCCTGCTGATGCGAATGCGCCGAAGGATGATGATGGGCGCCGGGTGTCTGGGTTCCGGCGCCTGCCTGGAATTGTGCCTAGTGCACAGACACGGTCAGAAGATTCACCAACGATCTGGGAGACAATCCGCGTGAGGCCAGCAATTGAGGCGATTTTCCATCCAGTTGCCGGGCCAAATGCGCGGTGCAAGAACATGAACCTTCTGAATGAGTCTAAACACTAGCTAGCTAAGAATCGCAAGAGCAGGACAGTGAAGGTCGCCGACACTCGTAAGGTCGGAGAAACACGAAGAAGAGGATCGATGATACCGGCAGGACTGCACTTGCGTTGCTGGTCGTTGTTGCGACCTTCGTGGCCAACCCGCCGTTCCGAGCCGTTTCATGCAAACAGAGAGGGCCCGCAATTCATTCTCGATGGGGGGCCATTCTACGTCGCTGGCGTTAACAACCACTATCTGCCGTGGGGGTCCGACACGGAAATTGAGCGGTTGCTGGATGATGCAGTGGCGATGGGTGCCAATGTGGTTCGCACCTTCCTAAGCGCAGTGATCGGGCCGACAATCTGGAAATTCCACAATGATGGGCTAATAGCAGCGATCTCAATATCCACGGCCAGTATTTCCTGTACTGGGACCCGTCCACGCACAGCATGGCAATCAATGCCAGCAACATGCGGTGCGGAAGATTGACTTCCTGATTGCGGAGGCAGCCAAACGTCACCTAATGCTGATCCTCACCTTTCTCGATTTCTGGTCCTACACCGGCGGCGCCCAGCAAATGCGAGCGTGGTACGGCAGCGAGGATAAGAACTCGTTCTTCTTTTCCGACAAACGCACGATTAACGACTACAAGACCTGGGTCACGTCCGGCGGGTGAATTCCCTGACCGGCGTTGAGTACCGGAATGACTCGACGATTTTTGCCTGGGAACTGATGAATGAGTCGCAAGCCCCGCTCTGGCGCAGCGAGCACTGGACCTCCGCAATGTCGGCCTATGTCAAGTCCCCGGATCCCCACCACCTCGTCAGTTCCTGCGAGGATGCGCTGCATATGGCCGACTTCGTTGTTCCTACGATCGATTTCGTGACAGGGCACGCATATCCGCTGTACCTGGGCATAACTCCCAAGCAGTATGATTCGCTGATTACCGACCGGTGTCGTCTAGCCGGTCAGTACCACAAACCTGTGGTGCTCGAGGAATTTGGTTATGCGCACTCGAACACAAACCCTAGCGGATGTGGCTGAACACGATGGCCGTGGATCCGAATTGCGCCGGGTGGCGGCTCGCCTCGCCTCAGGATGATGGTCAATATCCCAAGGACTGGTACGACCAGTTTGACGTGCATCGGGATGGCGGGCAGACATGGCAGGTGCCCAGCAATGCCGCGCATCTGGGTCGTCAAGTCGCTGACCAAACTCAGGACGGAGCAGTGAGTCAAGAAAACTGTCGATGGGGAAACAAATGTCATTGAGAAGACGTGCACAGGTATTGGCCGTCAGCGCTGATGAGACCGCGCCATGCTCCCGAGATGTTCGCCACCGCATGACTTGGCTGCAACTTTATCGCACCGACATCGCACGCTATAAACACTACCGCACAGGCGCATCGTCATTGAATCTGCTGTTCACTGAGCAAGGCCTATGGGCGCTCCTGGAGCACCGAATAGCGTCTGGTGTGTATAACGCACGGTTGCCCGACGTCATCAAACGCCCATGTCTTTACGCACTGGAAGTCTGGCAAAAAGTCGTTGAGGTGCTGACCGGCATCTCGATCAGCCGTGAAGCCTGCATCGGGCCTGGCTTCTACATTGGGCATTGGGCAGATCTTCATCGGAAAGGACGCCAAGATCGGCGCATATTGCAACGTTTCCCAAGGCGTGACCTCGGTGAGTCTGGCCGCGGGGCACAGAGAGGGACGCCACGACTTGCGCCCACATGATGCACAGACGGAACGACGTTCGCGACGCCATCGCATCGCTGTGCCAACAGACGCAACGGCCGATCGGATCGTCCTGGAGATCGACCATAATAAGGAGCTGCTGGCCTGCGCCACATCGGCTCTGTCGCAGAGGGTCGTTGCGAACCACGAGGCGCGCGGTCTGTCAGGCGCGCGCAACACCGGAGTAGCGGCGGGAACTGGCGATCTGATCGCCTTCATCGACGATGATGCGGTCGCCGACGCGAGCTGGTTTGATATTCCCGTGGCACGATGCAAAGGCCCCGATATTCTTGGAGCCAGCGGCTGGATAGATCCGCTATGGGTGGGATTGCGTCCCGCATGGCTCCCCGAAGAGTTTCTGAGTGCAACCAACTCGGGTTTTGCGACGGTAAAGTTTGCGCGGCATTGGGCGATAGCGAAGGCGATGCTGCGTGTCGGGATGGCCGAATGAGCGGGCTCATTGCCACGGCCACGCAGCAGATCCGCAGCAACTCCGTCGTTCTGCGAAACTCGGCCTTCATGTCGCTGGGCAGCGCATCCGCCGCAGTGCTCGGGTTCGTCTATTGGTGGTTGGCGGCTCGAAGCTTTCCGGCCGCGGCGGTAGGAGTTCAGTCGGCACTGATCTCCGCAATGACGTTTGTTGGCTTGCTGGGCGAGGCCGGTTTCGGAACCATGCTGGTGGGTGAGGCGCTCGGCCAGGGAGATCGCGCCGCTGCCATGATCGCGGCCGCCGTGCTGGCCGGGACGGGAGCCACACTGATACTCGCATTACCGATCGGCGGTCTGCTTTTCCATTACGCATGGATGACGCTTCCGATCACTGTCCTCTTCGTACTCGGCTGTGCTCTGACTGGCATCGGCTTCGTGGTCGACGGCGCACTTATGGGGCTGCTGCACGGCAGGTGGCAGCTCTATCGCAATACACTCTTGGCCGTGCTCAAACTTGGGTTGTTGCTCGTTGCCGTGGCGATGACGCACAACGGGACTGCGATCATGTTGACCTGGATCGTGGGCCTGAGCACCTCGCTGGCTGTCGTCTGTTGGCATGCCTCGATAAGACGTGTCCTGATTTTGACCTCACCGAACTTCTGCTCACTCTCGGGACGAATGTCCGTCGTCATGCGTCACCACGCGCTCAACCTCACCGCGGCTGCACCAACACTCATCATGCCGCTTGTGGTCAGTGTGTGCGCGGGGCCGGCAGTCAACGCTGCTTTTTACGCCGGTTGGATGGTCCTCTTCGTAGGATCGCTGGTGCCTGCCTCACTCACCACAGTACTGTTCGCAGTTGGCGCTGTTGATCCAGCCCTGCAGCCGCAACGGCTTCGCTTCTCCTTCGTACTGTCCTTGGGGTTCAGTGTGGTGATGGCGGGGATCCTGGCACTGTTTTCTGACCACATCCTGGGTCTGTTCAATCCAGCGTATCCCGCGCTGGCGGGGTCGGCGGTGCGGTTGCTCGGGTTGGGGCTGCTGGGTGGCGCCGTGAAGCAGCATTACATCCTGCTGATGCGACTGCGCGGGAGCATGATGACAGCGGCCCTATGGTTGGGTGTGGGCGCCTGCCTGGAAATATGCCTGGCGGCAGCGGGGGGCGTGGCAGGTGGAGTGGATTGGCTCACCGTAGGCTGGCTCGTGGCGGTCACCGTGGAGGTCGCGTTCCTGCTCCCACCAGTGTTGCGGTTCTCGCGTTCCGCCCCACCGCTGAGAGCAACAGGCCCAGTCTCTGAGGGCAAGAGCCTGCTGCATGGCATGGCAGATAAGCTCATCGTGCCCGACGGCTCAAGCGGTAGCAGCGGAAGCATAATGTCTGCCGGACCGTTGGCTGCTCCTGTTTCCAACAGGCTTCCTGCTATAGGAACAGGACAATGAAAGTCGCCCAGGCTCGCTCGCGTGCAGAACTCAAAAGGCACTATGACATCGAGTGCGCGCTCGCTGCCCAATTACGGCAAGCCGTTAAGGCCGAGCGCAAAGATCTGTATCGGTCGCTTTATAACCAGCGCTTTGTGTCGGTGCCGGACCATCCCCAGTTGACAATGCTGACCAATCCTCAACCAGCTGAACTAGAGACGGCAAGGCAACTCGGCATCATCCGACCCTTCCTTACCCCGTCCAGCATAGTGTTGGAAGTGGGCAGGTGTAATCTCGCGCCGCGATACCAGAAGCCCATGGTTCTTGAGGAATTTGGCTATGCCCTTCAGCATTGACGACACCGCGCCGCGCCTACGGTTCGTCCGCCGCCGCGGCATGACCTGGTTGCAGCTTTATCGCAGTGACATCGCCCGCTACAAACAGTATCGTGCTGGCGTATCACTGCTGAATCTGCTGTTCACCCATCAAGGCCTATGGGCACTCCTGGAGCACCGAATTGCATCTGGCGTGAATAATGCGGCATTGCCCCCTGTCATCAAACGTCCATGTCTATACGCCTTGGAAATCTGGCAAAAAGCCGTCGAGATCCTGACCGGCATCTCAATAAGCTGTGAGGCCTGCATTGGCCCCGGTTTCTACATTGGCCACTTTGGCCCCATCTTCATCGGCAAGGATGCTATTATTGGCGCACATTGCAGCATCTCGCACGGAGTAACTATCGGTGAGTCAGGTCGCGGGACACAGAGAGGGACACCGCGACTTGGCGACCGCGTTCTGATCGGCGCAAATGCGGTTCTTGCCGGCAAGCTCTCAGTTGGCGACGATGCAGTCATTGCCCCAAACTCGTTGGTAATTTACGATGTCTCTGAGTCGAGCGTCATGATGGGTGTGCCAGCCAAATGTTTTAGCAAGGCAGGGTCTCGCGACATAGTCCCCCCCGAAATCGACTACCCGATCATCCGGAGGGGAGAGAGCCGGGCATCTCGTTAATGGATCTCATGACGTGTTGCCCTCTCCAAGGACAGGTGCCGAGCCATCGCGCTCATTGTGTGACGGCGCCTTATCCAGACGTCAACCGAAGCTAAGGATCTGGTAAGTCCTGCAAGTGGAAACCGCAAAAGGGATCGGTCGCGATGTATTAGCTAGAACTTGATCTGACGGTCGGTGCCTGGTTGAGCGATCGGGTTTTGCTGTCCGATGGTATCAGGCTGCGATCGATTTCTCCTTGGTCATGGGAATTGCGTCAAGGAAGGTCTGCATCGGGGTCTTTCCGAAGCACCAGCGGCCTTGATGGGGGCGCTGTTCGTTGTAGTCGCGGACCCACAGATCGAGATCGACTTGCAGCTCGTCGATCGAATGGTACAGCTTTTTGCGGAACGTGACCCGATAAAACTCGTTGAGCAGAGTTTTGTGGAAGCGCTCACAAATGCCATTGGTCTGCGGGCTCTTGGTCTTGGTGCGCGAGTGGTCGATGTCCTCGACCACAAGATAAAGCTCGTATTCGTGTCACCAGTCAGGTTCCCGTGGACCGCTGGGATGGCTTGATCGGCGTGCCGACGCTTTCATGATGCCTCCTTCCTGGAACGCTTGGTGCGTCGCAGACGAGCACGGAGCCGATCGATCTGCTCGTCCGATAGATCGATTTGCCACGGTTGCCCTTTCGTCAGCTGGTGGCCAGCCAAATCGCCACGCGCCAGATAGTCGAACACGGTTTGTGACGTGATCCCAAGCTCGACTGCCACGCCCTGAATCGAGAAGCTGCCGTCAGGCCAGCGCATCGGGTTCGCGCTGGCGCCATTGATCTTGGTAGTCGGGATCTTCCAGCGGGTACGCAATAACCAAACATTCTCGCCCTTGAAGGCACAGCCGCGGGCGGCGACGAAGCCTTCTTGGTTTAGTGATGCGGCGATCTCCTTGTCCATCTTGCCGGCGTTATTGAGCTCCGTGATCCGCCGCCGCAGCCGTTCAAGATCGACATAGTCACGGTAGGTGTGAACGCGCCGCTGCAAGCAGTGCTCGCTGGTTGCGCCGGTTTGCCAGACAATCTTCAGCCAGACCTGACCTTGCGCCCGCCTTTGATCGAGCACGACTTCGCGCACAACAAAGCGCAGAATGCGCTTGCGGTCGGCTGCCGCCGTGGTGACGGCATGCCAGATCCGCGCCAAGTTCTCACCCAAGGCCTGTAGCTCTGCGCGGTCTGCCGCACCGTTGCCGAGTGGTTCTTGCGAACGCCAGCGCGCGTGCTCTTCCTCGATTGCGTCGACGTCACGCAGCTTCTCCTCCCAGGTTCGCTCGAGCGAGCGCGCGACGAGACGATTCTCAGGCTCAACGGCGTCATATTGGCGTCGCGCCCGCTCGGCCTCGTAGCGGGCGCGCTCTCGGCGAAGAGTCCATTGCCGCTCGAGCTGCCGGCTTTCCTCCTCCAGTTGCCCCATCGCGGCGATCGCGATGGCGATTTGATCCGGGACGAGGGCATCGAGCAGGACACGCTCAACGAGCGCGTCGACCGGCAAGGCGCGCACTTCCTGGCACAGCACGCCGCCTCGCTGATCGCGATCGAACCGGCAGCAATAGACCGGGTAGTCGCCATTCGGCCCTGTGTAGCGCAGGCTCATGTGACGTCCACAACGGCCGCAGATTGCGATGCCCTGCAGCAACGCCGAGCCTTTGCGCGGCACGCCGGTGTGTCCCGCTTCGTAGCGGTTGGCGTTGTCCGCCAAGCGGCGCTGATTGGCCATGAACTCCTCCCAGCCGATGTAACCAGGGTGAGCGGCTTTCAGGCAAACCGCCCAATCCGCGATTGCCACCTTAACGGTTCCCCCAACCGAACCGCGGCGGCATTGGCTCGCGTCCTTCTGCCGACGGCCG
>Ga0326727_10027894_pt1 | contig 10321 bp, 8 predicted proteins | sample MB2enrmetagenome_FD_207643 | JGI IMG/M metagenome (GOLD analysis project Ga0326727, IMG submission 207643) | Lab enriched peat soil microbial communities from McLean, Ithaca, NY, United States - MB29MY | ecosystem: Environmental > Terrestrial > Soil > Wetlands > Peat | place: USA: New York...
GCGCAGTTGTCATCCTGAGGAGGGCATCTTTTGCCCGCCGAAGGACCCAGGCGAGCCGCGCGAAGCGTCGCGTTCTTGCGACGCAGGAATCGCGCGTTCGGCTCGCTTCCTTACGCGGACGCCTCCCAATAATATCCCTCTTCCCCGTGTTGGGAGAGATCCAGGCCCTGCACCTCTTCCTCCTCCGGAACTCGCAGGCCGATCGTCACATCCACGATCTTCAAAATCACCAGCGTGCCTACGATTGCGAGGACCCAGGCAATGGCAACACCGGCCAATTGGTTCAGCAGTTGGTGCGCGTTTCCTTCGAGAAGGCCCGACGCCAGCGTGTTCCCCTGTGCATCCTTGAAAATCGGATTGACCGCGCTCACCGCGAAAACGCCGGTCAGCAGCGCACCCAGAGTTCCGCCCGCCCCATGCACCCCGAAGGCATCCAGCGAATCGTCGTAGCCGAACCGCGCCTTCACCTTGGTCACCATCCAGTAGCAGAAGACGCCCGCGATCAGTCCGATGAGCAGCGCCGGCATCGGCTTCACAAATCCCGCCGCTGGAGTAATCGCCACCAACCCCGCTACCGCCCCTGAGATTCCTCCCAGCACGCTGGGCTTGCCGTTGCGAATCCACTCCGCGCCCGCCCATCCTACCGCCGCCGCAGCCGCTGCGAAGTGCGTGGCCACGAATGCGCTCGTTGCCAAACTCCCCGCCGCCAACGCGCTCCCGGCATTGAATCCAAACCACCCCACCCACAGCAGGCAGGCGCCGATGAAGCTCAGCACTACGCTGTGCGGCGGCATCGGCTCTTTGGGATATCCGACACGCTTGCCCAGGTACAAGGCGCACACCAGCGCCGACACTCCCGACGTCACATGCACCACTGTCCCACCCGCAAAATCAAGCGTGGGAAACCGCCCCCCCAGCGAGGCATTCAGCAGCCCGCCCTTGCCCCACACCATGTGCGCCATCGGGTCGTACACGATAATCGACCACAAAACCATGAACACCAGCATGGCGCTGAACTTCATGCGTTCGGCGAACGCCCCGGCAATCAGCCCCGGCGTAATGATCGCGAACATCAACTGGTAGACCATGAAGGTCTGCGCTGGAATTGTCGCCGCGTAATCCGCGTCCGGCGCCGCTCCTACGCCGCGCAGAAAAAGATTTTGCAATCCTCCAATGAAGCTGTTGCCCGCGCCGAACGCCAGGCTGTAGCTGAACAGTCCCCACAGTACGGTCACCACCGCCATCAGCGCGAAGCTCTGCATCATCGTGCCCAGCACGTTTTTCTTGCGCACCAGTCCGCCATAGAACAAGGCCAGCCCGGGCCCGGTCATCATCAGCACCAACGCCGCGCTGGTCAGCATCCAGGCGTTGTCCGCAGAACTCTTCGCGTCGGCAGCCTGCTGCTCCAGTTTGGCCAGGCGAGCATTCGTAAAGGCGGCCGAACCCGGCGCGGCCGCGGTCTGGGCCCTGACTGCGTGCGCCAAGGTCAGAATCAGCATCGCCGTAAAGACCCCAGTGATCAGCCTTTTCGCAATGAGCACTTCACCCGACTCCCGTTGAGCAGATTTGCGTCGTGCGCTGTTCCCGATCGCCCGCTCCCCACCACTGAGGCCTCTAGTCAGGAGTAAGCGCAAATTCGACGACGCCCACTCTACCGTTCGCCGCCGCTTCCCGGAAATTGAAACTATTTATCGTCCCTATCAGGTTTTGTTATTGAAATAGAGGAGGGGTTTGTCTGCTATTTAACCGGCCCCTTCGGCGCCTCTGCCGGGGTCGGCTTCACAAATTTGCCGTCATCCACCGGAACGTTCTGCTGCACCCCACTCACTTGGATCGTGAAGCGCCCGCTTGGCCGCGCCAGCGTCCACCGGTACGGAATCGTCACTCCATCGGTATCTCGATAATCGGCATAATCGATCTGCGTGGGCAACCGGCCCAGCGCCGTCTCGCCGTATCGCACCAGCCGCACCAGCAGTCCACTTTGCTTGTCAAAATACAGCTCGATCGGAGGTTTCCCCGTGCGCTCGCCCACCACCAGATAGGCATCCCGATCGCCGATCCTCGCCGTTCCCTGCACTTCGGCCTGACTAAACATTTGCTTCAAGTGCGCTGGCAGATGCAAGTCTGCGTCAATCGCTGCTCCATCCAGATCGCTTCCGTGCATCTCGCGCATTGGGCCGCCCGGCATGCCGAGCCATCCCTCATGCCCGTTGAAAGCCGTGACGCTGTCTCCGCCGGCCATGTGCGTGAATGAGATGCGCTGCTCCGGATCTTTCGCATAAATATCGATCGGCATCGACATGCCGCCAAACTCGATCGTCCCTTTCATCACCCGGCTCGTAATCTTCTCGATCGCCGCCGTTCCTCCCGCCGCCTGCAGGTATTTGTCGAGCAATTGCTCCGCTGTCGGCCCCGCATTCTGCTTCGGAGTTTCCGCAGCCTTCGGCCCGGCCGAAGCTTCCTTCGACGCTTCCGTCATCACCGGCGGCATGCCGACGGGAACCGTGCTCCCGCGATGGCACGAGTAGCACGTCACCTTGCGATCCCGGTCAAAATTGTCTGCGTTGATGGCAAACATCATCTCCATCATCTTGCGCGCGGTCTGCTTCGGCTTCTTGTCATCTTTGTCGAACGCTCCCTTCACATGGCAGAATTCGCACTCCACTCCCAGCGATGCCGTAATGAACTGCATGGTCGGGATCAGCTGATCCGCCGGAATTCCCTTGAGTACCTGAATATTCTTGAACTGCTCTTCCGCCTTCTTGTCGCCGGCTGGCGACGCCGGCATCCCCGCCGCTCCGTGCGCGCCCGCGTTCGACTGCGCTCCCCCCGCGCTCACCACAAATCCGATTCCCGCACAAAGCACAGCCATGCCCAAAATCAACTTTGCGTTCCTGTTCATTGATTTCCCTCGGTTGGAATTCTAGAAGTCTACCAGAGCGCGTTGTGGATGCCCCCGCGAGGGAAGCCGCCGCTCTTCACCCTTGCGGAACGTGTGCCAGCGCGACCAGGGTTCGCACGACACAGATGGCCAGCCACGCGACGATGCAGGCTGTTGCCACCTGCCCGTAGCGTGTTTCCATCAAGTCGGCCAGTATTCCCGCAACGAAGATGAAGAGGAAAGGAATGGCGGCCAGCAGGAAGCCTGCCCCTCCAAGATCCGGATGCGCCATCCCCAGACCTAAGAAAAGTACCGCTACCAGCAGTGGCGCCGTGGTGCCGAAGTAACGCGTGCGTGGCCACACCGCGTAGGTGATGACCGCGACAGGAATCAATACAAAGAGCGCCGGACCCGCGCGCAGAATCTGCACAAAGACCTGCTTGTAGACTCCGGGAACCATGAATCCGCGCCATGTGGCTCCCCAGAAGATTGCGTGTCGCAGGCTCTCGGCAAACTCATGCGGATGGAAGAAGTAAAAGGCAAAGAGCACAACTATCCCCACCGTACAGGCCGCGAGCCAGATTACCAAACCGGCATTCCGCCGCACCGGCGCGACATAGAGCAGAAAGCCCAGTGCCATCGGCACCAGCACGATCATCGGGAACTCCGATCCCACGGCGATGGCCAGCGATACTCCCAGCAGCACGATGCGCCGCCAGTTCCACAGCACGACCTCGCGCGGAGCGTAGAGAGTGTGCGCCACCGCGATCGCCGTGAAAATTGTTCCGAATGATCCCCAGGTCGCGACAATTTCCGGTTCGGTATGCCAGAGCGCGCTCGCCTGCAGGAGCGAAGGCGAGAAACAATAGAACGTCAGCGCCACAAAGCCGCCGGCGTTGCCGCAGAGACGGCGTGCGACATACCACAATGACGCGCCCAGAAAAACGCCGCAAGCCAGAAAAGGAAGCCGCGCCAGCGAGCGCCAGTAGGTGGCCGATTCCCTGTCAAAATCGCGTGGCCACGCGAGCAGGGGCGCCGCTGAAACCAGATAGAGCAGAGGCGAGTGCTCGCGGTCGAAGCTGCTCTCTTCGGCGCGAGATTGGTCCTGGACGCCAACCGCGAAACGCGGCACGGGGGCCCCAGCAACCCCTTGCCCGTGCCACTGCTTCAATCCTTCGCCGATACGAAAAGCTTCGCTGGCGTCAGGCTGATCCCCCGCGCGAAGCTCGGCGTTTACCAGCCACACGGCTTGGCTGAGAAAAGCAAGCAGTAGCATGCCCGCCAGGAACTGCGGGCGCCCGAATCGTTCGCGTGTGAAATATGGACGCATAAGGTCGAGCCGAATGTTTTACCATGGCGGAGGCTGTTTGCCGACAGTCCCGCGATGAGCGATACAGAGATCAAACCTGCCAGTGGGCCTCCGCCGCTTGCTCCCGCCGTCAAGCCGGCTCCGGATTTCTCCGCCGCATCGCAACCATCGTACGCCTACACTTTGTTTCTCGGTCCTGAAGGTCTGCGCCCGGGCTGGGGATTCGTCTTCTTTGTCGCGATTTACTACCCGCTCCAGATGGTAGCTGTACGGCTGGCTTGGGCGCATGATTTTGGTGCCAGCGGCCTGTGGTCTACGCTGCTCGAGGAACTTGGGAGTCTCGTGGCCGCCTTGATTCCCGCGGTGGTGCTGGCGCGGGTAGAGCGCCGCCCGTGGAGCACATATGGCCTGCCGCCACGCCTCGCATTCAGCAAGCTCTTCTGGATAGGCGTGGGTTGGGGATTTGCCGGAATCAGCCTGCTTATGCTGTCCCTGCGCGGCTTGGGAGTTTTCAGCTTCGGCCATCTCGCCCTGCACGGCGTTCGCCTGATCAGGTTTGCACTGTTCTGGGCGCTGATGTTTCTGCTGGTCGGGTTGTTCGAAGAACTTCTTATGCGTGGTTACACGCAATTCACCCTGGCGCGCGGAATCGGATTCTGGCCTGCCGCCGTAACTCTGTCGTGTGCGTTTGGCCTGATTCACCTGCGAAATGGGGGAGAGCAGTGGCAGGGCTTGCTGGCTGCGGCAGCCATCGGCTTTTTCTTGTGCCTCACACTGCGCCGCACCGGGAACTTGTGGTTCGCCGTGGGATTTCACGCCGCCTGGGACTGGGGCGAAACATTTTTCTATTCCGTGCCCGACAGCGGGAACGTCTGGCCCGGCCATTTGCTGAGTTCAGCGCTGCACGGCAAGCTCTGGCTCACGGGAGGCACGGTCGGTCCCGAAGGCAGTGTGCTTTGCTTCGTCGTGATCGCCCTGGCCTGGATCGCGTTCGACCGCGTGTACCGGCCATCCAAAAACTTGCCCCCAATTACCAATTGCTGACCGGTGTCTCCATGATAGGCCTAGGACTTCGTCAATTCCTTCGCCGCCTCGCGCCCCGAACGCACGCAGTCCGGCACGCCGATGCCGCGGAAGGCGTTGCCCGCCAGTGCCAGCCCGGGCAACTGCTGGCGCAGGCGCTCGATGCGTTCCAGTCGCTCCAGGTGTCCCACGCCATACTGCGCCATGGCCGACTTCCACTTGTACACGCGGGCAAACAGGGGCTCGGCCCGCAGGCTGATGATCTGATCGAGTTCCTTGCGCACGATCTCCACAATTTGATTGTTGCTCAGCAACCAGACATCCTCCGCATTTGCTCCCGCAAAAAAGCAGCGCAGCAGCGCGCGATCCTCCGGTGCGCGGTGCGGGAACTTGTTGTGCACAAACGTGGCGGCCAGCAGACGCTTGCCTTCGCTGCGCGGCACAAGGAACCCGAAGCCGGGAGGCAGACTCTGGCGCACGCTGCGGTCATAGCCCAAACCCACCGTAATGGAAGAGCTGTAATCGATGGATGCCAGCTCCCCCGCAAGCTCGGGGTTTGCCATGCGTAGCACGTGCGCGGCCGCGGCTGCGGGCAAAGCGACGACAACGGCATCGAAGTGATCGGATTGCAAACCGGCGGATACAACCCATCCCCCGGCCTCCGGCTGAATCGCCTGGACGGGCGCGTCCGTGAGGAGCGACGACGGGGTCAGGCGCGATACCACGGTCTCAGCCAGATGCTGCATCCCGTTCTCGAGCGAGGTGAAAAGCGGCGGCGAGGTCCGGCGAGGTCCGTCCCGCATCTTTCTGCGCGCTGCCAGCATGGCTCGGCCCAGGCTGCCATGGGTGCGCTCCATTTCCGCGAACCGCGGCAGCACGGCGCGCACGCTCAGGTTCGCCGCTTCTCCTCCGTAGACGCCCGAAAGCAGCGGGCCGGCGAGGCGGTCGACCATCTCTGAGCCGTAGTGCCGTTCCACAAAGGCTGCGACCGATTCATCGTGCCCCGCCGCTCGCGGCGGATGAAACAGCTCTTGCGTCACGCGCAGCTTGGTCTTCCATGAAAACAGCGGCGAGAAGCCGGTAGGCAAGATCTTCGTCGGCACCATGAACATCAGCCCGTCGGGCATGACGACGAGCCGGCCGCCGATGAGTATGTATGTCTTGCGGTCGGCGTCGTTCGAACCGATGAGCTGGTCGCTGAGGCCGAGTTCCCGGCAGAGATCTGCGGCCCAAGGTTTCTCCGTGATGAAGGAATCCGGTCCGGCCTCAACCACGCATCCGTCGATGTGCTCGGTGCACAGCACGCCGCCGAGAACCGGCGACGCTTCATACAGAACGTATTCCAGATCGACGCTGGAGCGGCGTTGTTCGAGTTCGTAAGCGGCGGAGAGTCCGGAGATACCTCCGCCGATGATGGCGATGCGCTTCATGGTTTCCGGCAACCGGCGTTCGGCTCCTGGCTTCCGGAAAAGGGCATGCCGGAGCCGGGCACCGGCCCTGAGTATTCCTGTACGAAGCGCGCCAGATTTTTGACGTTCTCTACCGGAGTTTCGGGCAGAATCCCGTGCCCCAGATTGAAGATGTGACCGGCTCGTCCGCCGGCTCGGCGCAGGACGTCTTCCGCGCGCGCCTTCAGTTCTTTCCAGCCGGCGAACAAGAGCACGGGATCTAGATTCCCTTGCACGGCGCACTGATGATCGAGCCGGCTCCAGCCTTGATCGAGCGGAATCCGCCAGTCAAGGCCGATCACGTCAGGCCCGGTCTCTTTCATCGCAGGCAGCAGCGTGGCGCTGTCAGTGCCGAAGTAAATGATGGGCGCTCCGGTTTTCTGCAACTCGTTCACCATACCAGTCACGTGCGGCAGCACATAGCGCCGGTAGTCTTCCACGCTCAGGCAGCCCACCCAGCTGTCGAAAATCTGGATCACGTCCGCCCCGGCCCTGACCTGCTCCGCTGAATAGGCGGTAGTAACCGCGACCAGTTTGCCCATGAGCGCGTCCCAGTCGGCCGGTGAGTTGTACATCATTTTCTTGGCGTGAACGTAATTGCGCGAGCCTCCGCCCTCGATCATGTAGCTGGCCAGGGTGAAAGGTGCGCCGCAGAACCCGATCACCGGGATTCGTCCGCTAAAGTGCTTTGCCACCAGCCTCACAGCTTCCGAGACGTATCCTAATTCGCCGGCGCGGTTGGTCGCCAGGCAAGCGATATCTTCCCGGCTGCGAACAGGCTTCTCGATCACCGGGCCTTCGCCCGCAGAGAAGTGAAACGGCAACCCCATCACCTCGAGCGGCAGCAGCAGGTCGGCAAAAATTATGGCGGCGTCTACGCCCAGAATCTCGGCGGCAGTGATCGTAACTTCTGCCGCCAGCGCAGGCTTTTTGCATATTTCAAGCAGCGAATGCTCTTTGCGCACCGCGCGATACTCGGCCATGTACCGTCCCGCCTGGCGCATGAACCAGACCGGCGTGCGCTCCACCGCCTGGGACTTGCAGGCGCGGACAAAGATGGAATTCGGAGCCGACATGAACTCTTGAATGTAGCATTTTTGGGTGGTGTGTGTTTTGCAGAATACTTATGAGGGGTAGCGGAGCTGCCCCACCGTTCGCGGGTTTCGAGATTGGGCACAGTGCTGCTGGCTCAAGCGCCTGCTCTCTTTACTTTTTCTCCCCCGCTTCTTAACCTTGTTTCCCATGGCCGCTTACTTCACTCCCGAACTCTTCCGCTTTCTCAAGCGTCTCAAGCGCAACAATAATCGTGACTGGTTCCACGCTCACAAGGACGAATACGAAACCTGCGTGCGCCAGCCTGCCCTGCGCTTCATCACTGACTTCGCTGCGCCGCTATACGCAATCACGCCGTATCTGGTGGCCGATCCCCGCCCCTCGCGCGGCTCCATGTTTCGCATCTACCGCGACACGCGCTTTTCCGGCGACAAGCGTCCCTACAAAACGCACCTCGCCATGCGCTTCTCGCACCAGGGCAAGGACGTTCATTCTCCCGGCTTTTATCTGCACTTTGAGCCCGGAGGCTGCTTCGCCGCTTGCGGTCTCTGGCATCCCGAACCGCCGACGCTGCTCAAAGTCCGCAGCGCCATGGTGTCGCGCCCTGACGAATGGCGCGCTGTTCGCCGACTCCTCAACTGGGATGACGCCAGCAAGCTCTCGCGCCCTCCCCGCGGCTTTCCCTGCGATCACGAATTCGTGGAAGATCTCAAGCTCCGCGATCTCGGCACAGCCGTTGACCTCACCGAAAAACAAGTTTGTAGCCCGAAGTTCATGGCGACCTTCACAGCCGCCTGTCGCAAGATGTCCCCTATCGCCGCTTTCCTCAGCAGCGCGGTCGGATTGAAGTTCTGAAAGCGATGACCAATGGAATGCTGGTAGGGAACGTCTTGGGAAGGGCACAGCTTTAGCCGTGCCCGCTCAGAGCCAGTAAAGACGCGAGCTTTAGCCCCAGAGGGATCGGCCCCTTACCGATCGTGGAAGAGCGGCCCTTCAGGGCCGCGTCTTCGCTCTCCAATGGAACCGGCCTTTAGGCCCTGGGGGCTAGAATCACAACATGGTCCCCAGGGCTGCCAGCCTCGCCGGTCTTTTCGGGCTGGCCCTCTGTTTCTTCAGCATGGCTTTTCAAAAGGCCGGAACCGCCTCCGCACCGACTTTCTACAAAAACGTCCTCCCCATCCTGCAGGATCACTGCGAGAGTTGCCACCGCCCGGGTGAAGTGGCTCCCATGCCGCTGGAAACTTACGAGCAGACGCGCTCCCAGGCGCAGGCTGTGGCCCATGCAGTCGAGATGAAGATGATGCCTCCGTGGTTTGCCGATCCGCGTTACGGTCACTTCGCCAACGATCCCTCGCTGACTGAGGAGCAGATCGCAACCATCGTCGCCTGGGCTGCGGCCGACGCTCCTGCCGGAAACCCGCATGATGCTCCTCCGCCGCGGAAATGGTCGTCGGGATGGGATATCCCCCAACCGGATCTTGTGGTCAGGATGCCCAAGCCGGTGTCCATTCCCGCTCACGGCGAACTGGAGTACACCTACGAGATTGTGGCCACGCATTTTGCCCAAGATCGCTGGGTGCAGATGTCCGAATTCCGTCCCGGCAGCCCCGCTCACGTTCATCATGCGGTCGTCTACATTCGACCCCCGGACTCGCCCTGGCTGCGCCATGCGCCAGTGGGCAAACCGTTTACGGCTTCCACGCTGAGCGATCCCGAAGAGCGCCGCCAGGCCCACGAAACGACAAGCGATCTCTTGCTCGTCTACGCCCCGGGAAGTTCACCCGACCAATGGCCCGACGGGATGGCGAAGTTCGTGCCCGCTGGATCGGATCTCGTCTTCCAGATGCATTACACGAGCAACGGCGCGGCGGACGAAGATCAGACCGCGGTCGGTCTCGTCTTTGCGAAGACGCCACCGAATTGGCGAGTGGTCACGCTGCAATTGAACAATCATGCCCTGATCATTCCGCCGGGCGCGGACAATTTTCGCGTCGAAGTGCAGGGCACATTGCCCAACGACGCGACTTTGCTCAGCCTGTTTCCGCATATGCACCTTCGGGGCAAGCGGTTTGAATACGGCATTGTGCACGACGACGGCAGCGTGGAAGTGCTGTTGCGGGTGAACTATCACTTTCACTGGCAGTTGAGTTACAAGCTGGCCGAGCCGCGCCTGCTGAAAGCCGGAACGAAATTGCGTGCCGTCGCCTGGTACGACAATTCGGAAAACAATCCCCACAATCCCGACCCGACGAAGACGGTCACCTGGGGCGATCAGACCTCCGACGAAATGATGGTGGGATTCTTCGACGTCGCGTTGCCGGCGGGAATGGACAAGTGGAAATTCTTCGAGCGGAATGGGAACGGAGACTCGAAACCGAGAGCACAGCAGAAATAACGAGCGCCTACGAGCGACAGATTCCGATCTGTCTTTAAGCCCGGCCTTTCTTGGCCGCGACCGCGGTCTCCTTACCCGCTACTTCCCACGGACGCTTGGGACGATCCACGGCAGCTTCGTCGCGACCCACGATGCGGTCGTAGTGGTACGAATCGCTCACCGTGCCCAGTGACTCGTTGTACAGGCTGGGCAGGCCAAGCGCGACCTTGAGT
>Ga0326727_10027895_pt1 | contig 10320 bp, 7 predicted proteins | sample MB2enrmetagenome_FD_207643 | JGI IMG/M metagenome (GOLD analysis project Ga0326727, IMG submission 207643) | Lab enriched peat soil microbial communities from McLean, Ithaca, NY, United States - MB29MY | ecosystem: Environmental > Terrestrial > Soil > Wetlands > Peat | place: USA: New York...
GCGCACGCCGCACCGGCCTCGCGCAGCAGCCTGACGACTGTGTTCTTGACACAGCCGGTCAGCCGACAGGTTGCCCGGATGGAGTTCCCTTCGACAAGGCAATGGATTATCCGGGCGCGCCTGTCGACGCTAAGTTGATTCATTTTATTGCTTTAATGTTGGGGTTGATTCAAGCTCGCCGACCATGAAGACATGGCAAGTTGTGCTCCGCAGCCGCGGAAAAGTTCTAGTGGAAGCTGAGAGGTACGAAGACGAAGGAGAAAGAATCGTCTTCTATCCCCGCGATCCATCGGGAGATCAATTCTTCGTTAAGGACGACGTTCTTGGAGTTTCCGTCTTTCTCGAAGAAGATGCCAGCGGAGGTAGTTCTTCGTCCCATTGACGCAGGTATGCCCTGACAGCGTCTTCGCCCTCCTGGGTGTGCACCAACAGCACGAATGTTCCCTTTCTCACCTCCAATACGTTAACGGACTTGGCTGGCAGTGTCAGCGTGGGTTCCATTGATGCCTCAATTCTTGTGTTTGTGTTTGGGGTGACGCTTCCGCTGTGGGGACGACGCCAGCGTTAATTGCCGCTTGCCTGCGATCGGCGCGGCCCCGGTCGCCTTTTCAACGACCGCCAGTGCCACCTGCGAGAAATCGAGATTCTTTTTCTTGGCCATGCTCTCCCTCTCGCTGCCGCCATGAACGCTGTCAAGAAAAATCGCTGCAGGCGGAATTCAAAATGACCCATTACCGTCCCTCGAGCAGTGTCTTGATTTGAAAGGTAGAAACGCGCTGCTGCGCGTCCGGCCGCGACGCAGCGCGGCCCTGCCATTGCCCAGGACTGCCAACCGCATTTTGCGCTTTATTCCGCCTGCCGGATGCTGAATTCTGCATCCTGAATTCCTGCTTCCGACAGGCTCGAACATGGCTTATCTGAACGACAATTATTTGAAGCTCAAAGCCGGCTACCTCTTTCCCGAGATCAGCCGCCGCGTGAAGTCGTTTTGCGATGCGAACCCGGCCGCCGCCCAACGCCTCATCCGCTGCGGCATCGGCGACGTGACTGAACCGCTGCCGCCCGCCGCCATCGCCGCCATGCGCCGGGCGGTGGACGAACTGAGCGCGCGCGAAACGTTCAAAGGTTACGGGCCCGAGCAGGGATACGAATGGCTCCGCGCCGCCGTTGCCCAAAATGATTTCCGCGACCGGGGTTGCGATGTGGCCGACGACGAAATCTTCGTCAGCGACGGCACCAAATGCGACACCGGCAACATTCTCGAGATACTGGGGCGCAAAAACAAGATCGCCATCAGCGATCCGGTCTATCCCGTGTATGTCGATACCAACGTCATGGCGGGCAATACGGGCGAGGCCAACGCCGCCGGCGCTTACGCCAAACTGGTTTATCTTCCATGCCGCCCACGCAATGGTTTTGTTCCCGAGCCACCCCGGCGGCAGGTGGACGTGATTTACCTCTGCTCGCCGAACAACCCGACGGGCGCGGCGGCGACGCGCGGGCAGCTTGACGTTTGGGTGAAGTACGCCCTCGAACACAAAGCCCTCATTCTGTTCGACGCCGCGTATGAGGCCTACATCAGCGATCCCGCCCTGCCGCATTCGATTTATGAGATTCCGGGCGCGCGCGAATGCGCCATCGAGTTTCGCAGTTGCTCCAAGACCGGCGGATTCACCGGCGTGCGCTGCGCCTTCACCGTCCTGCCCAAGTCGGTCCGCGCCGCCTCTCGGACCGGCGAGTTACACCCGCTGCATCCGTTGTGGCTGCGGCGGATGACAACCAAGTTCAACGGCGTTTCCTGCATCACGCAGCGCGGAGCGGCGGCGCTGTATTCGCCCGAAGGCAAAACGCAGGTGCGCGGGCTCATCGGGCATTACCTGGGCAACGCAAGAGTGCTGCGGGAGGGGGCGCAGAAAGCCGGGTTGAAAGTGTTCGGCGGAGTGAATGCGCCCTACCTTTGGGTGGGAACGCCCAAAGGCGTCACAAGCTGGCAGGCATTCGACCGAATTCTCAACGAAGCCAACGTGGTCATCACGCCCGGCAGCGGGTTTGGCTCGCGAGGCGAGGGTTATTTCCGGATCAGCGCGTTCAACAGTCGCGCCAATGCCGAGGAAGTCGCGCGGCGGTTGCAGGCGTTGAAGTGGTGAGGCTGCTGCGATGGGGGGCCGGTCGCGCTCCGGCCGCTCATTCGTCACCCTGGTCGTTGAGAAACTTTGGGGCTTGAGCCCGCCACAATTCGAGACGGTCTTGAATGCCAATGGCGGCGAGATAGTTCTCGTCGATTGGGGACAGCTTGCGGTCCGGCGCCGATCGGGACAGTTCTTGCTCGAGGACATTGGCCACGTGGACCGCGGTCAATGGCCCGCAGGTGCGCAGGTCGCTGAGGCCGGGGGTATGATGGAAGGCAACCGCTTCGACAATGGGGGCCGGCAAGCCCCAGAGACCGAGCAGATACGCGGCGGCCCCCGCGTGGGTGGCGCCAAAAACCTCCAACTCCGCATCGTGAAGGGGTATTTGCCGTTCTCCGGCCAGGGCGAGCGCCTTTCGGAATTGGTCCGGCATGCTGTGGGCGAGCATCAGCTTGCCGGCGTCGTGCAGCATGCCTGCCGTGTAAGCCTCTTCGGCTTCAGCCGAGTCCTTCTGTTCGAGCTGCAAAATCCTCCGGGCCAGGGTCCCCGTCCGGAATGAGTGGGCCCAGAGTTGATCGATGGAGAAGCTCTTGAGACGCGAGCGGTCGAAGCAGGAGAAGATGTGGGCCGAGAGCACCAGGGAGCGCACGGTGCTGACGCCCAGGAACTGGATGGCTTCGAAAGGACTGCCGACTTTGCGCGCCAGGCCGACGGCGGCTGAATTGACGATCTGGAGCATCTTGGCGGTCATGCCGGGATCTTTCGCGACGATGGCGGCGATGCTCTCGACGGAGGAGCTTCCGGAATCGAGTTCTTCGATGATCTTTATGTAAAGAGAGGGGAAGCTGGGCAGGGTGCCGATTCGGCCGATAAGCGCCTGGACGCGTTTGTCGTTCAGATACGTGTCGAGTCCGCTGACGCGAGCCAGCGTGGCGGTGAGGGTCCTTACTTCGAACGGCTTGGCGAGAAACTGGTGGGTCGCGCCCAGGCAACGGGCCACTTCCTGCTGGTCTTGCAGGCCGGAGAGGATGATCCGCGAGGTGCCCGGATGCCGCGTCCGGACCGCCGTGAGCAACTCAATTCCGTTCATCTCGGGCATGTTGAGGTCGGAGACAACAACGTCGAAGGCCGAATGTTCCATCAATTGCAGCGCCTGTCGCCCGTTGCTGGCGGTCGTGATGTCCCAGCGATCGTGCTCGCCCTCCAGCATCATGACATAGAGTTCCAGCAGGAGCGGTTCGTCCTCAACAAATAGAATGCGCTTTTTCATAAGCCTTCAGAAGGTATCGGCGGATTTGCGGATAGTCTTAAGCGTCCGCCTGTTCCGGACAGCCACTGTCAGACGCTGGTTGGGGGTAACAAGAGCAAGAAGTCTTGGGTGCTGAAAGGGGCTCACTCCCGGGCAACACGCCCAACCGACGCACGCCCGGCACTCACTCTTCATGAATCTCAAGGCAGGGCGCGCAGTCCTCTGCGCGCCGCGAATGGCGGGCCACATGCGTTGGCTCCAAAACGGCGCGCAGAGGACTGCGCGCCCTGCCTCGTGTCGGTTCAGGGATTTGTTCCTGGAACTGTCAAACTTTACGAGTCTTCCAGCAAAGCCGGAGGGTTTCCCGCTGGACTAATAAACCGGTCCCGATTGGCAAGCCAAAGAAAAGCGCCCTTTCCTTCTGTGTCCGGTTGGGTTATGGAACCAGGGTGACGCTCGCCGCTGGCATCATCCTGGTCCTGATCGTTGTCAAATGGGCGGCGCAGGTGGCGCTGGAACGGTTGAATGAGCGCCATGTGGCAGCCCGCAGCGATGCCGTGCCCGCGGCATTGAAGGGCATTATCGACGAAGCGACCTATGCAAAATCCGTCGCCTACACGCTGGCCAAAGGCCGCTTGAGCCGGTTTGACGACACTTATCGGGCGGTGATCCTGTTGCTGGTGCTTTTCAGCGGGGTGCTGCCCCGGGCCTTTGGCGTTTTTCGCGGTGCTTTGGGCGGTTCGGCCTGGGCAATGGCGACATTTCTGTTCGCGGTCGGCCTGGCCCTGGCTTTGTCCGGCCTGCCGGTGGATTGGTACGAGCAGTTCGGGCTTGAACAACGCTTCGGCTTCAACACGATCACCCGGCGGCTGTGGTGGCTCGACCGCCTTAAGGGTTTGTTGTTATCTTTGCTCCTGGGCTATCCGCTGTTGGTGCTGGTTTTGAAATGCGTCGAATGGAGCGGCTCCGCGTGGTGGTTATGGGCCTGGGGCGCCGTGTTTGCATTCCAACTTCTCGTGGCCGTGCTCGCGCCCGTTCTCATCCTGCCCTGGTTCAACAAATTCACGCCGCTGCCGGAGGGGAGTTTGCGTGACCGGCTGCTGGCCCTGGCAACGCGAACCCGCTTTCTGGCGAAAAGCATTCAGGTGATGGACGGCAGCAAGCGGTCGCGCCATTCCAACGCCTTTTTCACCGGGTTTGGCCGGTTTCGGAAAATCGTCCTGTTCGACACGCTGGTGGAGCAGTTGACCGAACCGGAACTGGAGTCAGTGCTGGCCCACGAGATCGGCCATTTCAAAAAGAAACATGTTCCGAAGATGCTGGTTTTTTCCGCCTGCAGTTCGCTGGCGGGCTTTTATCTGGTTTCGCTGCTGGCGCGCCAGACATGGTTTTACGAGGCCTTTCATTTCAAACCCGGCGGCATTGCGCCGGCCCTGCTCTTGTTCGGACTGTTGGCGGGAGTGGTGACGTTCTGGTTTTCGCCGCTGGCGCACTGGTGGTCGCGCCGTTATGAATATCAGGCGGACGCATTCGCGGCCAGGGTGATGAACGAAACGCAGTCGTTGATCGGCGCTTTGCGCATATTGAACGAGAAGAATCTCAGCAACCTGACACCGCATCCGATTTACAGCGGCTTTTATTATTCGCACCCGACGTTGTTGGAGCGCGAGCAGGCCCTGGCCCGGAAAGTGGCCGGGGGTTGTTCGAAATCTGAAGTTTGAAGCCCGCAATCCCGCCTCCGACTTCACTCTTGACCTCGAACGCCGACGGGAGCACTGTCAAGCAGTGGATGTTGAATCGTGAATCCGCGATGAAAGCGAGGAAGTTATATGACAAAGCACAAAGTGACCTTCTCCTGCAAGGCACCTGAGGCTCGGACCGTTCAGGTCGCGGGGGACTTCACCGGCTGGCAGCAAGCGCCGCTCAATCTGAATAAGGCCAAGGGCGGGTTGTGGACGAAAACCATATCCCTCCCGCCAGGGAGATATGCCTACCGCCTGCTGGTGGATGGCCAATGGCAGGACGATCCCAAATGCCAAACCCGGCAGCCGAATGAATTTGGCGGAGAGAACTGCGTTTGCGTGGTGGACGGAGTATAAGTCCGGCCGAACGAAAAGCGCGAATCCACCGGGCGGGAAGCCCGGCTCTGCGTCAGCCTGGGTGGCCGCCGTCAGGGTGGCGGTGTGCGGATGCGCCCCGGGCACAGGATGGTAGTGTTACAGTTTAGCCAACCGCTGGGTGGGGCGAGCGTCCTCGCCAGCCGGAAAGCGAAAGATCCTTCCGACCAGCGCCTCGTCCGGAGTCTCGCCCCACCAAACATTACCACTACCCGCGGGGTTCTTTTCCCCCTGTCTCCATCCGCGTGTTTAACGCATTTCGCGGTTTCCACCAGGCAGCCCCGGCTTAAGGGGCGGCTCCGTTCGATTTGTTCGGATCGAGCATCTTCTCCACATCCGGGTTGCGGGCGACGCCGGCGTTGAGCGCCTTTTGGTAATGCCAGCGCGCCAGTTCAGGCCAGGCCGGCTTCTGGCTAAGATAAAAGATCGCAAGGTTAAAGTGGGCGCTGCCGTAATTAGGATCCAGTTGCAGCGCTTTGCGGAAGGCGGTTTCCGCGGGCTGTCTCATGCCTTTCTGGCTGAGCGTCAGCCCGAGGTAATTCTGGATTTCGGCGTTCTGAGGATCCAATTTTGCGGCGCGGCTCAACGCCTCGAATGCCTCGTCGTATTTTCCCCGTCGAAATTTGATTTCACCCAGCACCCAGAGGCTGTAAGCATCATCGGGACGAAGGGCCAGGGCCTGTTGCGCATGTTTTTCGGCGTCGTCCACGTGGCCGAGTTCAAGCTGGATGGTGGCGAGATTGGCCAGGGTATAAACGTTGTTTTCATCCTTTTGCAAGACCTGGAGGTATTTTTCCTCCGCTTTATCGAATTGTTTTGCGGCAAAGTCGCTCCTGGCTTCGGCGACCAACGAGGCGGCGCCGGCAGGCAGTTCTCTGACCGACACTGGACCGGCTTGAGGATTGGCCGGGGCCGGAGCGCTCTGTCCCGATTTGAAAAGGGCGAGTTCCTGTTCGGTGTAAGGCACCTGTTGGGCTTCATAGGCAGCCAGCCGCGTGCGCAGCCCTTCCAATTGGCCTGTCAGGTCCTGGATTCGGGAGGCGGCGCTCTTCGGTTTGCGGCCGTAAAGTTCCTTCTGCGCCGTGTCCAGCTTCTTGCGGAGATCGGCGACCTCGCTTTCCAGTTGGCCGATGCGCGCGGCGTCTTCCACCAGCCCGGCTGCGGGCGATGCCGCCGTTGCCGGGGGCGAAACCGAGAGTTGCCTGACCTGATTTTGCAGAGCGCTCTTCTCCAGGGCGAGGATTTCCTTGTCTGATTTGAGCGCGGCGATCCGGGCGCGGGCTTCAGCCAATTGGCGGTTCAGGTCGGCGGAGGAAGCGCCGGCGGGCGCGGTTCGTTTCAGACTGGCCAGTTGTTTTTTTAGAACTTCGTTCTCGGCGCGAACCGCGGCCATCGCCTCCGCATTGGCGTCCAGGGTCTTAAGGCGGGTCTCCAGGCGCGCCTTGTCCCGGGAGAGCATAGAGGCGAGTTCCGACTGCGCGGCCAGTTTGCGGTTGGATTCTTCGAGCTCTTTGCGGGCGGCTTCCAGGTCGGGCTGCTTCGCGGATGCCGCAGCCAGGTTGTCCACTCTGGTCTGAAGCGTCTGCTTCTCGAGCGCCAGGGCATTTGCTTTCTGCGTTTGACTGGCAAGCTGTTGATTGGCGGTGTCGAGGTCCCGTTTCAGCCGCTCCAGGGTTTCTGTCCCCGCCGCGGACGGCGCTCTGCCCTGTTGCCGGGCCAGGCTTACTTGCAGGAGGCTGTTCTCCTTCTCGAGGGCCCTGACCTTCTCCTCCGCTTTGGCCAGTTCGCGCGGGTCCGCAGCCGCCGGTTGCGCGGAGAGGGCCTCTTTGAGTTTGGCTTCGAGCAACTGTTTATCCGCCTGCAACTGGCGCACCTGGTTCTGCAGCGCGCCGAGCTGATTCTCCAGCTCGATTCTTTCGCGCGGCGGAAGGGCGGCGCCCGGCGCGTTCGTTCCGGGACTGCCGGGCGCAACCGCAGGAACGGACGGCACTTTCGAGGAGATTTCCGCAACCCGATCGGCCAGGTAGTTCAACCGGAAATCAACGATCCTGGTGTTCCAATCCGGATAGGTTCTTCGGAATTGCGCCAGCGCCGTTTGGGCTTCGCGGTATTTGGCCAGGGCCTGGTCGGCCTGGTCGGAACTGCTCAGGGCGTCGGCTTCCTGGATGAGGGTGTAAATCTCGACGTATTGATCGTCCTGCGCTTGCGCGGGGCCGCATTGGAACATCAACCATCCCACCAAACCTGCCAGGACGAAAAGCCGTTTCATGATGGCATATAATAGCAGGAAGAGAGGGTTGGCAAATCATTACCGCGCGGCCGGCGGAGCTTTTCCGGCGCGGCGGCCGCTTCACGAAGCGAGCGGCGCCGCCATCAATTTCACAGCATGGCTGCAGCCTGCTGGGCAGTCGGGGTGCAACCGAATTGACCGCGAACCGGGCGAAATACGCGAACCTAAAATGCAGACCACCGTTTTCGCGTATTCTGCGTATTTCGCGGTTCATCTTTTCCTTTGTCTTTCGCTGGCCACCATTTTCCGGCACTATTGCGCCCATGCCGGACAGCACCAGCAAGGCTCGTGTGGGATTGTTAATCTGCCTGTTGCTGGCCGTCGTGACACTCGCCGTTTATTGGCCGGTAATCCGCTGCGAGTTTGTCAGATACGACGACACGAGCTACATCGCGCAGAACCCGCACGTGCGGACCGGCCTGAGCTGGGACAACGTAAGGTGGGCGTTCAACACGACCTATCGCAGCAACTGGCATCCGCTCACCTGGATTTCGCACATGCTGGACTGCCAGTTGTATGGCCTGAATCCGGCCGGACACCATGCCACAAATCTTTTGCTGCACATGGCCAACAGCATCCTGATCTTTCTGATCCTGCGGCGCATGACCGGCGCCCAATGGCGCAGCGCCTTCGTGGCGGCGCTCTTCGCGCTGCATCCGTTGCACGTGGAATCGGTGGCCTGGGTGGCGGAACGCAAAGACGTGTTGAGCACCTTCTTTTGGGCCCTGACCATCTGGGCCTATGTCCGCTACGCTCAGACAACAGACGACAGAGGGCAGAAGACAGAGGACAGAGGACAGACCTCCGACCTCCGACCTCCGACCTCCGACCTCCGACCTCTGACCTCCGGCAGCTACTGGCTGGCGCTGCTGTTCTTTGCGCTGGGTTTGCTGGCCAAGCCGATGCTGGTCACCCTCCCTTTTCTGTTGCTGCTGCTGGATTTCTGGCCGCTGCGCCGCACGCCGGCGACAGCACGAGTGTTCGGGCGCGAGATCCTTATTGCTGAGACTGCAACAGGCCAGGGAAAGGCTTTGGTTTCGTGGAAGTGGTTGGTGGTGGAGAAGGCGCCTTTTCTGGTCCTGTCGTGCGTCTCAAGCGCGATAACCGTTCTGGCACAAACACAAGCCATGCCAGGACTCCGCATACCGTTTCACATCAGCCTGGAGAACGCGCTGCTATCCTATGTTCGATACGTGATGAAGATGGTATGGCCGGCCAGGCTGGTCGTGCTGTATCCATGGTCTCCGGACTTCGCAACCTGGCATCTGGTGGTAGCGATTATCGCGCTGGCCTGTTTCAGCTTTATCGCCATTCGATTTGTCCGGAGGTGTCCTTACCTGTTCACCGGCTGGTTTTGGTTCGTGGGCACACTGGTGCCGGTCATTGGTCTGGTGCAGGTCGGGCTGCAATCCATGGCCGACCGCTACACGTATGTCCCGTTGATCGGATTGTTCCTGGCCATTGCCTGGGGCGGTTACGATCTGGCTGTGCGCTGGCAACTCCGGCCGGTTGCGCTCGCTTCCATGGCGCTTCTGCCGATTCTGGCGTGCATCCCGGTGACCCGGGCGCAAATAGGCCATTGGAAAAACACCGAGACTCTGTTCGAGCATACCCTGCGCTGGACGTCCGACAATTACATCATCGAAGACGGTCTGGCCGCGGTTCTTTTGGATTGCGGACAGCTTGACGCGGCGCGCATCCGCCTGGACGAGGCGCTCCGGGTTTACCCGGATTACCCCGATGCTCTCTGCAACCTGGGATTGCTGCTGGTGAGGCAGGGCAAGACGGAGGAAGGCATAGCCCGGTATCAAGCCGCGCTCCGACTGGAGCCGACGAAGTCGAAATGGCATTTTAATCTGGCGCTGGCCCTGGCGCAAAAAGGCGACCTGGACGCCGCGACTTCAGAATTGGATGCCGCGCTTCGCCTCGAGCCCGGATTCTCACCGGCCCGGGTTCAATTGGCCCAATTGCTGGTGTGTCAAGGCAAACAAGCGGACGCCAAGGCACAGTTCCTCACCCTGTTGCAGGGCGAACCTGATAACGCCGATGCCCACGTGGGCTTGAGCCAGATCCTGGCTGCCGAGAAGGACTTTTCGGCCGCGCTGAACCACTTGGAGACAGCCGCGCGGCTGCGCCCCAACGATCCTGAAATCCACCTCCGCCTGGGCGCTGTGTGGAGCGAACAAGGCAACCTGGCGGAAGCGGTGCGCGAGCTGGAGAAGGTGCTCCGGCTGTCCACCAACCACTGGGAAGCCCGCGACCAGTTGGGACAGGTGTTGATCAGGCAGGCGAGGACCGAAGACGCCTGGAAACAATCGTCGGAGGCGGCCCGGATCAATCCGACCAATGCGCTGGTTCGCTGTCACTTGGCGCTGGCCTTGGACCGGCTGGGCCGGACCAAGGAGGCTGTCGAGCAGTATCACGAAGCCCTGGCTTTGAATCCGAGGATGCCAGCGGTGCTGAACAACCTGGCCTGGATACTGGCGGCGCACGCCGATCCCGAAGTCAGGAACGGGGCCGAAGCCGTGCGGCTGG
>Ga0326727_10027896_pt1 | contig 10320 bp, 9 predicted proteins | sample MB2enrmetagenome_FD_207643 | JGI IMG/M metagenome (GOLD analysis project Ga0326727, IMG submission 207643) | Lab enriched peat soil microbial communities from McLean, Ithaca, NY, United States - MB29MY | ecosystem: Environmental > Terrestrial > Soil > Wetlands > Peat | place: USA: New York...
GCCATGAATCTGCTCAACGCGCGCGGAGGCGTGGTCGATGCGGTTGCCACCCAGTATCTGGCGGCGCTGGCAGACCAGGCGCAGATCGCCAACGCCCAGGCTCTCGTCACCGTCGATGAAGAGGTGCTGCGCCAGGCCACCCTCGCCCACGACGCCGGCGTCGGAACCAACCTCGATGTGCTGCGCGCCCGCGTCCTGTTGCAGTCCGAGCAGCAAGTGCTGCTGCGCGTTCAGAACACCTTTGCCAAGGACAAGATCGCGCTCAACCGCCTTATCGACCTGCCCGCCGGACAGGAGCTGACCCTCACCGACACGGTGCCATACGCCGAGCTGGCCGAGTTGCCGCTCGACCAGGCCCGCACCCTGGCCTATCAGCGGCGCAAAGACCTGCTCGGGCTGGAAGCGCAGCTCGAGGTCACCCAACGCGCGCAGAAGGCGGTGAAGTACGAACGCCTTCCGTCGCTCTCCTTCAACGGTGACTACGGCGTCATCGGCGTAACCCAGGGCAACTACCACGGCATATTTACCGCCCAGGGAACATTGAAAATCCCCCTCTTCGAGGAGGGCCGTTTCCGTGGCGAGAGCCAGGTGATCGCCGCCCAGCAGCTCTCCCTGCAACGCCAGATCGACTCCCTCAAGGTCACCATCGACGCTCAGATTCGCGCCAGCCGCATGGACGTCGAATCCTCCGCCGAGCTGGTCAAGGTGGCGCGCAGCAACGTCGATCTGGCTGCCCAGGCGCTCTCCGACACACGCGACCGCTTCGCCGCCGGTGTGGACGACAATCTGCCGGTCGTGCAGGCGCAGGCCGCGCTGGCCACAGCCCAGAGCCGCCTCGTCGCCACCGAGTTCCTATTCAACCAGGCCAAACTCACTCTCGCCCTCAACACCGGCGTCGAGGAGTCCCAGTACAAGCTATACCTCGGCCGCTAACATCAGTCTCACATACACATGCCATAGCAAAGCACTTGTTTTGCGTTAGGCGCGGCTTCTCTCATGCCTGCCCCGTCTAAAATATGAAATCCTAGGTACATATGGCTGTAGGCCGGACTGAAGTGGCGGAAACAGAATCAGCGATCGGCGCGGGCAGCGTGTTTCTCTCGCGCGACTTCCGCCTCTACCAGACGGCGCGCCTCCTGGTCATCGTCGGCGCGGAGGCACAGTCCATCGCGGTGGCCTGGCAGGTCTACCAGATTACCCATTCGCCGTTCTTTCTCGGCCTCACCGGCCTCGCGCTCTTCGCTCCCGGATTCTTCTTCCTGCTCGCCGCCGGGTATGCGGCAGATCGCTATGACCGCCGCGCCATCATCCTCACCTGTTATTCGCTCCAGGCCGTCTGCACCATCATGCTGATACGCTTTGCGCTGCATCCGAATGGCCACGTTTGGCCCATCTTCGCGGTGCTCTTCGGCGTCGGTCTGGGACGCGCCTTCAGCGGTCCGGCCTCCGCGGCCTTCTTGCCCGGCCTGGTGCCCAGCAACCACTTCGTCAATGCAGTCAACTTAGGCTCCATCGTCTTCCAGATCGCCAACATCGCAGGACCCGCCGTGGGCGGCCTGCTCTTCACCCTTAGCCTGCCAGGATCTCTCGCGCATTGGGACGGCGGCGGCGCGGTCTACGCCTTCACCCTGATCACCCTGCTGGCCTTCCTCCTGCTCGTAGGCATGATGCGTACCAAGCCGCTGCGCATGGTCAAGAACGCCTTCAATCTGGAGACCATGCTCGCCGGCTTCAAGTATGTCTGGCAGACCAAGCTGCTGCTTGGCTCCATCTCACTGGACTTCTTTGCCGTGTTTTTGGGCGGCGCCACCGCACTGATGCCGATCTTTGCTACCGTCATTCTGCACGCCGGGCCGCGTGCCCTGGGCCTGCTGCGCGCCATGCCAGCCGTGGGAGCTCTGGTGATCTCGCTTTGGATGATCTTCAGGCCCATCCGGCGCAATTCGGGCAAGATCATGCTTACCTGCGTCGCCATTTACGGTACGGCGACACTGATCTTCGGCCTCTCCCATGCCCTGTGGCTGAGCCTACTCGCACTGGTGGTCGTGGGTGCAAGCGATATGGTCAGCGTGGTCATCCGAGCCAGTATCCTGCAATTGGCCACGCCGCCCGGTATGCGTGGACGCGTCAGCGCCGTCAACGCGCTCTTTGTAGGCGCGTCCAATGAGTTTGGCAGCTTCGAGAGCGGAGTCACCGCGTTCTGGTGGGGCGCAGTCCCTTCCGTGGTCGTCGGAGGCATCGGATCACTCATCGTCACCGGTATGGCGTGCGGATTCTTTCCCACTCTGCGCAAGGCCGATGCGCTCTCCGCCGAGTCGCTGATGCAGACGAATCTGCAAAACAGCATCTCCGAGCCCATGGATTAGAGATCGTTGCTGCTGGCAGATTGTGAATTACAGGATGCAAGTGGAGCGTAAAGAAAAGGCGAGGCAAGCATGACTTTTAGCAAGAAGCTGTCGATCGGTATCACCGTAGCTCTGCTGCTGGCGCTGGCCGTCCGTGTGGCGACCGTCTACCACGAGCGCAAGGATGCCGGGCCAGTTCCGCAGACAACCGCCAATGTGGATCCCGACGAGTTGGTCTTTCTCAAGAAGCAGCGCCCCTCCTCGCTCACCGACGAGAAGCAGCTTATCGGCAAATCCGTCTGGGTCTCCGCCGGCGGACAGCTCGACTACTACCCTGCCGCGGCTCACCACGCGGACTACGCCCACTCCGCCGGTACTCTGCTCGGCGCCGAGCCGCTCGCCATCAAGGACGCCTTCGAGCAGGTCGCGCCCGCCTCCGCCACCTTCCGCATCCCCGGCGGAGATAGGCAGGTTCTGCTCGCCTTTACCCTGCCCAACTCAACCGATCCGGCAAAACTCTACGCCGTGCCCGTTGGCTACAAAAAGGCCGGCAACTACACCTTCATGTCCGACGATATCTTCTTCTATGACGACCCCCATCAGCTCTTCAACTATTGGGGCCCAAAAAACTGGCAGGCCATCGATGCCCACCAGGTCATTCTGGGCATGAACGAGCGCCAGGTCTCGCTCTCGCTAGGCCAGGTCTCCAAAAGCACCAGCCAGGACTAGGGCAATCGCATGGTGGTCTACGACAACCTCGGCAAGCCCATGGCCGTCATCTTCGTCGGCGACCACGTCACCTCCTTCCGCCCCGACCAGGGCTTCTGACGAACTCTTTGAACTGGATTATCGGTACCCCATTCATGCCACGCTCATTGCGAAATGGGTGGGATTATGCGTGCCCCATCTTCGCCGCGGAATTATCGCGGCCAGGATGGGTGCCGGATACCCAGGTCTCAACAGGCAGAAGAGTGAGGGGCCCCCTGGTGTTTTTGAGCCAACCAGAGTGTTAGCACTGGTTCACGCACTCCGCGCTAGACGCGGAAGGTGTCCGGCCGCCAGTTGACAATGGCTTCCTTGATCTGCTTCCGTGTGAGGTTCTCTTTGAGGGTGCGAGCCACCAGCCTCGGCAGTTCGCCATCGGAGGCGAAGCGCAGGCCGATCAACTGGTCTTCCGTCAGCGCATGGCTGCTGGCTAGCTCCTCCGCCGACAGCAGCGCCGCAAGCCGTAGCCGCTCTTCCAGGCGAATGATGCGGTCCTGCGCCTTCAGGGCGTACATGCGGGACTTCATGATGGCCATGAATAACACGATCGATACGATAATCAACCAGCCAAATACAACGTGATGGTTGTTCTCCAAGTGCCAGTCATGGACCAGTTTGTAGGCGGCAAAGGCGATGTTGAGCATCAGAATCGGCATCATGAAAAAATGCCATGCGGGGTCCCAGCGTACGTGGTTCTTGTAATTTTGTGCAGCGGACATCGGTTAGGTCCTTTCTGTCTTCCAGAATTCGCAAATTCGCGGTACATTAGCCGGACGGCGAGCGGCATAAGCTACGGACAAGATGATGATACACATGCAGTTGATAGTGTGCTGCAAACTTTTTCTAAGGTACTCTCGAAGACATGGCAAACGACGGGATAAATAATGGCGGGCAGGCCTTGGTTCCGGGTTCGGATGAAGGCATGGGATTACTCGGGACGAAGCCTGCAAATGCGGCGCGCGTGCGGCGCATCGGAGTGCACCTGAGCACCACCGGCGGCAGTTGGACGGCGGTCGATCGCGCGGTCGAGATCGGCGCCAATACCTTTCAGATATTCTCCTCCAGCCCGCGCATGTGGCGCGCCTCGGCAGTGAAGCCTGCCGACGCGAAGAAGATGGGCGAGCTACGCGCTGAGTTTGACGTTGGCCCTGTGGCCATCCACGCCAGCTATCTCATCAACGTGTGCAGCCAGACCGAGAGCGTGCGCACCAACTCGGTCGCGGCCTTTCGCGGCGAGGTCGAGCGCGCACTGGCCCTTCATGCGGAGTTCCTCGTCCTGCATCCCGGAAGCTGGAAGGGCCTCACCCGCGACGAGGGCCTGCGCCTAGCTGCCGAGTCCATCGAGCGCGCGGTTGCCGGAATCGACTTCACGGGCGCCAACTTCAGGGTCCTCATCGAGAACACGGCAGGCGCGGAGTTCTCCCTCGGCGGCAAGCTGGAGCAGGTAGCTGAGCTGGTCGAGCGCCTGCGCCCCTGCGCGCCGGTCGCCGTCTGCCTGGACACCTGCCACATCCACGTCGCCGGCTACGACATCGTCTCCGATGCTGGCTACGCCGACACCATGCGGCAGGTCGGAGCAACGTTCGGCTTCGACGCCGTTCGCGTCTGGCACTGCAACGACGCCAAGGCCGCATTCGGCTCCAAGCTCGACCGCCATCAGCACATCGGCCAGGGAACCATTGGAGCGGCCCCATTCCGCCGCCTGCTCCACGACGCGCGCTTCGCCCAATGCGCCTTCATCGCCGAGACCCCCGTCGATGAGCCAGGCGACGAGGCCCGCAACGTCGCTGCCCTCAAGGCCCTCGCGGCGGATTGAGCCCGGGTGCCCCAGATCTCGATTCTGAGACCTGGGTCTCTGCTGTTGCCGTTGCGATGGCCTTTCCGGAGGGAGCAAGAGGCTTCAGTGTCTGCGTGAGAGCCCGATTTTCGACAGGTTTGACCACCATATTGGGTTTACCGAAAGCATCAATCCCAATATGTGGCCGCAAAAGCTATAGCGGAATCAGAGTAGGTATACCCAGGGGGCAATCCCTCCGATTTGCTTTTCCTCAAGAAAAAGCAACCATCGATGCTCTTCGCTTGGGCACTGTTACTCTGGTTCCGCTCTAGGTCTCACGCAGACTCTTCAGCCCCCGAGGGAATCGTGGATGCGCGACGTACTCCCTGATTCCCGCCATTCCGTCAGCCCTGACGCATCCCCGGCCCTTCTTGTCTCTGTGGATCGCCGTTTCTCTGCTGAATATGTAACGCACTTGCAGCATCATGGGTGAATTTCCCAAAATTTGATTCAATCCATTGAAAAAATGGGGCTTGATCTGCAAGAGGCGCGCCGCTCACCGGACTCCCTTGGCTGGAGTGTGAATCTCTCATGGATCGCAATCCACACTTTTTCCACAACCATGCCGCAGTGCAGCGATCTTCCGCCCGAACGCAAAAAGGGAGACCATTGCGGCCTCCCTTCTGGCTGAATCTCGCTACCGAGCTACTTGGTTGCAGGTTTCGCCGGGGTGGTACTTGTGGCTGGCTTCGCGGGTGTGGTGGTACGCGGCGTTGTTGTGGCTGCCGGCTTCTTCTGAGCTGCTGGAGCTGTGGGCGCTGGAGGCGCAACACCCGAAGTTTTGTTGTACTCATCGATGACTGCCAGCGTAATATCCGCATTCGGCTGAGCCGCAGCCCACATCACCGGGCTCTGCTGGTCGCCGACGTTGATCAGCAGCGTATATCCGTTATCGCTGACATACTTCCTCATCACTACAGCAAACTTCTCAGCTACCTTCCCCAACGCTTCATTCACGTCGGCCTGGTAGGCGTTCGAGGCGTCTTCGGCTTCGTGTTGATACGCGGTGTCCTTAGTGTCGATCACTTTCAGCTTGGCGGTACGATCAGCCTCCGAAAGCGTAGCCGGTGCGGCCTGCAACTGCTTCTTCAGCGTGTCAACCTCGGCAGCCATGGCATCCAGCTTGTCCTTCTGCGGCTGGTACTTCTTCTGCAAATCCGCGATCGCTTGCTGGCCTTCGTTGGTGTCGGATACGGCTTCCGTGAACATGATCAGGGCGACGCGTGCGGGAAACGCCGACGGTGGAACCATCATTGGGGCCTGCGCGGCAGACGCGGCTGGTGCAGCTGCCGCAGCGGGTGCGGCTGATGCAGGTGCGGCTGGAGCGGTCGACGCGGTCGGAGCAGCTTGTTGGGGTGCGGCTGGTAGTGCCTGGGCAATCGCGACCACAGGGAGAAGACCCGCGACCAGCGCGGTGAGGAGAGCAAACTTGGGTTTCATGCTGTGTGAAAGCTCCTTGGAAGTTTTCCTAAACTTTGGGCCGTCGGCATGCCTTCGCGCGCCATCCGGGTCAGTTGCCCTGCATCCGCCCGCCAGGTTGCCGAGTTCGCACAACCAAGCTAGGCTCTCACCACGCCATACCGCCATGTTCGCCATGGTCCGGGTGCAGACTATGAGAATCGGCGGAAGCGAGAGGGCTGCTAGAACACATTTCATTATAGGTCTCGATTTGCGCGAGGGTCAAACCTCTACCTTCCGAATTGTGGAGTTTGCCAAATGAACTCTCTTATTTTTGGGGAACAATACCACACAACAATTGAAGATCGAGAGGATTTGGGGCAATTGGCTAGAGTGCCTTTGGCATTCCAATTGCTCTTCTTTCCATTGTAAGCGGAAGTGCGTTACTTGTTTTGAGCTGCCGTTCCTTCGGGAACATGTGGTTCTTGGGCCTGCTTTTGCAGCATCGTCTGGGGCGTGGTCGAAGCGAGCGGCACATCTCCCAGACCGGGAACCGATGCACCCACCGTAGGTGCAGTGCCCGTGTATCTGGTCTTGCTCTCACAGGCAAGACCATTCCAGGAGGCCTTTGACAGGCCATCGTGCAAGGGCCGCTCCCTCCCCAGGAAGCGGCCCTTTCACTTTACTCACTACTCGCGAGACGCGGCAGAACTGGCAACTCGTTTGACCCAAAGCTCCCCTGCAAATGTTTCTCTTGCTATGATTTGGCTTTGAGCGTATGATCATTTAAGAGTTGTGAACATGCTATGGGTGCCGACCGCTGAGTGAACGCTGGTCTTCCGATGGCGGAAATATCACACGGATATACGCGGATGTAGGCGGGTTTTTGGACCGACTGATCCCGCTGGATACGATGCACCCTATCAGATGCGCCGGAGGATTGGATTGCGAAAGGTGCGCCCAATCCAACATAAGTAGCAAATTGGGGCAAGGGTGAAGATTTGCCAAAGTTGGTGTGACCGCACTTTGGCAAATCCAGGTGGTTTTGGCTATTCAAGTAGCTTTTAGCTATCCCGGGCCGTGGAAAATTCCCGGTGGATTAGACAAATCCTGTGGCGCATATCTCAGTTTTCCGGCTGGTCGCGGCTGATGGATGAAGTAAGACGAAGTTCGAGTACAACTTGATACCGTTTCCCCCGATGCTGCAAAACCGGTTTGCTCCCGTCTCCGCGAACTTCGCAGGGAATGACCAATCATGCAGGCGTGGGAAAGAAGCGAGAATCGCCAACCCGCAATAGGAAGTGGATACATGAGTACAGAGCAGAATGTACCCGAGGTGCAGACGCACCAGGGTCCACAGCCACCCCCCCCCCAGATGGACGGCCAGATGGATCAAAACATACCGGCACAAATGGATCAAATCGGACCGTCGCAGGACTCCGCGCATAACGTACAGCACGGCATGGGGCAGTCCAAGAGCAGCCGGCGACGACGACGCAAACGCAAGAACAAGTCACCGGATGCTGGCCAGCAGGGCGCCCAGAGCGGTGCCGGCCAGTTTATCGGAGACCTTCAGGCGGGCGATCAGAGCCAGGGCTTCGCCTCCGGGGGGCAGCCGCCGCAGAACTCCCATGCCGGAGCACCGCAGCAAACGGGCGCGGGACCATCCACCAAACGCTGGAAGAAGAAGTTCCGTGACCGCGATCGTCAGCGCGCACCGGAGAATCCAGGCAACCAGGCCGGAGCGGGCGGTTTCAGCAATGGCAATGGCGCGGGATATCGTGACGGCAACAGCCATCAGCCCGGCAACGGCGGCAGCTTCAAGCGCAAGGGAAAACAGCAGCGTGGGCCGCGCAGCTTCGTCGGTCCCATGGACCACAGCTATCGCGCGGTCAACGGCAACTTCGCCGATACGCCGCCCTCCACCATTGAGGCCCAGGGCAACTACTTGCCCAGGGGGGGCGGGTCACGCGGCTACGTCAGCGACTCCCAACCCATCGACTACTCCATCGGCCGCCCCATCCCCATTGCGGATGACGCGCCAACCAAAATATTTTTCTTCATCGAAGACCTCTTCTTCAACGCCAAGATCACCGAGACCGCGCGCAAGCTGGGCGTCAAGGTCGCCTTCATCAAGAACGATCCGGAAGTCCTCGCCGGAATCATGGACGGAGAAGAGACCGACCGCCCGGGCCTCATCGTCTTTGACCTCAATAACGCCAATGCCAAGCCTCTCACCCTGATCCCCAAATTGAAGGCAAAGCTGAAGAAGAGCACATCCATCGTCGGCTTCCTCTCCCACCTGCAGAACGAGCTGCGCCTCAAGGCCATCGAGGCCGGGTGCGACACCGTCATGCCACGCTCCGCCTTCTCTCAGAACCTCCCTAACCTCCTCCGCCGTTACGGCATCCAGGATGAGGAAGAAGACAACTTCAACCAGTAAGGGACGGTTGTTAGTTGCTGGTTGCTAGTTGTTAGTTTGAGTTCGTCATTCTGAGCCGAAGGCTCAGAATCTCTGTATTGATTCTTGCTTCTGAGATAGGTCCGGGCTTTATCCGGGACAATCAATCGTCCCATAAAGAAAGGGGCTTCAGCCCCGTGCCTGCGATAATCCCAACCGTTTCCCCTGTCCGTCTCCCGCCTGCCCCGCGCAGGACATCTTACTTTGCCGCCACAGCCGCATGAACCGCCAGCAGTTGTTCCAGCACTCCTTTCAGCTTGTCCAGCCGCAGCGCATTCGCCCCATCCGACTTGGCCTGCAGCGGGTCCTCGTGCACTTCCAGAAACACCCCGTCCACCCCCGCCGCCACCGCCGCCCGCGCCAGCACGGAAATGAACTCGGGCTGCCCGCCGCTCACTCCATTGGCCGCCGAAGGCGTCTGCACAGAGTGCGTTGCGTCGAAGATCACCGGCGCAAATCGCCGCAGTATCGGCAGCGCGCGCATGTCCACCACCAGGTTGTTATAACCGAAGCTGGCCCCGCGCTCGGTCAGCATGACGCGCGCCGTCTTGCCCGGAAGTACCGAGTCGCGCACCTTCAGCGCCGCGTACTGCATGTCCAGCGGCGCCACAAACTGCCCCTTCTTGATGTTAATGGCGCGACCGGTGTGCGCCGCCGCAATCAGCAGGTCCGTCTGGCGGCAAAGAAACGCCGGAATCTGCAGCACCGCCTCCACATCGCCCAGCGCCTTGGATAGCCGCAGGCAGTCCTCCGGCGTATGCACGTCGGTCAGGATGGGCAGCCCGTTGCTCTGCGCAATCGCCCGCAGTATCCGCGCCCCTTCCACCAGCCCCGGCCCGCGAAAGCTGCGAATGCTGGTGCGGTTCGCCTTGTCGTAGCTGGCCTTGAAGATGTACGGAATGCCCAGGTCGGCAGCGATGCGCTGGATCGCGTCGGCTAGCATGCGTGCATGCGTCTCGGACTCAATCACGCACGGCCCGGCAATCATGAACAGTTTGCCGCGTCCCACCGGAACAGCGCCGATATCGAAGGAATGAGTCACAGAAACCATTCTATGCACCCGGTGAATTCAATGCGTATTTGCTAACACCCATAACAAAAAAGGCTAAAGTAAAGGTTCCCCTCCCTGGCTCATATTCTGCGTCAGCGAGGGGAACATGATCCGGAGCATCAGCATCCGTCTACCGCACGGTCAGCAGTTCCGTCTCGTACGGCTTCAGGTCGAGCTTCACCGTTACCATGCCCTTGCCCGCCGTAGACACAACGGGAGAGACCGTCCCGGTCGCCGGGTCCCATGCCTCCGCCGTCTTGCCTGCCGCTTTAAGTGTCACCGAATGCGCGCTGGCCTGCGCGCCCTCGTTGAAGAACAGGAAGACATCCGCGTCCTTGAGCCGCCGAGTCATCACCTTTAGCGCGGTGTCCGGAGTATCGAGCGCAACCGCGCGTGTGCCGATGACGGTATTGAGCGCCGTCTCGATCGCAGCCGGAACCACCTGCGGTCCGGGAGGCGTGGC
>Ga0326727_10027898_pt1 | contig 10319 bp, 6 predicted proteins | sample MB2enrmetagenome_FD_207643 | JGI IMG/M metagenome (GOLD analysis project Ga0326727, IMG submission 207643) | Lab enriched peat soil microbial communities from McLean, Ithaca, NY, United States - MB29MY | ecosystem: Environmental > Terrestrial > Soil > Wetlands > Peat | place: USA: New York...
CGATCCCGCTTATCTCCACCAAAAACACGATGTCCCTATAGTTTAGCGGTTAGAACACTGCCCTTTCACGGCGGCGGCCGGGGTTCGATTCCCCGTGGGGACGCCAACGAATCAAGCCACTTATCCATAACGGAAAGTGGCTTTTTTCATGCCCATCCAACCCATTCCACAGCCAGACATCACATTCATTCCAAAACTGCAGCACATCCTGATTTTTTATCGCTTGCGAAAAACATATAGAGCAACAAAAATTCAATTTCGAGCAATCACCCGGAGTTTTCGATGAATGGCTCATCCAAGACAAAATATTATCTGGCCACCATCGGCTCAAAAACCGAGCGCGGCGGCGTTGTCGTCACCGCATCAACCGGACTGGAGCTGATCGCCCGGGTCGGTGACACCGTACGCTATCCCGACGGCAGCGAGACGCAAATCATCTCGGGCGCAGGCTGCCTGCTGGTCGTCGATGGCAAGCCCGCCGCCATCATCGGCAGCGAACTTGCAAACGGAGATCACATCATTTCATCCCTTCAGACCAGCTGCCCGCTGGTTTGCGCCGGGCGCATCGCCGCAGGCGTACTGGACCCGGAATACTGCCCCTGCGGACCTGCCTGACGGTTCAACTTTCGCGCGCCCACTGCCCCACCAGACGAATATCGCCCGGCGTCGTACGGCAACACCCGCCAATCAGTCTCGCCCCGTGCGCAAACCAATCGCGCGCCGCTTCGACAAACTGCCCCGCATCGCGTATGCCATGCCAGCATTTATGCACTGCGTCGTAGGATTCACCCGAGTTGGGATAAACGAGTAACGGCTTCCGGGTGACGCCTCGGGCCGAATCCAGCAGCGCGCAGACAAACTGCGGCGCCGTGCAGTTGAGCCCCACCGCCACAACCTGCTCAAAACCGTCGAGCGCGGCCACGCACGCGGCGAATCGCTCCCCCTGACTGTTCGACTCGCCGTCGCGGCAAGAAAAGCTGATCCATGCGGACACACCGGGAAACTCCGCCAGCAGCCTTGCCAATGCACGCGCTTCCGCGAGACAGGGTAGCGTCTCACAGGCCAGCAGATCGGCACCCGACTCGATCAGCACACGCAAGCGCGGACGGTGAAACGCCATCAACTGCTCTTCATCCAGATCGTAATGGCCTCGATACTCCGACCCATCCGCCAGCATGGCGCCATAAGGCCCAACCGATGCCGCGACCAGCGGCCGGCTCCGCCCAACCCGGTTGGCCGGATCGGCCCAGAAGGCATCGCGGGCCTCGCATGCCAGCGCCACCGCCTTCCTCATCAGCGCCACAGCGCCTTCGTGATCAATGCCACGCTTTGCGAATCCCTCGAACGTCGCCTGGTAACTGGCCGTCGTCGCCACATCCGCACCCGCGGCAAAATAGTCGGCATGCACCTGGCGGATCAGATCCGGCTCCTCGATCAGCACACGCGCCGACCATAGCGGATCATTCAGATCGCACCCTCGCTGCTCAAGCTCGGTCGCCATCGCGCCATCCAGTACAACCAGCTTTTGTGTTTGAAGCAAACCCTGTATCGGGTCTTGTTGTTGAGTCATGATAATGTCCCTGATCAGAATATTTTTTTCGGCAAAACAGCTTAGCCAAACTCCCGGCAATTAGCCAATTGAGTTATGATTAAGCTGATTAAACCCCACCTGCCGTATACAAATTCCATGCCTGTCCGCTCGCCACTCGAACTGCTCTCCCCTGCCAAAAATCTTGAATCCGGCATTGAAGCCATCAACCATGGCGCCGACGCCGTCTACATTGGCGGACCGGCTTTCGGCGCGCGCAGCGCTGCAGGCAACTCGCTGGACGACATCGCCCGTCTGGCGGAGTATGCCCACCGCTTCCATGCCAGGGTTTACGTCACCATGAACACCCTGCTGTACGACGACGAGCTGGATGCGGCGCACCGCCAGGCATGGGCACTGCATCACGCGGGAGCGGATGCCCTGATCGTGCAGGACATGGGCTTGCTGGAGCTTGATCTTCCGCCGATCGCACTGCATGCCAGCACGCAAACCGACAATCGCACCCCGGAAAAAGTCTCTTTTCTGGAAAAGGCGGGATTTTCTCAGGTGGTACTGGCGCGTGAACTGACACTGGAAGACATTCGCAACATCGCGGCGCAGACGACGGTTGCACTGGAGTTTTTTATCCATGGCGCACTGTGCGTCAGCTACAGCGGCCAATGCTATATCAGCCATGCGCAGACCGGTCGCAGCGCGAACCGGGGCGAATGCGCCCAACTGTGCCGCCTGCCCTATGCCGTCGAAGACGCCAGCGGCCAGACTCTGGCGCGCAATCAGCACCTGCTATCGCTCAAGGACATGAATCAGAGCGCCAATCTGTCCGAACTGATCGACGCCGGCATCACCTCGTTCAAGATTGAAGGCAGACTGAAAGATCTGGGCTACGTCAAAAATGTGACCGCCCACTACCGCAGGGAGCTGGACCGCATTCTTGACGCCCGCCCGGAGCTCGGACGCGCCTCGCACGGACGCTGCCATTTTGCTTTCGAACCCCAGCCGACCAAGAGCTTCAACCGCGGCGCCACCGACTATTTCCTGCATGGCCGCCAACCGGACATCACCAGCTTCCGCACCCCCAAGTTCACAGGTGAAGCGATCGGCAAAGTCACCGACGTCAAGCGCGACCGCCTGACGATCGATGGCTCGACAGAAATTCACAACGGTGACGGACTATGCTTTTTTGACCGTAACGACCAACTGATCGGTTTTCGCGTCAATCGCGCCGAAGGCGCGCAATTGATCCCGGGAGACATGCCAGAAGGGCTCGAAGCCGGCACGATTCTGTTCCGTAACGGCGATCTTGCCTTCGACAAACAACTCGAGAAACCGACCGCGACGCGTCGCATCGCCGTGGACATGACGCTGCGAGACACCGCAAAGGGCTTCGAGCTGACGCTCGTCGACGAAGCCGGCATCCACGCCAGCGCACAGATCGAACTGGCACACGAGCCCGCCCGTCAACCGGAACAGGCCTTTGACACGATGCGCGTCCAACTGGCCAAACTGGGCAATACACGCTTCGCAGCCCGCGATATCCGCCTTGAACTGGACCAAGCCTGTTTTATTGCCGCATCGACCCTGAACGGGCTGCGCCGCGAAGCGATTGAAGCACTGGAGCAGACGCGGCAGGCCGCCTGGCAGCGCCCGGAACGAAAAGCGCCGGCGAGCGGCGACTTTCCCTTCCCCGCAAAAGATCTGAGTTATCTGGGCAATGTCGCCAACCGCCTGGCGCGCGACTTCTACCAGAAGCATGGCGTTGAGCATATCGCGGACGCCTACGAGTGCAACCGGGAAGCCGGTCCGGTGTCATTGATGATCACCAAACACTGTCTGCGCTATAGCCTCGGGCAATGCCCCAAAGAAGTGAAGGGCAAGTCGCAGGGGCCGCTGACACTGGTCGGGGACAACCAGCAACGCTGGCGCCTGCGTTTCGATTGCAAGCGCTGCGAAATGCACGTCATCGGCCAGCTCAGGCCTCAGCACAAAGCGCGCAAGCCCGAGTAACCGTGCGTCACCGCGCGGCCAGATGATCCAGCCGCAACCGGTGACGCGCATCCGTCAGTCGCCAGGCGCCGCCCATCACGGCAGCCAGCGAACCGATCCCCGTGCCGCCGGCCACCAGAAACAGAATCAGGATCTGATACTTGACCGCTTGCACCGGCGGTACACCGCCCAGGATCTGACCGGTCATCATCCCCGGCAAGGCCACGACTCCGCACGCCGACATGGTATTGATGATGGGCATCAAGGCGCTGACCAGGGCCTCGCGAATCACCGGCATCAGCGCGGCGCGACGGTCATAGCCCAGCATCAGCCTTGCCTCGACGGCGGCACGCCGGTTGACAAGCCCGCTGGACAAGGCATTCAACCCCAGGCTGACACCCGTCATGGTATTACCCAGAATCATACCCAGCAGGGGGATTGCATAACGCGGGTCGTACCAGGGATCCGGACGCAACGCGCCACCCAGCGCGAACAGCGTCACCAGTACGGTCGACATCAAAATACTGCCGGTGCCCAGCCCGTATGACCACACACCACCAAACGGGCGCTGCTGGCGGGAAGAGGCCTCATAGCCGGCAAAACACACCATCCCCAGCGCCGCCAGCCCCGATGCCAGCGGCGACACCCAGGAAAACAGCGCAGCCAGCACCCACCCCATCAGCAGCAACTGCACAATCATGCGCAACGCCGCGATGATCAGGCGCCGCTCGATGGCCAGCCCCAGCCAGACCGAAAGACCCGCATTCACCCAGACCAGGGTACTGGCCAGCGCCAGATCGCCGTAGCTCAGTGTGATATAAGCGCCACTCATTGCGACACCTCGACAAATCTCCCCGCCTGCCATTCAAGCCGCCGCCCGGCAACGCGCAAAGCTTGCGCCGGATCATGGCTTACCCAGCACACCGCAAGACCTTGCGTCAGTTGCTCGGCGATCAAGGCTTCGACACGCGCCACGGCGACCGCGTCGAGTGCCGCCGTCGGCTCATCCAGCAACAACACCCGCGGACGATTCGCCAGTGCGCGCGCCAGACCGAGCCGAAGCCTTTCGCCTGTCGAAGGCCGGGACATCAGCCAGCCATCCGCATCGACAGGCAGCCCCAGGCGCTCCACGATGGTACACGCGCTGTGCCAGTCATTAAAATGCGCCCCCACCGTATCCGCCCACCACCCCGGCTCTGCCGGCAGGTAGCCTACCCGGCTGCGCCAGAGCGGCCCGGGAAGCGACGAGCGCGCCACCCCGTCGAGATACACCTCGCCGTCATTGGGATCCAGATCCGCCAGGGCGCGCAACAACAATGATTTACCCGCCCCGGATGGGCCGGTAATCGCCAGGCACTCCCCCGCATCCAGAGAAAAACACACCGGCTCAAGGCCGGTGCGGTACACATGATCCACTTTTAAAAGCATAAATATATTCGGAAAGCCGCGCTGTATTAATGAGTCTGGGCATGACGGTGCCCTTCGATCCATGCCCCCATATCGCAAGCCGGCGCGGGACGGGCAACATGATAACCCTGCAATTCGTCGCACTGCGACAGACGCAGATGGTCGGCCTGATTCGCGGTCTCGACCCCTTCTGCAATGGTCGAAATCCCCATTGCGCGAGACAGCGCCAGAATAGCCTGCACAATCGTCACACTGTTCGGGTCATTGGGGATGCCCATCACGAACGACTTGTCGATCTTGATACGATCGATCGGGAACTGTTTCAGATAGCTCAGACTGGTATAACCGGTGCCGAAATCGTCGATGGCGAGACGCACGCCCAATGCCTTGAGACGCTGCATCACACCGAGCATGGCGATCGAGTTGCGCATCAACGCCCCTTCGGTCACTTCGAATTCAAGCTGATGAGGGTCGATTCGCGTCTCCTCCAGCACCTGATGGAGTGTGTCGAACAGCAATTCGTCCTGCAATTGCAGCGCAGACAAATTGATCGCCATGGAAATCGGCCCCAGATGAAGCCAGCGCATCAACTGTTCGCATGCGGTACGAATCACCCACGCCCCGATCGGTATGATCAGACCGGTTTCTTCCGCCTCGTGAATAAAATCGACAGGCGAAATCATGCCACGCTCCGGATGATGCAAACGCAACAAAGCCTCAACGCCGGTCAGCGCATTACTGATTGCATCGACCTGAGGCTGATAGCACAATTCAAACCAGCCATTTTCCAGTGCCTGATGCAACTCGGCCGCCAGACTCAAACGCTGCAGTGCATTCGCGTTCAGGGCTTTGCTATAAAAGCGGTAGTGATTGCCCCCCTGTTCGACCGCCTCGATGCGCGCCTCATCCGCATGGCTCAACAGCGCGACAAAACTGTCGCCATCTTCGGGGAAGATGGCGATGCCAATACAGGGGGTCTGACTGACCCGGGTGCCGTCCATCTCGTAAACCTGGGATGCCGCTTTCAACACACGGTTGGCCATGATCACCGCTTCACCACTATCGTGAATTTCGGGCTGCAGCACGACGAAGGCGCCACCGGACAACCGGGAAACCGTTCCGCGCTCACCGACCGCCAGGCGGAATCGTTCACCCATCATCTGCAAGATTTTGTCGCCCGTGTGATGGCCCAGCGACTCGTTAACGTGATGAAAACGATCCAGATTGACACTCAGCAACGCGACCCGGTGGCCCGTCTGCCGCGCATGCGCAATCGCTTCACCTGCTCGGTCCTCAAGCAGCAGCCGATTGGGAAGACGCGTCACGGCGTCAAAACGCTTCAGCCACTGCAACTCCTCCTGCGCCTTGCGTTCGGCCAGATCCCCGAACACTTCGAAGTAGTTGGCGAGCTGCCCGTCTTCGTCATAGATGGCATAAATCTTCGCCCAGCACGGGAAAAGCTCACCGTCCTTGCGACGGTTCCAGATTTCTCCTTGCCAGTGCCCCTCACTGGCAAGCGCATCCCACAACTCGCGGTAGAACGCCGGGCCGTGACGCCCCGAACGAAACAGACGCGGGTTCTGCCCCTGCACTTCGTCGAGGACGTAACCGAACAGCGCTGTCATCGCGCGATTGATCAGCACGATATTATTGCTGCTGTCGGTCACCACAATACCGTCGCGGCTTTCGTCGAAAACCCGCGCATGCAATTTCAACTGTTCCAGGGTCGACGCCTGAATTTCGATGTCATGCAGATGCTTCAGTGCAAACGACAGCTCGCTGGTCATCTCCTTCAGCACCGAAGCGACTTCTTCATCGAAAAAATCTTTTTCCCCCGCATACACACTCAAGGTGCCGGAAAATCCGCCACCCGAGATCGGCAGAACCATCGCGGAATACAAGCCATACAACGTGACACTGCGATCCTGGCCGACCTTGGGCATGTCAGTCACCGAAAAATCGTTGCAGATCACTGCGCGATGCTCGGCAACCGCCATGCCGGTCGGCGAGCCCAACTCGATCAGATCGGCCCAGGTATCGCTTGCCAACTGATCAAGAAAATCCTCGCCGTCCCCCGCCCAGGCCAATGGCAGCACATGTCGCGTCAGATTGTCACCGACCGACCCGATCCAGACCATGCGGAACAAACCGGTTTTCATCATCACACGGCAGATCTGCTCAAACAGATCCTGACGCTGCGTGGCATGCACAAAGGCCTGGTTTGCCCCGCTCAACATGGCGCTCAGCGCCTGACGGCGCCGGATTTTCTGTTCAAGATGCTTGCGTTCGCCGATGTCGTGAACCGTGACCAGCACCACCGCCTCACCATCCAGAAGCACTTGCCGCAGCATGACTTCGACCCAGAACAGATTTCCGGCCCGGTTACGCGCCAGCCAGTCGAAATGCTGCGGCCCCTGCGTACTGGCTTTCAGAACCCAGCACTGCGCTTCAGCCTGGGTATAGGGCAGATAGCCGGCGGAAAGCTGGCCGATATCCAGCTTTCTGAACTCTTCGCGCGAATAGCCGTAAAGCTCGATACAGCGCGCGTTGACATCCAGAATGACACCGGTAAACGGATGCTGAATAAAAATCGCATCGCTCAACGCATTGAAAACATTGTGAAAGCGCACTTCGCTGGCGCGAAACAGCGACTGTTGCCGCTCGAAATCCGCGAGCGCTCGCCGCATCCACCAGCCCAGCGCACCGGCCGTCACCGCGACGAACACCCACCCTTTGAAGGTACCGGCCAGCGCCAGCGTGGCCGGATCCCGAAACACGAGCAGCAGGAGACGATCTGACAGCGCGATCCAGCCCGCCGCAAACAGGGCGTAATAGAGCACGACTTTTGTGATTATGCTTCGCGAAAGACTGATCATGTCGTCCCGTTGCAGTCGTTTTTTAGGGGATACTTGGCAATTACGCCAAAAAACCAGGCCATTTTATTACAGAAAATCCTACATGATTCTGATGATAGTAGATAATAGTGGCCTGGCACACACGGGCGACTACCGTTGTAACGACCCGAATCGTCGTGTGTCCGTCATTTTTCAGTCATACCCGTGTAGCCTGCAGGCGGCAGGGAGTATGATTTGTTTGTTTAAATTTCGATCCAGAGGTTGGGCAGGATGTCTCAGAAGCAGATGATCACCGTCGACGGCAATGAAGCGTGTGCGTCGGTCGCCTATCGATCCAATGAAATCGCCGTCATTTATCCGATCACACCGTCGTCAACCATGGGCGAGCTGGCGGATCAATGGGCGTCGGAAGGCAAACGCAACATTTGGGGCGTCGTACCGGAAATCACAGAAATGCAATCCGAAGGGGGCGCGGCGGGCGCGGTACACGGTGCCATCCAGGCCGGCGCACTGGGCACGACCTTCACCTGTTCGCAGGGATTGCTGCTGATGATCCCGAACATGTACAAAATCGCCGGCGAGCTGACACCGTTTGTGATGCATGTCTCCGCGCGCGCACTGGCCACCCACGCCCTGTCCATCTTCGGCGACCATTCGGACGTCATGGCGGTACGCCAGACCGGATTCGCGATGCTGGCATCCGCCTCGGTGCAAGAAGCGCAAGACATGGCCGCCATCGCCCAGGCCGCCACGCTGCGTACACGTGTGCCCTTCCTGCACTTCTTCGATGGTTTCCGTACCTCGCATGAAGTCGCCAAGATCGAAGCACTGAGCGACGACACCTTGCGTTCGATGATCGGCGAAGCCCAGGTACAGGCCACGCGGCAACGCGCCCTCACCCCCGACCATCCGGTCATCCGCGGTACGGCGCAAAACCCCGACACCTTCTTCCAGGCGCAGGAAGCCCGCAACCCGTTCTACGATCTCACCCCGGGCGCGGTCGAAGAAGAAATGGACCGGTTCGCCACCCTGACCGGACGCCAGTACAAACTGTTCGACTATACCGGGCACCCCGAGGCCGAACAGGTCATGATCATCATGGGCTCGGGTTCGGACACCGCCGAAGTGACCAGCCGCTGGATGAACGACAATGGCGCAAAAACCGGCGTGCTCAAGGTTCGTCTGTTCCGCCCGTTCTCGATCGAAGCGCTGATCCGCGCCCTCCCCCGGACCGCCAGATCACTGGCCGTTCTGGATCGCTGCAAAGAAGCGGGCAGCCTTGGCGAGCCGCTGTATCTCGATATCGTTGCGGCACTCGACGAAGCGCGCGAATCCGGCCTTGTGGCTGAAGACTTCCGCCCGCGCGTCATCGGCGGCCGTTATGGTCTGGCCTCGAAAGAATTCACCCCGGCCATGGTCAAGGCCGTGTTCGACGCTCTGGCGGGCAAAACCGGCAAGCGCCATTTCACCATCGGCATCAACGACGACGTCACCGGACTGTCGCTGGACTTCGACGACGCATTCCGCCTGACGGACAAAGACGAAAAATGCGCGGTGTTCTTTGGCCTGGGCTCGGACGGCACGGTCGGCGCCAACAAGAATTCGATCAAGATCATTGCCGACAATACCCCGCTCTACGCACAGGGGTATTTTGTCTATGACTCGAAGAAATCCGGCGCCGTCACCATCTCGCACCTGCGCTTCAGCCCGCGCCACATCCAGTCGAGCTACCTGGTGCAGGAAGCCCAGTTCGTGGCCTGCCACCACTTCGTCTTCCTGGACCGCTACGATGTACTGCAATACGCGGCGCAAGGCGCAACGCTGCTGCTGAACTCGCCCTACGCAGCCGATCAATTGTGGGATCATCTGCCGCGCACGGTACAGCAGACCATCATCGACAAGCAGCTGAAGGTCCATACCATCGATGCCCGCGCCGTTGCGCTGGCGACCGGTATGGGTGGACGCATCAACACCATCATGCAGACCTGTTTCTTTGCGCTGTCGGCAGTACTACCGCGCGAAGAAGCGATTGCCCAGATCAAGAAAGCGATCGAAAAGACCTACAGCCGCAAGGGCCGCGCGCTGGTAGAGAAAAACTTCGCCGCCGTGGATCAGACGCTGGCACATCTGCAAGAAGTCACCGTACCGGCATCGGCCAGCGCCACCCGCGATCTGGCACCGATCGTACCGCCCAATGCGCCTGATTTCGTACAGCGTGTCACCGCCATGATGCTTGCGGGCAAGGGCGACATGCTGCCGGTCAGCGCTTTCCCGGTGGACGGCACCTGGCCGGTCGGCACCTCGAAGTACGAAAAACGCAATATCGCCGACGAAATCCCGGTCTGGGAGACGTCGCTGTGCATCCAGTGCAATAAATGCGCCATGGTTTGCCCGCACGCAGCGATCCGCGTCAAGGGCGTGCAGCAGGACGCACTGAACGGCGCGCCCGCCACACTCAAATCGGCACCGTACAAGGGCGCCGAAGTCAAAGGCGGGGCTTACCTGCTGCAGGTTGCGCCCGAGGA
>Ga0326727_10027899_pt1 | contig 10319 bp, 10 predicted proteins | sample MB2enrmetagenome_FD_207643 | JGI IMG/M metagenome (GOLD analysis project Ga0326727, IMG submission 207643) | Lab enriched peat soil microbial communities from McLean, Ithaca, NY, United States - MB29MY | ecosystem: Environmental > Terrestrial > Soil > Wetlands > Peat | place: USA: New York...
CCACACGCACGACCTCGGTATGCGCCAGGATCATACGCGGCGGACCTTCGGAAACTACATCACGATCGATCATGGCGACGGCGAGTACAGCCATTATGCGCACCTCGCCACCGGCAGCTTTGTTGTGCACGATGGCCAGCGAGTGGAACAAGGTCAGGCGCTGGCGACGGTGGGCAACAGCGGATACACGTTGGGAGAAGGCGGCGGGTATCACGTGCACGTGCAGGTGACGCACGGGTTGTCGATCTCGTCGGGCAGCGTGCCGTTTCGCTTCGATGACCTGCGGGATGGCGTGCAGCGTGGCATGGTGGTTTCGTCGAATCAATCGTCATTGTGCGATTGCTCGCGGCCGTCGGAAGAGGTCACGTCGGGCGCCGTGAACAAGCCGTCGGTTGCGAGACCAGCGGCTTCCGGTCACGAATTGGCGTTTCACGCTCAGGTGGCGGTGGCGCAATGGTGGAGCGATCTGGTGCTGGTGCGCAAGGGTGCAAAGACGCTGGATGCGACGCTGGCGTGGGATGCCGCCGACGCAGGCGCGGATCTCCATCTGGTGAGCCCGTCGGGTCAACACTACGGCTGGTACGGGAACACCACGGGATATTCGGGCCAGCAGACGCGGCCGCAGGAGTTTCGCATTCCTCATCCCGAGGCCGGCGTGTGGCGCATTTCTGTGGAGGGGACGCGCGGCGGCGGCGCGCCCATCGAGTTCAGCGTCGAAACCAACGCGGCAAAGTATAAGAGCACCGGCAGGAACGGCACGGGGAATTAGGCGTGGTGTCGTAAAATCCAGAGGATGCCCTTCATTTGGCCGTCCCGCGTTCGCTTTGCCGACACCGACGCCTCACAACGAATTCATTTCACCGCAATGCTTCGGCACTTCGAAGCGGCGGAGATCGAGTTTCTGCGGTCGCTGGGGCTGCTCCATAAGGATGCGAGCGTCTCCGCGGTCAATTTCCCGCGCGTTCATGTGGAGTGCACGTACACGTCGATGGTGCAGTATGACGACCTGCTGAACATCGCGGTGCGCGTGGAACGTGTGGGCAACTCTTCCTACAAGCTCGCATTCGAGGCAAACGTGGAGGAACGGCTGGTTGCGCGCGGCTTCGTCACCGTCGTGTGCGTGGATACGTCCACCGGACGCTCCCGCCCGTTGCCGCCGGAGTTGGCGGAGGCGTTGAAGAAGTCGAGGCAGGCGGAGGGAGAGGAGCATGTGTAACTATCTTTTCGTTGCGGCCGATCAGCCCCTTCCCACACTGGCCCGGAACGAGGAAAGCCCGTGTGTGTACGTCACCGAAGCGTCGGATCCTGAACTTGCAGCAATGCGGCACTGGCTGACGAAGCCTTTCATCTATGACATCGGATCGCACCTCGGTTGCGGGTGCCCTTTTTCCTGCGAGCCGAATTGGGACAATCCTTCAGAAGACGACCTACGTGAGTGGAGTGACAATCGGCGAGATTTCGGCCAACTCGCGACCTATCTCGAAGGAGCCATCGCGCTCGCCGGCCCAGTCGAAGTGTACAACGGCTTTGACTACTGGGAGCCCCCGTTGCAACGTCGCTCGATTTCGATTCGAGACCTGCGGGGCGACCGGTTCGTCTTTGATGAGCGCGAGCTGGTCACGGTACAAGGCTCGACAATTGCCGAAGCGTAGCGCATGGCCTGTTGGAAATCGTCGAGTTTGAGGGAGAGGGCACTCGACGAGGATCGCCGCCCCAGACCAGCACAAGCAGAGTAGCATGAGATATGAGCCTGAACGAGATTCAGCAGGCGATTGAGGCGCTTCCGGCAGAACAACAGGCGAGGCTCGTTGCCTGGCTTTCGGAACGGGATCGACGCCAGTGGGACCTCGATCTAGCCCAGGACTTCTCTCCCGGCGGCGCTGGAATGCCTGTCCTCGACCGTGTCCGTACCCAGGTCGCCAGCGGCGAATCCAAACCGATGTCGCGAGACCGCCAGCGGCGGTAAGCTTTGCGCTCGTTCGCATTGCCCGAATTCTGGAAGTGCTACGACGCGCTTCCGGAGACCATACGAGCACTTGCCGATGACAAGTACGCCCTCTTTGAACGGGATCCTTTTCATCCATCACTGGGCTTGGCGCAGAAGGGTGCGGTGTGGACCATCGATGTAGGCCGGTCGTGGCGCGCTATCGCGCATCGTTCCGGCGACGATTTTCATTGGTTCTGGATCGGCTCACACGAGGCCTACAACAAGCTTCTGCGACGCGTGAGGTAACCACACCACCTCTCGCCGTCACTTCCACGCGCCCAATAATCTCCTGATAATGATCAGCTGGCCCAAGTGATGCGAGGTGTGGTCGGCGGTCAGCAGCGCTTCCCTGAGCAGCGTTTGCCCCTTACCGTGCGGGATGGGGGCGGTCAGGTCGCGAGCGGGATCCAGTACCAGCTTCTGGAACTCCTGGCGATCGGCCAGGAAGCGGCGCACGCTTTCATCCCATGCCTCTTCGCTCGGCGGCGCGGCAGAAGTTGGCCAATAGCCGGAAGGCCAGGCTGGCGAGACGTGCTTCGCATCGCGGCTGAATTCGAGCATGTCCCATTGCGCGATTCGTATGTGTTCTAGTTGTTCCCACCCGCTGTACGGCAGCCCCTGCGGGCGGACGCCGCGTAACTCCGCGGGAAAATCGGCCACCGTGGCCTCGAAGGTGTGATGCGCTTCGCCCCACGCGAGGAGGTCAGCGATCTGCTTGCGTAGCTTTTCCATATCGTTCATAACTGTTCTATACCATGCAAAGCGTACTCTTTCTTCTTATGTTGCCGGCAGCGTTCGCCGCCGAGCCTTCTCCGTTGCAGATTGCATCGTTAGGTGATCTCAAACTCGAAAGCGGCGAAACGATCCGCGATTGCAAAATCGGCTATCGCACCTTCGGGAAGCTGAACGCAGCCAAATCGAACGCGGTGCTGTTCCCAACCTGGTTCTCAGGACGCAGTGACGATCTGGTTCAATACATGAACGCCGACGGGCTGGTGGACTCTGCGCGCTATTTCGCCATCGCCGTGGACGCGCTGGGCGACGGAGTTTCATCTTCTCCCTCCAACAGCGCCGCGCAGCCGCGCATGCGCTTCCCGAAATTCACCATCGCCGACATGGTGAATGCGGAGTACCGGCTGGTTCACGACCTCCTCGGCATTCCTCATTTGCACGCCGTGATGGGCATCTCCATGGGCGGGATGCAGACGTTTCAGTGGGTCCTTTCCTATCCAACCTTCATGGACAAAGCGGTGCCGATTGTGGGATCGCCGCGCCTGACCGCAACCGACCTGCTCCTGTGGACCAGCGAAGCAGACGCGATCACCGAGAGCGCCGGATGGGACAGCGGCAACTATCAGCATGCCCCGCCGCTGCTCGCAGTGGGCGAGATGCACGAATTCGCTTTGACCACGCCTGCTTATCGCGCACGCTCGACGCCGCCGGCGGAGTTTCCGGCGTTTCTGAAGGAGATCGACAATGCGCCACTGGGCCGCATGGACGCAAACGACTGGCTACGGCAGTTGCAGGCGATGATGGCCATCGATGGGGCGAAGCCTTATGGAGAATCGCTGGCGAGAGCAGCGCATGCCGTGAAAGCGAAGATGCTCATCGTCGCGGCGAAGCAGGATCACATGGTGAACCCGTCGCCCGCGCTCGAGTTCGCCGGGGCCATAGGGGCGCCTACCATCGTGCTGGAGAGCGATTGCGGTCACCTCTCGCCGGGTTGCGAATCTGCCTCGCTGAATCCGCGGGTGCGCGCTTTTCTGGACCAGTAGAAATAGAACGGCGTTCCTGCCGCCATCAGCCCCAGACCGGCGAAGGCCTGCACGGGGCCGGTCCACAGGGTGTTGAGCAACAGCCACGCGGTGACGACGAGGAACAGCACCGGCACCACCGGATAGCCCCACGTTCGATAAGGCCGCGGGGCGTCTGGCGTGCGTCGTCGGAACACGAAGACCGATGCGATGGCCAGCGCGTACAGAACCCAGGACGCGAAGATTACGTAGTCGGTGAGCATGTCGTAGGAGCCGGACAGTGCCAGCACGCCGGCCCATGCTCCCTGGGCGATGAGCGCATTGCGCGGCACGCGCGACTTCGGCGTGATGACGGCGAGCCGGCGAAAGAACAGACCGTCTTCGGCCATGGCGAACGGCACCCGCGAATTGGCCAGCACCGAAGCGTGCAGCGCGCCGACCGACGACGCCAGCAGCGCCATGGCGATCAGCCCCACCGCCGCACTGCCCACAAACCTCCGCGCCACCTCGGTGGCCACCGACGAAGTCAGCGGCACACTCGCGATCTGGGCCGGAGTCAGCACATAGAAGTACGCCACGTTAACGAACACATAGAGCGTGCCCACCACCAGCATGGCCCCGATGAAGGCCAGCGGGATGGTCCGCCGGGGATTGCGCACTTCGCCGGAGAGCGGCGTCAGGTTGTCCCAGCCGTCGTAGGCCCACAGCGCGCCGAGCATGGCCGCTCCGAACCCCGCCAGACCGCCGCGCGCGGCAACGGAAACTCCCTCGCACGTGCCAGCAGCCGCGTGCATCGCGAAGTGTCCCCAGTTCCCGTAGGCCAGGGTCATCGCGCCGATTCCAATCAATGCCAGCAACGCCAGCTTGATCATGGTCAGCACCGAGGCCGCGGTCCCGCTCACCGAAACGCTGGCGCAGTTCACGGCGGTGATGACGGCGATCCATCCGAGCGCAATTACCTGCAGCAGGCCGAACGGGACGCCGTGGCCGAATACGGGAACGGTCAGGAACGTGTGGCTCAGCGCACCGCCGGTGACGATGTTCAGGAAAATCGCCGAGCCGGTGGCGAGGGCAGCCTGCGATCCGGTGCGCGCCACGAAGAAGATGGTCCAGCCGTAGAGGAATCCCCACGGCCGCCCGTAGGCGTTGCGCAGGAAGACGTACTCGCCGCCGGCATGCGGCATCATGGCGGCCAGCTCGGCGAACGTGAGCGCCCCGGCCAGTGAGAGCAGACCGGCCACCACCCACACGGTCAGAACCAGCCACGGGCTGCCCACGTTACAGGTCATCACGCGAGTCTTGAGGAAAATGCCCGTGCCAATCATGTTGGCGATGTTGATGGACGTGGCGGCGGTGAGCGAGAGGCCGCGAACCAGTGTGCGAGGAGATTCGGGCGCGCTCATGCGGGTTCCCTCTCCTTCATCACGAAGGACGAAGCGAGTCCCACCGCGAATGTGGCGATGGTGCCGATGGGCACCCACCACGTGAAGGCGATGGACGTGTCGAGCTTGACGTACAGCATCAGCAGCAGACCGAAGATCATGGCGACCATGGCCGAATTCTGTCCCACGCGGCGGGTCAGCAATCCAAGGAAGAACACGCCCAGCAGGCTTCCGTAGAGGATGGATGCGATGGAGAGACCCGCTTCCAATACCGATCCCCAGTGACGCGCGACGAGGCCAATGGCGAACAGAATGACTCCCCATGCGACCGTGGCCCATCGCGCAAGCTTCAGGAAGTGCGCATCGCTGCGATCCGCGCCCCTGAATAATGGCCGGTAGAAATCCATGATCGACGTGGAGGCCAGCGCGTTGAGCGCCGCGCTCAGGTTCGACATGCCAGCCGCCAAAATCGCCGCGATCACGAGGCCCGCCACGCCAGGCGGAAGATTATTCCAGATGAACGCGGGATAGATGGTGTCGATCGGCTTCGGCGCGGCAAGGTGCTGGTCACCATAGTGTACAAAGAGCATCGCGCCAATCATGAGGAACAAAGCGAATTGGAAGAAGATCACCAGCCAGCTTGAGAACAGCGCTTTCCGTGCATCGCGCTCGCTGGGCGCCGCGAGATATCGCTGCACCATTAGCTGCTCCGTGCCATGGCTGGCGGTGGTCAGAAAGCATCCGCCAATGATGCCGGCCCAAAAGCTGTAATTGCGCGTGAAGAACTCGGACGTGAGGCTGAAGCGGAAATCGAATACGCGGAACTTGTCCGCAGCTCCGGCCACTGCAGCGACATGCGCCCATCCGCCGGGGATCTGCCTCAGGATGATCGCGAAGCTGAGCAGCGCGCCGCCCACGTAGAGAAACAACTGCACGACGTCGGTCCAGATCACCGCGCTCATGCCGCCCTCGAACGTGTAAAACAAAGTGAGCGCGAGAATCAGCAGGATCGACCCGGCCTCCGCCCATCCGGCCACGCCAAATCTCTGGTACACGGGCGCAAGTACGACACCAATGACGATCGACAAAGCGAAGGCGCGAACACCTTCTGCCAGCGCTCGCAGGATCAGGAACGTGCCCGCGGTTAACCGGCGCATGCGTTCACCGAATCGCCGGCGCATCAGCTCATAGGCTGTGAACATCTCGCCACGAAAGTAGTGAGGAAGGAAAAGCGTGGAGATAACCACGCGCGCGAGCAGGTATCCGAAGACCACCTGCAGGAATCCGAAATTGCCGCCGAACGAAAGCGCGGGCGTGCCGATCACGGTGAGCGTGCTGGTTTCGGCCGACACTATGGAGAAGGCGATGGCCCACCACGGCGCTGTCCGGCCGCCCAGGAAATAATCGCGCAGACTGCGCTGGGAATGGCGGAATCGCGCCCCGAACCACGTGATTCCGGCCAGATACGCAAGTATGACGGCAAGGTCCACCAGATGGGGGGTCGTCACACGACGCGATAATAACATACGGTGATCGTTCGGCTTTTTCTTCCCTGCGCTGTCCTGCTGGTCTCGGCAATTGCCGCACAGGCGCCATCTGTTGCGCCCTCCCCTGTTGCTCCCTCGGAAGCTCCGCCCGCTCCCGACGTGCAGGACCACATGCTCGAAGCGATGGAGCACTATGGCGCGCAATACGTCGCCAGCCTCCCCAATTTTCTATGCGTTCAGGTGACACATCAGTTCGAGGCGGGATACAGTTCGAATCGCTGGCACAAAGGCGACACGCTGACGTCGCGCCTCAGTTTTCGCGAAGGTGAAGAGAAGCGCACGCTCGATCTGGTGAACGGTAAGCCGGCAGATCCGTTAAAGCGGCACTGGCACACGCCTCTGACCACGGAAGGAGAGTTTGGCACTCTGCTCAGCCGCATCGTGGACCCCGACAGTGAAGCCTCATTCGCGTGGAACCGTTGGGAGACCGTGCGCGGGAAGCGACTGGCGGTTTTCGATTACACGGTGGACAAGGAGCACTCCACGCTGAAAATGCAACTCAGCGATCTGGCGCAGGCGGTGCTGCCATACCACGGCTCAATGTTTATCGATCCCGATACAGGCGCCGTGTGGCGAATCACCGACGCCGCCGATTCGGACATCCCTCCACAACTCCAGATGCGGCGAATCTCAACTGTGATCGATTATGCCGAGACACAGATCGCTGACAAGACATATCTGCTGCCCGCCACGGCGAGTATCACGGTAGTGAGTTTCACCGGCAATGTTCGCAACGATCTCGAGTTCCAGGATTATCGGAAATTCGAGGCGGATTCGGTGATTAAGTTCGGAGACGCCACGAGCGAACAACACTAATTCAATCGAAGAGCGCAAGTTGGCGTTTGGGCGGCTTATTGTCAAACACCGTGCGGCCGTCAAGCGATGGCGAGATTGCGTGCTCGTGAGCGATTACGGCATCGAAACTCGCTTCCGGCTCGCAGCGCTCTTCAATGCCTCGAACGAAACGGTCGAGCCGTTTCATGCCGTCCATCTTGTCGGAATCGCCCAGCTTCGCGGCGTCGAGTGAGCGGCGCAAGACGCTGAGGGATTCGTCGTACGTCTTCAATGGCACGGGAAATGGATGGCCATCCTTGCCGCCATGGGCGAAGGAGAATCGGGCCGGATCGGAGAACCGTGTCGGCGTTCCGTGCACCACTTCGGCCACCAGCGCGAGCGATTGCAGTGTGCGCGGGCCGAGGTTCTCCAATAGCAGCAGCGAAGCGAAGTCGCGCAGATCGCGTTCCCAGGCGACAGCCAGTACCGCGCCGAGCCGCTTCAGATCGACATTTTCCGCGCGGACATCGTGATGGCGAGGCATGGCGCAGATGCGGCGCGCGTCTGCGAGCGTTCGTTCGGGGTTCTGCTGCGCAATGTTGAGCAGAGCCTCCTGCGCGGGCCGGGCGTGAGAGTCGACGAGATTCATGATGACGCCCTCGTGCTTGCCTACGATGCCGGTGTGCGGCTCAGATGTAAAGTCGCGGACGGCTGCCGAGTGCCAATGATAGCGCCGGGCCAATCCGGTTGAATCGTTCAGGCCCTGTTGCACCACCGCCCAATCGCCTGCGGCGCTCACGATGAATGTGTGCAGGTAAATCTGGAAACCGTCGGCAATGGCATTGTTGTCCACACGCGCAGTGAGACGGCTGGTGCGCACCAGCGCTTCCCCATCAAGACCTCGCGTTTCGGCCACGGCCCGCAGCTCATCCGGCGTGTTTCGCGAATGCCGGCCGCGTCCGCCGCAGATATGAATGCCGAGTTCGTGCGCTCGCGGATTCAAGCCGCGCTTCAACGCGCCGAGCACGGAGGTGGTGATGCCCGAGGAATGCCAGTCCATTCCCATCACCGAGCCGAGCGCCTGAAACCAGAACGGATCGCTAAGGCGAGAGAGCAACTCTGCGGGGCTGTAATGATAAAGGATGGCTTCGCTGATGGCCGTTCCCAGCCGCGTCATGCGCTCAGCGAGCCACGCGGGCACTCGGCCACCGTGCAACGGGAGATCGGCAAATCCGGAGCGCTTCACTGCCTACCGGCTATTGTACCGGCGCGATGCGTCCCACCGCGTGGATCCGAATCTGCACCGTGTCGTCCACGCGCAGAATGAACGTGCTCGGGTTCTTCATGCCCCATTTCTGGTAAGGCACGAGGAATTGCGTGTCTGCCTCGAGTTGTTGTCCGTTGATGTGCACCTTCACAGGCAGGGTGAGCTCGTGCTGACCGCCATGGATGCTGAACTGGCCGTGCAACTTCACGTCGGAATCGCCCTGTAGATTCAGCTTTCCGTCGAAGCGGTCCAGCGTGAGGGTGATGTCACGATATTTGCCGCTTTCGAGGATGTTCTTGTGCATGCGGCTGTCGCGATCGCCGTTTCCGCTGTCACCGCTGGTAGCATAGATAACGAATTCACCAGCAGCTTTCCCGGCGCCGACGTCGATCCGAATCGTCCCATGCTTTGGTTTGAACGTGCCGTGGACAGTGTGCAGCGTTGCACCGAGACTGAACTCCACGCGAGTCTGCGTCGGATCGAGTTGCAGTTCCATCTGCTGGCCGAACGCCGGGAGGGCGGCCAAGACGAGAAACACGTAGAGTGCTTGCGCGAATAGCATGATTGTGAATTCTCCTTACAGAAGCAGTCGCCAGGCCAGATCGAGGCTGGCGGCGGCGAAGTTTAGCGGAGGCAATTGTCCGACGTGCATCGCCAGCAATCGCGCGAAGATCTGTGGCCGCTTCGCAAAGGCGCGCATGGCGCGAGTCTCCAGCGAAGGCCAGTGGTCCATGGTGAGCATGACGTCGGACATGAAGGCGGGTCGGCGTAAGATCCGCCGATGAGCCGCCGCATACTCGCTAAGGTCATCGTGTTCCATCGCGTCGACAACAGCCAAGGCGTGTTGAAATGCGAGCGAGAGGCCTGAGCCGCTGATCGCGTCGACTGATCCTGAGGCGTCGCCAACCAGCACCACGCGATCCCGATATACTGCACGAAGCCGTCGCGTAGCCGTTTCCCCACCGCGTTCAGTGGACATTGGAGCCGAGTGAGCCAGTAGTGCGGCTAACGAGGGACACGCATGGAGTGCGTCATCCAGCCGCAGGCGGGAATCGCGTGTGAGCAGCGCGACACAGATCTCCTCGGGCGCAACCGGCGTCACATAGATTTGAAAGCCCCGTCCCCAATAAACTTCGAGCCGGTCGCTCGATGGAGGCAGGCGATAGTGGCGGCGAAAGCCAAGCCGCCGCGAGTCACGGGAAAACGAATCCAGCCCGGCCCATCGCCGTACCTGCGAGCTGCCGCCATCCGCACCAATGATCCAACGTGCGTGGAATCTCTCGGGCTTGATCGCCTCGCCCCAGCGCAGATCCGCGCCGGCGCGCTCGGCCTGCTCCACCAGAGCTCGGTGCAACGCGACCCGCCTCACGCCGAGGCCGAACCCCGACGGGAAATCCGCGGCGGCCGAAACACCGTCAGAGCCGATGAAACGAACTCCGCAAAATGGAAATGACTCGGCGGCCGGACTCGACACGCCTAGGAGCGCCATTGCCTCCAGGGCCTCGGGCATCAATCCTTCGCCACATGCTTTGTCGATCGGCGGCCTGCGCCCGTCGATCACCGCAACGCGAAACCCGCGCCGACTCGCAGCAATCGCCGTGGCAAGGC
>Ga0326727_10027902_pt1 | contig 10317 bp, 7 predicted proteins | sample MB2enrmetagenome_FD_207643 | JGI IMG/M metagenome (GOLD analysis project Ga0326727, IMG submission 207643) | Lab enriched peat soil microbial communities from McLean, Ithaca, NY, United States - MB29MY | ecosystem: Environmental > Terrestrial > Soil > Wetlands > Peat | place: USA: New York...
GACGCAACCTACGAGGACCAGGTACAGAACCACCATCATGCATTGCCCGGGTTGGAGTGTTGCCGCAATCGTTGAAGAAACGCAGTGTGTTCCGGGCTCGCTGTACCGTGTCTTACTAGCTCCATCAACGCCGGCAGGTCGTCTTGGATGATCAGATGCGGGTCGAGCCACAATCCCGGCAAGGCCTGGCTGCGTAGCACGCCGGTCGCGTCGGGAGAGAGCCTTTCATACTGGCCGTCACGCAGCACAAACCAGTCGATGGTGCGATCAGGAACTCGCCAGACGATGTATTCCAGCACTTCATTCGCGCGGTAGAGCTCGAACTTTGCGCTGAGATCGACGGGAATGCTGCTGACGGAGATCTCGGCCACGAGGTCGGGAGCCCCTACGACATACCCGTTTGCGTCTAGACGTGCCCGTCCCCCAAATTCCGGCAGTGTACGCAGGAAAGCGTCCGGTTGCGGGGCATTTCGCATGTCGAGCCGGATGGTGGCATTGTCGCTTCCGACGACGCCGGGCGTCGCAGCGCGATAGCAGCCCAACCAGAAAACCAGATTGAAATGGCGGGCACCATGTTCATCGGAGATGGGCGGTGGCATGACGACGCCGCCGCCGATAAGCTCGGCCTTCCTGATTTCAGGCATCGCGAGCCAGCGGCGTTCGAACTCAGGCCAGGTCAGGCAGTCGCCTGATCTGAGAGGCGCAGTTGTCGGCGTTAATGAGCCTGCGGTGGCTGCCATGGTCGTTCGCCTCGGGCGTGGATGGCCTTCCCTGACCATGATACCCGTGACGAAACGTATGTGCACCGGGAGAGGAGAAGCATCAGGCCGCGCGTTTGCGTGCGGCAGCTTCCGCGAAGACGGCGAGCATCTGGCGGTAGTGGTGCTCGAAGGTCCATTGCGAACCCGTCTTTCGCGCGGCGCGAGCGCAGGCGGAACGACGAGAAGAATCGAGCATTTGCGTCAGACACCAGGTGAGATGCGGCACGTCGTGCGGGTCGTCGATGACGAAGCCCTCGCGCGGCGGATGCATCAGTTCGCTGGCGCCGTTGTAACGCGACGTGATGACGGGTAGTCCGCACGCCATCGCCTCGAGCACGACGTGCGAGCAGGGATCGTAGAAGGTGGGGTGAACGAAGAAGTCAGCGGCGAAATAGCAATTCCGCATGTCGGCGCAGTAACCGACGAAGAGCACGCGATCGGCAACGCCCAGGCGCCGCGCCATCCGTTCGTAGACGGAGGTGTGCTTGTTCCCGGCAACCAGTAGGCGGAACGGCGTCTCCGACGGCAAGCGCCGCACGGCTTGAAGGAGCGGTTCAAGACCCTTGAGGCGATAGTTCATGCCGGCGAATAGCGCCACCGTGTGTTCCGGCGTGATGCCCCAGTGTGTGCGCCATTCCATGCGACGAAGCGGCCGATCGGTCTCGTCGAAACGCGCCGGGTCGGTGGCGAGCCGCACTAGGCGAAGCTCATCAGCGCCAAGGCCGAAGCGCTCGCGAATGTGATCGCGGACCATCTCGCTAATCGCGACGACCAAGGGCCGATCGGCACCCGAATATTGGCGGCGCTCGAGCAGCGAGAAAGAATGATGCGCCGGGTCAATCACCTTCACCGCGCGCACCAGCGACCGCGCGAGCCGGCCCGGGTATTTGAGAAGGTTGTGTTCGGAAGTTGCGGCGTAAAGACCGCCTTGCGGGTAGAGGACATCCACTCCGAAAATCTTGTCGAAGCCGACAGCGACCGGATGGCCGTTGCCGGCCAGTGCGCGCCGGCACGCCATGCTGAAAAACCAGGGGCGCAGGAAGCGCGGGCAGCGAGGCAGACGGACGCGATGATACGTAACGGCCGCGGGCAGAGCGGAAGCATCCCACCGGCAGGCGTACAAGTGGACGCGATGACCGTCGCGAGCCAGCCTTCGCGCCAGCCCGGCGATGTAGGTCTCGCATCCGCCCCTGCTGGGCAGCACGCTCTCGTAGCAGAACGCGATATCCATGGACGCTCTGTCCCCTCGTCACCGGCGGGATACCTTCTCCCGCCGTGCCCCCAGCTCCACAAACGCTCGCGTTTGGAAGGGGGGGCCTATCGTCAATCTGCGCCGCCGGGTCAAGTCCACTTGCGAAGATGAATCTTCGCCGCACACCGGGTCTTAGCCGGCCTGTTTTGCCCGCGCCGCTTCCGCACGTGCCTTACGCCGCGCATTGTGCCGACGGTACCGGCCCCACTTAAACAAGACCCAACTGCGCAACCAACGGTCGGCGGCGCGGCGCGGTCCGGGACCCCGATACGCTCGCCAGAAACTCAGTCGATCACGGGCATCCACTCCGGGCAATTCCGACGAATAGAGAAGTTGTGCAAGATCCTTCGTTTGCCAGATTCGCCACGACAGCGGATGATGCGCAAGACGATGCAAATCGATCAGGAAAATCCGCCCTTGCCAGCCACCAACGGGTACATCACCGGTATCGGCACGAGCGACATAGAAATGGCAGAAATAAAGATCTTTGTGGAAGCAGCGACGGTCGTGCAATAAACGCGACATGCGCGCCAATTCCGCAGCCAACGTAATCTTCCAGCGGCGAAACTCAGCCGGATCGAGACGCGCAGCGGCTAACGGCAGCGCCTCGTTCAGCGGCAGCATGTCCGTCAGCTCTTTGACAGCAAGAAAACTGCGAAGGCCCACGCGAGGTCCGATGAACTCCGCGGCGGCGAGGGCCTCCGGCACCGGCACCCCTTGCGCCCTGGCCCATTCGAGATGTCGCCATTCTTGCATCGCCGGCGACCAGCCGCCACGCGGCCATACCGTAGCCAGCAGGCACTGCCACCAGGGAAGTGAATAATGACGCTTGAGGTAGACAACTAACGGAGCCTGGCTTCCATCCGGAGCCGGCAAGACCCAGCGCCCGGTCGAGCGACCCTGCTTGACGTGAAAGCGATCGGTGACCGCCACGTCCATGATGCCGTCAGCCCAACCGGTTCCAGCGTAGGCGAGCCACTCCGGCCGCTCGCGTAAACGCCGCACGCCGCTATAGAGTCGGCGCAACAAACCGCCGAGGCGTGGCGACGCCGCAGCGGCAGGGGGAGCGGCCATGGTGGCGTCTCCTTCCGGCCGGCCCGACGTAGCGGCTGCCGGCTTCGTGATATCCGTGCGGTATCGACCTCCGGGATCGTCCGCGTAGCCGAGATGCACTCTTTGTTGATCGGTGCGACTGCCGCCTGCCATCGCCAGCGATCGCGCCAGCGCTGCCAGATCTCGCCGCGCCCGAGCCGGCGCCGGACGGCGGCGCGGTTCAACCACTTCCGGACGGGCGAGAATGACCACCGGCCCTGCCGGAGAGGGTCGAACCGCCAGTGCTGTGGCGCCGGCTTCACCGAGGTAGCAACTGGCCCCGTGCATGCGATGCAGCAAGGCTCCGGCCTCGCGCAGCACACGTCGCCTCCCCGGTAAAGTTGCTGCAGCGCCGCGTCGTCGAGATAGCCAGATATCCAGTCGCACGGCGTCGGCTTCGGGAGATGTCAACAGGAACGAATCCGCGTACCAGGGAAACGAGCGCCGCTGGCCCATTGCCAGTACTCGAGGCGCCGCCACCGCATGGCGTTGCAAGCGGAACAACAGCGAGGCTTGTCGTTCCTCCGGCGTGGTCAAAGGCCTTGCACGCAGCCAGGCCCACAAATCCGATATTGTCGAGCGGCTCTTGCGGCGGACGAGCAGGGCACGGCCAAAACCCGGCGCTGGAATCCAGCGGCGCGACACGGCGCCGCTCGGGGGCTCCGGCTGGTGGTCGAGTGAGAGCCATCCCGGCGTGCGATCCAACCAGGCTTCACCCGCGCCTGCGGTTACGCACAGGGCCGGCCCTTCCACGCAGCGCCATTCGTGCCTTTGTAACGGCAGCGTCGCCTGTCGTTTTTCGGCAATGTGCCGATGCCGGCGCAGACGCAGGGCCTGCGCGGCGACCGCGGCGAGCAAAACGCGAAGGAATCCAGGCCGCGGCCGTCGCTTCGGTGCCGTTCGCGGGCGACGGGGCAAGTAGGCATGCAGGCATTCCAGTCGTTCGCGCGGAGTGACCAGCTCATCGGCGAGCGTCGCATGCAACGCCGCCAAGTCACGGCGACGCGTCGCCCAGCCGACCCGCCGGCCGCGTCGCGAACGCTGCCAGTCGAGAAACCAAACACGTTCCCCCGAGGGTTCGATCAATACGTGCTTGGCGTACAAATCGGGATGAGCAAAGCCCGCGTCGTGCATGCGGGCCAGTTCTCGACCCAGAGTGCGGGCCACTCTGCGGCGTTGCATCGTGTCGGGACACGTGCGAAGAAAATCGCGCACGTCCATTGCGCCGGTCACTGCTCGTACAAGGAGAAAGGCCCCGCCGCGCCCGTCTTCGCCGGTGGCCAACCACTCCGGTGCCGCCAACCCTTCTCGTTCCAGCCCCTGAAGAATCCGGGCCTCGCGCAAGGAGCGTGAGACCAGTCCGAATCCGGCGAAAAAGTTACCCAGCCTGACGGACCAGGGAACGCGGTGCTCCCGCTTCAAATAAACAGTGATACTTCCCAGAGAGAGGCGGGCAACGTCACGGCCGGGATGGCCGCTGACAATCGTTCCATCCAAAGCCAGAAAATGCTCAGTGTCCGTCAGATGAAGGCTGCGAAGAAATGCGCGATAAGGACCGGACAGCTCTACAAATCCGCGACGGCTGAGACGCAGTCCCCGGCGGTTGCGTCGAACTAGCACAACCCCCGCCAGAAAAGCGGCCGCTGCCAGCATCATCAGCGGATTGAGAAAAAAGTACATCGCAACTCTTCTCACTCGGTAACTGCCGCCATCGACAGTTCCGGATTCAGGCTCTCGCTCGGCGAACAGGCGAATTCTCCAACAGGCGCTCGGCGGCCGCAGCAACTTCCGACGGCAAAAGCTGCGTCATGCAGCGGTGATCCAGGGGACAGACGCGACGCTGACACGGCCCGCAATCCACTTGCTTCTGAAGGTGGATTGCGAGCGGATAGTACGTCTCGGTCCAGGCGATATGAGTCGGTCCGAACAGCGTGACTACGGGGCGTCCGAACGCTGCCGCGAAATGACGCGGCCCGCTATCCGTCGTCACCAATAGATCACAGCGCCTCACGCAAGCCTTGGTCAGCCCGAGCGACGGCGGCGGCATACCTTCTGCCGACAGGGCAATCACTGAGGGGTGCCCGACCGTTCCCGCAATCTGACGCGCGAGGTCACGCTCGGCAGGACCGCACAGCACGAGCACCTGGCTGCCGCGCCGGCGAACGAAGCGTTCGGCCAGGTCGATGAAGTATTGAACCGGCCAAAACTTGGCTGATCCGAACGCTGCCCCCGGATTGAGGCAAATCACCTCGCGATTTGCAGCGAAGCCCGCGCGGCGCCAGACTGCGTCGGCGGTCTCTTCGTCGTTGCGGGTGGTGAACAATTCCATGCGATTGCCCGGAGGCGAACAACCGGCTACGCGGGCGATGCGGTTGTAATCGTCGATTGCCGGGCTTGGCGTTATCTTTCCGTGCTCGTTGCGGACTGGATCCAGGGCATCGGTCACCAGCCAGCGGCGAACCGGGTCGCGGACGATACCGATTCGGCGACGGCAGCCAGCCAGACGTGCTGTCAACGCAGAGCGAATGGAGTTGGGCAGCAGCACCGCCAGTGCCGGCTTCAACTGACGCAGTCTGCGAGCCACCTGCCAGACGCCGGATAAATCTGCCGTGGCGAGCAATACTTCATCAAACCAATGGCATCCATCCAAAACACCCGCCACGTACGGCCGAACCACTGCGATCAGGCGGTCATTGCGAAATGTCTGGCGCAGCGCTCGCAGCGCCGGCGTCGCCATCACGACGTCACCAATCCAGTTGGGCAGGAATACCGCCAGATTCATGAACCTTCCTTGGTTCGAGAGGCCTCTGCTGAATTGTTCTAATGCGGGACCAAGCTATCTCTCAAGCAGCGCCTGATTTTTGTAGGAGGCGAGTCGTCGAGAAACCTGCCCGCAGCCCGGCCAGATGAACGCGACCGCCGTACGACTCGACGAAGTCCGCACCGACTACTTCCTCGCGAGTATAGTCGGCCCCTTTGACCAGAACGTCCGGGCGAAGTGAGTGAATGAGTTCGAGAGGTGTCGGCTCGTCGAAAACGGTTACAAAGTTGACCGCTTCCAGGCCTGCCAGTACGAACGCGCGTGCTTCGACCGGGTTGACCGGCCGGCCCGCGCCTTTCAAGCCCCGCACACTTGCGTCGCTGTTAAGTCCGACAACCAGCAGATCGCCCTGGCTTCGCGCTTCTTGCAGGTATTGAACATGGCCTGCATGCAAGATGTCGAAGCAACCGTTGGTGAACGCTACGCGTTGGCCCAGGCGTCGTCTGGCGGCGAGTTCGTGCGCCAGCGCGTCACGCCCGCAGACCTTGTCGGTGACCGTTTCTTGCAGGCGGCCGCCGGCCTGTAGCAAGTCGCGGACGATTTCGTCGCGTGTAACCGTCGCCACGCCGATCTTTTCCACCTCCAGACCGCCGGCGACGTTAGCCAGGCGGATCGCGGGTTCATAATCGGCGCCCGCCGCCAGAGCCATGCCCAGTACTGCCAGTACCATGTCACCGGCGCCAGTGATGTCGTACACCTGACGAGGGCGAGTCGGAAAGATCGCTCGCCGGCCATCAGAGTGGGAGAGTGCCATCCCTTCCTTGTCCAGGGTGACAATTGCAGCTTCCAGGTCGAGGCGCTCGCGTAGCCGGTCGGCAGCAGCCAACGCTTCGGTATTGGTGGCAATCGAGCAATTGGTCGCCAGGCCCGCTTCCAATCGGTTGGGAGTTAGCGCCGAACAGCCGTGATACTTACGGTAATCGTTACTGCGGATGGGATCGGCGATGATGCGCAGTCCCAGTGCACTGGCCGCGGCAATGATCGATGTCAAAAGTCCGGGACTGCAAACGCCCTTGTCATAATCGCTGATCAACACGACCTCGGTCCGGCGCAGTTGGCGGGTCACTGCCTGCAGCAGCTCGCGCTCGCGCGGGGCCGACAACGGCGTGCGAGTCTCATAGTCGACGCGGATCATCTGCTGCGGGTGACGATGTTGGGCCCGGCCGATATAGCGTTCTTTCACGGTCGTCGGGCGATCAGGATCGTTAAGGACGCCTTCGTCGTCGATGCCCTGATCGAGGAGCATGCGCCGCAAGCGGCCGCCGTCTACGTCCGAGCCGACGACACCGGCGAGACTCACTCGGGCGCCCAGCGCACGCAACAGGGTCGCGACGCTGCTGGCGCCGCCCAGACGCTCCTCGCGGCGATCGGCGTGAAGGAGGATTACCGGTGCTTCCTGGCTGATTCGTTCGGCGTCGCCCCACACGTAACGGTCGAGCATCAAGTCGCCGACCACGAGCACCCGAGGCTCCCCGAGTCGCTGGACCAGATCGATTAGTTCAGCCGTTGGCTCCGTGGACATGGACCCTCCGTGGTCCGCGCTGTCGAAGGTTTCGATACTTCAACTTCTGCCAGGCCGAGCTCCACCCTACGCCGCTTGCAAGACCGGGCGATTGCCGGCGAGCTTGCAGGCGACCGCCGCATGCAAGAGCGGCAGCAAGATCTCGTGATGGCCGGTCAACTCGAATCCCTCGGCGGCCGGACGATTCAGAACGTTCACCGTGCTGCGATATCGCGACTCCTTGTCAACGTTGACCGTCACCAATCCGTCGAGGCTGTGGCCGAAGTTTCGAGCAACGCTGACGGCTTTGAGCAGCACTTCCGGCATGACGACCGCACTGCCGAGATTCATCCAAACCCCACCGCGCATGCCGGTCACAACCGTGCATAAGCGGCGGAAATCAGTCATCGAGGCTTCACCGAGTGACGCACCGCAGACATGCGGATGCATGTGGACGATGTCCGTCCCGAGAGCGACGTGAATGGTGCAGGGTATGCCTGCTCGATAGGCGGCCAGGACAAGACTACTTTCCGGATGAGTGCAGTTAAGACCGTCGAGATAGCGACCTAGTGCCGCACCCAGGCCCAGTTCATTGCAAGCGCCTTCCCGGGCCGCGACCGCGAACGCGTCTGCAGTTTCACGGGCCGTGCCAAATTGACCGCAGTGCAGCGTCGATGCAACGTCTTCGCTGGTCTTGCCGGCAAGGGCCAGTTCGAAATCGTGGATGGCGGCCGATCCGTTCATCGCCACGCCCGACAAAATTCCCCGATTGATCCAGTCGATCAAATAGGGCGCGCAACCCGTCTTGATCACATGGCCGCCTATCGCAGCAACGACGGTCCGTCCCTCGGTGTGCGCTCGGCACAAGTGATCGCGAACGCAACGTAACGAATTGGCCGCCAGCTGTCGCGGCAGTGAGTCGAGCCAGTCGCCGACAGTTGCCTCGGCCTCCATCGGCGTGCCGAGATCCTCGGCAAATACCTTGGACGGTCGGGAAGCCAGGTCGCAGGTTTTCAGGCCGTGCAGGTCGAAAGGTTTCATCGATGTCCCCTCTTCTCGGATTATCCGGGCGACGATCAAGGCACGGCGCCCTGTAAGCGGTCTTCCAACTCTCTTTGGCCGGCTAACACCTGGAGCCGGACACGCAACGACCACAACGCGCGATCGCCCAAGCGATCGACGCGTAACTTGACGAGATCCTTCTGCGTCGTCACCGCAATGCCATCGGCAGGCAGCTCGCGAAACCAATCGCGTAAGGAATCGACGTCGGCCCGGCTGTATGGGTGGTGATCGGGATAAGTTCGGAAGGCACAGATGTCCGCGCCCAGGTCGGTCAGCGTTCGCCGGAATGCCTCCGGGTTGCCGATGCCGCAAAAGGCCAGGACGGGCCGGGTTCGCAGCTCGTCGAGCGTGGCCACGGCTCGAGAGCTGTTCACCAGCTCGACCGGTCCGTGTTTCGTCTCGACCACCGGCGCCGCTGGAGCATAGCGCGAAATCTCACGACGCAGAGCCTCGATTCGCCTGCCGTCAACCTGATCGCAGCGCGTCAGCACCACCAAGCCGGCGCGGCGCAAGGACGATTTCGGCTCGCGCATCAATCCTCTCGGCAGCAAATAGCCATAACCCCACGGCTCGGTGGCGTCGATCAAAACCAGGTCCAGATCGCGCGCGAGACGGCGGTGCTGGAAGCCGTCGTCGAGCACCAGCACTTCGCTTTCCAGTTCCTCGATGGCCGTCCTTGCCAGTGACACCCGATCGACACCTTGCAAATGCGGTACATCCGGCAGGTTTTCTTCAAGGACCAGTGCTTCGTCGTTCCGGCCGCCCGCGCTGCCGTAACCCCGACTGAGCACTGCGACGCGCAGGTCGTTTCGTCGATAAAAACTTGCCACGTACTCGACACACGGCGTTTTACCGGTGCCTCCGGTTGTCAGATTGCCGACGCTGACGACCGGTATCGCGACGCGGTGGACGGCTTTCCACGCGCTCGCAAACATCCGGTTTCGCAGCGATACGGCGAGGCCATAGGGTAGGCTCGCCAGCCGCAGACCGAAGCGGGCGCACCCAGACGTTACACCGCGCGTTTCACCGCGGATAAGGGCCAGGAATCGTTGCCGAGTGGCGTCGGAAACAGATCGGTGGGATTCGCCAAGTGCGGACAAAGAGGGATCCATCCCACTAATGCTGAAGAAACGCGGCAACCCCTCCCGGGCGCCAGCCACCTTGCGGGTAAGCGGCTCTCGACGAAGGCATCGACTCCGCCCCTCGGTCGGCCTGCCTGCCCTTGCGCGAGAGGCACGCGCCGTGCCGGGGAAAGGGCCCGGCGCAGAGCGAGACGAGTTATAGCCCGGTCTTCAACGCGGTGTCAATCGCGTTCGGGAGGCGCGCAGGACGCGTCTCATTTGAATCGGAAGCCGCGAGCCATCGTTTGGCCGCGGCTCGCGAGTCAGGTTGCAGCTAGTTAATGGATACGCCATCGATTTTCGAAGAGAAGATGGACACTGCTGCTCTGACGAAGCGGACATTTCTAATTCGTTAAGGCCTCGTCTGAATCCGGGATTGTTGCCAAGCACTCGGCAAGGAGCTAAGCTCACTTGTACAGAAAGGGCGGAGGTTTCAAGTAGTTATGGCCGGGGCAGCCCGGTACCAGGCATTCCGCTTCGGGCCGAAATCGATTGCGAGATGACTCGCTTAGCCCACCGCTTTTCTCCAATAATTGCCTCTCCAGCGACATCGACAAGCTGACCGGGATGTATGAACTCCACTGCGCAAATCGTGAAGTCCCGGAAGCGCAGCAATGACTTGTTACTCATTCTGCGCCCTTGGCAGTGGGTCAAGAATGTGTTCGTGCTCATGCCGCTGTTGTTTAGCGGCTCTCTGTTTGCACTCG
>Ga0326727_10027904_pt1 | contig 10317 bp, 9 predicted proteins | sample MB2enrmetagenome_FD_207643 | JGI IMG/M metagenome (GOLD analysis project Ga0326727, IMG submission 207643) | Lab enriched peat soil microbial communities from McLean, Ithaca, NY, United States - MB29MY | ecosystem: Environmental > Terrestrial > Soil > Wetlands > Peat | place: USA: New York...
TCGCCTTCACTACCGGCGTAGTCTAGCCGCGCAAAATACCCATCCTCGCCTCGTTCGCGACGTTAAGCTCCATGACCTTCTCCTGACCAGCGAGGAGAAGGGTGGTTTTCCTCGCCTATCCGCCCCTTCTCCCGGCCGAACGATGCACCCTCCGTTCCAAATGCGCTTGCCCTGGGCGCGGGACTTGAGTAATCTCCCGTCCCTGTGGTATAAGACTAGGCGATGGAGAGATGTCCGAGCGGCTGAAGGAGCACGACTGGAAATCGTGTGTGCCGGCTAAAACTGGCACCGAGGGTTCAAATCCCTCTCTCTCCGCCATAAAACGGGAGCGTGGAGGGACGGCAAAAAAAGGGCGCGGGAAGGGTCCCGCCCCGTGGGACCCATTCCACCGGTGTAAACGCGCGAACTTAAGATGGCCGGGCCCTGCGCAACGTGAGGGTTATGAACCCCGTCAGGTCCGGAAGGAAGCAGCGGTAGTAGCTTCTCCGTGTGCCGCAGGTCGCCTGGCCTTTTTTTATTTTCGCCTTTGCCGGTGGAAGGGGCGGCAGGCTCCGGTAATAATCTATGAGCTACACGGTCATTGCACGGCGATGGAGGCCCAGGCGGTTTGAAGATGTGGTCGGGCAGCCCCACATCGTCACCACCCTCAGGAACTCGATAAGGCGCGGCAGAGTTGCGCACGCGTACCTCTTCGCGGGGCCGAGGGGGGTCGGCAAGACCTCGATCTCGAGGATCCTCGCCAAGGCGGTCAATTGTGTGGAGGGCATGAGGGAGGAACCCTGCAACGAGTGCCACACGTGCAAAGCCGTAGACTCAGGCGGGTTCGTGGACGTCATCGAAATCGATGCGGCCTCCAACAGAGGTATCGATGAGATAAGGGAACTGCGGGAGACGGTCCGCTACCTCCCCATGGAAGGGAGGTACAAGGTCTACATCATCGACGAGGCGCACATGCTCACCGAGCCCGCATTCAACGCGCTCCTGAAGACCCTGGAGGAGCCCCCGGGCCACAACATTTTCGTCCTCGCCACCACGGAGCCGCAGAAGATCCCCTACACCATCATGTCGCGGTGCCAGCGCTTCGATTTCAGGAGGATATCGGAGCCGCAGATCATCGAGCAGCTGAAGCGCATCTGTCTCGACGAAGAGATCGAATACGATGAAAAGGTGCTCAACTACCTGGTTCGGGAAGCGGACGGAAGCCTGCGTGACGCCGAATCCCTCCTGGACCAGGTCATCGCTTACAGCGGCAAGCACGTCTTTGAAAAGGACGTGATCGACGTGATCGGCGTCGTGCAGAGGGACGTGGCCTACGGCATCATGAAGTGCGTGATCGGGAAGGACCCCAAGGGCGGGCTCGCGCTGATCGCCCGCACGCTCGAAGAGGGACATGACGTCTTCCAGGTTTACAAGGGGCTCGTCTCCTTCCTGAGAGACTGCCTTATGATAAAGGTCTGGGACGGCAAGCCCCCCTTCGTCTTCATGGACGACGAAGAGTACGAACGGGTGACGGCGCTCCTCGGAGAGGTCGAATACTACGAGATACAGAATATGGTGCACCATATGCTCGAGTCCGAGGACCTGGTGCGGTCCCTCTTCCCGAAAATATCCCTTGAGATACTCTTCATCAATCTCTACAACCTCTCCCAGCTCAGGGATGTGGAAAGCATGCTCGAAACCGCCCCGGTCAGGGAAGGACGGGTGGAGTCGGGACCCCGCGGCCCGGAGCCGCTTTACCCCGCGGCCCAGGCCGATAAGGAGACGGGGACCGCGGCTCGCCAGGGGGTGCGGGAGGGGGAATACGGGGCCGGCCGCGCAAGCCTTGCAGAGGCCATGGGCAAGGGGATGGAGCCGGGGGATCTCCTCACCTATCTGAGGGAAAAGAGCAAGATGCTTTTCGCCGTCCTCTCCTCCCTCGACCTCCGGGCCGAGGGCGACAGGGTCGTGGTCTCCCTCGATAAGCGATCCGCCTTCCTCAAGAACGACGCTACCATCGTCGGCGAGCTGAAGGAGCATGCGTCTGCGTTTTTCGGACGTGAGATGGCCGTCAGATTTGTGGACGACTCAGGCGAGAGGGTGGAGACCATCGACGACTACGTGAGGGAAGCCGAGCTGTTATTCAAGGTTTAAAGGAGGCACCGATGTCGAAGGGTTTTGGACAGATCCTCAACCAGGCAAAGAAGATGCAGGAGAGGTTCCAACAGCTGCAGGAGGAGATGGAGACGAGAACGGTGGAGGGAGAGTCGGGAGGCGGCATGGTGACGTGCGTCGTCAACGGGAAGCAGGACCTGGTCTCCCTCAAGATTTCCGACGAGATATGGGAGGAGCGGGACAAGGAGATGCTGGAAGACCTCGTGGTAGCAGCGGTAAACGAAGGGCTGACCAAGTCGAAGGACCTGTGGAAGGAAGAGCTTGCGAAGATCACCGGTGGCATACAGATGCCTTTTGGGATGTGAATGTACTACCCCGAACCCCTGGAGAGATTGATCGAGCACCTGTCGAGGCTGCCGGGTATCGGGAGGAAGACCGCCACGAGGCTCGCCTTCTTTCTCCTCAATGCCCGGCCGGCTTACGTCACCGACCTGTCTCGGAGCATCGCCGAGATAAAGGAGAAAATCAGGCTCTGCGCCACCTGCTACAACATTACCGAAACCGACCCCTGCCCCATATGCCGTGACGAAAAGCGCGACAGGAACGTGCTCTGCGTAGTGGAAGAGCCCTCCCACATGATGGTAATCGAGGCGGCATTTCCCGGCCTCTACCGGTACCATATCCTCCACGGGGTGATAAACCCCCTAGAGGGGATAGGGCCTGAGGAGATCAGGATCCCCGAGATGAAGGAGCGCATCCTCAGGGAAGGTGTGAAGGAGCTGATTATCGCCACGAATCCCACCATAGAGGGCAACACCACGGCCCATTACATCGCCGAGCTGACGCGCGCCTTCCAGGTGCGGATCACCCGCATCGCCTCGGGCATACCAATCGGCGGCGATATCGTCTATATCGATCCCCTTACCGTCAAGAGTGCCATAGAGAATAGAAGGAGCCTGAAAGACGGCCAGGAACCGGGCCGTTGAGCACCCGGCACCACCGGGCCCGGCTCAGTCCCGCACGCACGGACCGGCGGGAGGGCTCCATGGAGGGAGAGTCCGCCTCATGGAATTGTTAAAGTATGCCTTCGATGTCGTCATCCATCTGGATAGGCACCTGGGCCTGATCATAGAGCAGTACGGCTTCTGGACCCACCTGCTCCTCTTCGTGGTCATCTTCTGCGAGACGGGTCTCGTGGTCACCCCTTTCCTCCCCGGTGATTCCCTGCTCTTCGCCGCAGGCGCCTTTGCGAGCCTGGGCTCCCTCAAGCTGGGCTGGCTCACGATCCTCCTGCCCCTCGCGTCGATCGCGGGGGACTCCTCCAACTACTGGATCGGCCGCATGGCGGGGCCGAAGGTCTTCTCGAGCCGGAGGTCGCGCCTCCTCAACAGGGACCACCTCGCGCGCACCCAGGCCTTCTACCTGAAGCACGGAGGCAAGACCGTGATCATTGCGCGCTTCATGCCCATCATCCGCACCTTTGCCCCCTTTGTGGCGGGTATCGGCAGCATGGTTTACAGGCGGTTCATCCTCTACAGCGTGGGGGGCAGCGTAGCCTGGATCCTCACCTTCACCCTGGGCGGCTATTTCTTCGGCAACATACCCGTGGTGAAGCGAAACTTCACCCTGGTCATCCTCGCCATCATCGTCATCTCCGTGCTGCCCGGCATGATCGAGTACGCGCGGCAGCGCGGCCGCAACCGCGGGGCCGCCTGAGTTCTGCGGGGTCCCTTCCCCCCGGGGAGCCCGGAGGACGCCGGGTTCCGCCCCTGTCTTTGCCCCGGGCCGGCCGGTGAGGCGGTCGCTTTAGGGCCTGCCTTGTGTTATACTAGACCCCTCGGAGACCAGAGAGGGCTGGTAGAGCCGGACATGCATGAGCTGACCATCACGCAAAACATCATCGATATGGCCGTGCACGAGGCAGAGGAGCGAAAGATTACCGGGATCAACCTGGTGATCGGCGAGCTTTCGAGCGTCGTCGAGGAGTCCGTTAGGTTCTGCTTCGAGGTGATCTCCAAGGATACCCTCGCGGAGGGGGCACGTCTCTCGGTGACGCGCGTCCCCGCCCTGGTGCGGTGCGCCTCTTGTGCGTACGAGTTCGGCCTGGACCGGGGCGGTCTCTGCCCCGAGTGCGGGAAGGGAGGCGGAGAGGTAATGGCGGGCAGGGAGTTCTACCTGGAAAGCATCGAGGTGGAGGACTAGCCGATGAAGATCGAGGCGGAGGCGCCAGGCCCTTGGAAAGACAGGCTGAAAACGATCGCCTCCTGAAGCACGTCACCGTGCAGGGCGTGGTCCAGGGCGTCGGCTTCCGTCCCTTCATTTACAGACTCGCCAGGGAACTCGACCTCACGGGCTGGGTGCTCAACACGAGCAGTGCGGTGGAGATCGAGGTCGAGGGCACCCGGAGGGACCTTGAGACCTTCCTCGCGCGCATCCCCGGCGAGGCCCCGCCCCGTGCCCGCATAGAGTCCCTGCAGGCCTGGGACGGCCGGCCCATGGACTACGGCGCCTTCGAGATACGGGAGAGCCAGGCCGACTCCGGCTACCAGCTCATATCCCCCGACATAGCAACGTGCGCCCAGTGCAGGGAGGAACTCTTCGACCCTCTCGACAGGAGGTATCGCTACCCCTTCATCAACTGTACGAACTGCGGCCCCAGGTTCACCATCATCACGGACATCCCCTATGACAGGCCCAAAACAACCATGGCGCCCTTTCGCATGTGCGACCTCTGCCGGCGGGAGTACGAGGACCCCCTGAGCCGCCGCTTCCACGCCCAGCCGAACGCCTGCCCGGTATGCGGACCGAGGGCGTGGGTGGAGGACAGGGACGGCCGGGTCCTTCGCTGCGATGACCCGGTGCGGGAGATCGCGGCCCTCCTTCGCGACGGCTCTATCGCCGCCGTCAAGGGACTTGGCGGCTTTCAGCTCGCCTGCGATGCCACGAGCACCGAAGCCGTCGCAGCCCTCAGGGAGAGGAAGGGGAGGCCCGACAAACCCTTTGCGGTGATGATGCGGGATATGGAAGAGGTCAGGAGACACGGTGACGTAAGTGAGGCCGAGTCGCTGCTCCTCTCCTCCCCGGAGGCGCCCATCGTGCTCCTCCGGTGGAAGGAGGACTCCCCTCTCTCGCCCCTCGTGGCCCCGGGGAACAGGTACATGGGCGTGATGCTGCCCTACACGCCGATCCACCACCTCCTCCTCCGCGATTTCGCCGGCCCCCTCGTAATGACGAGCGGCAACATCTCCGAGGAGCCCATCGCAAAGGACAACGAGGAGGCGAAGCGCAGGCTGGGCAAGCTCGCCGATTATTTCCTCTTCCACAACAGGGATATCCACTCGCGCTACGACGACAGCGTCTACCTGGTGCGCAACGGGGTGCCCGAGGCCATCAGGAGGGCGAGGAGCTACGCCCCCTACCCGGTGAAGCTCCCGTTTTTCACGAGGCCCATCCTCGCGGTCGGCGCCGAAGAGAAGAACACCTTCTGCCTCACCCGTGATCGGTTCGCCTTCCTCAGCCAACACATCGGGGACCTTGAAAACCTCGACACCCTCGATCACTTTGCCCATACGATCGAACTCTACCGGCGGCTTTTCCGCGTCACCCCCACCGTGGTCGCCCATGACCTCCACCCCGACTACCTCTCCACGCGCTATGCGCGCCGACTCGAGGGCATCCTCCCCCTGGCGGGCGTGCAGCACCACCATGCCCACGTGGCCTCCTGCATGGCCGAACACGGTCTCGCGGGCCCGGTCATCGGCGTCGCCTTCGACGGATCTGGTTTCGGCCCCGACGGCTCGGTCTGGGGGGGCGAGTTCCTCGTGGCCGCCTATGGAGGCTTCTCCCGGGTCGGCCACCTGGAGCAGATGCCCCTTCCGGGGGGAGAGGTCTCCATAAAGAAGCCCTACCGCCTCGCCAATGCGTACCTCCTGGCCCTCTTGGGCGAGATACCCGACCTCCCGTCCCTTCGCAGGGTTCCGGACGAGGAACGTGCGATCATCGCGGCCCAGGTGGCCAATCGCATCAACACCCCCCTCACCTCTTCCTGCGGCCGCCTCTTCGATGCCGTATCCGCCCTCCTCGGCCTGTCATGGACCATCACCTTCGAGGGGCAGGCGGCGATCGCCCTGGAGATGATCGCGAGAGGCAGGGCCCATGCGGATCCTTATCCGTTTTCCGTGGAAAGGGAGGACGGTCAATGGCAGGTGAGGCTCAAGGCGCTTTTCCAGGCCCTCGCGGTCGATGCGGCCCGCGGCGTCAGTCCTTCGGGGATCAGCCTCCGGTTCCACCATACGGTTGCCCATATGGTAAAGGCGGTCGCGGCCCTCGTGAGCCGGGAAACGGCCATCACAACGGTCGTTCTCAGCGGCGGGTGCTTCCAGAACAGACTCCTCACGGACATCACCGCTGCCCTCCTCGCGGCTTCGAACCTCAGATGCTACACCCATGCCCAGGTGCCCTGCAACGACGGCGGCATAGCCCTGGGCCAGGCAGCAGTGGCACATGCCACCAGGGGAGCCAATGGAGGGAAGTGAAGCGAGGCCGGCTTCTCTTCGCGGTCCCGGCGCCGAGGCGTTACGATGGCCTATGTGATAGTCATTTCGAGCGACGGTAAAGCTCTCTTAACCTCGGCTTTTCTATCTTCCCGGCCGGATTCCGAAGGACCTCTCCGAAGATGATCCGGCGGGGCCGCTTGTACCGGGGTAACTGGCGCTCGCAGAAACGGTTTATTTCCTCCTCGTCAAGGGCCTCTCCGCCCTTCGGCTGTATCACCGCAGTCACTATTTCTCCCAGCCTTTCATCGGGCGTGCCGATCACGGCCACGTCGTGCACCTTCTCGTGCCTGCGGATCACGTCCTCGACTTCCACCGGATACACGTTCTCGCCTCCACTGATAACAAGGTCCTTCTTCCGGTCCACGAGATAGATGAAGCCCTCTTCGTCACTTTTTCCCAGGTCTCCGGTATAGAGCCAGCCATCTCGTATCGCCTGGGCAGTGAGCTGGGGGTTCTTGTAATACTCCTTCATAACTCCCGCCCCTCTCAAGATGACTTCTCCCACTTCCCCGCGCCTTACGTCCTTCCCGGTCTCATCGACTATCCTCGCATCCCACAAGAGGCCGGGTTTCCCAATAGCGCCGGCTTTTCTCTCGTTCCCGATGCCGAGGTGAATGGCTCCCGGACCTGAGCTCTCACTCAACCCGTAAGTGGTCTCATATTCCATTTCAGGAAAATATCCCTTGAGCCTTTGAACCAGGCTCGCCGGTATGGGCTGCGCCCCCATGAAGACCTGCCGCCAGCAATCGAGGTCGTGCTCCTCCAGCCTTATCTGCTTTCTGTCGAGGGCATCGAGGAGGTCCGCCGCCCACGGGACGAGCAGAAACACGGCCGATACGCGCTCACGTGCTATCGTTTCGACTATGTACCGGGGACTTATCTGCTCGGTGAGGAGCACGCTGCACGCACCGGCCACCAGGGTACCCAACAGATGTCCGATGGCCAGGTGGTAGAGCGGCGGCATCATGAGAAAACGGTCGCTGTCGACAAAATTATGGTTGCTCGCCTCCGTAATCGCCACACCCATCAGGTTCTTCTGGCGAAGCAGCACCGGTTTCGGAGTCCCCGTCGTGCCGGAGGTAAAATACAGGGCGCATTCATCTTCATCCGACAGCGGGACGTTCACCGCCGAAGAGGAAGCCTCCTCGATGATGTCCTCCAGGGACTCCATTGGACCGGCCCCCTCCATGCCGAGAGAAACGTAATGTTCCACCGTGGGCAGTTCTTTACGAAGCACGTCCATCCTTTCTCTATATTCGTGATCGAAAATAAAGACGACAGGTTCGGCTACCCGCGCGCAGTACCCGATGTCTCTATCGGTGAACCTGAAATTAAGGGGTACGGCCCAGGCGCCTGTCTTCAAGATCGCGAAATACGCTTCAAGCCAGCGTAGTGAATTCTTGCCGAGGAGAAAAACCTTATCGCCCTTCTGCACGCCCTTGTCGACAAAGCCGCGGGCCAGCCTGTTCGTTCTGTCCTCAAATTGAGCCCAGCTTATCTCCTCTCTCGCCCCTGTTACGGGCTTCACCTCAATAAAGGCCGAGGCAGAGGGAGACATGCGACCGAATTTTCTGATTGCGTCGATAACGTTCGTTGCCGCACCTCCCACGTGAGCGTTAGGCTACTACAACATCAGGGGAATCAGGGTCCGTGCATCTTCTATTTCTTCACAGGAGGCGACCGCGCTTATGATCTCATCTGTCCGCTCTTCGTGAAGAGACTTTCCTGCAAACGCGACACAATCCCGGAAGCGTCGTTCATGATCCTCCTTGTTCAAGGGATTACCCGGGAAGCCGGGGGCTATGTCGATGCCCTTCGCGAAGGTTTTTCCATCGATGGTGAACACCCGCATGTCGAGCGGCGTGTGGCCTCGCGCCTCCATTGCCGGGTCGGAAATGACACGGATCTTTTTTGCAAGTTCCAGGACACGGGGATATTTTATCGCAGACTCTTCAAAGTGCGGGAGCTTCGAGCACCTCCTGAGCAGAGCATTGGCAACGCAATAAGCGATGCTGAACTGCGCGTTGACCTTCGGGTTGCTTCCAACCTGGAAAGGATGGCCCACCAGTTTATAGGTATAGGGCGGCACCGTCACCTCGATGCGATCGATAGTATCGGGGTCGATATCGTGTGCTGCCACGAGGCTGAGCATGACATCGGTACTGCCGAGCGTGAGCCCGCAGCTGGGATACTTCTTGAAGAGCACCTTGTGCAGCTCGAACCTTGTTCCCAGTTCCGAGACAACGGCGCTCGGATCGAGCCTGTCCCTCCCGAAGAGATGGAAATACCCGTAAACGCCCTCAAGGAAGTTTCTCGGACCGGTGACCCCACGGCTCGCGAATCGCGCACACATGACTCCGGTTTCAGCGACCCAACCCTGGATCACCCTTACCGCTAGCGATCCGTCCACATTACTCTGGAAGCTCCCCCCGCACCTGTTGAACGCCAAAGCCAGGGCATTCCAAGTCTGGCTCGCGTTAAGATGCAATATGCGGGCTGCCGCTGCCGTCGCTGCAAATACGACACATACCCCCGTCGGATCGAACCCGTCGTACGTCGATTCGGTGAGGTTCATCCGGGCACCCACCTCCGTTCCTATGGCCAGGGCCCCAAGGAACTCTTTTCCGCCGCAGCCGCCCGCCAGTTCTGCTGCGGCAAAGGCAGCCGGCACGACGGAGGAACCGATGTGGGCACCGGGGGCAAGGGCATCGCAGAAGTCGAGGGCCCTCGCCATGATGCCGTTGACAAGGGCAGCGCTCTGCGCGGGAACCTTGCCGCCGTGAACCAGGATCGTCGCCTCTTCTTTCCCTCCCAACTCCTTGTAGAAATTGACAAGTGGCCCGCAACCTTCGGCAGAAGCCCCTGCAATAGTGGTCCCCAGGACCGTCAACAATTGATGCTTGATCACCTCCATGGACGCCGACGGCACATCCTCAAATGTGGCGCCGCATATGTATTCGACCAATCTGCCCTCTGTTTCCATAATCACCCCGCCTTAGGGCGCCGTTGGCGCCGGTCTTTCGTATTTGAAGGAATTTTTTACCCCACAAGACTGCCCACCCTGCTGAGCACCGTATCCCGCCGCGTGCCAGGCGTAAAGATTGCATGGACCCCGATGCTCTTCAGCTCTTCAACGTCGCCCGGAGGGATCACGCCGCCTATCATAAGCTTCACCTTGGGCGCGTTTTCCTTGTTGAGCAATGACACGAACTTGCGGGCATAAAAGAGATGCTCGCCACCCAAAAAGCTGACCCCTAGAGCATCCGCGTCCTCCTCCAGGGCCATCTGCATGACCCGCTCGGGCGTGTTGTAGAGGCCCGCATAGACCACTTCGTAACCGCCGTCCATCAACCACTTGGAGACGATCCGGATCCCATTGTCGTGGCCGTCCAGGCCTACCTTTGCCAGGATGATTTTTTTTCTTCTTCCGGTCACCGCGTTCTCTCCTTTTTTTTCAGAGTGTTCTCTCGATCTCAACCTCCGAACTTCATCCAGGCACCTCGAAGTTACATGCCTGCCTCATGGCGTCGCAGATCTCCTGCATCGTTGCCTTTGCCTTCACCGCTTCCATGATCGGCTCGACCATGTTCGTCTCGGGCTTGTGCTTCGTCAGGTCGTAGATCCCCTGCAGCGCCCGTTTTACCGGCTCCTGGGCGCGATTCCGCTTGTA
>Ga0326727_10027905_pt1 | contig 10316 bp, 7 predicted proteins | sample MB2enrmetagenome_FD_207643 | JGI IMG/M metagenome (GOLD analysis project Ga0326727, IMG submission 207643) | Lab enriched peat soil microbial communities from McLean, Ithaca, NY, United States - MB29MY | ecosystem: Environmental > Terrestrial > Soil > Wetlands > Peat | place: USA: New York...
AGAAGTTTCGCCCCACCGACGCCACCACCAACCCTTCGCTAATCACTGCCGCGGCTGCGATGCCGCAATACCAGCCCATTGTGGACGGCGTGCTGCTGGAGGCGCGCAAGGATCTGGGCGATAATGCCACCGACCCCGCCGTGGCCAACCTGGCATTTCAGCGGCTGGCCATTGCTTTCGGCAAGAAAATCCTGGCGATTGTGCCCGGACGCGTCTCAACCGAGGTGGACGCGCGCATGTCCTACGACACCGAGGCGACCCTGGCGCAGGCGCGCAGCATCATTGCGCAGTATGACTCGGCGGGCATCGGGCGTAACCACGTGCTGGTCAAGATCGCCTCGACGTGGGAGGGCATCCGCGCCGCCGAGGTGCTGGAGAAGGAAGGCATCCACTGCAACCTGACGCTGCTCTTCGGGCTGCACCAGGCCGTGGCCGCCGCCGATGCCGGCGTCACGCTGGTCTCGCCGTTCGTAGGCCGCATCCTCGACTGGTACAAGAAAGACACCGGGAAGGACTACCATGGCGCCGACGATCCAGGCGTGCAATCGGTAACTCATGTCTACAACTACTACAAGAAGTTTGGCTACAAGACGCAGGTGATGGGCGCGAGCTTCCGCAACATCGGCGAGATCCGGGAGTTGGCCGGCTGCGATTTGCTCACCATCTCGCCGCAACTGCTGGCCGAGCTTGAATCCACCGAGGGCGACCTGCCGCGCAAGCTCGATCCCGCGACCGCCGCGAACCTCGACATCGCGAAGATCGTCGTGGACAAGGCCACCTTCGACTCGATGCACGCCGCCGACCGCATGGCTACCGACAAGCTGAAGGAAGGCATTGAAGGCTTCTCCGCGGCGCTGGTCAAACTGGAGACGCTGCTGGCTAAGCGCTTGGCTGAGCTCGAAGCGCGCGCTCCCGCGGGCGTGTAATTCAACCAGCGACTCATCTCCAAAGGGCAGCCGCGTGGCTGCCCTTTTTAATTTATTGCTTCCACGCCCGTTTGCAATCGCGATGCCACTCTGCCAATAAAATTCTACACACCCTCTTGGCAAACACAACATTTCCGATAAGCTGATTGTCAAAGCAATGTAAATCGGCAGTGGCTGGGTTCCCCGGCTCGACGCAAACCGGCCAATGCCCTCAAGGCAGTCCGGCTGCGCGCGCAGCCAGGGGAGGTTTGTATGCAGTCCCAGTCTCATCCGCTCGAAGCGTTCTTTCACCAGGCAGTCCGCAATAGTTATGAGGGCAAGCTGGGGCTGCACGATCCCGACGTAACCGGTTACGTAGCCCACCTGCTGTGCGAGTTCTCAGAGTCCGACAAGCTCTATAAGCTGCGCGATGAGATGGGCCGGCCGGTTGCCGAACTGGAGCGGATGATGGTGGCCGCCGACCCTGTCAACGGCACTGCGCCGTCCTTCGATGCGGAGCGCTCGGTGCGCAAGCACATCGGCGATTACGCGCTTTTCGTCGCGGGCATGTATCCCGAGGCTGTCGATTCATGGCGGCGGCGCCGGAGGCAGCATCCCAGCCTTGGCGAGCTGATCCACGCGGGCAAGGAAAGCTACTTCATCGTGAGCCAGTTCAATTTATTTGAATACGAGCAGGAAGCGCCGCTGTTCGCGCGCCTCTCCGACGGCTTCGAGCGCTGCATCCTCGGCCTCACGCTGGTGCGCGACGAGCTGGGCAAGAAGAAGCCGCTGATGCTGCCGGCGGGCGAGAATTAGGCTGGCGCCACGTTAGCGCTTCGCCGGCTACTTCAGCCTTGCATACTCGGCTTTGGCTTGCTTCAGGATGGGGATGTCGGGGTCGGCGTCTTTCCAGAGCGTGAGGAAATCCTGGTACGCGGCTTTGGCCTTGGCCGTGTCACCCTGCATCGCATAGGCTCTGCCGATCTGCAGGTGCGCGAGCGCGCCGATTGGCTGGTTGACGACAATTCCGCGATGGTCGAGGATTTTCTGGAACTCGGCGGCTGCGTCACTGCCTCGATGCGCGGCCAGATATGCCAACCCGCGCAAATAGACGGGATGCAGAGCGGGCAGGTAGGGGGCGCCGAGGCTTTTTCTGGTCCCCATTTCGTAGGGAGCGGCAGGCAGAAGGGCCTCGACGGCTTGCGGAGGATTGTCGCGGTTCAGCGCGAGCTGGGCGCGAATGGTGGGAAGATAGCTGAATTGGATCATCGTATCTTCCGGGAATCGCCTGGCCAAATCATCCGCCAGGGCCTGAGCCTGGGGCGCATCCCCTGCAATGGCCAACGCCAGCGCCGCCAGGTATTGCGCATCCTGCCCTGTCGAAAGCCGCAGCGCCGATGCAGCTCGTTGCCGGGCCTCGGATTTGTTTCCGGAAACGGCTTCAATTAGTGCCGACTGGGCTTCGTGCCCTGCCGCTGTCTCTTTCTGCGCCGCCCGCTCGGCCGAGGCCACCGCTTCCCGTGAGAACTCCCGAGCCCTCGTCAAATGCCCGGACCAGGCGGCCGTCTGGGCTTCCAGGTCCAGGTACACGTCTTCTTCGCCCGGCTTGCCCGACGCCGCTGCTGCCAGCTGTGCCATTCCCGCCAAATCGTTGCGCACGAATGCGAGCTGGTACACGATGTAGCGTTCATAAGCGGAGTCGAAGTGTTTCGTCTGCGCCTCTTCGGCTATGGCCTGAGCCTCGTCCACGCGATTCAGGTTGAGGTTGGAGAAGATGAGGTCGGCGTAGCCAGTAGTGTCAGGGGAGTTGCGTTTTTCGTCGCGTGCGAATTCCAGGGCCTTTTCATATTGACCCAGCGCCGCGTAAATGTCGTGCAGGTTTGCGTATGCGCCGTTTACACGGGGATAGGCTTGAGCCCAAAGCTCGTAAGTCTGGCGAGCCTTTTCCAGATCGCCGAGGACACCATAGTTGTAACGTGATTCGATCGCGAATTCTTCCCACCGGCTTACATGTTCGCGGAGGCTATATGCCTTTTTCACGCTCTCCGCACCCTGGCTGGTTTCTCCAAGTTGGAATTGCGTTAGACCGAGGCTGAGATAGGCCATCGCGAAGTTCGGGTCGAGACGGATTGCTTGCTGAAACAGGGACGCCGCGCCATTCGCATCGTAGTTCCAAATAAACATTCTTCGTCCCTGGCAATAGGCCTGCCAAGCCTCGATCGACGGCGTGGTGGCGTCGTCAAGCGGCGTATCCAGCTTCTTGACCGTGCTCAACGACTCGCCCAGCTTGGTGCGCATCTCTGTGGCGATCTTTCCCAGGGCATCGAGCACATGGTTCTTGTCGCTTGCCTGAGCTTCAGTACTCGCCAGTATCTCTCCGCTGGCGCAGTTCACCGCCTTGAGGGTGAGCAGGTAGAGCGCGCCAATCTCGGCGATCGTGCCGTTCAGGACAGCCGCGCCGCCTGCCCTCTGGCAGAGTTCCCGCGCAATCTCAGGTGTTAGCTTCACATCCGGTTTCTGGCCCATCATCTGCAAGGTATGCTTGGTTGCCTCATCGGAGACGATGCTCAGGAATGGCGATTGCTCCAGTTGCACGGAAAGCCCCTGGCGCAGTGTGTCGTCAAAGACCGTATCGCCGGTTTTATTGGTGAAGTCGGCGAGGACGATGGTGTCTTTGTCGGTGAGCTTCGGCGCGCGATGGAAGTAGAAGTAGCTGCCAGCCGCACCCAGCGCCAGAAGCGCGACAGCCGCGGAGACAATGGCAACTGTGCGAATCTTTTCTCGCCTCGCCGGAGCATCTTTCTCACGAATAGCTGCGCCTGTGGTTCCAGAGATCCGTCCGGACTCCGAGTCGCGTTTGAGCCGTTGGAGATCCGTGCGCATCTCGGCGGCGCTCTGGTAGCGAAGTTTGCGGTCCTTGTCGAGCGCCTTATTGAGGATGCGGTCCAGTTCCGGCGGGAACCTCTGTGCTGCGGCCGCAGGCGGGACCGGTGCTCGATTCAGAATGGCATCGAAGATCACCGCGGCACTGGCGCCCGCAAAAGCCGCGCGGCCCGTGGCCATCTCGAAGAGCACCGCTCCAAACGAAAACAGGTCGGAACGCGCATCCAGGTCTTCGCCGCGAGCCTGCTCGGGCGACATGTAGGCTATGGTGCCCATGGCCGCGCCGGGACTGGTCAGCATCTCTCCAGGCTGCGCAGTCGGCATCTGCGAGAGACTAGCGGCTCCAGTGGGAAGTACCTTCGCCAGCCCGAAGTCCAGGATCTTGGCGTGTCCCTGCCCGGTAACAAAGATGTTGGCCGGCTTGATGTCGCGATGAACGATTCCCTTGCTGTGCGCCGCGTTGAGCGCGTCCGCGATCTCGATCCCCCACGCGAGCACCTGCTCCAGCGGTAACGGCTCGCCGGCGATGCGATGCTTTAACGTTTGCCCGTCAAGGAATTCCATCGCGATGAACGGCTGGCCGCCCGATTTGCCGATCGAGTAGATGGTGCAGATATTGGGGTGGTTCAGCGCAGAGGCGGCCTTTGCCTCACGGTCGAAGCGGCTCAGAGTCTGCGCATCGGTCGCGCTGCCCTCAGGAAGGAACTTCAAGGCAACGAATCGCTGGAGTGTGGTGTCCTCCGCCTTGTAGACAACACCCATCCCGCCGCTTCCGAGCTTCTCAATTACGCGGTAGTGGGAGATGGTTTGGCCAATCATTGCCGGGGAAGCACTCTTGCCGAGCAGTTTAGGATGCGGCCGAACGGTAGTCAATCCGCGAATATGCGCTCACAGCCGGTTGATGAGCGAGGCGATGCATGCCGCGCCAAAGCCGTTGTCGATGTTGACCACCGAAACATTGGGCGAGCAGGTGTTCAACATGCCCAGCAGCGCGGCCACTCCACCAAACGAGGCGCCATAGCCGACGCTGGTGGGTACGGCGAGCACCGGCGCATTCACCAGGCCGGCCACCACGGTGGGCAGCGCGCCCTCCATGCCCGCGCACACAATCAGCACACGTGCGGATTGCAATGAATGTTTCTGCGCAAGCAGGCGGTGAATGCCGGCCACGCCCACATCGGCGATCACCTCGACCGTGTTGCCCATAAGGCGTGCGGTTACCGCCGCCTCTTCAGCAACCGGCAGATCGCTGGTACCCGCGCAGACCACGCAGATGGTTCCCTTGCCCTGCGGGGCAGGAGATTGAGAGAGCGTGATGGCGCGGGCGGTCTCGTGAAATTCGGCGCGGGGTTCGGCGGCGCGCACGGCATCGAAGGCCTCGCGCGAAGCGCGCGTGGCCAGCACATTGCCGCCGGCCCTGGCCATGCGGGCAAAGATCTGGGCTACCTGCGCCGGGGTCTTTCCGGAGGCGAAGATGACCTCGGGCATGCCGGTGCGGAGCGCGCGGTGGTGATCGACCTTGGCGAACCCGATGTCCTCAAAGGGGAGATCGCGCAGACGCTCCAGCGCGTCGCCTACGCCAGTGCGGCCATCACGGACTTCGTTGAGCAGGGCCTCAATCTGAACGCGATCCATCAGCTTCGCTCCTTGGCAATATCGGCGGCGGCATAGACGCGTATGGCCTCCTGCATCACCTGCTTCAGCGGCACCGCGTGCTGCGCGGCAAGGAGACGGCAATCCTCGTACTCAGGCGCGGCATTGGCGGCTTCGCCGGAGGGCCAGCGGGCGATCTTGATGCGCACCGGGCCCCATTGCGTTTGAACGGCGACAAACTCGCGCACCAGCGACGCCTTGTTTTCGAGCCGCCAGCGCAGGCCGATGGTCGTGGTCTCGCGGAACAACAAGTCGCGCAGAGCAGGCACCAGGTCCGGACGGCAGAGCACGGTCAACTGCACACCGGTGCGCCCTTTCTTCATCTGCATCGAGACGCGGTAGACGTCCCACGCGCCCGCCGCCAGCAGCAGATCGCTGACGTAGGCGAGCAACTGCGGGCTGGAATCGTCGATCACTGTCTCGATCACGGCGATGGGTTCGCCGGACGCCTCGTCGGCAGCCTCTTGCTCACCCACCAGCAGGCGCAGCAGGTTGGGCTGGCCGGGCGTCTCGCGTCCGCCTGCTCCATAACCGGTAGAGACGATGCGCATCGCAGGCAGTGGCGCGTAGTGCACATCGAGCATCCGCAGGACCGCCGCGCCGGTGGGCGTAACGCGCTCCATCGGCGGGCCGGCGGAATAGACGGGCGCATCGCCGAGCAGGGCCAGCGTGGCGGGGGCGGGCACGGGCAGCGTTCCGTGCTGGCAATCGACCGTGCCGCTGCCTACATTCAGTGGCGAAGCGAGCCAGCGGTCCACTTTGAGCGCCTGAGCGCCTGCCGCCGCGCAGACGATATCGACGATCGTGTCCACCGCGCCGACCTCGTGAAAATGCACGCTCTCGATGGGGATCGAATGGATGGCCGCTTCCGCCTCGCCCAGCAGTTGGAAGGCGCGGATGGCGCGATCCTTCACCGGCTCGGGCAGCGGCGCCGCGCGAATGATGGCAACAATCGCGGATAAGTGCCGATGCGGCGCATGCGCATGCTCGTGTCCATGCTCGTGCCGAGGCGAGTGAGTGTGCGCGGCCTGTTCATGAGCTGCGGATGACGAGCCCGGCTCATGTGCGTGTCCCGCGTGGGAATGCTCTCCATGAGGATGGGGCTCATGCGCATGGCCGCGATGCGTGGGCGCGGTCTCAGATGCAGGCTGATCCGGAGTGAGTACATCCACCTTTGTGGCAGCCAGTCCGCCGCGGCTTACCTTGCGCATGCTGAGGCGCGCATCCACGCCCAGCGTGGCGCAGGTTTGCTCAAGCAAGGCGAAGGGCACGCCCGCATCCACCAGGGCGCCGAGCAGCATGTCGCCGCTTATTCCGGAAAAACACTCAAGATAGCCAATGCGCATCGAATTGTGATTCTAAACTGCCGGCGGGGAGGCGTGCATCAGGCGCCGCGGCGGGCAAGCACGTCGGCGGGCAGCAGGGCGTTCATCGATCCCGAGCGAAAGCCGGAGCAATCGAGGGTGACATATTGGAATCCGGCCTTGCGCAGAGCCGCCGAGATCGCGTCCAGCATCTCCATCGTCAGCGCGCGGGGCAACTCGGCACGCGCAATCTCAACCCGCGCCAGTTCGCCGTGATGACGGACGCGCAGCTCGCGGAAGCCCAGCTGCCGCATGCTTTCCTCGGCTTGCTCCACCTGCGCCAGCACCTCGCGGGTGACGGTGCGGCCATACTCGACGCGCGAAGAAAGACAGGGCGCCGCGGGACGATCCCAGAGCGTGTAGCCGGCGGCCTTGGCCAGCGAGCGGATTTCGGACTTGGCGAGGCCGACCTCGGCTAACGGCGCCAGCACGGCGTGTTCGCTGGCCGCGCGCTTACCGGGGCGAAAATCGCGCGTATCGTCGGCGTTCATGCCATAGGCAATGTTGGCAAAGCCTAACTCGGCGCCCAGCGACTTCATGACCGCGAACAGCTCGTCCTTGCAGTGGAAGCAGCGGTTGGCGTCGTTGCGCTGGTATTCGGGCCTGTCCAACTCTTCGGTGGCGATCACGCGCAACGCCATGTCTATTGAACGGGCAAAGGCACAGGCCTGCTCCATATCGCGCCGGGCCAGGCTGGGAGAGTCGGCCAGAACAGCCAGCATGCGGTTGCCCAGGACGCGGTGCGCCGTGGCCGCGAGATACGCCGAATCCACACCACCGGAGTAAGCCACCATCAGGCTGCCCAGGTCCGCGAGGCGAGCCTCGAGCGCGCGCAGTTTGGATGCGGTATCCGGTGCGTCCGCGGGCAGATGCGCTCCGTCGCCGATGCCCTTGAGTTGTATGGGTTCAACCGCCGCCATGGACCCGATTATACCTTCCTGCCGTTTTGATGCGCAGGGCGGCGTCAGGGAGCGGCGCGCAGGCTGGCGGCTGATTGCAGGGACAGGGGCGTCAGCATGACCCAGGGCACCTCGACACCGGAGAATCTTTGCCGCAACCGCGGGTCGGCAAAGGGCGGCGCATGATCGCCGACCAGAACGAAGATGGTCGGTCGGCCCGTGTCGGAGAGGGCCAACTGCCGCACCGACTGGTGAACCGTGCGCACTAGACGAAACCAGGAACAGAGGGCCGCATCATCCAGCAGGATTGGTTGGGCCGCGCAAGCCTCATCGCCGGGAAGATCGGGATGTGCCGGCACCGGCAGATGCGAGTTGAGCGTAACCCAATAAACAAACTGCGGCTGCTTCGGGTCGCCGGAGAGAAGAGTGCTTCCGATCCACGCCGCGATCGATGCATCGCAAACTCCGGGGAATGCGCCGCCGCAGCGCGGAAGTCCCTGCGCCGCCAGGTCCGGGCCAAACCAGCTCCGGTCGAATCCCAGGGTGGGGTACCAGGCGCTGCGGTAAAACATCTGGCCCACGTAGCCATGAACGGCCGTGCTCCGGTAGCCGCGGGCGTGGAGCCGGGCCGGCAGGCACTGACGGATCTGGTCCGGCGTGGCGCGCAGGATGCCGAAGCCCAGCGTGGAGTGGCAGAGTTCGCGCGCTTCCCCTGGAACCGTGAGTCCGGAGAAGGGAGCGGAGCCATGCGAGACGCGGTATCTGAGGGCGATGCGCGGATCGTCATAAGCCTCTGTCAGTTGTCCGGCAAGAGCGGGGTCGCGCGCCAGCCCCCACGATTCAACCACGATGAGGACCACGTTGGGAGCCTCAGGCACGTTCTGGCGGTTGTCCAGAAAGGAAATGGCATGGGAAGAAGCGGAGGCCATCGGGACGTCGCCGGGCTGGAGCGATTGCGCGTCCATGCGGCGTGCAGCGGCTTCCCACACGGCAAGAACCAGCAACGGGCTGCGCACCAGGCGCAAGGAACTGAACGTAACATCCTTGCGCCACAGGAAATTCTGCCCGTCGGCCATGTCGATGGCGCTGAGGGTGGCCATGCACAACAGCAGGGCGCCCGTGGCAAAGAGGCGCTCGCCTCGCCGCGGCCGGACCAGAGCAAGCGCGGCACAGAAGAGGATACCCAGCGCCAGAACGGCCAGCCCCGCCAATACACGGCCCCGGGGCAACACAGGGAGATAGCGCAGCGACGCCAGCAATTCCGCCAGGGTGAATTTGTACGTGTAGCAAAGGCTGTAGGCAAAGTCCACGAGTAATTCGAGAACGAGCAGGGCGAAGACCAAGCCGCGCGGCAGCAGGACACCGACGGCGCCAATCAGCAGACACTCCACGTTGATATATCCGTGCGGCAACGCGCCCAGCCCGCCGATTGATAGCAGCATCGGAAGATTGGGCAGCAGCAGATACAGTACAGCGACCGCGGATAAGCGCGCCGAACCAACTGTGAGCCGCTGGGCACGGTTCGCGCGCTGCCTCCCGGGGAGAAGATCGATTGACTGTGCGGCATCTGTCAGCATGGCTGTTCATTTCGATAGAGCTCGAGATCGGCCGACACGCCAAGCCGGCAGGCGCGCAGGATTTCAAGGCAGCGGCTGGGGTTTTGAAGGATTAGCCTCGCGATGTAGAGCAACACATAGCTGGTGCGGAATCGGCTGTACTCCCGGATGAGTACGATTTTGTTGGCAACGTCGCGCATGAGCCGGGCCGGATCGTGGTGCAGCAACCGCCGGCTGGAGCGGTTGCAATCGTGGATCAGGGCGAACCGCGGGCAATACCAGATCCCGCCCAGCCTGGAGGAGATTCCCAGTGTGTAGTACGTGTCGTCGCTATAAAGAAAGAACTGCTTCGACACCCAGCCGCTCTGCATCACGGTTTCGCGCCGCAGCAGGATGCCGACGAAGCTGGCAAAGTCGACCAGGCATCCCCCGGTGGAATCGGCAACGTGAAAGCGGCCCAGCATAGCGCGCAATGGGCTCTTGTCCAGAATGTTGACCCCGGGCCGATTCATTTCGCAGAGCCCGCCGCCTGGATAAGTGACCTTGAAGGCATACGCAGGCCGGTTGTTACTCGCATCCCCCGCGAGATAACTGCGCAGTTCCAGCTCGCTGAAGGTCGGGTAGGCGTCGTCGTCGAAGAGCAGCAGCCATTGGGCGCTTGTGCTCTCGGCAAAGTAGCGCATGATCCGGTTGAATCCGCTGGACCCGCCCTCATTGTGGGCATTGACGATCGCGTGCAGGTGCGGCTGCGAGCGGAGAAAGTCCGCGGTGCCGTCGGTCGATCCGTTGTCGAGCACCACGATTCGATGGAAACCGCGAATGGAGCACTCCTGCAATGTCGCCTCCAGCTTCGCGCGGCGGTTCAGGGTGACAATCCCCACCAGTATTTCCGGGTTGGGCCGCTGTTCCATTGCGTTGGTTCTCCTGTTCACGCCGCGGCCGATGCGCACGCAATAAATTGGGCGCTGGCTTGCAGCGCTTCCTCGATCGTGACGTCCATATCGAGATATCTATAAGTGGCTAGCCTGCCAACGAAGGTAACTCCGCTTTCTTCCG
>Ga0326727_10027906_pt1 | contig 10316 bp, 8 predicted proteins | sample MB2enrmetagenome_FD_207643 | JGI IMG/M metagenome (GOLD analysis project Ga0326727, IMG submission 207643) | Lab enriched peat soil microbial communities from McLean, Ithaca, NY, United States - MB29MY | ecosystem: Environmental > Terrestrial > Soil > Wetlands > Peat | place: USA: New York...
GACGGGCGTCCCGCTTGCCGGGGTCGCTTACGACGTTGCCGGCCGTTTGCACGGCCACCAGCGGCACGATGGTCACGAGGAGCACGGCAGCCCCGGAAAGGGCGGCGATTTTTATTTTGGCCAGGGTCATAAGTTTTTGTGTTATATTGACAAGTGCGGTCACGGTCGCGCCGGCGCTGCCGCCCGCCACGGTCGCGGTGATGGCGGGGGCCAGCCCGGCGGGGGCGGCCTGGACGGCATTCTGGGAAATGGCCGCCAGCAGGGCGGCGGCCGCCAGGGCAATGCCGCGGCGGCTAAAAAATGCGCGCAGCCGTTCCACCGCGCGGGAGAGGCGTTTCTTGGAAGCCTCTTCGCTGAGTCCGAGCGCGGCGGCGATCTCGGCGTGGCTTTTCTGCTCGAAAAAGCGCAGCGCGACGAGATTGCGGTCGCTTTCGGAAAGCGCGGCCAGGGCTTCGTCCAGCATGGGCTGGACCTGCTCCCACGCGGATTGGACTTCGCTTGGTTCCCCAAGGTTCGGCATGGCGGCGGCCTCCTGTTCTCGTTGCTGGCGGCGGATTTCTTTGCGGAGAGCGGCGCGGCAGACCAGCCGGGTGGCGGTAAGAAGCCAGGCGGCCAGGACGGCGTGGCCGCGAAGCCTGGAGGCTTTGCGGGACAACAACAGGAAAACCGCCTGAGTGACATCCGCCGCCATCGGCTCGCCGACTTGCCGGCGCGCCGCCGAATAGACCGTGGCGACATGCCGCGCAACCAACTCGCCGAAGGCCTCTTCCGAGCCGCCGTCGGCGTAGCTTTTCAACAGCGCGAGATCGTCCATGAGAGCAACGCTTTCATTACAGTAATGTCCTGCCAAGACAAAAGGTGACAGGGGGAAAAGAAGAGAGGGCGGGCACGAAAGGACACGGCCGGCCGGTTGGGAATCCTAACCCGGATAATTCGTAGTCTGGTAGGGCGAAGCTGCTGCTTCGCCCTAATTCAGGGCGGCGCAGCAGCGCCGCCCTACCATTCAGGGTGTGGCATGTTCCGCCAGGGATATGAAATATCCTGGCTAAAACCAGGGGCGCGGGGCGCTATTTTTTGGCGTCGAGCGAGCGGAGGCGGATGAACCAGGCGGTGTCGTCCATATTGGTGCCGGCATAGACGCAGGGCAGGGCGTTGGTGCCTTTGATGACCGGTTTGCCCCGGCCGATGCACTCCACCGCGACGAGGGAGGAGCCGAGATTCCTGATGTTCAACGTGCATTGGTCGCTCACGCGGACGACGCGGCTCTGGTGGAGGGGGATGACGGCGGCCAGGTTGGTGATTTCGTAATAGTTGGTCCACTTGAAGTTGTGGCGGAGGGCGGCGGCCAGGGCGGGGTCCGCCAAGTTGTATTTGACAGTGGCGGGGCCGTCGTTGGCGCCCCAGATCAGTTTGGCCTCCAGCCTCAGGTCGGCCGCCGGGGCGCGCCCGCCGGCCAGGCCGAGCGCCAGGGCCAGGAGGAAAAGGGCGGGAAAACGCCGGGGGGAGGCTGGATGGGTGTGCCGGCTCATTCCACCTCGGTCATAAAGCTGGAGCCGTCGTTGCGGATGCGGGCGGGCGGGGCGCCGGCCAGGGCGGCGGACGGTTGCGGGACTTGGTGGAAAACGACGAAGTTGATTCCGGCCGATTCATCGCGAAAGGTGCGGGTTTGGAATCCTTCCGCCATATCGGAAACCTGGTTGAGCGATGGGGTGGCGGATGGGTTCAGGGCCACGAGAAGCGCGGCGGCCAGGGCGGCCAGTCCGGCCAGGGGGGCCAGCCAGCGCCGGAGCCGCTCCGCCCAAGACGGGCCGGGGGAGGGGCGGAGGGACGCCTGGCGTTGAATGCGGCGCTCGATCTGGCTCCAGTAAAACGGGCGCGTTTCCGGGACGGTGACGGTGGTTTCGTTCTGGAGGAGCGCGGTTTTGATGTTTTGCAGTTCGGCCAGCAGGCGGGCCGCCTCCGGGTCGGTGGCGGCGCGGCGGCGCATTTGTTCCGCCTCGGCGGCGGGCAGTTCGGCGTCGAGCCAGGCTTGCAATTTCAATTCCAAATCAAGTTTCATTCTAAATTCTCCCGTTTCAATCCCGCCAGAAGCGCGGCCATGCGGCGCCGCGCATAGAACAGCCGGGACATGACCGTCCCGGTGGAGCAGTTCATGCGCCTGGCGATCTGCTTGTATTCCATCTGTTCAAATTCATGCAAAATCAGCACCGTGCGGTGCTCGTCGGAGAGTTGATCGAGCGCGCGGTTGATGCGCGCCCGCAACTCGGCCCGTTCCAGACCTTCGGCCGGGTTGGGCCAGATGACCGGCATCTGGCGCTCGACGCCGCCGGATTCCTCTGCCATCGCCTCCAGGGATTCGGCGCGCTTGCGTTTGAGCTTGCGCAACTGGTCCAGGCAGAGGTTGATCACGATGCGGGTCATCCAGGTGGCGAAACTCGAATCGCCCTGGAACTGGCCCAGCCGCTGCCATCCTTTGACCCAGGCATCCTGGGAAAGATCAAGCGCCTCATCCTCGTTGCGCATCATGCTGTAGGCGCGCGCGTAAACCCGGTCCCGATGCCGGGCCACCAACTCCTCAAAGGCCTGCATATCACCCTTTTGCGCCGACCGCACCAAGTCGGTGTCGCTGGAGTTTTCCTGCGGATCCGGCATAGGTTAGACGGCGCGGACCGCGAATTATTCAGGGAATCTCACAGTACTCCCTTGGTGCTGGGCAGGCGGCCTGCCAGGCGCGGGTCGCGCTGGCAGGCGGCATCGGCGGCGCGGGCGAAGGCCTTGAAGAGGGCCTCGACGATGTGGTGGGGTTCGTCGCCATAGAGCAGTTCCAGGTGCAGGTTGCAGCGGGCCTCATTGGCGAAGGCCTGGAAGAATTCGCGCGCCAGGCCAAACCGGAAGGCGGAGGAAGCGTCCTGATTTTTCTCCTCCACGCTGATTTTTTTGTGGGCGCTCTTGACCAGGCCGCGCCAGACCAGGCAGGGCCTGCCGCCGAAATCAATGACGCATCGGGCCAGGCATTCGTCCATGGGCACGTAGGCTTCGGCCCGGAACGGATTGCGCGGGTCGAAGCCGGCGCCGTAGCGGCGGATGCCCTGTTTGCCGCCCAGCGCCTCGCGGAAGGCCTGTCCCAGCGCCAGTCCGCAATCTTCCACCGTGTGATGGCCGTCCACCGCCAGGTCCCCCTGGCAGTTCAAGTCCAAATCCATCGTGGCGTGCCTGGCAAAAAGCGTGAGCATGTGGTCCAGGAACGGAATGCCGGTGGAGACGGAAGATTTTCCCGTGCCGTCCAGGTTGAGGGTCAGGGCGATGCGGGTTTCTGTGGTGACCCGCCGGACGGCGGCGCAACGCGGTTTGATTTTGCCTTTGGCAGTTTTCATGGGGATTTTTCCAGTGTTGCCAGGTAACGCTCGGCTTCGATGGCGGCGGCGCAGCCCGATCCGGCGGCGGTGACGGCCTGGCGATAGACATGATCCGCGCAATCGCCGGCCACAAACACGCCTGGAATATTGGTGGCCGCGCCGCGCTTGGGCACGATGTAACCGTTTTCATCCAAATCCAGGACGCCCCGGAATAGCCCGGTGTTGGGCAGATGCCCGATGGCGACAAAAACGCCGGCGCAAGGCAGGATGGTTTCGGCGCTGGTCTTGATGTTCTTGAGGCGGACGGCGGTCACTTTGTCCTGTTGGGGGTCAAGGATTTCCGTCACCACCGAATCCCAAACGGGCTTGATTTTGGGGTGGGCCAGGACGCGGCCGGACATGATCTTGGAGGCGCGCAATTGGCCGCGGCGATGGATGAGATGGATTTGCGAGGCGAAACGGGTCAGGTAAAGCGCTTCTTCGCAGGCGGAATCGCCGCCGCCCACCACCCCCAGCGGCTGGTTGCGAAACATCGGCCAGGCGCCGTCGCACGTTGCGCAATAGGTGACGCCCTTTTTCTCCAGCAGATGTTCGCCGGGCACGTCCAAATGCCGGTGGCTTGCGCCCGTGGCGATGATGACCGTTTTGGTTTCGACCTTCCCGCCGTCCACGGTGAGGACAAAGGGGTTTTTGGAAAGGTCCGCCGCTTCCACCACGCGCAGCAACTGGACGCGGGCGCCGAAACGTTCGGCTTGTTTTTGCATGCGCGCCATCAGTTCATAGCCGTCAATGCCTTCGGGAAAGCCGGGGTAGTTTTCCACGGTGCTGGTGGTGGTCAGCAAGCCGCCGGGCAGGGTGCCGGTGAGGACGAGCGGGGAGAGATTGGAGCGCGCCGCGTAAATGGCGGCGGTCAGGCCGGCGCAGCCGGTGCCGATGATAACAACTTGTTCCATAAGGGCAGTATTGAGGATTACCGGCCGGACTTTAAGCCAAATAATCGCTGGTGCTCGAGGATGGCGTAGCGGTCGGTCATGCCGGAAAGATAGTCGCAAATGGCGCGGAGCCAGCCGGCGCGGCGGGCGCGCTTTTGGCTGGAGACGCCAATTTCGCGGGGGTGCTCGAGATAGTACTGGAACAGGTCGCCCAGCATCGTCCCGGCCCGGTTGTTTGGCTCAAAGACAACGGGGTTGGAATAGAGGTTGCGCAGGAGGAAGCCGCGCAGCTCCAGATTCAATTGGCGGCGGCGGGGGCTGTGCTCGACCAGGGGACGGGGTTGGAGGCGGACGTCGTCGGCGGTTTGGACGCCGGAGGCGAGGATGGCGGCTTCGGTGGTTTCCACGACGTCGCGGACCTGCCCGTCAATGAGGCAGCGGATGATGAAGTAGCGGCGGGTTTCGTCGGGGACCCGGGCGCATTGGGCGCGGACGGCGCGGGAGGCTTCGGAAAATAGTTTGACTTCGCGGTTGAGTTTGGCTTCCGAGAGGAGGCCGGCTTCCAGGCCGTCATCCAGGTCGTGGCTGCCATAGGTGAGTTCGTCGGCCAGGTTGGCGACCTGGGCTTCGAGGGAAGGGGATTTCCGGGAGGCGGCTTGGCGGCGGCCGGGTTGATCGTAGGCGGTTTGGTGTTTGGCCAGGCCTTCGCGGGTTTCCCAGGTGAGGTTCAGGCCGCGGAAGCCGGGGTATTTTTCCTCCAGTTCCTCGACAATGCGCAGGCTCTGGCGGTTGTGCTCGAAGCCGCCATGGCCGCGCATGAGGCGGTCCAGGACTTCCTCGCCTTTGTGGCCGAATGGGGAATGGCCGAGGTCGTGCGCCAGGGAGATGGTTTCGGCCAGGTCCTGGTTGAGGTTCAGGGCGCTGGCGATGCTGCGGGCGATGGCGGCCACTTCAATGGTGTGGGTGAGACGGGTGCGGAGATGATCGCCGGTGCCGTTGAGGAAGACCTGGGTCTTGTATTCCAGGCGGCGAAAGGCGCGGGAGTGGATGACGCGGTCGCGGTCGCGCTGGTATTCGGTGCGCCACAAGGCGCGGGGTTCGGGATGGAGGCGGCCGCGGGACTCGGCGCTGAGTTGGGCGTAAGGGGCCAGGGTTTGGCGTTCCCGCTCTTCGAGTTGTTCTCTGGAACACGGCATGGCAGGCCCCCGGCGGGATCAGTGCGCCAGCAATTCCTGCACGGAAAAGCCGCGGAGTTCGAAGAGGCGGCGGATGGCGTCTTCGATGAGATTGTTGGGGCAGGAGGCGCCGGCGGTGATGCCGACGGTGATCTTGCCCGGCGGCAGCCAATGGCGCGTCTCGACTTCCTGCTGGAGGGAGAGATCGAAATGGCGGATCAGATGATCGGAAACCATCATGGCGGCATTCTTGACAAAGTAGGTGGGAAGTTTGGCTTCGCCCATTTCGGCCAGGTGAGAGGTGTTGGAGGAATTGTAGCCGCCGATGACCAGGAGCAGGTCCATGGGTTCGCAGAGCAGTTTTTCCAGGGCGTCCTGCCGTTCCTGGGTGGCGCCGCAGATCGTGTCGAAAAAGCGGAAATGGCGGTCCAATTGGTCCGCGCCGAAGCGCTGGATCATGGCGTTCTTGATGCGGCGCTGGACCTCCTCGGTTTCGCCGCGGAGCATGGTGGTTTGGTTGGCGACGCCGACGGCCTGGAGATGGATGTCGGGATCGAAGCCGGCGGAATAAGCGCCTTTGAAGGTGTCGAGGAAATCCTGTTTGTTGCCGCCATGCAGGATGTAGTTGCAGACGTAATCGGTTTCGGCCAGGGTATAGACGACCAGGTAATGGCCCGGGCCGTCGGCGCCGGCCTGGGAGGTCGTGGCCTTGGTTTCCTCGTGTTTGGCTTTGCCGTGGATGATGCTGGTGACTCTTTCCTTGGAGTATTGGCGGACGCGTTTCCAGACGCTCATGACGTCCCCGCAAGTGGTGTCCACCAACTGGCAGCCTTTGCCAATCAATTTGGTGCGGGTCCCCACTTCGGTGCCGAAAGCGGGGATGATCACCACATCGTCGGGGTGCAGGCGGCCCAGTTCCTCCTCGGTGGGCTTTGGGGAAATGATCTGGATGCCCATGTTGTGAATCTGGTCGTTGACTTCCGGGTTGTGAATGATCTCGCCCAGGAGATAAATGGGCTGGGGCAGCGGAAACACGTTGCGGGCGGCGTAAGCCAGGTCAATGGCTCGTTCCACCCCGTAACAAAAACCGTATTTCTTGGCCAATTTCACCGTCAGAAGGCCGTCGGCGCTCAGGACATGGCCCTTGTCGCGAATGCGTTCGACCAGTTCGCTCCGGTAATGGGACAGAACCTGGGCCTGGACGGCGGCCATGACGTCTGGGCGGCGGAGATTGACTTTTCTGGGCGGCGGGCTGGCGTCTCCATTCCCATGGCCATTCCCATGCTGCGCGTTGTTCGGCATAACGCTGGAAGTTTAGCACGGCTTGGGCGCGTTCAAAGATTATATTTAAAGCAGCGCGTCAGTGACGCAGCGGGCCGCGGCGCTGGCAGTGCTCGAATTGAACGCAGATGTTTTGCTGCGCGGGAGGCTGGGATTTCGGACGCTGCTGGATGTCATCCCGCTGGATGCCGGCCTGGTGAAAGGCTCGCACGGCAGGCCCGTGGCGGACCGGGCCGGGCGGCGCTGCTGCGCCGGCTCATTTTTGGGTTCCTCGGCGTTTCCACTGGATCTGATCGCGCGACGGCGATTCCTGGGGAGCGCGTGCGTCCCGCGCGCCGTGTTTGGCGTCCCGCCAAACACATGCCGGCCTGCCTTCTCTTTGCGGTCAATCCGCGGAGCAATCCAGAGGAACCAATCGGGGAAGGAGTGGGGCGCGAGACGCGCCCCACGGCGATCGGGACGGTCGCGCTCCCCAAACCCTGCAGTTTTGCGTGGTCATCCACTCAAAATATCGAGGAACCTTTATTGTTTTAGCCAGCACGCGCCGATGCCTTCCAGTTCGACACGCCGCATGGTTTCCTTGCCGCCGAAACGCTTTTGCGCGTCGAGGATTTCCAAGCCGGCCAGACAGCCTTCGCTGTCGTAATCCGCGGCGATGCCATCGGCCAGGTGTTTGGTCGTGACCGTGGTTTCGCGGAACATGATGCTCAACGCATCCACTTCGGCATCGTAGCTGATTTTCATGGCTCAAAAGTAACACATTTCATTTCGCCGCGCCTCCTTCTCGCCCCTGAGCCGGGATGGAGGCGGATTCCACGATTTGCCTCTCCTCCGGCGTCAACTCGTAGAGATCATAGACCCGCTGGTCAATCTCGGCGTCGAGTTTCCCGATTTCCGCTTCGATGGCGGCCAGATCCGAACTGCCGGCCTCGGCGGCGACGGCCTTCATCATGTCCCGGATGGCGCGGAGATTGTCGCTGGCCGCCGGGTTGAAATAAACCAGCGGTTCGAGCGTGTTGACGAGCAATGGATAAACCGGCTCCGGCTTCTTCCCTTTGGTCCATTTCTTCTTCCGGGAATGGTCGCCCAGGAACTGCCGCCAGCGGGCATAGACGAATTGCCGCAGCGCGTCGTCCTGGAACGCCAGGCGCAGCACCGGAATGGGACGCGGCTCGCCATCCGATTTTTCAGCAACGGAGGCGGCGAAGGTGACATTCCCGCCTTCCGATTCCACGGTGATTTCGTGGACAAAGCCCGTGCGCTGCACATCGTCAATCAGGATGCCGGCCTTCACCGCCGCCGCGAAATCTTTTTGCAGGTAGTGGGCGAGATGGCAGGGCGCGCGGTTGGAGTGGTGGATCTGCTTTGTCAAAACAAGGGGCATGGCCTGTCGCGATGCTTGTGCGGCAAGTCGTTCATCTACTAGCGCAACAATTCTATCGTGCGTTTGCTTGTCAATTTTCTTTTGAAGAGCCAAGACGCGAATTGGAAAGCTGCGCAGTTCGTCCACTTTGAACTGTGGGAAAATTTTCCGCTGTAATTTATCAAACTGTTTCTGAAACCAAAATGACATGAGGCGGGAATTGACCACACCCAATAGAAACTTCAATGAAATCCTGCCAACCGGACCAAAAATCACCATGCTGTTGATGTCATTGTAAAAATCTTCATCCGTGTACACAGCATGCACGAGATATGGCGGATTTGCTGGAATTTGGCGCACTAAAATCCGCGGTCCGGAAAACGGCACTGATTTCCGTGGTTCGGCCAGCCAATCTCCGTAATTCAAGTACTCTCCTGACCATCCAAGTTCGTAGCGTTTGACATCGAGCCCTTCCAGATACCTGCCGCTCGTTGGTTTTTCCTTGTTTCGCGAGTGGAAAGCGCGCTTTTCTTTTAGATCTACCGTTTGCGCAGGCTTGCCTTTATCGACTTGGTAAGCTTTCAAACCAGTAGAAACATTGGCGTATTCTGACAGATGCTTCGATTCTTGCTCGATCTTTGCGACCACCGCTTGGTTTGCGGCGTTTTTCAGCAGACTGATCTGGATAATGAAGCTCGGTGGCCTAATGCTTGCGATGTCGACTTGGCGATTAAACGTCTCCTCGCCGTTCGTCAACTCACCCACTACAAGTGTTGTCGGCACGCGCTTCTCACACAAGACAATGGCTGTATCCACATCCGCGGATTCGAATACTCTCTCGATTATGTTGAAGAGCTTCAAGTTGCCAAAAGATTCCAACGCAAATCTGCGGAGGGAAGCGAAGGTATCAATGGTTAACCAATTATTCGGTGTGATAAAGCCCATTGCTCCATCGTTACGAAGCAGATTTCCTGTGTGTTCAATGAAAAGGCCAAAGGTGTTTAGTTGAATGCTCTGGTGTTTGAAGGCAGAGCCAAAGAATTTCTTTTCCGATTCAGTGAAGCCTTGGTTGCGAGTGTAAACGTAAGGCGGATTGCCAATCACGACATCGAAGCCGCCGCGTCGCATGATTTCGGGAAACTCCGCAGCCCAGTCGAATGCCGCGTCGCCGGCCACATTCTTGTCGGCAATCAGCGAATTGCCGCGCTTGAGATTGCGGGTCAGATTTGGCAGCAGATTGAGTGGCCGGCCGCCGCGCTGTTTGCGTTGCAGCCGATCCAGGAAGACATCGCGGTTGACGGCCATGTAGCGCAGCCAAAGGTTGAGTTTGGCGACTTCCACGGCCTGTTTGTCCAGGTCCACGCCAAAGATGTTCTCGGTCAGCACACGGAGCGGCGCGTCCAGCACCTCTTCGGCCAGCACGAAGTCCGCGTCAAAAAGCGCGCCGCCGCCGTTGCGCTCCTTCTTGATGCGGCGGCATTCCTGGTTGTAATCGTCGTAAGCCTTGACCAGAGCATCGAAGGCGCGGAGAAGGAAGGAACCCGAACCCATGGCCGGGTCGAGAACTTTGACGCTCTGGATTTCGCGGATTTTGGCCAGCGCGGCCTTGAAATTTCTGTAACCGAGCAGCGTTTTGGCTTCGGCGAGAATGGGTTTGATTTTTTCCCCCAGGGTATGCTGGACAATATAGTCCACGATGTATTGCGGGGTGTAATAGATGCCCTCCTTTTTGCGCAGTTCGTCCGTGTCCTCGATGACGATGCGCCCGCCGTCCTGAAAAAGTTTGTGGGCAAGGAACCTCTCATAGACCGCGCCCATCACGTCGGAGGACATGAGGCTGAAGTCGTAGCTGTAGAGATGGTGGAAAGCGAGGAGTTCGCCCTGGCCGGTGTCAAAGCCGCAAGTGGCGGCGAGTTCCGGCGCGAGCGGTTCGTGGCCGACGACGGCGGCCAGGGCGGCATTGTCAATGTCGAGTCCGTCGCAGAGCAGCGGTTGCTCGAACAACTCGGTGTTGAAATCGTTTTTGATTTCAGTGAAGAGCGATTCGCGCAGGATCTCCGCGAACGTCTTGTCGGCGCGGGCGTAGAGCACCTCGTAATGGCTGTAGGTGCGCGCCAGTTTGTTGTATTCGACCAGCCGGCGCGTTTCCAACATGCGGCAGAAGATAAAACGATCCAGCAGTTCCTGGCTGGCAAGGGTAATGTCTTCG
>Ga0326727_10027907_pt1 | contig 10316 bp, 1 predicted proteins | sample MB2enrmetagenome_FD_207643 | JGI IMG/M metagenome (GOLD analysis project Ga0326727, IMG submission 207643) | Lab enriched peat soil microbial communities from McLean, Ithaca, NY, United States - MB29MY | ecosystem: Environmental > Terrestrial > Soil > Wetlands > Peat | place: USA: New York...
ATTCAGAGGGATGATCCATAGTCCGTTGGTGCCATAGAGCGTTGCGGCGCCGACCAGCGAACCGCTGTCGGGGGTCCATATTGCCCCGTGAGGAAAACGATTTGAGGTGCCGGTGAAATCGCATATCCGGTTGAGGCTGGAGCCGTCGGGCGTGACCACCCAAAGGTTGGTCCCGCTATCCAATGAACTGGAACTGTTATTGTCGGTAAAGGAAAGCAATTGCCCGTCAGGGGACCATTCCGGCCACGACGCGCCGCCGACGGTCGAGACGATCTTTTGCGCGTTGCTGAGGGCGGCATCGGCCACGAACAGGCCCTGGAAGTCCGCCACCGGGCTTGGATTCAAATCCTGGAAGGCGACGCGGCCATCAATGGGGTTGAGGACGGGGGCTTGTTCGTAGCAATCGGTGGCCAGGAGCGCGGAAATGGTTCCGTTGGTGGAAAGCCGGCGGATGCCGCATGCGTAATCCACGATCAGCGCCGAGCCATCCGGCTCCCAATCGTAACAGACAATGATATTGGTATTGACGAATAAGCGGCGCTCCTGGCTGGACTGAAGGTCGCGCAGCCAGATGTTGCCCTGGCTGTTGAAGGGGTTGCCTTCCCTCAGGAACGCCAGCCAGCGCCCATCCCTCGAGACGCGCGGACGCACGCCGGTGGTGATGTAGGTGTCATCGCTGCCATCCAGGTTGATGGCCCAAAGGGTGCCCAAATTGGCGGCCGAACGCCGGCCGTAGAAAAGCGTTCCGACGGAGGAAAGGATCACGTTGGTCTCGGGAACGAACGCGGGCGGCGGATTGGTGGTGCTGGCGCCGCTGGCCAAATTGACCGTCGGTGTTGGCTGGCCATTGATGCCAAGGGAGTATGTGGCGGATTGTATCTGTGACCGGGTGCTGTACGAAGAATTGGTGCCGTAATATTGAATGGTGTTGTCGTTGGTGAGTTGAAACGACGCCGCGTACAGATGCCACGAATCGCCCGCGCCCACGCGATAGAAGACCTTGTCATTTATATTCAGGGTGGAGAAAGATATCTGGATCGCGACGTCATAAATGCCCGGCGGCGGCGAGATGGTGACGGTCACCGGTTCAGCCGCTTGCGGGGTGGCGTAGCTAAAAACCGAGATCGCGGAGTTGTATTGATTGGGCAAGCCGTAATACGAGCCAATGGGCGGGGCGCCCAAATTATTCGTGGCGGGGCCGCCCAATCCCGCCGCGGTTCCGCTGTCGGTTTGGACGGTCACGGTGAGCGCGCCGGGCAATCCGCCGACGCTGTCGCTCCAATCCGGCGTATTGAATGAGGCGATAAATCCCGCCTGCCGGTTGACGAAAGGTTCGGTCTCGAAAAGCCAGACGTTGGCCCGCGTGATGCGCGCGGTCGTGGGGGGCAGGTTGCTGGAACTGAGTTGAGTGTAATTGGTCCCGTCGAATCGCACCACTTGCGCGTGAGCCGACGCCGTTGTGCCGGGCGGCGCGTCCAGCAGCGCCAACGTGCCGCTTCCCAATGGAACGACGCCGGTAAAAACATTCCCGCCAGCTCCCGCCCCGGAACCATAGATCGAACCGAGCACGGGTGAGCCGCCTGGCAGGCTCAAGCCTTGGATGCCGTTAGTATAGAGGATCAGCGCGCTTCCGTTGCTCCCGATGCCCTGGTAAAAGACCCCTTGGATAGCTTCGGAAACGGACACACTCGCGGGTGTTCCGAAGCTGAAGTGGCCGCCGGATTCCAGCAAGGGAACCACCGTCACAACCAAACCGCCCGGCTGGTAAAAAAGGAATCGCGGCAGTGTTTCGCCATTAAAAATGCCAAAGGCGTAGTCGCTGCCGGAGGGCAGGTTGCTGTAGGAAAGCATAACGCCCGGCGCGTTGGTGAACTGCCAGATGTCAAGCATATCATTGGAGCCGCGCACCAGGCCGGCGGCAAAGGTCGCCGGCGTCACGCTTAGTTGCAGCGCGTTGCCGCGGTCAAACGGCCCGCTTTCGCCGTATTGGCCCGCCTCGGTTCCCACGCCCGCGTTGATGCCCATAAGGTCGAGCAATTCCGCGGAACCGCTGTTGTCGGAACTGGCAGCCAGCAGATCGTTGTAGGCCGGCGGAGATCCGCCCAACGGGTCGGCCAGCGGAACCAGCGTATGCGGCCCCAACCCCGGCGGCGTCACGACCATCGGCGTCCCGGCGGAATTAGTGCCTGACAAATCCACGAGATTGACGCGGTTGAGCGTCGGCGCGGTCAGGGCGACGGCGTCGCGAGTGGTTTGCAGCCAGCGTCCGACGGCGCAACCCGCGGCCTCGCCCACTCCGGTGACCAATGGAGCGGACCAAGTCAGATTCCCATTGGTATTGCCATAGCCAACGCGGGCGTTGCCGGTGATTTTGTCGAGAACCAGGACGTCGGGAACGCCGTCTCCGTTGAAATCGCCGGAGGCCAGGAATTCGTCGGGCGTTTCATAGACGAATGACGGCGCGGCGTGGAGATGACAGAGGCAGCAAAAGGACAGGGCCGCCGCTGCCCACAGACGCGATGTTGCAATGGCATTCATGGCGAGATTGGGATGGTGACGGTCCCGGCCGGGATGGTTTCCGAGATTTCACGCTGGCTGTTGAGGCGGACGACAAAATACTGGTAGCTGGCGCCAAGAAGGGCCGGTTGCTGGTCGCGCACGTAGAGGAAGAGATGGGAGTAATCCCCTTCTTCCTCGTATCCGCCCGCGATCAAACGATCATAGATGGTGACGGTGATGACGGAATTGGTTTCCGAATTGCTGTAAGCCAGGTGCTCGATCAAGGGTGTCACTTGCGTCAGGTGGCCCGTCACCCGCGGAAACATCGCGTTGGTCACCTGTTGCCGATAGACAACGATCGGCAGCAGCGGTTCGCCATTCCGGCTTGGATTGAGCGAAGCCCGGCTGAAGAGCAGTGTTTCCGGATTGACGTACGGCGGGGGCGGCAACGGGATGACGCCAAACGGCGAACTGACCTGATACGTCAGGAAGTTGCTCGTCCCGATGTTCGGAGTCGGCTGCGGAACGGGGCTGAGGTCGCCGATGCGAATGCCCACGGGGTAGGTTTCGTCCAGTTGCAAATCATCGTTGAGCATCAGCACCGCCGCCACGCGCGGTTGGAATACGGACTTCAGCGTGGCAACTGGTATATCGTCGAACGGGTTGACCGGCGGCAGCGGGCGCGCGGGCCAGGGCACCGTCGGCAGCGCGTTGGTCGGTTTCCAAGTGAAGTTCCATACTTGCGACGGTTCGCCGGCGTTGCCCTGGTCATCCATCGCCGCGACGGAAATGTGGTAGGGAACATTCAGCAAAACGCTGGCCGTCATTGTGAATTGCGGACCCGGACCGAAGGCCGGCCCCGCGGGCGGCGTGAGCAATGCGGCATCGAATTGGCTCAGTTCAGAGAGGTTGTTCGGCAGCAATCCGAGGAATGACGCCGCCGTATTGTAGGTGGGAAGCAGCTTGAGTGTGGCATTGGAGAAACCCAGCGGCACTCCGCCGCCCGGATGGTCCGCCCGCTGGATCATGACTTGAAAGCGATATACCCCGCTTGTGGCGCAGAACCAATTGAGCGTGACCTGCGGATTGCTGTTGTCGCCCGCGTCCTGCGGTTGCGCCAGCACCGGACGCGGCAGCGTGGCGGGTTTGACGTCCTTGCAGCCAAGGAGCGTCATCGGGCTGCCGTTGCCGTGCTCATCGAGCAATTGGACATAGTAACAGAGCAGCGCATCACTGGGAGGCATCGCGTCGTCTGTGCAAACAACAGATTCGAGCGGATCCGACGCATTGTAAACCGCCCCGCCCTGCGCAATTAACGTGTACGGCCCGCCGTTGACGGTCCGGTAGAGCCGGTACTCGTGGGTGCGAGGCGTCAGGACAAAACTAATTTGAATGGGGTTGACCGGGCCATTATTGGCGCCCCGTGTGATGTGCTGAGTGCAATTGCCTTCGTCAGGCAGGTTCAACTCGCATCCACGGAACTCTGGCAACGGCCCCAACAAGCAGGCGGGATAATAGACCGACCAGAACCCCTGCGCGTTCCGCGTGGCGACGCCCACGTCAATCCATGGGATGAAGCCGATCCCGACCGCCCCGCTGTTCGCCTGGACAAGCATCGGGCCGGGATAATCGGTGTCGAACTGCATCCGCACGGTGCCGTCCGGATACGCCGTGGCGCCGTTGCCCGGCAGGCAGCGCTGGCTTCCGCCCGTGGCCGCTAAGAGAGGATCGCTCGAACTGAGCGAGGTGAGCATCAATTGCCCGGCAAGGAAAACCGTTTCCAATTTCGCATTGGAAAGCGGCGCGAGCGTCAGCACAGCCGTTGCGGGGGGGGAAACCTGGCCGTAGAACGACCCTGCCACGCAAGCGACGGAGGCAACGTCGTTGGTGCCCACAATGTTTTGCGAGTAGTCCATCTGTAGCGTATCGCCCGATGGCGGGAAGTAAATCGGCCCGAAGGATTCGACTTCGCCGTATTGATTTGTCGCCCAGAATTGGACCCACGCGGTGCCGGGATCGCGGCGCTGGCAGGTGAAGCGATAGTTCCAGTGGGCGGTGTCGGGAGGTCCCGTGTTGGTCACGTAATCGAAGTTTTCAAAAATCACCTCGGGCGAGCCGCAACTGCCCAGGATTTGCCCGGTGGGCGCGACCGGCCCGAATCGCTCGCGCAGGACGCCCCACGCCGGCATGCTATCGGGTGACACCAGCGGATCGCAGGCCGCGAGGCTCACCGCCCGCACGGTGTACCAATAATTGGAGAGGCCCGGCGTCAAGGGCGCGTTGGCGCCGTTGTCGGTGAACGAATTTGTCCCCGTCCCTGCCAATTGGTTCACGATGCCAATGACGCCGTTGGACGGAGTGGCGTCATTGGTCACAAAACTGGTGGAGTTGAGCCAGCGGTAAATCCAGTATTGATTGACCAAGTCGCTGGCATTGGTGTTCTGCTGCCACGTGATCATGAAGGCCTGCTGGTTGGTGGGCTTGACGTGATAAACGTTTTGCACCCGCACGTTGGCCGGCGCCTGCGGTGGAATGTGGCGGCAGGCCACAGCCTGGCCCCCCGGCGATACCAACCCGTCCCGGCCCAAAACATCGCGAGCCGTGATGAAGTAGTAAAACTCCTCGCCATCCGTAAAAGGCGGATTTCCCGAGGCTGTGCCGTTGTTGTCAGAGAAGAAGTAAGTCGTTCCGTCCGTCGGGTCATCCGCAGCGCCGGCGCCGTGGCCCGTGGAAAAGTCCTTCGTCGCCATGACGGGCGATTGGTTGGCCAGCGTAAAGTTCGTGTCGGCGTAAATCTGCGCGGTCGTCGGCGGGATATTGGTGTAACCGCCGGCGATCGCACTGGCCAGGGGAATGCGCCACACGTTGAATCCGTAGCTCAATAGGGACAAACGACGAAAGGCATCGGACGTTCCCCAGCGCAGGCGGATGCGCAAATTATCGCTCGGAGTGTTGCTCACCACCTGGAAGGGAAAACCGGGAGCCGGCAGGACCACCGGGTTTGCCGGGATGATGGTCACCTGGCCCACGACCTGGCCCGCCACGCCGGTGGCCGGATTGACCTCGCGCACTTCATAAGTCGTCACGGCCGTGATTTCTTCGGAGAAACCCTGGCCCGCGCACAGAGTCAAACCGGGGTTCACGTGCGCCACCAACGCCAGCAATTGCGCGGTGTGCGCGTCAGTGGCCGCGGTCTGAAAGGCCGTGATCACCTTTTGCGCCAAAGGCTGACTGGTAATGCCGGGAACGTTGTGCAGCAACGTATCCAACATCGTGCCCAGCGAAGTGAGATTTTCGCCCAGCGCGACCGATTGGTTCAGAAGCGTGTTGGCCGCGTTTGGGTTGATCTGCTGGAATATGGTCCCCCGCAGCGTGAACGTGCCGGTGTTGGTCGGGTAGCCGGTCTTGCCATAGACGGCGAATTGTTTGCCGGCCAGAAGCTGGGGTTGTGGCGCGCCTAGCAGAACATAAGACCAACTGTTTCCGTTGTTGTCCTGGATGGTTGTCCCGACGGTCACGACGAGATTGCTGATTGGAGTCTGTGCCCGGGCCGCCGCCACTGAGAGAACAAGGCAGCCTGTGATCACCGCAATCTTTGTCCTGATATGGATCATGTCAGTTTGGGCCTTTCTCAATAATCAACGTGGTAGGCAATTCCCCCCGACGAAACATCACCGGTTACCGTGATGCCTTCGCACCCTGAGACGCAGAACGGACAAGGTCCAATCGAGCCGCAAATTTGGGCCTCGCCGCCGATTTCCAGGCTGTAACCGGAGGGGGAGTGCGTGGCCGTGCCGAACATGGTCAGGCTGGCGCTGGCGCTCAACACGCACAGCAGCGAGGCGTCCACCCCCATGCTTTGCCTCATGCCGATTTGCTCGGTGTTGGGGCCGCCGTCGTAATAGACCGCCGAGGATTCGGTCACGCCGATGTCGAGAAAACAGTCCGATTCGCCGAATAGAATTTGTGAGAGCGAGAGGGAGGCCCCGAACTCGACGTAAATGCCGGCAAATTCGGTCGGGTTAAGCGTGAGCACATTCGTCGCCTCCGGGTCGATGAACAAAATCGGCGCCAGCGAGCAGGCCTTGCCGACGAATACTCCCGCTTGCACATCGACCGGAACACCCAGGATGTTAATCGTCCCGGCCACCTTGGCCGCGAAGTAATTCTCCTCTTCGCCGAAAGCCAGCGCCGCCCCGATCTCGTTGACGCTGCAACCTTGAAAACCCACCTGACCCTTGATGTCGAACAGCCCGCCCAACCCGATCACGTTGCCATTTTGCAACGTCCACTTGGCCTGCACCGTCAGCGTCAGCGGTGTGCCGGTGGGATTGAGGCCGGGCCAGTCGAGTTGGACGTTGTCGGCTCCGATCGTGACCTCCGCGGCCGGCGCCCCGGCCGGGATGCAATCCAGGGGCGTCGTCTGCGAATTCAATTCCATGATCTCCATGTAAGCGTTAAAATTCATCGATTGCGGCACGTTGACCTGAACGGCGGCGCTGAGATGAATCTTGCGCAGCGAATCTCCGTTGAAGGTCGGCTCGCCGCGGATTTTGGCCGACAAGAACGAGCCGCTTGCCAGTCCTTTGACCGCCTGCAATGTGCTGTCCCCGGCGTCGGTGATGAGGTCCGAAAGGCCGTCCCGAATGGCGTCGTTGATCTGGTCAAAAAGCGTGTCCATCAGTTGGTCCATCACCGCGTTGTCGTCAAAGAGAAATTGTTTCAACGTCTGCTGATAGTCGGTGGGCAGCGGGGAACCGAGGAACCCGTTGACCAGTTCCTGCTGGATGGCCTGTTTGGCCGCGTTGGGATCCGCGGTGAAATAGTCGCCCGCCGGAGTCAGGACGGCGGCCATGCGATTGCTCAGATTGTTGGCCGCCAATTGAACGAACTGCGACGCTCCAGCCGAATCATTCAATGCCTGGCCCAGCGCCTGGTTGAAATCTCCCGCTCCCGACGTCAGGCTGGTGTGAACCTGCGCGACCTGGTTGCTCAAGTCCTCCAACTGACTTTGGATGTCGTCCAGGGTCGAATCCAGGCCGCTCAACAGTGAGTTCAATTCGTCACCCGCCAGGCTGGTCACGAAACCCAGCGCCGGCCCCTCATCGGAAGTCAATTGCTGGACTATGGCGCCAACAACGTTGCGATTGCCGTTGTCGTCCTTGGCGAGGATTTTCAACAGCACACCCAGGTCGTTTTGCACGTCGGTCAGTGTTTGGTCCACCTGTCCGATCACGGTGCTGGCCTGGCCGGCAACGCCGTTGATGTTGTTCAGGGCGCTGGTCAGCGTGCTGTTGTTGACCTGGTAAACCACGTTGCTCAGAAAGGCCTGTTTGTCAGTCTGCGGATAGGCGGACAACTGGGCGTAAAGTTCGTCCACGACGGGACTGAACGCGGAGTTCAACACCGGTTGGAACAAGCTGGTGGGATCCTCGCGCAACGTGTGCTGCAATTCGTTGAATCCCGCCGTGCTGAACGCCGCGCCGATGGCGCTCCTCACCGCATTGGAAACGCTGGTCAGCGGCCCGTCGATTTCATTAACTGCGTCGTTGAGAAAATCCAGCGACTTGATGCAGGGCAATTGCAACGTGACGTCCTGGTCGAAGTCAAAATCCACCTTGCCGGGCGAAATCTCCTTCAAGCGGCTGTTGACATCGATGATCGGCAGGTCCACCACAGCGTCCTGAAAGCCGGCGAACTCGCGCAGCGCCGGGTTCCACTGGAGCGGATAGTCGAAGACGGCGACCTGGATCCAATTGCGCTGCGCGCGCGCGTGGTATTGCGTGGTGGGAGGATTCTCGTAAGTGTCAATGCTGACCCCCTGTTTTTCCGGGAAACCGTCGTCCGTTTGGTCAAATTGCGCCGTGTTGAAATAGTTGCTCGTGTTGACACTCCATCCGAGGTCCGCAACCTGGGTGTCCGCCGCCGGCCATCCGCCCATGATGGAGATTTGCGCCGTGTTGCTGCCCGTGGGCAGGATGTGCAGGTGGACTTTGACGTCCTCGAAAAACGGCACGCGCAGCTTGCCGGCAATATTGTAGAAACCGTCTGGCGGCGCTCCCGACGTTGCCCAATTGTTGAAATAGCCCTCGCTGGCGGTGGACAGCGGATAGATGTCCCCCCCGGGGCCTTGCAGCGACAATTGAGCCGGCACCTGAAAGCGCGAGTCCGCCCCCGCCACGCCATCGGCGGGGGTGACCAAATTGCCATCCGGCCAGAACCCCAACGCGGCGTGCAGCTTCTGGGGAATAAAGGGCAGCGCTGTTTCGACGCCCAACACCAGCCACCGCTGGCCGGTCCCGCAAGTGTCATTGGTGGACGGATTGAACTGGATGCTCTGCGGCGTGAAATCCACGTTCCAATAATTCAAATGCTCGACGCCGGCGGAGGATGGCAGATCGGCCGATTCCAGCGCGCCGCGGCAGGAGAAAATCATGTCCTCAAAGCCCTGGAGAAAACCCGCCGGCTGCGGCTGAAATGCAATGGCCCCATCTGTGCGCGATTCATCCACGTCACTGTCAAGAAAGGAAAGCCGGTAAGTGGTGAACGTGAAATTATAGCCGTAGAGCATGAGAGAGGACGGGAAAGACGCGGACTCGTGGATTCCGCTGACGCCGCCAAAACGGGCGTAGTATTTGGACCGCGTTGTCAGTGGGTAAGTGCCGGTGGGTTCGTTGGCCAGGTAGCTGCTTCCCGACGCCGGCGCGCGGAAGTTCGCGCCCGCATAGTTGGCAAAGCCGGAGTCGTAATTGTCATCACCGGGACGCTCCAGATAATCGGCGTTTGTAGCGTCCCCAAAGCCGCTCAAGAGGAGCGCGGCGGCAAGTTCGGTGCTCTCAAGAGCGCTTTGGCCGCCCAGCAAAAAGGTTCCCGCCATTTCGTAAGCTCCGTCTTCCACCGTGAAGGCCTCCTGCGCGTAGTGGCCCCCGCCAATGTAGCCCCAAGTGAGGTTGGTCGGCGGCGCCGCCCCATAAGCCAGCAACCCGCCGTCCGCCGTGAATCCAAGCTGGTTGCCGCCGGGAGTGAACGGCAGCGTCGCCGGTCCGGCTAGTGAGGAACTGCAATTGGTATCCGGGCAGTCTCGCGCGTAGGCCAGCGGGACGGGCGCGCTAACAGGCAGAAAACTTACCGCCGAAACAGCGTTGCTTTCGAAGGTCAGGTTTCCCCCCGGCGCCGTCTGGATTTGCTGGCCGGGTTGATTGCCGGAATACGGGAAATGCGGCCGCAGCTCCGGCGGGTTCAACTCCAATTGCGCCGTAACCTGCGCCACGCCATTGGCATCCGCCGTGATAATGAGCGAGCTTCCCGGTTGCACTGTGGAATTGCGGTAGTAGGCGTCGTTGGACACGCGGTTGGCTGTGTTCGGATCGACCAACGCAGCCTGATTCGCGGTGAGCAAGTCGTCTTCAAGCTGTCTTACAAACAGGCTCCCCGTCGGATTCATAACGAACTGGCCGCTGTTGACCTGCCACTGCACCGCGGGCACGACGAACCATATCGGCAGGTTTTCCGCGATCGCATACACCGTCCCCGCGATAACGGTGATCGAGTTGCTTAACGGGTCAAGACTTTGGTTCAATGGAATGTCTCCCACCGGAAGGCTCGAAACGGTCCACCGATAGGATTGCGAAGCCGGACCGAGGCTGAATCCAATGGGAAAATCCACAGTAACGCCACCTGTCGCGCCGCTGGAGGTCAACTGCACCGATGATCGCTGGAAGGATATATTCTGGACAGTGCCAGTGTCCGTCGAGGGACCCTGGACGGTGACCACCACCCCGGGCTGGACTTCCGCCGTGCCATTGGTCAACAGGTAA
>Ga0326727_10027911_pt1 | contig 10314 bp, 12 predicted proteins | sample MB2enrmetagenome_FD_207643 | JGI IMG/M metagenome (GOLD analysis project Ga0326727, IMG submission 207643) | Lab enriched peat soil microbial communities from McLean, Ithaca, NY, United States - MB29MY | ecosystem: Environmental > Terrestrial > Soil > Wetlands > Peat | place: USA: New York...
GCGCCAGTGAATCCCCGCGCGGCTAGAAATGGGGCTGCCAGAAACTCTCGGCGCTTCATGCACTTTGCGGAACAGCAGCGAAGATGGCCGCCGACATGGCGTACTTTAGCTCGTCAATTCCAGCGCCGGTAGCGCTGGAAATAGGAATGAACTGCATGCCGCGGCTTGCGGCGATCTCGCGCAGCTTCTCAACCACGTCCATCGACGCAACGGCATCCATTTTACTGGGCGCCAGGATCATCGGTTTCTTCGCCAGCCCCTCACTGAAAGACTCCAGTTCGCCCATCAGAACTTCAAAGTCATTCACCGGATCGCGCCCGGTTTCGGAAACATCCACCAGATGCACCAGCAGCCGCGTGCGCTCAATGTGACGCAGGAACTGGATGCCAAGGCCGTGGCCTTCATGCGCGCCCTCGATGATTCCGGGGATATCGGCCACCACATAACTGCGGTAATCGTCCATCTTTACTACACCCAGGTTTGGCACGAGAGTTGTGAAGGGGTAGTCGGCAATCTTGGGGCGGGCGGCGGAAATTCTGGAGATCAACGTACTCTTCCCCGCGTTGGGAAAGCCGACGAGACCCACGTCGGCGAGCAGTTTGAGTTCGAGCCGAAGCTTCTTTTCTTCGCCTGGCTTGCCTGGTTCGTGTTCCGTAGGGGCTTGATGGGTGGAGGTAGCAAAGCGCGCATTGCCGCGCCCGCCGCGGCCACCCTTGGCGACGCGAAACACCTGATCGGCTGCCGAGAAATCGAACAGCATTCGCCCGGTTGCGTCGTCGTAAACCACGGTCCCGACAGGGACTTCCAGCTGTACGGATTCGCCGTTCTTGCCGTGGCAATCGCTACCTTCCCCGTGCCGGCCCCGCTCCGCTTTGTGCTCCGGGTTAAAACGGTAGCGCAGCAGGGTGTTATCGTGGACCGTCGACCGCATGAAGACATCGCCGCCGCGGCCGCCATCGCCTCCGGACGGACCGCCGCGCGGCACGTACTTCTCGCGCCGGAACGCCATGCATCCGTTCCCGCCGTCGCCGGCCTTCACCAGAATTCGAACTTCGTCTATAAACATTGGCTTCCAAAAGAAAAGCGGGGCAGACGATCAAGCCTGCCCCGCGAAAACAAGACAACTAAGGAGAAACTAAGCGGCCGGCTGTTCGGTGGCGGCGGCCCTGATATTCACGTATTTGCCCATACGGCCGCGGTCCTTGAACTCGACGACGCCGGTGATTTTCGCAAACAAGGTATCGTCCTTGCCCCAGCCCACGTTCACGCCGGGCTTGATGCGAGTGCCGCGCTGCCGCACGATAATAGATCCGCCGGGGACCAACTGTCCGCCGAAAACCTTGACGCCCAGCCGCTGCGCATTCGAGTCGCGGCCGTTCTTGGAGCTGCCTAAACCTTTTTTGTGTGCCATCGTTCGTACCTGTTAAACAGCGATCTCGCCGATTTTCACTTCCGTGTAGTTCTGACGGTGCCCGATGGTGCGCTTGTACTGCTTCTTGCGCTTGAACTTGAACACCAGAATTTTCTTACCCCGATCGTTTCCCGCGATGGTTGCTTTGACGCTGGCGCCAGCCGCACCCTCCCCAGTGAGCGCATCGGCGCCTTCACCGGGGAACACGGCTAGAACACGTCCCAGCGTGACTTCCGCCCCCACTTCGCCCTCAATCGTGGGGATCCGCAACGTATCGCCCGAGGCGACGCGGAACTGCTTCCCGCCGGTTTCTACTATCGCTTGCATGACTACCTCTATTAGAGTTGTGGCCCGATTCGGGCCATTGACGTAAACAACCAGTATAAACCATCCCGGCTCCGAATCAAAACGCTATGCTCGCGCGACCCGGCAGCGCACGGAGTTTGGTTAAACGCCGTCAACCTCACTTAATAAAATCAATGGGTTACAAGAAAACGCTCTTCCGCTCATGGGCCGGGAGGTCCGGAGGAGCGTGATCGCCCTACGAGCCGACACGATATGGATCGGCTCGTAGGAGGCGTTGATAAACCAGCACTAATCGGTGCAGCGACATAAAACCTAGTCCTTATAGGGATCAAACTCGTTCTTCCCCGCCATGGCGACCCCGATGGGTGTTAGCGTATGAAGGATCCGAATGGTCCCCTCATGCTCCGCAAGTACCTCCGGCAGCCGCTTGTAACAATGCGGCGACTCATCCACCCCGGCGCCGCGTAACTCAACGTGTGCGGCGGATACCCAGTTATCCATCATTTCCTGAGTTACTTTCGGCTCGCGAGTTACCACCCCTTGCTTATTCACCTTCCCCTTGGCTTCCATCCGGCCCATGCTGCGGCCGGCTCCATGAACGGTGGAATAGAGGGACTGCTTCCCGAAGTCGCTTTCCACGCCTTCGAGGATCACGGAATTCTCGCCCATGGTTCCACCGACAAAGCCCTTCTGCCCTGGGAAGGCGGGCGTTGCGCCCTTGCGGACCACCCAGAGGTGACGCCCATGATGACTCTCGCGCCAGGCGAAGTTATGGTGATTGTGAACCTCTTCCAACACCCCGGCGCCGAGGATGCGAGCGACACGCGCGCACACCCAGTCACGCCCGGCATAGGCGTAGAGTCCCGCCAGCCGCATGCATTCCAGGTAATCGATGCCCAGCTCGGACTGCGCGGGGATCACGCAAGGGTCCACCTCCATGCCATCTTTCGCGCCCGCCGCGTTGAGAAAGAAGGTGGCCGTTTTGTGCCCCAATCCGCGCGAGCCGAAGTGGACGCCGATCCACACGCGGTCATTCTCATCACTGAAGATATCCACGTAATGGTTTCCCGACCCAACGGTACCAAGCTGCTGGCGAGCCATTTCCTTCAGAGGAGCGATGGCGCGCAGGGACCAGGCGGGGTCGTCGAACAGCACGTGATCCACGCGCTCATCGGTATTCTTGCGGCCTACACCGAAACTGATGGTTTTCCAGATATCGTCCATGATGGCGGCGATGTTCGTGCGCACCTCGGCCGCATTGGCATCGGTAAGCACGGCTTTGTTCCCGCAGGCGATGTCGTAGCCGACGCCGGACGGACTAATGGCGTCCGCATACGCGACGACGCCGCCGATGGGCACGGCGTAGCCTAAGTGGTGATCGGCCATCAACGCAACGTGGTCAGCTTCGCGGGCGCAATTCTTGATCTGACGCACTGCGCCTTTGTCCACTGGAGAACCCCAGACGGGGATGTTATCGATTAGTTGCATTGACGGCCTCTTTCCTGATGGAGCTCGTATCTAGTGAAGCTGGTGCGCCCGGCGACGCTCGAAGCCGCACATGCCGGCTTAAAAGGCTGGTGCTCTGCCTCTTGAGTTTACAGGCGCAAAAAAACGTGGCGAGGACATCCCCGGTCTGATCCAACTGAGCTATCAAAATCCGAACTTGGTCGCGGGGGCCGGAATTGAACCGGCGAACTGGGTTTATGAGACCCCGTGGCGGCCTTCGCTCCCCGCAATGGTTTGTTCCAAGAATGGATCCGGGGGAGATACTCAAAATCCTACGATCCGCAAAACGGCCATCCCGAAAATCAAAAGGCCCGTTCTCTTGTTAGGAGACCGGGCCGGGAACTTACAAGTGCAACTAATTCCGGTGTCATGTCTCCATACGCGCGACGTCGCACGGGCGCGAGTAGAACCCGTTCGCGCCATTACCGACGCTTGCCGCGTTAGCAGTGCGGTGGCTTACCAGCCGCCTCACTCTCGGGAAAAAATGGAGGAAGGTAGAGGAATCGAACCCCCATCCCGTAGGAGCGCCGGCTTTCGAGGCCGGTGGCAGACCATTCCGCCCGTACCTTCCTAACTCAATAAATCTGGTAGGCCCTGAGAGATTCGAACTCTCATGCTTGCGCGCCAGCTTCTAAGGCTGGTGTGTCTTCCCGTTTCACCAAGGGCCTATGGACCGCGACGCCAGAATCGAACTGGCCACGACAGCTTTGCAGACTGCTCCCTAACCGATCGGGATGCCGCGGGTGAAAGTTACTGTTTAGAGGGAATACGAACTGCACGACAGACACGAGGATGTGCCTGCGAGTAAGTGCAGTTGAGCGCTGAGGAGTGATGATATTGTACGCGCCATGTTCTGATGTTAGATCACTAGTTACAAAAAATCAAGTGTTTTTGCATTGACAAAAAGGTGTGGAGCCGTGCTGTTATCATGATCCCTCAAATGCAGGCAATCCTGGAACTGCGGCGGATTGTGAAGGATTTCCCTTCGCACCGCGCGGTGGACGACATCTCGCTGACTCTGGAGCCGGGGCGATTCTACTCGCTGCTGGGCGCCTCAGGCTGCGGCAAGACGACTACGCTGCGCCTGATCGCCGGGTTTGAGAGGCCCACAAGCGGCGAAGTGCTTCTAAACGGCGTTTGCGTCAACGATGTTCCGCCCTACCGCCGGAACGTCAGCACGGTATTCCAGAGCTATGCACTATTCCCGCACTTAACGGTGGAGAAAAATATTGCGTTCGGATTGGCGCAACGCGGGGAAAAAGGCTTCGGGCCCAAAGTAGAAAGCGCAATTGAGATGGTGAGGCTGTCGGGAAAGCGCAAGCGGCTGCCGAGTGAACTTTCGGGTGGTGAGAAACAGCGTGTGGCGCTGGCCCGGTCGCTGGTGCTGGAGCCTTCGATTCTGCTGCTGGATGAGCCCCTGGCGGCGCTCGACTTGAAGCTGCGGCGCGAAATGAGGGCGGAGTTGAAAGCGATGCAGCAGCGGACCGGGATCACGTTCCTGTTCGTCACCCACGACCAGGAAGAAGCGCTGGCGATGTCGGATGAGATTGCGATTATGCATCGCGGCAAGATTGAACAAACCGGCAGTCCGCGCGATGTTTATCGCAAACCCGCGAGCCGGTTTGTGGCGGGATTTCTGGGAACCATGAATTGGATCGGGGAGGCAGGCGTGCGGCCGGAGGCGCTGCGCATCTCGCGTAACGGGAGCGAGTATCGTTCCACGGCGCGCGTGGAGCAATCGCTCTTCTTAGGGAACACGGTCCATGTGTTGTTAAAGCTGGAATCGGGCGAGTCGGCCACGGCGGAAATGACGGCGAGCGATGCGGACTTCCGGCCTGGGGAATTGGTGCATGTGAACTGGTCGAGCGCCGACGAGATGCGCTTCCCCCAATGAAGCAACTGCGCTTCTGGATGCTGGCGCCGGCGCGCGTTTGGATGGGATTGTTTTTTGCGCTGCCGTTGGTGATTGTGGTGGCGTACAGCCTGTTGACGCGCGGGGACTACGGCGGTGTGGAAGCACCCACCACTTATGAGAACTTCACGCGCTTGTTCGATCCGCTTTATGGCGCGATCCTGCTGCGGTCGCTGGTGATCGCGATGGTAGCGACGGCGTGTTGCCTGTTACTGGGCTTTCCACTGGCGCTGTTCATTTCGCGGTCGGGCCGGCGGAAGAATCTGTATCTGCAGTTAGTCACCCTACCCTTCTGGACCAGCTTTCTGGTTAGGACCTACGCGTGGCTGTTTCTGCTGCGCGATACGGGGTTGATCAACACGCTGCTGATGAAGGTGGGCGTTATCTCAGCGCCGCTGCCGCTGCTCTATAACAATGGCGCGGTCCTGCTCGGGCTGGTTTATGGATACCTGCCGTTCATGGTGCTTCCGCTTTATGCGAATATCGAGCGCCTGGACCCGGCTTTGCTGGAAGCCGCCGCGGATCTAGGCGCGCGACCTCTTGCGGCACTCCGTAAAGTGACTCTGCCCCTGGCATTGCCCGGCATGTTCGCCGGATCGGTGCTGGTATTTATCCCCTGCATGGGCGCTTATCTGACGCCGGACCTGCTGGGAGGCGGTAAGACGGTGATGGCGGGCAACCTGATTCAGAACCAGTTCACGACGGCGCGCGACTGGCCCTTCGGGTCGGCAGTTTCGTTGATGCTGATGGCCATCAACATGGTGCTGCTGCTCCCGATGATCCGGCGGTCGGAGGATGCGTTGTGAGGCGCGCGTTGTCCATCTATGCTGCTGGGGCGTTCGCATTTCTTTACGTGCCACTGATGGTTTTGGTGGTGTTCAGCTTCAACCAATCGCGCTTTACCATCTGGACGGGGTTCTCGCTGGATTGGTATCGAGCCGTGTTCGCAAACACAGAAATGGCGGAGGCGACGTGGAACAGCGTGGTGATCGCGGTGGTGTCCTCGGCGCTTTCAGCGGTGATTGGGACTCTGGCAGCGTACGGGATCTGGAAGCATCGCAGCCCATTGTTGATGGGCAGCTTGTATCTCTCTTTGGTCACGCCGGAGATTGTGACAGGCATTTCACTGCTCGCGTTCTTTCAACTGGTATTTCGCGTGGTGCATTTGACGCTGGGTCTCTACACGGTGGTGCTGGCGCATGTGGCTTTCTCGATTGCTTATGTTGCCATTGTGGTGACCGCGCGGTTAAGAACATTAGATCCGTCATTGGAAGAGGCGGCGATGGATTTGGGGGCAACTCCCTGGGGGGCGTTTTGGAGGGTGACCGTGCCTTCGCTGGCGCCGGGCGTGATCGCCGCGGCACTGCTGGCGCTCATCGTTTCGTTTGACGATTACGTGATAACCAGTTTAGTGGCGGGCGTGGATTCCGAGACCTTACCGATGGTGATTTACGCGATTGCGCGGAGAGGCGCGAATCCTACGATTAACGCGGTTTCCACGCTCATCGTGGTGGGGTTTGGGGCATTGATCGTGATTAGCGAGCGGGTGCGGCAGCGATGAGAAAGACCTGGCCGGCTTCCATCCGACTCGATGCCGCGACGAAGCGATTCCTGGGGATCTTTGTAGGCTCGATTCTAACGGGCGGGAACCTGCGCCGCTGGGACCGAACGAAGTCTCTAATCGCGCCTGGCGGACTTCATAGGCTGCGTGTGGAAACGAATCAAAAGGGAGTCGAAATCCAAACCGGAGCCAATTACCTGGCCGCGGGGGAAACGGATTTCAGCCGGATTCTGGGTTCCGCCTCGTTGCTGAATGCGGGGATTTTGCTGAAGCAGAATGTGAAAGTAGGCAAGCGCATCGCGAAGGTACGGGTGATCGTGGTTGATGAAACCTCGAAGTCTGTGGGGACGCTGACGTTTCCCCTCGACAGTAAGGAATAGGTCCATTGAATCGGCGAAGCTTTTTACTAGCGGCCACGAGCGGGCTTGGGGCGTGCCGGCGGGACCGGCGGCCCCGGCTGAACGTATTCAACTGGTCGAGTTACATTGATCCGAAATCGATTGAAAAGTTCAGCCAGGAATTCGGCGTTCGGGTTCGCTATGCGGTTTACGAAAGTAATGAAGAGATGCTGGCGAAGGTGATGACCGGCAACTCAGGTTGGGATGTCGTGTTTCCGACGCATAGCCGTATTCCGCCGATGGCGCGGCGGGGACTGATCGCGCCCCTGGACCACCGGCTGCTGCCGAATCTGCATCAGTTGAGCGCGGCATTCCAGCGGCCCGTTTGGGATGCGGGGCTTCAGTGGGGCGTACCTTATATGTGGAACGGCACAGGCATCGCGTACAATCAGACGCTGCAGCCTCCGCCGAGAGCATGGGCCGATTTGTGGTCTGATCGATTGCGAGGCCGGCTGACCATGCTGGATGATCCGGAAGACGTGATTGGGGCTTGTTTATTGAAGGCCGGATACGCATTCGGCGCGGAGGATCGGGCGGCGTTAACGCGGGCGCGTGCGGAGGCGATCGCTGAGAAGCGCTATATCCGCGCGTACCTGAACGCGGAAGTGCGCGACCAGCTGGTAGCCGGTGATGTGCTGGCGGCGCAGATGTGGTCGACTACAGCGAAGCAGGCATTGAACGCGCAGCAGGCTTCGCGTCCCCTGGCCTTCGTATATCCCGCGGAAGGGTTTCCGCTCTATTGCGATAACGCGGTGATTTTGGCGGAGAGCCGGCGGCGGGAACTGGCGCACCAGTTTCTGGATTTCCTGCTGCGCCCGGAGATTGCGGCGGCGAATGCGACCGTGGGTGAGACCGCGACTTGTAATGAGGGCGGACGGATGCTGTTGCCTGCGAGTGAGCGGGATAGCGACGTTCTTTATGGGACGCCGGAAATTCTGAAGCGAGGTACGTGGCCCGTGGCGCCTCCGCCCGAAGCGCAGCGATTTCGGGATCGGATTTGGACGGAGATTAAGTCGGCCTGAGGGCGGTTAGCGCCTCGTGGTAATCTGGTGGGTGCCGCGAATGATGCGGGAACCCCTCCCCGTTTGCGCCCGTAGCTCAGTTGGATAGAGCGTTTGGCTACGAACCAAAAGGTCGCACGTTCGAGTCGTGCCGGGCGCACCAAATGAATCACTCATAACACGCCACTTGCAGGCTCTCCAGATCCTGCCCCAACAGCGACAGTGCCTACTTCAATGCCTATTTTGGCCTTTTCAGCCGCATACGCCGCCATCTTGGCCCCGGCGCTCTGTATAGCGTCGCCAGTAACGATGTTGTAGCGGTCCAGCATAGAGCGCGTTTTGTGGCCCGAGATCATCATCGCAACCTTGTCGTGAACCCCTGCGTCGCTCATATTCCTCACCGGCGTGCGGCGCAACTCATGCACGAGAAGACCCGGCACGCCCGCTCTATTTCGTGCGCTCTCCCAAGCCGTCTTAATCGACTTCACAGGCGCCCCCTTGAATGCAATGATCGTACCGACCTGCGCGCCCGCCCCAGCCTCGGTGTGCGCCGCCAGTACACCCCTACTGCTCGGGCTTCGTCGAACACGCCAAGATCGACGTACAAGGGACCGGAGTAACCCGCGCCCCTTAGCTGGCTGGCAACACCTTCCACAAAGGCCAACAACATCACCTTCAATATAGACCCGTCCCCGAGGCGTCATCCCCTGCATCGTTCGGTTCCGAGAAGGACCCGCCGTTCATGAGGTGGAGGTGCTGGCCACCTCGGTCATGGAAGCCGCGGCAATTGGCTGTTGACCCTGGCATCAGCCGGTCAATGGGAGAGTATAGCCGAATGCCACGATCCGACGTTCTAACTCTTTCTGCCCTCTTCCTGGGGGTGGCGATGACAAGCTTGTTTCACGAAAGCAAAGACTGGATTTATCTTGTCATTGGCATGTGCTTGTTTGCCCTTTATGTTGCGATGGGGCGTTTCAGGATCGTCGTGCATTACGCCGGGTGGGGCGCGGGTCCGAATGAGGACATGCTCTTGGCAGTTACGCAGGTGATGCAGTCCTTTGTTGACGGGAAAACGCCGGATGTGAAGGCATCGGATAAGTTCTTTGGCCGTCACTACCAGAGTCCGCGAATGCTCAAGGTGATTTTTTCGCGGGGTCGTTTCGGGCAAAAGAAGACTCGATTATTTCAGGAACACACCGTGGTGAGGTTGGACTGAATCATTGGGAGCGGTCAAGGCGGATGTTGTTCAAACCGACCAGAGGACGAACACGTGGGGCGCACGAACTCCGGTTGCCCGCAGACCTGATAGAATTTGCAAGCATTCCCTTCTTATGGAAGATCAGACAAAGCCACAATTCTCCAATTTCGACGAAGAAATACGCTTTCACCAAGCTCGGATCGCTGAGGGAGTGCTGGCCCTCGGTGTCGCCGCCCGTGAGGTCACCGAGAGATTACAACTGCGCCTGAAGGCGGCAAGGGAAGTAGCCACGCGGTTTTCGAAACTCGGAACCCCGTGGGGCGACCGCTGTCGTGAGCAACTAGACGCCGCTATCAAAGCAAGCGAAATAAACCGCGAGGATCGGGAAGGCAAAATACTTTTAGGTCTGCCCAAGACCACCGAGGCGTTTCCAGCGTGGAGCGCCGACGTGGTCCTTGTGGACGCCAACTCCGATAGGTTGGGGGATGCTGCTAGCTACGGCTTGGACCGGATGCGAGAACTCTCCCGAGCGGCCACTGCCATAGCTGACTCGATAGCCGCTATTGACGAACCGGCCACGCAAGATTGCTTCAGGGGATTGCGGGAACTCGCCGATTTGAAGAGCCTCGGGCCAAGGTTTAGAAGGGTAACGGATGACTGAAACCGAAGACCGCGTCGAAGATCGCGCAATCAAGCGCCGGGCTTTGTCCAAGCGTGTTCTTTGGCTTGCTTGTGTCGGCGCGTTTTTCTACTTCCAACAGTCCCCGGTGGCGCGCGCATACTTGACGCTATGCGCTGGCTGCGCTTTGCTCCGAAGCGCTTGGTTTAATTTCCCTAAGGGGACAAGCCCAGTCAACCCCGGTCCACACATCGCCCGCACCCACCCGCAGCTCTATTACCCGCTCAAGTGGGCGCTCGAAGTGTTCACCTTGTTTTCGTGGATAGGAGAGCTATCGCTAGGAATCTATATCTTAGGGTGGACATCCATACTTTACTGGCTCGGAATTACACTGTGCGTGGG
>Ga0326727_10027912_pt1 | contig 10314 bp, 5 predicted proteins | sample MB2enrmetagenome_FD_207643 | JGI IMG/M metagenome (GOLD analysis project Ga0326727, IMG submission 207643) | Lab enriched peat soil microbial communities from McLean, Ithaca, NY, United States - MB29MY | ecosystem: Environmental > Terrestrial > Soil > Wetlands > Peat | place: USA: New York...
GAGCGAATTGGGAGCCGTGCTGGATCAGACCCTGATTCACGGCCTCCCGCTGAACGAGCGCGATTTTCTCCAACTCGCCATGTTGTTGCCGGGGGTCGCTCCGCCGGTCGAGGGGTCCCAACTCTCAACCCGTGGCGGTTTTGCCATGCATGCCAATGGAGGCCGGGAAGAAGCCAACAATTTCCTCCTTGATGGCGTGGACAACAACGATACTGACGTGCGGGGGTATACGCTGCAGCCTTCGGTCGATGCCATTCAGGAATTCAAAACCGCCACCAACTCCTACAGCGCGGAGTACGGCAGCGCGGCGGCGGGACAAGTCAATGTTATTACGCGCAGCGGCACCAACGGGCTCCACGGAACAGTCTACGATTATTTGCGCAATCGCGACCTCGATGCGCGAAATTACTTCGATGGAAGCGAAAAGCCGCAATTCATACGGAACCAGTTCGGTGTCGGTCTGGGCGGTCCGGTGATTAAGAACTCGACCTTTTTCTACGGCAGTTATGAAGGCTTACGCGAAGATGAGGGCCAGACGCAGTTGGGAACTGTGCCCACGGCAGCCGTGCGAGCCGGCGATCTCGCCAGTCTTGGAGCCACCGTTGCGAGTCCGTACACCGGCGCGCCGTTTCCCGGGGCGGTCATTCCGCAGTCGCTCATCTCACCTCATGCGCCGCAGTTGCTGGCGCTGTTCCCGCTACCCAACCTGCCCGGCAGCTCCGGCAATTATCTCAGTAATCCGATCGAAACCAACAATCAGAACGAAGTTACTGCGCGCGTCGATCAGCGAATCTCCGACAAATCGCAGTTGATGTTCCGATATAGCTATGGGCGAGCCAATATTTTCGAGCCTTTTGCGGAAAATCAGACCGAATTGCCGGGCTTCGGCGATTATGTTTTGAACCGAGGCCATAATGCGCTGATTCACTACCAGCAGATCATCAGCCCGACCATGATCAATACGGTGTTGGCAGGATTCAATCGGACCGTCAAAGAGATATTTGCGCAAAACTACCAGACCAACGTGAACCAGCTTTGGGGAGTCAACTACCTTCCCACCGTGGGCCGCGACTACGGTTATCCGGGGATTTCCGTCACCGGCTATTCGCGCGTAGGGGACGTGGCGTCGCTGCCGATCGATCGCGCAGACAACACCTGGCAGTACGCCGACAACCTGACATTGATCCGCGGCGCGCACAGCATCAAGATAGGCGGTGAATTCCGCGCTCTCCAGGAGAACGGCTATATCGAAGTCTATGCCCGCGGCCAGATCGGTTTCACCGGCGCGCTGACCGGCGCGGGGATCGGCGATCTCCTGCTGGGGCTGCCGACGCTGGACATTAAATCGCAGTACACCGGACCCCAGACCCTCCGCAGCAAATCCGCCAGCGCTTATGTTCAGGACGACTGGAAGGTAACTCGTAATCTGACTTTGAATCTGGGTCTGCGCTATGAGTACGACTCTCCGGCCACCGATCCTACCAATCGCATGTCGACCTTCGACTTCGCGACGGGCCAAACGGTTCAGGTTGGCACCGGCGGGATTTCGCGTTCCGGAACGCACGGCTGGGACGGCGGCTTCGGGCCACGCGCCGGCTTCGCCTGGTCCCCTGCGAATAATACCGTAATTCGCGGAGGTTACGGGATTTATTACGACCCGGGCATGTTTGTGGTGAATTCGTCGCTGTATTTCAATCCACCTTACTTCACAATTTCCGTCTATTTTCCATCAACATCCCTGATCACAATGGATAATCCATTCGCTTCCGCCAACGGGCTCGTGCCGCCGGCCGCGCTCAGCATTCTCAGTCCGGATTTTAAGCCTGCTTATGCTCAACACTGGAACTTGAATATCCAAAGGGAAGTGGAACGGGTCGGCGTCTTCAGCATCGCTTATGCAGGATCGAAAGGAACCGATCTTCCGCGCTCGCTCGATATCAACCAGCCGTTTCCTGGTTCCAGCGACATTTCGACGCGCGCGCCTTACCCGGATTTCAGCAACATCCTCGAGACCGAAAGCGGCGGCAATTCGGAATATCAATCGCTTCAGTTTTCCTTTAGGCGGCCGCTTGTGAAGGGTCTCGCCATGCTCGCATCTTATACGTTTTCAAAATCGATTGACGATACATCGGCATTCCTGCCCACTTCGTCGGACCAGAACTTTCCCCAGGACAGCCATAATTACCGGCTGGAAAGGGCACTCTCCAGCTACGATGTTCCGAACCTTGCCACCATCGCGTTCGTCTACGCCATCCCGAGTCCTTTGCGCTGGGCGCGCGGTTTCGAGCTGAGCAGTATCATTACCGCCGAGAGCGGCCAGCCCTTCACCCCGGAGCTTTCAACCGACAACAGCAACACCGGCAACTCCGGGGGCAACTTCGGAATCGATCGCCCTAACGTCGTAGGCAATCCCAAATTGTCCAATCCGAGTACGCAGGAATGGTTCAATGTGAACGCGTTTGCTGTTCCGCCGCAATATACCTGGGGCAACGCCGGCCGCAATATTCTGCGGGGGCCGGGCCTGTTTACCGCCGACCTTTCCCTGCGGCGCACGTTTAAGTTCCGCGAGCGGCTCGGGCTGACGGCCGAAGCGCAATCCTTCAATACGTTCAATCGGGCAAATTTCAATTTACCGGATGCATTCGCGGATCAACCGTTGACGTTCGGGAAAATCTTCTCGGCGAAGGATCCCCGGCAGATCCAGTTTGCATTGCGGCTCGCGTTTTAGCGAGCGCCATTGAGCGTCAATCGGGACGACGATGCCAATCGGGAAGCAACGTCCTCAAGGCTCGCGTTGTATGCGGGTGTATGCGAGTATGGCTGGTTCTCGCGGTGCTCTTTTTTGTTTGCCGCAGCGGACACAAGCAAATTGCGCCAGGGCCAATCGTGGCAGCATCGGTTACTTGCACTCATATTCGTCATCGTGACCGGCTATGTTTTCGCGTTTGCGACACCATCGTTTTTTTCACATGAGGAATGTCGTGCTGCATCTCGTCTTGGGCTCCGTGCCGGCCGTTGCGGTAGGCGTGAGGGGCTGGAGCAACTGGTGAACCGCGGAGCTGCGATCTTCATGCTATGAGGACCTGTGGGCCTGTATCTGGCGGCGGACAGCGCCACGCGGCACAACGCCAAATTGGTCGTGATCGTGCGGGAATCACCAGGGAAGTGAATCTTCGCCAATTGACACGGCGTGCGAGTGCTGGCTGCGCACGCGACTGACGCACGGTGAACGGGTGATGGCACGCGACTTAGAGGATACCGGATAATATTATCCTGTGGCCCTACGGTTCAAACTTGGCCTTACGCGGCGGCGAGATGCTCATGTTCAACATTCTGTCCGCGCGGCTCGGCCCGGACTGCCGGGAACGGCCGCCTATCGAAACTGGCATGGTTACGGGGATAGCGCCAAATCCAGTCAGGCTGAAGTACACGTTTTTGATTCGGGGCTACGCAAAGGAGAATTCATGAGGAGCGTTTTACTTGCACTTTTGACTTGCGGTCTGTGTTGGGGGCAAGCACCCGATGATTGCAAGTACTCGTCGCTGAATATCCCAGGGGCGCCGTATCCTTGCGTCCACACCGACCGGAGCGTGACCTTCCGTGTCGCGGCGCCGGATGCGCAGAAGGTACAGGTGCGCTTGGGCGGCGCCCACGACATGCAGCGCGGCGAGGACGGCCTGTGGATGGTAACCATCCCGCCACAGGTCGTCGGATTCCACTACTACAGCATCGTGGTGGATGGCGCTGTGATGGCGGATCCGGCGACCCGAACCTTTTTCGGCTCGGGATGGGACAACAGCGGAATCGAAATTCCCGAGCCGGAGGCGGATGCGGCCTACTACTCCGCCAGGGACGTTCCGCATGGCCAGGTGAGCCAGCGCTGGTATCACTCCAAGGTCACGGACGCGTGGCGCCGCTGTTACGTATACACGCCGCCCGGCTATGAGAGTAATTCGCGGTCCCGCTACCCGGTTCTCTATCTGCTCCACGGCTGGGGCGAAAACGAGCAAGGCTGGCACACGCAGGGCCATGTCGATTTCATCATGGACAACCTGATCGCGGAGAAGAAGGCCAAACCGATGCTCATCGTCATGGACAACCTGAACGCGGTGAAGCCGGGCGAAGATGCCAGCCTGTATGCGGCTCGTAGCATCATTGCCAGGCGCTCCATGGCGGATGTCGCACCGGCCGGCGCCCGCGGCGGTTTTCCCACGAACTGGGGTGGCGTGTTCACCGAGATGATGCTGAGCGACCTCATCCCCATGATCGAGCAAACGTATCGCGTCGCCCCTGGCCGCGAGAACCGCGCCATGGCCGGGCTATCGATGGGCGGTATGCAATCGTTCCTGACGGTTCTCTCGAACCTTGATAAGTTTGCCTACCTCGGCGGCTTCAGCGGTAGCAGCGGCGGCCGCGGCGGCTTCGATCCCAAGACCTCCAGTAACGGCGTATTTGCGAACGCCGACGCGTTCAATAAGAAGATGAAGGTCCTTTTCCTGGGAATCGGCTCCGTGGAAGGACCCGGCACGAAGAACTTCAGCGAGGCGCTCACGAAAGCCGGCATTCACAACGTCTATTTCGAGTCGCCTGGCACGGCCCACGAATGGCTGACCTGGCGCCGGTGTCTGAACGATTTTGCGCCACGGCTCTTTAAGTGATCTGCGAGCCCTTGCATTTCACATCATGGATCATCGCTCGACTCTGGTTTTAACCGCGTTCTTACTGACCGCTCTCGGCAACGCTCAACGTGACCGGCCTGGAAAGGAACGGCGACGTGTTCTTGATGGCGGCGTACGCACCGCTACCCGTCAATGTCAGCCTCCGGGGTGGTGGCGGCCCGCCATCCCGGACCCGAGCCCGGCCGCAGGGATGGTCCCTGTTTTAGCTGGAAGGCTCTTCACGCTAAGGCACTAGGGTTTGAGACCGTTGGGGTGGAACTCGCCGCCCTTCACCAGAATATCGAGTATTTCTCTCGTTCTCGCGGGGCAGGCCATGCCTTTCTGGGGCGTCAGGTTGTCGTGCTCGGATTCGATCAGGGGCAGCTGTTCCTTGGGTCCGGGGATCTGGTTCAGCGCAGTCCAGACGCCGGCCGGCGGCGAAATCGTGTCGATGAAGCCCATGCCCGCCATTACGGGCGCCTTGATGCGTGAAGCAAAATTGACCGTGTCGAAATAGAGCGCCGTCTTCATCGCATCCGGGTTGTCCGACGGCCAGTTGGGGTAGCCAGCGTGACGGCCGTGAAGATCTCCGTTGGTGTCCGCACCGGCCGGTACGCAGACCAGCACCGCGGTGATCTTCTCGGGGCGCAGTCCTGCGAGTACCAGACTCTGTTGGCCGCCCATACTGCCTCCGGTCAGCACGATCGTTTTGCCGTCCCAATCGGGCCGCGTCAGCAGGTAATCGAGGGCGCGCGAGTCGCGCAAGTACATGTTCAAAAAATAGGATTTCTCGCGATCGGTGTCGCCAATGCTCTGATAGCTGCGAGGAATGTTTCCGGAAGCATCCGAAGGCAGCTTATCGTGCGAATCGACGTTGATCAACAGCCAGCCGTCGGCGGCATGCTGCGCGGCGGCGTGCGCGTTCAACGCGTACACGCCGGCATACTGTAGTTGGATCAACGCGGGAAATCTGCCTTCCCTGGCGGGTCTGGCGATGTAGCCATGCGCCTGGGATCCGAGCGCGTCGAGCACGAACATACTCAACTCCACGCCCGGCACATCGGTCTCGACTTTCGTCAGGACGGGGTTGATCGGGACCTTGGCCTGTGCGGCGAGTTTGCCGTCCCAGAATGCGTCGAAATCGTCGGGACGCGGCGTCGAGAGCCCGATTTTCGCCGGCGCTACAGCGGCGCCGACCGCGTAGAGTCCGCTGTTGCGGCCGGTGTTACCCCCCACATAACCCGCCGCGGCCTCACCAGCAGCGAGGTTGGCATACGGTTCTACGGCGACATAGATCATCTCGGGCTGGTCGCCGGTGATTTCGATCTTGTCCTTGCCCGAGGAAAGATCGAGCTTGCCTTCTTTGAGAACCACGGCGTTATTGCGGCGAATCGTCCATTTGTAGGAGTAGGTTGGCGTGACCGGACCCGGCGTTACCGTCCAGCCAACGGTTTCGCCGACGTCGTAGATGCCGCCGGCGTGGTACGGCGTGAAGGTGAGCTGCTGGACGATCGGGGCCCGCTGGGCGAAACCGAATGGAACGGCGGCCAGGAGGACGAACAAAAAGAGTGCGCGGACACGAGTCATGTATTTCATCACTTTGCTGCCTCAAGCAAGCTCACGGTGAACTCCTTTAGCGGTTTATCCTCCGCGTCCAGAAACCGGGCGCAGAAGTCGGTGGCTCCGCCGCCGTTGATGACGGCAGCGCGCACGATGTTCGGCCCCTTGTTGAGCGTGAGCCGCTTGGAGACGCCATCATCGATAACGGTCTGGCGATCGCCGTAAATGCCGATGACCTCCTTGCCGTTGACCCACCAGACCGAAGCCGCGTTGGAGCCGATGGCCAGGCGCACGCCGCGCATCTCCCGCGGGCAGTTGACGATGGTGACGGCCCAGAACAGCACATCGGACGTCGGCTTGCCCAGCGCGTGGGCGAAGTGATATAGGTCGACGTTGTAGTTCTTCGTGTCCACGGCGTGCCAGGTGAGCTGCGCGTCGCCGGTGGTCACCTTGTCGCCATCCTGTGGAAGCACGGTGAACTGGTTGGGGAAGTACTCCTTCTTGACGGCCGCCTGGACGGCACTGTCGGTGAGTCCGTTGACGCCGATCGGTTCCAGCAGCAGCCAGCGCTGGATGAAGCCGTCTGCGCCGGGCGCTTTTTGTGGCGATACGGGACTGGTCAACGTGATTGGAGGAACCTGCGCAGTGGCGGCGAGCGCCAGGAGTGCCCAGATGGCCAATTTGTGTACGGAGTTCTTCATGGCGCCTTGAACAGCCAGTGCTGTTTCTCGCTCTTGGGATCGAACTTCTCGAGCGTCGCGAAACTGCTGCCCAGGGCCGAAAGAGCGAGCGCTTCTTTGGAATTGGGTATCGACTTGGGGCAGATGCGCCACGCGCCGTCCGCAAGCTGGTCCATACGCCACAGTTGTTCGGGCCCGCCCGTGAAGGCGGACAGGACGACTAATTCAGCGTCCTCGGTGGCGGCCAGCGCACGGTCCGTGCCGGCGATGGTGATCTTGAAATACGGCGAGCCGGGGTAGCCGCCCGCGTTGGGGACGGCTGCAATCGCCCACTTCTGCTGGGCCTGACACAGGTAATTTGCCATGCGGACGTCGACGTTCCCGGCGGGCCAATTCTTCGAGACTTCTGCGGCCTCCTGCGGCGGAATCACGCCACCCGATACGGCGCCGGGACCTCGCCTCGCGCGCCGGCCTCCAACCGGCATACCCTCCACGGCCAGTTCAAGCGCCGTGCCGGTGCGCACCGATTCGATCTCGAAGGCGCCTTCCTTTAAGTTCTCGCCCGCGACTGGCCATCCGTCCTTCCACAGTAGCGGCCGGATATCCAGCACGCTGGCGCCGCCCCGGTCCAGATCGGCTTCAAAGTGCATGGAGAACTTCTGCACGCCGTCGCCGAGATCGAGCAGGCCGAAGTGGCCGGGGCCAATCACCCGGCCACCGGAGCCCACAAAAAGTTTTCCGCCGCCTTTGATCATGTCGACGCCCGCGTTGTCGAGGAAAGGGCCAATCACTTTCTTCGCGCGGCCTACGCGGATGTTGTAGCCGGAGTCGGCGCCGCGGCAGCAACTGCCGTGCGTGGCCAACAGGTAATACCAGCCGTCGTGATAAATCATGTCGGACGCTTCACAGTTGATGGCGAGGTTGCGGGGCTGGTCGTTTGGGTTTAGCCGCTTCCCCGTTTTGGGATCGAGTTGGACCAGCCGGATGTAGCCGAAATAAGAACCATAGACCAGCCACAACCTGCCGTCGGTCGGATCCAGGAAGACGCCCGGATCGATCGCGTTCGAGTCTTCCACGCCGTCCGAAGAGGCGACCACGCCGCCTTCTTCCCACTTGTAGCCGGGGGACTCCGGGTCGAGGGTCTTGTTCCATATCATGTTGATGGCGGCTTTCGGCTGCGCCCCGATGTTCGCGGCTATATACACGTAGTAGCGGTCGCCGAGGTGAATGACGTCAGGGGCCAACCCGCGACGGGGGAGCGCCGTTCCGCGTTTCCAGGTCCAGCCGTCATCGGAGACCAGAGAAGAACCGCCGGTGCCGTAGGTGTAGTATTTGCCGTCACACCGCACCACAGTGGACGGATCGTGGACCCCGATCTGGCCGTCCAGCGCCAGGACTAGCGAAGCCAGTGCAAGAATGGTTGCCAGAAGAGCGTATTTCATAGGATGCATTGCTTTTGAGCGCTACTCTATCAGCCTAAACGCAGACTGGTAGGGCAGGCATTCAGCCTGCCCGGTCACAAAACGTCAGACCTAATGTGGCGCAGACACTCGGGTCTGCCGCGCCCCGACTCATCGGGGCGCTTCTTTCGTGAGTCACAGGACAAAGGTCGAGATGAGTCTCGACCCGGCAGGCAAAGTGCCTGCGCCACAACCACTCGGAAGTTATGTGACCCATTTAATACTAGGCCTTCAACTCCCATCCCTTGCGGAGGAAGGGTTTGAGAAGGCGATTGGCTTCCTCGTTGTTGAAGCGCCGTTTATTGGCGTCCCACAGGAGCTTTCCGGGGACACGGAGCGCGATGGCGCCCAACGACAGCCACTCGATGTATTTAGTCGCGACGGAGAATTCCGATACGCCCGGAGCCCCGCCCTTACAGGCGCGAATCCAGTCCTGCTGGTGATTGATGCCGCGCTGCAGCATTTGCGGAGGCAGTTTGTATTCCGCCCACCGCGATGCCGGCAGCAGCCAGACGCCCTCGCCGCGGGAGGTGGTTGCCATGTAGCCCTTCGATCCGACGAAGACAGCGCCGTTGCCGGGGGCGCGCAGTTTGGGATCTTGAGAAGCGCCGGGAGGAAGACCGCGTCCACCCGGACCACCCGGTCCGCGCCGGCCGCCCGGAGGAAACGGGCCGCCACCGCCTGGTTGCGCGATGGGCTTGCCATCCACCGTCAATTGGGTGCTCACCAGCATCATGCCGTCGCCGCCCTGTACGAACGGGCGGCCTTTGTCGGCCAGATTGTTCATCGGCGGGAAGAGGCGCTCGCCTTCCGCCATTCCAGGCGGATCCTGGAAGTCGCCGCGCATGTTCTGGTACGTGTGCACAGTCACCGGCGGCATGTTACCGCGCGCCGGAAATTCGAATACGATGTGCGCGCGAAGCGGCCACAGCCACTCGCTTCTACCTTCCACGAACACGCATTCGACGCTGGTCGGGCTGGCCTTATCGAGTTGCAGAGCCAGGTGGGCCGGTCCGAGATTGTGCACCAGCCAATCGCCCAGCGATCCGCCGGTGGAGAAGTCGATGAAAGCGCGCCACTGATTCGTCATCAGTGGATTGAACGTGCGCGGCGCGGCGCAGCCGAGCCACAGGTCCCAATTGAGCGTTGCCGGGACCGGCGTTGCCTCCGGTCCGGTTGCCGGGAGGTTGGGCTGTCCTCCGTATATGCCGCCGGTAAAGGCATGGAGTTCTTTGACCTCGCCGATCTCGCCGGACCAGAAGATCTCACACGCGGTCTTCGTGCCCTCGTGGTTCCAGCCCTGGTTTCCCATCTGGGTGGCCACTTTGTACTTTGCCGCCGCGTCTGCCAGCAACTGCGCTTCCCAGGCCGTTCGGCTCAGGGGTTTTTCGCAATAGACGTGCTTGCCCTGCTGCATGGCGAGCAACGCCACCGGCGTGTGGATGTGATCGGGGGTGGCAACCATTACCGCGTCGATGTTCTTGGCCTCGGCCTCGAACATCTTGCGATAGTCTTTGTACTTTTGGGCCTTGGGGTACTGCGCGAAGCCTCGCGCGGAGCGCTCCTCATCCACGTCGCACAGCGCGACAATGTTCTCGGTCGCGGCGGCGCCGACCAGAATGGCGGGACCACGCACGCCCACTCCGACGGCCGCAATGTTGAGCTTTTCGTTCGGCGACTTGTAGCCCATTGCGGAAAGAGAAGCAGCGCTGCCGAACCCACCCGATGGGACCGCTCCTGCCAGCAGCGTGCCGTAGAAGAAATAGCGCCTGGAAAACTGATGATCGTGCAAGACGTACCTCCTAACTTTTATTAAGATCCATCTGCCAAACTGTATCAGAATGCGGCGTCTGGTAGTGCCACGCTCAACTCATTTTGTACGCGACGTTCACGCCAGGTTCCGGTGTCAGCGGCCCCGGCGAGGCCACCAGCACGGTGCAATCGTGAGAAACTTCG
>Ga0326727_10027914_pt1 | contig 10313 bp, 8 predicted proteins | sample MB2enrmetagenome_FD_207643 | JGI IMG/M metagenome (GOLD analysis project Ga0326727, IMG submission 207643) | Lab enriched peat soil microbial communities from McLean, Ithaca, NY, United States - MB29MY | ecosystem: Environmental > Terrestrial > Soil > Wetlands > Peat | place: USA: New York...
TTATTTTGCAATCCGGGGCGGAAAAAGTGATACTATCGGCTGATAGGATAGGCTCTGCGGCGACACGCAGCAGGGTCGAGCTTCGTGGTCAGTATTCCCAAATTCCCTGTACTAACCGACACTAAAACTGAGAGGTTAAAAATGAGAAACCATTCTTTTGCAATTGGCGTCGCGCTCTGCGCGCTGACGACCCTGGGCCTTTCCCTGCCGAGCCGAGCGGCCAACGCAAAGCATGTCGAGACGCTGGGGCCGGCAGATCAAGGCGCGATTACACATTTCAACGTTTACTTGCCATTGACACATCAGGACGTTCTGGAACAGTTGCTGCGCGACCAGACCGATGCGACGTCGTCGAATTATCATCGTTGGCTGACACCGGCGCAGTTCAAGGCGCAGTTCGGACCCAGCAGTTCCGATGTGGCCGCAGTGAGAGCAGAGCTAGAGGCCGCCGGATTTACGGTGGTGAGCGAACGAACGCAGAGCCTGGAAGTCGAGGGTCCTGTATGGGCCGTGGAAGCGATGTTTGCGACGCACCTGCAGAAGGTGCGAACCGACAAAGGCCTGGTGAAATTTGCATCCGCCGAGGGCCGCCTGACAATGCCTGACGCGCTGAGCAAGGTGGGCGCCGTGATTCCTGAGTTCACGACACATCTGGTGGCGCACGTGCACTCTACAAAGAAGGCTTTGCCCTTCTCATCCGCCGATCCTCTCTTCCGGCTCAGCAGCAACGATAGCTTCTTCTATCCGAACGATCTCAACGAGGCTTATCAACTGCCGTCCTTTCAGACAGAGATCGTGCCGTTCCGGTCACGCCGTCCGGCGCAGATCGCAGGCGTGGGCGCGCATATCGGCATCGTTATTTCGTCTGTGATCAGCCCTGCCGATTTGGATAGCACCTTCAACTCGACGCTGAATCTTGGAGGGGGAGACCTGCTCATCCAGGCGTATTCGGCGAACTCCAACTTGCCGGTACCGACGGTGACGATTCGCGCAGTGGACGGGGGAAGCGGCGCATTCGATCCCAACAGCGACGACGCGGCGGAAGCTTCACTCGATACGCAGATGTCATTGGGGACGGCTCCCGGCGCGAAGGAGACAATCTATAACATGCCCGACTTGAGCGATGCGTCCATCGCGGACGCCTATGCGGCAATCGATGAGGACAATGTGGTGGACATTGTAAGTTCATCGTTCGGCGAATGCGAGTTGGACTTTACCTCGGCCTATAACGGCGGGGTCGACTACACCAGCATTCTGAAGACATTCCACGCGCTGTTCCAGCAGGGCAATGCGCAGGGCATCACCTTTGTGGCCAGTTCGGGAGACAATGGCGCGTTGGCTTGCGTATCAGCGGCTTTTGCCAACAATCCCACCAATGGCACTTCGTTTGTTCCCGGCGTGGAGAATCCCGCGGCCGACCCGAATGTAACTGCAGTGGGCGGGACGAACCTTTCTACGACTGCGACGCCTGGCGTGGATGACGCCACATATGAGACGGAAAACGCGAACTTCGATCCCAGGGTGCCCGCGGAGTTCCAGATCAGCGCCACGACTACGGTTACTGTGAACGACAACACCTGGGGCTCTGGTGGCGGATTCAGCAAAATCTTCTCCAAGCCCTTCTACCAGGAGCTCGTCGACACGGGGAGCAACCGGCACCGTTCAGTGCCCGACGTTTCATTGATGATGGGCGGCTGCCCCGGAGATGCGGACCTGAGCGCGCAGAATTGCGTCGATCTGCCGCGCAGCGCAGCCATCGTTTGGATCGGCGGCCAGGCTTATCTGCTTATCGGTACGAGTTCCTCATCTCCGGAGATGGCTGGGGTGTTGGCGCTTGCCGTGGAGTTGAATGGCGGCCGATTGGGCAATGTTAATCCGCTGATCTATACGCTATCCGCAGTACAGTCCATAAGTGGCGGCACTAAGGCGCCTAAGCCGCTCCAGTTCTTCCATCGGGAGATCGCGGGAAACAATAACTTCTTTACCGTGTCGCCGGGGCAGGCGTACAGTGAAGTGCTGGGCAACAGCACGCTCGACGTCAAGAACTTTCTGGGCCTGTCGTTTGCAGCGCCGGCCGGTACACCCGATACACCAAGTAATCCGTGAGACAAGAGAATGAACCGCATTTTCAAACAATAGCTTGACCAAGCCCAGTATTTTGGTTTTGCGACTCAACCGCGGAGTACGAGATTCCACCCCAGCGCACAAAGTTCGCGCGCTGGGGATCCCGGTTTCGCTCAGGATGACAGACTGTTGAATGTTGTGCTATCCCACCCATTCGCCCGAAAAAGGCGAATGGATGGGGCACCCAGGCTTTGTGTTATTGAATGGACCTTAAATAGGCGATAAGCTGCCATCGCTGTGCCTGGGGCAGGCTGGACCAGGAGGGCATGCCATGGCGCAGGTCGCCCTGGCGGAGAAACCACTCGATGTCGCCGTCGCTGAGGGAGCGAATTGCCTGAGTGCGCAGAGAGGGACGCTTGTGGCCGTCGCCCAGCGCGTTGGCCTGGTGGCATTGCTGGCAGTGGTCGCGATAGAGGAGCGCTCCGGCGGCAGCTGCATCGGGCTGGCCGCTGAGCGGGTTGGCGCGAGCATGATCCCTGGGCGGAATGTGTTGCCAGTGCGAAGCGGAAGTTGTTGCGCAAGCAAGGGCCGAGGTGAGCGCAACGAGCAGAAGTGCAATGCCGGGGCGGATCATAAGTTGCCTCCATTGGGGACGCTTCCATTTGAGGAGTGAAACCACTTTCCGATTTGCTCGAATTCAAAGGCCAGACCCACGCGATAGACCCTGGCGAGGCTGGTGCTGGTGAGGCCGAAGCCGGGCGAGAAGCTGAAGCGGACGCCCTTGGGTAACTGCCAGCCGATCAGCGGAGCGATGTAGTGCGAGGTATCGCTCATGGTGAGCGCGAAGGTGTCTCCCAGGCCGCCGTAGGCCTCCGCGCCGGCGATGAACTTCTCCGCGCAAAAGGTGCATTCGCGGCTGCTGGCCGCGCTGCGCAGAGGACGCGTGGCGCCGACGGCGTAACCGAACTCCCAGGGGGCGTGGCCGAGGTTCTTCTCGGAGATGAAGTTTTCGCTGATGTTCCAATCCTTGACGTTGGAAGAGAGAATCAGCTTCAGTTCGGCTTCATGCTGATGGTCGCGGCGCAGGGTGGCGTTAGGCGGGGCCAGATCGGATTGGCCGTCGTGTCCGACGAATTCAAGGATGGTTTTGTCTGCGCCGGAGATGTTCTCGTACTCGATATAAATGACCGGATTAATGGCATGATCGCGCATCAGGGGGCGGAGGCGATTCTCCAGCCGCCAGCCGGTGAAGACGGCCGAATCGCTGCCGGTGGCCTGGCCGTCGAGATAGAGTTCGGTTGTCCACCAGGCGCGGGTGCCGTACTCCAACTCCATGGCCGTGGCGCCGAAGGGGTTGCCGCCGTTGGGCTGGGCAACGGCTGATTTGGTTTCGATTTCGAGGTTGCCGGGCTCCTCCAGATTGTGCGAGTAGGTGACAAAGTAGGGCTTGTCCTGCGCCCTGCCAACCGGGGTGATGAGCAACGCCAGCCATGCTGCCAGCCAGAAGTTGTGTCGAATCAGAGTGGTGCGAGGGATTGAAAGCAACGATGAATCCTCCGGGGAATTACGACTGAAACAGTCGCATATTGAAATAAGACTAAATCAGTCCGATATAAATTGCAACAAAGATGAGAACGGCAAGTTAGCCCCGCTTCGCGGGGTTAGCAAGTTAGCGAGTTAGCGGGTTGAATGGGGTTATTGGCTCGCAGGCGGCGGCGCTTGTTCGAGCGGCTCGACGCGGATTTTGGCGATGCGGCGGTTGTCCATCTCGACGACGGTGAGGCGGCGGCCTTCATAGGTGATGGATTCGCCAGTTTTGGGGATGTGGCCAAGGCGCATGAGGAGGAAGCCGGCGAGGGTTTCTATGCCGCCTTCACGGGGCAGGTCCCACTGCATCTGGGTTTCGAGGTCGCGGAGGTTGAGGCTGCCGTCCATCAGCACTGCGCCGCCGGCGGCGGGAAGGATGGGGAGGGCGGCGACGTCGAACTCGTCTTCGAGTTCGCCAGTGAGCTGCTCGATGGCGTCCTCGGTGGTGACCAGGCCGACAGTGGAGCCGTACTCGTCGACCACGATGGCGATTGGACGGCGGCGCAGCTGGAGGTCGCGGAGGAGGTCGAGAACGGATTTGGTTTCAGGGACGACGAGGATGTCGCGCATGACGTGGCGGAGGGTGAGGTCTGGTGGAGTTCCCGAAATATTTCCCTCAGGGGCTAAAGCCCCCAGTTTTATTGGCTCATTCATGTACGGGCTAAAGCCCGTACCCTTCAAAACTGGGGCACCCGGAGATTTTGGGGTACCCGTAGATTTTGAGGAACCTAAGCGAGAAAACATGAGGCGGGCGAGGTCTTTGGAGTAGACGACGCCGACGATGTGCTCGGGGCCGCGGGTTTCGTCGTAGACGGGAACGCGGGAGCGCGTGTGCTCCAGGACCTGGGCGGTGGCGGCTTCGACGGACATGCTGGAGGGCAGGGAAAAGATCTTCTGGCGCGGGGTCATGATCTCGCGGACGGGCACATCTTCGAGCTCGAGGGCGCGGTGAATGAGTGTCTCCTGGAATTGGGGCAGGAGGCCGAGGCGGCGGGCGGCGGTGGCGATGAGCTTTAGCTCCTCGGAGGAGTGGACCTGAGCGCGCTCGGTGAGGGGAATGTCGAAGCCGCGGAGGATGAGGGCAGCCGAGTTTTTGAGGAGGCGAACGGCGGGGCGGGCCACAGTCATGAAGATGAGCATGGGGCGGGCGACAGCTACGGCCAGAGCCTCGGCGCGGCGCAGGGCGAGGGACTTGGGCACCAGTTCGCCGACCACCACGTGGAAGTAGGTGATGAGGGCAAAGCCCAGGGTGACGGCGGCGATGTGGGCGTAGAGAAGGGCGTGAGGCTGGGTAAAGGGCAGCAAGCTCATCCAGCCCATGAGGGTGGAGGCGGCCAGAGGCTCGCCAATCCAGCCCAGGGCCAGGGAGCAGAGGGTGACGCCGAGCTGCACGGCGGGGAGAAAGTCGTTGAGATCGCGTTGCAGGCGGCGGACGGAGCGGGCTCCGGGGACGCTGGAGGCGAGCATCTGCTCGATGCGGGTGTCGCGCATGGAGACCAGAGCGAACTCGGCGGCCACAAAGAAGGCGTTGGTCAGGATGAGCAGTCCGACGGCGACGAATTGGAGCAGGGAAAGACCGGGCATCTCGGATGTGAGGATAGCACTTCCACAGTGGTCAGTGGACAGTGATCAGTGATCAGGGGTCAGTGGCCAGTGGTCATGCGACATTAATTTGCAACCGGGAACCGAACTTCAGAGTCGTACGTATGGAAGAAGAGCGAGGGACGGGGCTGGCTGGAGAGGCGTGGTTGAGGAAGGGGGGCAGGCTGCCGTCTAAGGGCGGGAAAAGCCTGGAAAAATCCGGTGAAAATATTTTTTGAAAGGCAGTTGACAATTCACCTGCATTATGTGTTACAGTGGGTAACACTATGACGAGTAACACTACAATACGTCACGATCCGGTGGAATTGGGCGAACTGGAGCGCAGCATTCTTTTAATCGCCTGGGGCAAGGGCGCGGTGACTGCGGAGCAGGTGCGCGAAGAACTGGGCCGGCCGCTCAAGGACTCCACCATTCGCACCGTTCTAAGGCGCCTGGAAGAGAAGGGCTACCTGGCACATTCCGTCGACAACCGCACTTTTGTCTACCGCCCGGCGGAGACACGCCAGCGGGTGGCGGGGCGCGCCGCCAAACGTATCGTGGATTGGTTCTGCGAGGGCTCGGTGGAGGCGTTGCTGGTGGGCATGGTGGATTCGAAGGTTCTGGACCGCGCCGAGTTGCAGCGCCTGGCGAAGCGTATAGCCGAGGCGCAAAAGAGCGCTTCTGCTCCGAAAAGCGCAGGGAAGAAAGAGGGGAATCGATGATGCACATGATTCCGACATTGATTGAAGCCGCCTTGCGGGCGCTGGTGGTTGCTTTTGCTGTTTGGGCCGGACTTCGCCTCTTGAGAGTGGGCAACGTGCTGGCGCAGAAGACCGCCTGGGGCCTGGTGCTGGCCGCGGCTCTCCTCATGCCGCTGCTGATGCACCGGCAATGGCTGCCGGTCAACGCCACGGTCAAGCTGCCGGTGACGGCGTGGCCCGCGAACGATACACAGCCTGCCGCAGCGCAGGATGTGAAATCCGGCCCGGTTCTGAATTCAAATTTCGATGCGGCGCAGAATACGGCGCCTGTGGCGACAGCCAATGCAAGCCAAATTGACGCTGCCTCTCAACCGGTTGCACCGGCAGCAAATGCAAGCCTCTTCCGGTTCGCCACATTTGGCTGGTGTCTTTATCTTACGGTCTGTGCCGCATTGCTGATGCGCTTGTTGCTGGGCCTTGGCTCGGCGGCCAGGTTGTGGCTGCGGGCGGAGCCGGTTGCACTGGGACCGCAGATCAATCTGGCCGCGGGGCTGCGTCTTCGGTCGAGCCCACGGGTTGCCACACCGGTTGCTGTTGGTTCGGGCGTAGTCCTGCCTGCTGATTATGCGGAGTGGGACGCGGAGAAGTTGCGCATTGTTCTGGCGCATGAGCGTTCCCATGTCCGCCAGGGAGACTTTTACCTGCAATTGCTCGCCGAACTCTATGCGGCTCTGTTCTGGTTCAGCCCGCTGGGGTGGTGGCTGAAACGCAAATTGTGTGATCTGGGCGAGGCAATCAGCGACCGCGCAGGCCTTGAAGCGGCTGCCAGCCGCGCCTCATATGCCCAGATTCTGCTTGAATTCGCGGCCTTGCCGCGCCTAACCCTCATACAAGGAGTTTCCATGGCTCACAGCAGTAATCTTTCTCATCGCATCGAACGGTTGCTGAACGAATCCAGCTTCCGTCAGGCTTTTGCCAACTGCCGCCGGCGCGCGCTTCTGGCAGTACTTCTGGTTCCCGTGGCGCTGTTTGCGGCCACGGCGGTCATTCGCGTGGAAGCGGCGTCATCGTCTCAGCCTGCGACGCCTCAGCCCGCAGTGCTTGCGCAGTCTCCGGCTCTGGAGCCTGCAAGCGTTCGGCCCATTCCGGAGAAGGTGGTTCTAATTGCCAAAGCTCCTGTTCATCCTTCTTTGGCGGCTGCTGCGGGTTGGCCGATGGACGCGGAGGCTACGTTTGAGCGCACGCTTAACGTGAGCGGACAGGTGCAGCTATCGGTTTCGACCGGCTCGGGAAACATTCACCTGACGCGCGGCGCGGGCGACAAGGTGCACATTGCCGGCAAGGTAAAGGGCGGCTGGGGCGCCAGCGAGGAGCGTGTGAAGGAGATTGCGGCGAACCCACCCATCGAGCAGACGGGCAATATTGTGCGCATCGGCGGCCATCAAGAGAACCTGCACAATATCAGCATCGACTATGAGATTCAAGCGCCGGAAAATGTAATTCTCGAGGCCGGCTCCGGCTCGGGCGACATCACCGTGGAGGGCGTTGGCGAGAACGCGAAGTTGAACACCGGCTCGGGCAACATACATGCTACCGGTCTGCACAACGGGTTCTCGGCAGAGACCGGCTCGGGCGACATCTACGCCGAGCAGACGGGTTCGGGCGACGTAAAGGCACATACCGGCTCGGGCAACATGGAGCTGAGGAATCTGCACGGCGGTTTGCGCGCCGGAACGGGTTCGGGGGACATCAAGGTGGGCGGAGCGCCAACCACAGACTGGAAGCTGGGGACCGGCTCAGGCAATGTCGAGCTTTGGCCAGGCAGCGCCGGGATCACACTGGACGCCTCGACGGGCTCGGGCAGCATCCATTGCGACCACGAGATTGCGATGCAGGGTGATTTGAACCGGCACCACGTGACTGGCAAGCTGAATGGCGGCGGCCCGACGGTTCGCATCGAGACTGGCTCGGGAGATATTCGCATCCATTGACAGCTAACAGCCATCAGCTCTCAGCTGTCAGTTATCTGAACCCGGGACAGCGGTTCCGGCGCAAAAGTTTGATCCTCCGGCGAGGCCTTAAAGCTCTACTGGGAAGGTCTCGCCGATTTTTTATGGGTGCATATAAATTAGGGAATGAAATAGTAGGGGTCAGGATATTTTACGGAAAGTTCTGCCTCAGGCTTTCCTCCCAGATCGCTCCACTGGTCGCCGACGTTGAGCACGATTGTGTATCCCTGTGCCACGATGGTTGCGCGGGCGGCCGATTTGTATTCCAGCGCGGTTAGAGAATCCTGCGCGGCCGAGCGCAAAATCAGTTGCTGCCAATTCGTGAAGCCATGGGTACGAAGGTCCATCTCGGTAGGGGCGCGCAGCTGTTTTGATTCTCGCCGGCCAGTAAGGAAAAACACGCTTACACCCAAGCGCTGTGCCTCGTTGTAGAGCCGCAATGTTCCAGGAATTGCCGGGGCCTGGGCCGATTTGACCCAGGCGTCGAAGGCGCTGTCGTTAATGGCGAAATCCTCCCTGAGCAATTCTTCATAGTTATTCAGCGTGGTTTCATCAATGTCCAGCACCAGAGCCAGCTTTTCTTGGGGGCGGCGATGGGCGGCGCGGGCGCGCAGGAAGGCGATAGCTCGATCCGCCTGAGTGTCCTGATCACTGGCATAGCAGCCGCACTTGCAGGTACATTCGTGGTACTGCTTGAGTTGAATCTTCAAGCTATTGATGTCCGGGCTTTCGAGGTTCTGGATGCTCTCGGCACGTGCAAGCACGCTTACCCTTGTGTCAGGCTGCTGTGCACACAGGTACGTTGGCGTGAAGGCTAACGCGAGAATTGCAACGAGAAGTACTAAATGCTTCTTCAAGGCGATATCTCCTTTCTGAAAAACACCAAACCAGCAACCGATGCGAACTGCAACAATGTTCGCATCGATTTCCTGATTTGCCAAGAGGCAATTCCGCTCCGGCGGAAGAAGCCGGCGAAGGCCTTGCAGAATCGGATGACGGCCGATTGGCAGAGAACGGCGATCGGGAATCAGATTCAGCGGGAGCTTTACACTAGAATCATGGTTCGCATACTTCGCCCCATTCCGGTGGCACGGCTGAAACTGCTGGTCTTCGATCTTGATGGCACGCTGATCGACTCCGCGCAGGACCTGTGCAACAGCGTCAACGCAACGCTGAGTAGATTTGGGCGCGAGCCGCTGGCGGATGAAACCATAGCGGGATTTATCGGCAACGGGGCGATGATGCTGGTGCGCAGGTCGTTTGCGGCGGCCGATGGCGCGGCGGCGGACAAGGAGCTGCTGGCCGAGGCGTACAAGTATTTTCTGGATTACTATCGCGAGCACAAGCTGGATTACACCTACGCCTACGAAGGGGTTTTGGAGGCGCTGGCGGCGCTGAAACAGTTGCACGATCTGCGGGGCGGACCAGCGTGGGCGATGGCGGTGCTGACCAACAAGCCGGTTCGCCCGGCGCGGGACATCTGCGCGGCGCTGGGCTTGGCGCCTTACTTTCTGAACATCTACGGCGGCAACAGTTTTGCGACCAAGAAGCCCGATCCGGAGGGGTTGAGGGCGCTGATGAGCGAGGCCGGCGCACAACCTGATGAGACAGTGGTGATCGGGGACAGCCGGGTGGACGTGGAGACGGCGCGGAATGCGGGGGCGTGGTGCATTGGCTGCACCTTCGGGCTTGCGCCGGAGAGCCTGTCGGCAAACCCGCCGGATGTGATGGTGGATTCGCCGGCGGATTGGACGGCTGCGCTCAATCCCGCGAGCAGCGATCTACGGCAGTAACTGGCGAGGCTGCCGCGAAGAAACGATGTTCTAAGTCTGCTGCTGAATTTGCTGTCAAATGGAGCAGGCTGCTTAGTCCGACGCCGCAGGCTGAACTTATGGTCACGAATGCCACGGCGATTCCTAGTTCTTTTCGCCTACTTTCGATGCGGTCACCGGCAATCCATACATGAGCCGCGCATGCACAACACGCGTTGTATACTTTTTGTGGATGGAGCCCGCGGGTTCACGTTCCTGGAGATCTCTCATGGAGGTTTCAAGCTCTCTTTCAGAAACTCAATTCAAGGAACCTCAAGAAGAGGAGCCAGGGCTTGAAGGCCACCGGCTTACTCAGGATCGCGCCTTCTACACGATTTACGCTGTGGCTCTCGCCGCATCGATTTCCTTGTGGTTCCTTGCCATCCGCGCGCCGCTGTGGCTGGATGAGACAGTCTCATATTGGCAGATCAGCGCGGGCTTCTTAAAAATATGGCCTCGCCAGTTTTTGTCATTGAGCTTTCCCGCCTATTCCTACATTCTTTGGTTTTCAACCAAACTCATCGGCACGAGCGAGATTGCACTTAGAGTTCCCTCCATTC
>Ga0326727_10027915_pt1 | contig 10313 bp, 10 predicted proteins | sample MB2enrmetagenome_FD_207643 | JGI IMG/M metagenome (GOLD analysis project Ga0326727, IMG submission 207643) | Lab enriched peat soil microbial communities from McLean, Ithaca, NY, United States - MB29MY | ecosystem: Environmental > Terrestrial > Soil > Wetlands > Peat | place: USA: New York...
GGTCTTGGGCAGGGTGTCGATGAATTCGATTTCCTGGGGCATGGCTAATGGTGATAGTTTCTTCCGAACAAAGTTCATGATGTCGAGATCAAGGTCTTTGCTGGCGATAAAACCGGGTTTCAGGGTAACGAAGGCTTTTACGACTTCCATGTTCACAAAATCAGGTTTAGCTACGACGGCTGATTCGGCAACAGCGGGATGCTCCAGCAAGGCCGATTCAACTTCAAACGGACTTACCAGATGGCCGCCTGTATTTATCACGTCATCATCACGACCGACAAACCAGAAATAGCCCTCTTTGTCGATACTGGAACGGTCGCCGGGAAGATACCAGCCATTCTTGAATTTATTCTTATAGGTTTCTTCGTTATTCCAGTACATTCGCATCATTGAAGGCCATCCGGGTTTTAGTGCGATGAGACCGATTTTCCCTGGTTCGCCAAATGGTTCATATGTATCCGAATTAACAACAGTGGCGGTAATGCCCGGGAAAGGTCTTCCCATTGAACCAGGTTTTATTTTCATTCCTGGATAATTGGAGATCATGATCGATCCGGTTTCTGTTTGCCAGTAAGTATCAAGAAATGGCTTACCGAATACTTTTTCCGACCAAATTACGGCTTCGGAATTCAATGGCTCACCCACACTTGCCAGATGACGAAGCGAAGACAAATCGAAATTCTTTATGATCTCATCCCCTGCTTTCATTAAAGAGCGGATAGCCGTAGGGGCTGAGTACCACATAGTGATATGATGCTTTTCAATAAACCGGTACCAGTTCTCAGCAGAGAACCCTGAATCGAGCACGCATTGAGTCACACCATTGCTGAATGCGCCGATGATGCCATAAGATGTTCCTGTGACCCAGCCTGGATCGGCTGTACACCAGTATATATCATCATCCTGAAGATCAAGTACCCATTTTGAAGTCAGGTACTGTGAGATCAGTGAATAATGCACATGTTTGACGCCTTTCGGCTGACCGGTAGTTCCGGAAGTGTAATGAAGAACTGAAGGGGTTTCTGCATAGGTAGGATAAATCTCGAAATTTTCCACTTTTGGAAGTTCTTCGAGGTTCAATGCTACTTCTCTTTGTTGCAACGGCTTGGAAGGATCCTGATCGACGATGATTAGGTATTCCACCCAAGGCATCTTTTCAAGGATTTTACGCACTTTGGGTGCATGTTTCTTTTGAGTTATGATAGCACGGGTTTGTGCATTCTCCAACCTGATAAAAAGGGATTCATCACCAAAGGCTGAAAACAAAGGCTGAGCGATTGCACCGGTCTTCAGGATACCGAGAAAACCAAGATACAGTTCTGGAATTTTATCCATGAACAAACAGACACGATCTCCGGGATTGATCCCAAGATCTCTGAGGAATTGACCAATCGTGTTGGTAGCAAGACGGATGTCATTGTAGGTGTATCGTTTTTCCACACCTCCAAGACCATCCCAGATAAGACCCAGCTTATTTGCTTTTCCTAACTGGCAAATGCGGTCTGAACAGTACCATCCGATATTGATAACCTCCCCGGGTTTATAACCTAGTTCCTGTTCAGCAAGGCTCCAATTGAAATTTTTAACTCGTTCGTCGTAAGATCCGATGTGCGACATAGTGAAATTTGTTGTTTTTGGTTAATACTGTGAGGATTTAGTTGTATTTTATTTTGGCTGCGCTTTGATTTTTATCTCTTAATCTAAATCAATGGAGAATACTTTCTTATTGGTTATTTGTCTCAACGATCACGATTGCAGTGGCTATCTCTTTAACATGCGATAAAGATACATGAATTTTTGATATCCCCTCAATCTTTCCGAGTTCTTCTGCTTTTCCATAAAGACGGATCAGAGGCTTGCCGAACTCATCATGATAAACCTCGATATCTGCAAACCTGATCCCGAACCTCCACCCTGTACCAATGGCTTTCATAAAGGCTTCCTTGGCGGAAAACCGTACAGCATAATTCTCATATTTATGTTTCTTCGTTTCGCAATAGGCAATCTCCCCGGAAGTAAAGATCTTCTCGCGAAAGCCAATATCTTTTTCCATCACCTTTTCGATACGACTGACTTCAATGATGTCAGTCCCTAAGCCGTAAATCATTCTGAATTATTTTTTCACCGCTAGGGCGCAAAGGCGCTAAAAATTCGCAAAAGAATAAGATTTGTGTGCTATTTTGCGTCTTTGGTTTTTTGCGGTTATTTATTAAAATTCCCTTAATGTTATTAAATGGCTCCTGATTGTTTTCCGACTTTTATGAACTTTTCAATAGCAAATTCGATCTGTTCGGTTGAGTGTGCTGCACTAATCTGTACTCTGATCCTTGATTTTCCTTTGGGTACGACCGGATAATAGAACCCGATAACATAGATGCCTTCATCGAGCAATGCATTGGCGAAGTTTTGGGAGAGTTGGGCATCATTGGGGAGATGTCCAAACAAAACGGGTACGATGGGATGGATCCCCGGAACAATCCTGAAGCCGGCTTTTTCCATACCCTTACGGAAAAGTGATGTGTTCTCAAAAAGTTTATCCTTGAGCGCTGTAGTTTCAGAAAGCAGGTTTAGTACTTCAAGGGTGGCACCGGCTATAGAAGGCGCCAATGTATTCGAGAAAAGATAAGGTCTTGAACGCTGGCGAAGGATCTCAACGATTTCCTTTCTTCCCGAGATACAGCCGCCGGACGCACCTCCAAGTGCTTTACCGAAAGTAGTTGAAATGATATCTACCCGGCCCTGTGCATTGCAATATTCAATGGTTCCTCTTCCAGACTCTCCGATAAATCCGGTTGCATGCGAATCGTCAACCATGACCAGGGAACTGTATTTCTCAGCCAGGTCGCAAATCTTATCAACCTGGGCAATTATTCCATCCATGGAAAAAACACCATCGGTAACTATTAGCTTGAAACGCGCTTCACATGCATCCTGCAAAACCTCCTCAAGATCATCCATGTCATTGTTCTTGTACTTGAAACGCTGGGCTTTGCTCAACCTAACGCCATCAATGATGGAGGCATGATTCAGTTCATCGGAGATTATGGCATCCTGTTCGCTTAATAATGGTTCGAAAACCCCACCGTTGGCATCAAATGCAGAGGAATAAAGAATGGTATCTTCTGTGCCGAGAAATTCACTTAGCTTTGCTTCAAGGTCTTTATGTACTTTCTGGGTTCCGCAAATAAACCTGACAGATGACATCCCAAAGCCATAGCGGAAAAAGGTCATATTTGCACCAGCCATGGTCCTTGGATCATTGCTAAGTCCAAGATAATTATTAGCACAGAAATTCAACACCTTCTGACCTTTATCTGTTTTAATTTCGACCCCCTGTGGAGTGGTCAGGATTCGTTCATTCTTATAAAGTCCTTCGGAAATGATATTATCGAGTTGTTTCTGGAGATGATCTTTGAATTTCCCGTACATAGAGATACTGAAGAGATTAGTTTACAGGGTGACAAAGGTAAAAATTTATAGGTAAGAAGTGTCAAGTTTAAAGTTTTAAGTGTTAAGAATGAGGAAAAGGCACTATTGAAATTTATCTGTATTTTTGAAGAAACTTTAATGAGTGGAATATGAAAAGAGTATTTATTATTATCATGTTGATTGCGTGTGTTATGCTTATTAACTCCACTTTTTTGTCATGCAAAAAGAAAGAGACTGCATTGCCAAATTTCCCTCAATTGATCGGGGACTGGACAGGAACCACCTCACAGGGAACCAGAATTTATCTGGGTGTTACGAACATAAAAGGGAATCTTTATATTAACCAATACGACCTGATGGTTTATACTAACACCGGATATCAGGAATATAAAGCAGGAAGCAGTAATGGGCTTGCATCAATCCCGAGTACGCAATTCAAGATCCATATCGGTACCGGAGATGCAGGTGAATCATACATCGGTGGGACTTTCGATATACCTGACACCACTTTGTTCGGGAGCTTTGCTGTTTACCCTCCGGGGGATACGATTGATTTAATTACCGGTACTTATTCCAGTATAAGAGGTAATTAAATTCCTTTTCCCGGATTATCAGGTATTGGGAAGAGATTGTCCGCGTTATCCCAAAGGTCAGGAAAAGCAAGAATAAAGTTAATCTTATAATCAAACAAATCATTCTGGATATGGAAAATTTCATTTATTGCAACCCAACTACGCTTCATTTCGGCAAGAATTGTATTTACGGACTGAACAATGTAATTCAACAATATGGAAAGAAGGTTTTATTTGTTTATGGTAAGGGATCTATAAAAAAAACCGGACTTTACGACATGGTGTCAGATTATCTGAAAGAATTGCATGCTGAAGTTTTTGAATATTCCGGGATCAGATCAAACCCTGTGATTGAGGATGTGGAGGCTGCAGCAGCGCTTGGTCGCAAACACAAGGTAGATGTCATTCTCGCAGTCGGTGGAGGGAGTGTGATCGATTCGGCGAAGTTGGTTTCAATAACTATTCCTGTTAATCACCCCGCCTGGGATTTTATCATCCGGAAGGCAAAACCCGAAAAAGCGATTCCCCTGATCTGTATCCTGACCCTTGCCGCTACAGGAACAGAGATGAATCCTTTTGCGGTGATCTCAAAGCATGATGCTAAATACAAAGACGGATACGGATCGTCCCTGATGTATCCAGTTCATTCTTTTCTTGATCCGCAATTAACGCTGACTGTGCCTCTTGATTATACAGCATATGGGATTGCCGATCTGATCGCGCATAGTTTCGAGGCTTGGTTCGGCCCCGGAGAAGCCACACTCAGCGATCGGTTTATTATTTCGGTCGTGCAGGAAGCGATGCAATACGGTCCGCCTTTGCTGAAAGACCTGCACAATTATGAACTTCGTGAAAAAATTATGTTTGCAGCGACTATGGCGTTGAACGGACTTACACTTATGGGTAAAAAATCGGGCGACTGGGCTGTTCACGGCATCGGTCATATTCTTTCCCTGCTTTATAATATTCCGCATGGCGCAACCCTTTCTATTGTTTATCCTGCCTGGCTTAAGTATATTGAGAAAAAGCATCCTGAACGGATCGGTCTTCTTGGTTCAGGTATTTTCAATCAACAGCTCACTTCTTATGAAGCCATCTGGCGAATAGAAGAACTTTTCCGTTCCCTGGAATGCCCGGTCCGTCTTTCTGAGACAGGCATCGCTGTCAATAAACAAAAAATCTTAGAAACTTTGGTTCTGAATAAGGTCACAGGGGAAAATTACAGCCTTAATGAAGAAGATTTAAGGAAGATTGTTGAGTTGTTTTTATAAAAAAAATTTTTTATTACAGGTTAAGTTATCATAAAGGTACTTATATTTGTACTTTATTAATAACTTAAATGAGATTAAAATGAAAGCAGCAAATTTCACAGAATTCAGGACAAAACTCAAACAATATCTTGATGAAGTCGAAAATAATAATGAAACATTAATTATTAAGAGAGGCACCGGACATGGGGCAGTTCTGATTTCATTGGATGAATTCAACTCAATTCTTGAAACTGTTCATCTGCTAAGTTCAAAGAAGAATGCTGACCGGCTGTATGAATCGATCAAACAAATGAAATCAGGTAATACTGTTATAAAAAAATTGATACAAGAGTGATAAGGATAGTTTTTTCGAAGAATTCATGGGAAGACTATAAATCCTGGCAATCTGAAGACAGGAAGATGTTGAGGAAAATCAATGATCTTATAACGGATATTCAGAGATCCCCTTATGAAGGAGCAGGCAAACCAGAGCCTCTGAAATATGATTTAGCAGGATTCTGGTCACGACGAATTGACAGGGAACACCGGTTAATTTATCAGGTTATTGGTGAGGGCATTTTAATATATAGCTGTCGTTATCACTATGACAAATAAAATAAGGGAACAATATTACTATACCCATTTCCTGAAAAGATTGAAATATACAGAGGCGATGCTTATTTTCTTGTTAAAAATATTGCTACAGATGATAAATGGGACCTGGTCAAATGCAGAGTTGATTGAATGCTACGGTAATATGCCTATATGGGAGATGAGCAACCATAACCCAACGTTATGAAAGACTTTGTTAAAGAAATTGGCTATTGTGATAAGACAGGGCATTTAATGTCAAGGTAAATGAAATACAGGATTATTTTAATTCTGGTTTTCCTTATGAAATGTTCTCTGAATTGGGGACAAGTTGATAGCACCCTGTCATCACTACTGGACTCACTTAGAAATGAAGATCAGAAATGGAGAAATTTAATTCGTAAGATAAATAATAAAGAAGTTGATTCTATTTCATTTGGTACTGTCAGTAAAAGAGCCGGAGAAGTTGATAGCATGAATTATTTAGTAATAAAGCCATTGTTTGACAAATATGGTTATTTAGGATATGATAAGGTCGGGATCAACAGCTCACACAATTTTTGGTTACTCGTTCAGCATGCAGATAAGCACCCAGACTTTCAGGACAGTGTTTTGGTCAGGATGAAAATTGAAGCTGATAAAGGGAATTCATCTATTACGGACTATGCCTATCTTTTAGACAGAGTACTGATCAATACTGGTCAAAAACAAGTTTATGGAACTCAAATGACACTCAACTCTTCAAAGACATCGTATGAGCCCAAACCTGTGATTGAACCGGAAAAATTAAATGAAAGAAGGCGACAAGTAGGGTTACCTACTATAGAAGTTTATATCCAGATAATGAATGATAATTATCTGGAAAAGCAATGATAGCCATTTAATTACAAGAAATTTTTGCAAGATTGGTGGTTATATTTTGTTGAATTGTAAAATTTTGTTTTTCTCGAATAGTAAGCTACCTTTGTTTTATGATCAGTAAAGAAAATATAACCAATATCCTAAAGGCTAATAAGTCAGATTTGGCATCCAGGTATCATTTGAAATCAATCGGAATTTTTGGTTCATTTACACGAGACGATTTTGGTGAAGATAGTGATATTGATATTCTTATTGATTACGACCAACCACTCGGTATTGAATTTATAGATTTAGCTGAAGAGCTTGAGAAAATTCTTGACCGAAAAGTTGATCTTGTATCCAGAAATGGGGTCAAACAAAAATATTTTGAAGAAATTAAAAAAGATCTCATCTATGTCTAAACGAACTCCTGAATTGTTACTTGGAGATATTGTGGAATCAGCTGAAAAGATTCTTGAATATACAAAAGATATTTCATTTGAAGAGTTCTGTAAAGAAAATAAAACTATAGATGCCGTTATAAGGAACTTTGAGATTATTGGAGAAGCCACAAATCTCTTACCGGATGAAATTAAAGATAAATATTCAGACATTGATTGGCACAGAATCCGTGGTTTCCGAAATAGAATAGTTCATGATTATTTCGGTGTAGATCTTCAAATTATCTGGAAGATTACATTTGATCAAATCCCTGGTCTAATTTCCGGGATCGGCAATATTATCCAAGCACTTTGACTATTTCTTTTTGTCTTAGTAAAAAAGAATGCATGCATGCATTCTTTGTCTTTAAAGGGGCCGTCAATGAATGGAATAATATTCTAACTTTCTCTGGAACCTGTTCCCAGTTTTATCAGGTTTAATCTTCTCAACTTAGGAGCCCATTTAGCGGTAGCGCCAACAATGGCGAGCGTCATTGTTCCTCCGAAAATGACTGATGGGATCAATCCCATCAGTTTTGCTGTCAGGCCTGATTCGAATGATCCAATTTCATTGGAAGATCCGATGAAAATGCTGTTCACTGAAGCGACTCTTCCACGCATTTCGTCAGGTGCCACAAGCTGCATTGTTGATGCGCGTATCACCACGCTGATGTTATCGAACATTCCGCTCAATGCTAATAGCGCCATTGAAAGGAAAAAGTTTTTTGAGAGGGCGAAACAGATGATGCTCAATCCGAAACCTGCTACCCCGATCATCAATAATCGCCCGGCTTTAACCGTGGGTGGCTTATAAGCCAGGATGACCGACATAAGAACTGCTCCAGCCATGGGTGAAGCGCGTAACAATCCTAATCCCTGGGGGCCTACTTTTAAGACCTCGGCAGCAAACACCGGAAGCATGGCGACTGCGCCTCCAAACAACACCGCAAACATATCGAGCGCCATAGCGCCTAATAATAGCTGGCTGCTGAAAACAAATTTTATCCCGTTGGAAAGTCTATGAAATATACTCTCTGTTTCATCAACCGGAGGAACCGGCCTGCTTCGAATATTTGAAGTTAAGACAAAAGAGATGATCATAGAGACGATCACAGCCATATAAGCCACTTTTACACCGAAAAAACCGTAGATCAATCCACCGACAGCCGGTCCGGTTATTGCAGCAATCTGCCAGAATGTACTGTTCCAGGTAGCGGAATTGGTGTACAATGACCGGGGAACGATTTGTGCCATCAGCGCCATTGTTGCCGGATAAATAAATGCCCTTGCAAAACCTGAGATTGCGACACACAGGTAAATGGGCAAAACGCCATATTTTCCTATAATGCCCGTTTTGTGATAAGTAATCAGCAAAAGCAGTGAGCTTGCTATAAGAAAAACCAGATCGAATCCTAAAATGATTTTTTTCCGGTTGAACCTGTCGGCTATATGACCAGCATAAAGTGCAATGGATATAAAGGGAATGGCTTCTGCCAATCCAATGAGCCCAAGTGAAAAGGGGTCGTGTGTAAGTTCATAGACCTGCCAGCCAACAATAATGCTCTGCATCTGGGCGGCAATGGTCATAAAAAAGCGGAAGGAAAGGAACAGACGAAAGTCTTTTATTCGAAGACCGCCATAAGCGTCATGCTTCTCAATTATATCATCTGTTTCCATATTAGCCTTCATTTTTCTCTGCCTTTGGTACAAAAAAACCCGGTCGAGTTGCCGGGTTTGACATATTCAACGAGGTAAAGATTATTCTTCTTCTTTTTCCTGTTCTTCGTAGGTTTTTAGCAGTTTATCCTGAATATCGCCCGGGACCTGGGTATATTCGCCAAATTTCATATTGTACGTTGCGCGGCCACTGGTAAGCGAACTCAATGCAGTCGAATACCGATTTAGTTCGGCTAATGGCACTTTGGCAAGGATCTTCTGGTAAGTTCCTTCACTGTCCATCCCCATGATAATGGCACGGCGGCCCTGGAGGTCGGTCATGACATCACCCATTTTTTCCTCAGGAACAATGACTTCGATATCGTAGATAGGTTCGAGGATTTTCGGACCTGCATTCTTGAAGGCTTCTTTGAATGCATTCCTTCCGGCGAGTTTAAAGGAGATTTCATTGGAGTCAACGGGGTGCATCTTACCATCAAAAATACTCACTACAATATCCCGCGCATAGGATCCTGTAAGAGGTCCTTCCTCGATCTTTTCCATGAGGCCTTTCAGGATAGCGGGCATGAAACGTGCATCAATGGCGCCACCGACAATACAATTTTGCATCACCAGTTTTCCACCCCATTCCAGTTCAATCACATCTTTACCGCGAATCGGGAATTCATTCTGATCTTTCATTCCTTCCCGGTAAGGTTCGATCATCATATGTACTTCACCAAATTGTCCTGCTCCCCCTGATTGTTTCTTGTGGCGGTACATGGATTTAGCCGCCTTGGTAATGGTTTCACGATAAGGGATCTTCGGCGGAAGGAATTCGATACCAATTTTTTCAAGGTTTTCCAACTGCCATTTTGCAATGTTGAGATGAAGCTCTCCCTGTCCCATCAGGATCACCTGTTTAAGTTCTTTCGAATACAACAAAACCAGCGTAGGGTCCATCTTGTTCAGTTCGCTCAGCAAGCTGCCCAGTTTCTCATCATCACTTTGGTTTTTTGCTTTTACTGCGGTCCTGAATTTGGGTTCAGGATAAACCATGGGTTCAATAATAAGATCCGCATTCTTTGGAGAATTGAGGGTATTATTTGTATAGGTGTTTTTCAGTTTGATGGTAGCGCCAATATCACCGGCAACCAGTTTTTCCACTTTGTCACGGTTTTTCCCGTTGATGACAAAAAGCTGGGAGAGCCTTTCCTTTGTACTATTACGGCTGGGGTTGATCATATCCATGGCTTCGGTGATCTCGCCGGCATATACTTTGAAAAATGAAACCTCTCCGAGGTGTTGTTCAATGCTGGTTTTGAATACAAAAGCAGAGGCAGGCTCGGCAGGATTGCATTTAAGTTCTTTACCTTCTCTTGGCTTAATGGCTGGCATTGCATCGGGTGAAGGCACACTGTTTACGATGAATTCAAGAAGTCTTCCCACACCCATATTCTGTTTTGAGCAAACACACAATACAGGGAAAATTGACCTGCGAATGATGCCTGCACGAACTGCTTTTGCGATTTCCT
>Ga0326727_10027917_pt1 | contig 10312 bp, 9 predicted proteins | sample MB2enrmetagenome_FD_207643 | JGI IMG/M metagenome (GOLD analysis project Ga0326727, IMG submission 207643) | Lab enriched peat soil microbial communities from McLean, Ithaca, NY, United States - MB29MY | ecosystem: Environmental > Terrestrial > Soil > Wetlands > Peat | place: USA: New York...
CCTGATTTTTGATCAATTCCGCCGATTTACCGGAGATAAAATTTTTTAAGATAAACGGTCCCGTGCCGAGGGCATGATGCCAATCGTTGACATCTCCCCACTGCCTGACGGCTTCAGGATTTTCCAGGCACTGCGCCAAACTAAAGTTATACAGGGTCCAGATGATGGCTTCTTCATTAGCCGTCTTGAATTGAAAGACCACGGTATACCTGTCGGTGGCGGTTACCGATATCAGATCGGGAAAGGAATTAACCCCGATATGAAACGGGCTCGGTTTGGTAAAATCACCGTCCGGACCGTAAAGGCGCTTAAAATGAAAGACGACATCGTCCGCGGTGAATTCCCGCCCGTTGGCCGGCGGGATGTTTTGCCAGCGCACACCACGGCGCAGATGCACAACATGGGTGTGAGGGTCCGTAAACTCCCAGTTTTCCGCTAGGTGGCCTTTCTTGTATTGCGGAGGGTGCCAACCCAGCCTATAATTCCACTTTACCGGTTCCAGCGTCCAGTCGTCGCAGACCAGCCTTTCCATCCATGCGCCCTGAATGCTGCAAAGGTTTGATTCGTCAAAATAGGGGTCAAAATTCTGGATGTTACGATTAGCTCGAATGGAAATTTCGCCGCCGTACTGCGGTTCGCCGAGTTTATCCCACCATTTTCCGGTATTTTTTTCCAAATTAATTCCTTTTATTTGTTAAGCTGCGCATGGGGAATAGTACCAGCAGTTATCAAACGATAATATCAATATTACCACGTTAAATAGATGACTAAGAAAGCTCAAGTTATTACTGCATTAGTTGTTTGATTTTGGCAATTAAAGCCGATTTGTGAAAATTCCCGGAAGCAACGACGCCCAGACAGGCTCCGAACCGCACTGTATAATTAATTGGCAATAAAAACCTCATGCAAATCACGAATGAATTTCATTTGAATTTGTTGTATAATAAAGCCAAATTTCTCAATCCGTAGGGGTGCGATGGCGAAAACAGAAGACCGGAGCATTTTCCGGGCACGAGAAGGGGACATGGCCGTGATGCTGGACTGCCTCACCGAACTTTTCCAGGAACACGGCGATGAAGTGATGCCCAAGGATGTGGCGGAACGGATGGAACAGAAACTGCACCGGCACATTCATCACCATGTGGCCGCTTATTTATACACATCATTGGGTTTTGTTACGAGAAGGGTGAGCGTGCATCCCAACGGATGCAAGGTTTATATCATCCCCAATCCGAAACTGCTGGCAGAAAAGCGCGCCCAATTCTGTGATATTGATTCCGGCACACCGGACCAAACCAAGTAACCAACCAATTCCAAAACAGGTTATGACGATTTACAAGGGAAGCCCACTACCCTTTGGCCACAACCATATGCTCACAGGGGAACTTATTGAGAAAACAGTCGTTCATCGACACTTAGTTTGATGATTTTTCGAAAAACAGTGGTTGTCGATTCAAGATTCGAACTTGAGACCCCAGTCTTATGACATATATTATCCATCATCTCACCACCATTTTGTATCTAATTTGAGTTTCTTACCGATATTGTACCACTAAACAACCATCCATAAAATAAATTATTTTTAATAATTATACAACGGTTTTTTCCGGTTTTAATTCTTGATTATATATACGATGGACGATGGAATTCATTTCCATTACAGAGCAAGAATCTTTTGTTAGCTTCATAACAAGATATTCAAGTAGTCACGGGGAATAGAAACTTCAGGCACTTGCATCTATTTTTAAATACCTTAAATGATCCACAACTAATGCACTTTTTTTAGCCATAAGAAAAAGGATACTAATTATCACGCCTAAGTGCAATTCAAATATTTACTATTTTATCCTAATATTTTTAGCATTAGACCCACAACTATAATCTACATTTTGAGCATTATTTTCACGTTTTTACCGGTCTTCTGCACCGCAAATGCCTGAAGGACGTCGGTGAGCGGATAAACGGTAATCATCGGTTTTAAGTCCAGCTTGGGCAGCATCTGCAGCGCCTTGGGGAAGGCATACGGCGAAGACCGCACATCGCGGATGGTGAGGTCCCTGGAATGCATATAATATACCGGAACGCCGATATCGAAATTCGGAGGATATGTCCCGACCCAGACGATAGTCCCTCCGGATTCCGCCAATAAAATTAGTTGTCTAGCAACACCCGTATCGCCGCTGACTTCGAAACAGACGCTGTAACCCCGGCCGTCAGTAAACTCGTTCGATATCGCCAGCAGGTCTTCGTGAACAGGGTCGACAACACCATCAGCCCCGAATTGTTTGGCCAGCTTTCTTTTTTCGGGCGACCGTGTCGAGAGCAAAACTTTCGAAGCTCCTGATTTGATTGCCAACTGCAATATCAATAAGCCGATAGGACCACCGCCGGCGATGATTACGGTATCCCCGATATTTATTTTAGCCGTGTCAAGTGCCCGCACGGCAATGGCGGCCGGCTCCAGAAACGCTCCTTCTTCCAGCGTCAAATTAGCGGGGAGAGGGAAAACTGTATTTTCCCGATAAACGGAATACTCCGCCATCGCGCCGGAGATGGGGAAACGCCGCTCGCAGAATTGTGCCATAGACTTCGTGCAGTAGTAACACACACCACAGGCGCTGCGGAAATTCATGGCGACCGGCTGCCCGATTTTGAAGTTTCCCTTTATATCCTTGCCAATCTCCACGATTGTGCCGGAGGCTTCGTGTCCTAAAATTCTCAACCCGTCACGCATTTCCTGTCCCATGATGCGGATATCGTCACGCGGGGGCGCCGTTTTTTTCGGCCAGCCGATGGCGCCTTCAGTCTTGAACCCTTTACCGAAGGTTTTCCCCTCGATTATTTTCACGTCGGTGCCGCAGATTCCGCAGTAGGCAATTTTAACCTTGATTTCATCAGGACGAGTTTGTGGTTCCGGAACATCCTGCAATTCAATTACATCGGCTTCCTTAACGATTACCGCTTTCATCTAATGTCCCTCCTCGATTGTTGCCTCGAATATGTGTTAAAATGGGGATAATTCGTTATTCCGCGGTTCCCAAGAAGTTTAATATCGCTACGGCGAATTCCTCCGGCATGGTACGTTCTATACGCGGCGGGCCATTTTCAATGACCACCAGTTTACTGCCGGGTATTAATTTTTGGACGTTATCGGCAGCGGAATGGAACAGTCCCGATCCGCCCGAAAGCACGAGAGTCGGGCGCTTAATCAGCGGCAGCCTGCCTTTGGTGTCATAGACGCGCGCAGTCCAGTGAATTTCCTCTCCTCTCGGCCCGGCTTTGATGTATTCCAGAACACTGGCCTCCACGATATCCAGCGGGTCGTGCCACATGGCGGCCCGCCGCCACCATTCCAGGAGGTGCGAGCCGTCCGGTTTTATCTCGACACGGCTGGTAAAATTATCCGGTTCATGCTTTTCGATGTTTGCCTCCGCTTCCCAGTATCCAATAGCGGACAACACCAGTTTGTTGACCCGTTCCGGCCAGTTGATGGCAAGCTCTGCCGCCACTTTGGCGCCGGTATGGTGCCCAACAACGCTCGCTTTCTTGATTCCCAGACTGTCCATGAAGCTGATAAGGCTGTGTGCATAGTCCAGCATTGTATACTCGAACGGAGCTGGGTCAGAATCGCCGTTGCCCAGAAAATCCGGGGCAACCACCAGATGCTTTTCCGACATATACGGCATCGTCTTGGTGAAAGCGTCGGATGAGCCAACCCCCGGATGCAGTAATAAGACCGTCTCGCCGCTTCCTTCAAAACGATAATGCATTTGTCCTTCGGGGATATCGGTAAAAGCTCTTTTCATGTTTTCCTCATATTTCGGTTTAGCTAATACTGCTGTAATTCGACTAAAACATTTTCGGGTCCGACAAAATATGATATTTTCGAACCGGAAGGCATGGGTGTAATCTCCTGCGCGAAAACCATGCCCTTTGCTTTTAACTCAACTACCGCTTTTTCCAGGTCGTCAGTTCTCAATCCGAAATGAATCAGGCCGTATTGCGGCTGCAGCGTCGCGGGCACCAGCGGCGGACTGCCGACCGGCGGGCCGATCATCGCGACTTCGCCATTAAGGTCCAGGCGGACTGAAGAACCTTCAGGCCGGGAACGGATTCGGACTATTTTTGCGCCGAACATATTCTCATAAAATTGCGCGGTCTTCACCGCGTCGGGGCTATTCAGATGGATGTGATCAAAATGATAGGTCGGCATTTTTCCTCCTTTCGTTATTCACTGCTAGGATTTGTTTTAATATCTGGTTCAAGGCTGCAGCAGCACTTTGACGGCCTTCCCCTGTTTATGCACTTCAAACGCCCGCAATGCGTCCTGCAGGGGATAAACGGTAATCAACGGTTTTAAATCCAGCCGTGGCAGCATTTCCACAGCCCTGGGGAACGAATATGGGGCTAATCTGACCGAATGAATGGAAAGCTCTTTAGAATACATATAGTCCAGCGGAACCGACGCGTCCACACCGCTGGGATAGGTCCCCACCCAGACAACCGTACCGCAGCCTTCCGCCAGCAGTATCAACTGGCGGGCAATCGCAGGAATCCCCGCCGCTTCGATGCAGACGTTAAAGCCCCGGCCGCCGGTCATTTTATTGGATATTGCCAGCAAATCCTCGTTCAGCGGGTCGACCACCACCTGCGCGCCCAGTTGTTGGGCCAGTTTTCTTTTTTCGGCCACGGGTTCGGAAACCAGCACTTTCGAAGCGCCGCCTTTAAGCGCCAGCTGCAGTATCAGCAAACCGATGGGGCCACCGCCGGTGATAATAACCGAATCACCGATTTTCAATTGAGCACGGTCAAGAACATGCACGGCAACCGATACCGGTTCCAGAAACGCGCAGGCGTCCAGCGGCAAATCGTCCGGCAGCGGAAAGACAATGCCCTGCGGGAAAACAGCATATTCCGCCATCATCCCTGAAAAATTGGTTACCCGCTCGCAAAAATGCGCCTTTTTGTTGGAGCAGTAATAGCAGCCGCCGCAGGCGCTGCGGAAATCCATCGCCACGTGCTGACCCACTTTGAAATTTCCTTTGACATCCTTACCTAATTTTACAATTGTACCGGAGGCTTCATGCCCCATGATTCTGACACCGGGGCGCGGCGGAGTGGTTTTCGCAGGCCCGCCGATAGCGCCTTCCCGGTAGGCCGGCTTGTTCAGCCCGGCGATCATCTTGGGGTCGCTGCCGCAGATGCCGGCATAGGCGATTTTTACTTTAATCTGATCGCCTTCCGGCTCCGGCTCGGGGACGTCCTGCACCTCGATGACACCGATTTCCTTTAAGACTAAGGCTTTCATAATACGCTTCCTTTACTATTTTGTTTTTCAGAATAAAACTGCCGACCAGGTCGCTTCTTCGATGGCCTCGCGTATGCGGCGCGGTGCGACGCAGTCACCGATTTCCGCAAATTCCAAGTATTTACCCTTCAAAGCTTTACCCAAAGCTTTGTCCGGAGTGGCACCGGTAGCTAACACGATATTATCCGCGGCAATAAAAACATCTTTCCCTGCTTTGTCGGTCAGAGTCAAACCAGCGGCGGTGATTTTGTCGTATTTAACCTCCGGCATGACTTTGACCCCGTATTCTTTCAGTTTGTTCCAATAGTGTGTTCGATTCTCCCAGAACTGGATATCGAGGGCGGGATTGGGACTGCGGAGGACCAGCGTGACTTCAATGCCTTTATTTGCAAGGAAGAAGCAGGTTTCGCAACCCACATAGCCGCCGCCCATCACGATGACTTTCCGGCCCGTTTTTTTCTGTCCGGAAAGGACATCACGACAGGTTAAAACGTTTTTCCCCTTGACGCCGGGGATTTCCGGAATAAACGGGGACGAACCTACTGCCACGATGACCGAATCCGGCGCGAATTTCCAGACCACTGCGGGATCGGCTTCTTTATTAAAGACCACTTTCACGCCCGCTTTGGCCACCTGTACTTTCATGTAATTGAGCAATGTTTTTAAATCATCTTTGCCGGGAGGAACGGCCGCTAAGATTAACTGCCCGCCCAGCTCCGCACTTTTTTCCCATAAAGTAACACGGTGACCCTTTTGGGCGGCAATCACCGCTGCCTGCATACCGCCGGGGCCACCGCCGATGACCAGCACTTTTTTCTTTTTAGTCACCCGGGGTAATTTGGCTTCGAATTCTTTTTCTCTCCCCAGGATTGGATTGGTGGTACAGCCGATAGGAATAAAAGCCAGATTGGCATCTTCATTGCACCGATTATCATAGATGCAGGGGCAAATATCCTCGACCCTGCCTGCTTTGACCTTGGCGGGCCAGTAGGGGTCTGCAATCAGCCCCCGGCCGATACAGACATAATCCGCCTTGCCGTCCCGCAGGATTTCCTCGGCAACAGCCGGGTCGTCAATTTTTCCGGTGACCCAGACCGGGATTTTTACACCACCTTTTTTAATCGCCTCGGTAATATCCGCGTTCAATCCCTGAGGCATGAACCAGTAAGGTCGCGACCATTGCGGGGTTTCCTGCGAGCCGCTGGTAATATCAATGGCCGTAACGCCGTTGGCCTCCATTATTTTGCAGACTTCAACGCAGTCCGCAATGCTCCATCCCTCATCGCCTTCCCTAGTGGACACCCTGTCGGCACCCATCAGACGGAGAATGACCGGGAAATCAGGAGATGTTTTTTCTCTGGCTTCACGAACGATATCAGTCAGGTATTTTGCCCGGCCTTTCAGGTTGCCGCCGTAGGCATCGGTACGCTTGTTAAAACGGCGTGAGAGAAGTTCGCAGGCAAGATAACCGTTGGCGCCGTGAATCATCACACCGTCAAATCCCGCTTCCATGATTCTCCGGGCGGCGCGGCCGTATTCGGCTACCAGTTCTTCCAGGTCAGCCGGCGTAATTATCCGCGGGTGCAGCGGAATGGTTGAAGACCAGCCGACAAACGGTAGCGGGACGCCTGAAGGTGAGGCGGGGTCTACTTCGTCCATACTGCCCATGTGGCTGCTCATTTGCGCCACGGCTTTCGCTCCGCCCCGATGAATGGCGTCCGCCAGTTTCTTCATGCCCGGGATATATTTATCTTCGTTAATCAGGATGCGGCCGAACTTACCCCGCTTACGGCAGCCGGCGCCTTCAGTAACGATAAGACCGGCGCCTCCCTTAGCCCGTTCTTCATAATAAGCCGCCTGGCGGTCGGTGACAAAACCATCGAGCGATGAGTAATGCGTCCCGCACGGCGGCATAATAATCCTGTTTTTAACTGCGATCGTACCGATTTTCCCCGGTTCAAAAAGTCTGGTGAATTCTGGCATGATAAAAGCTCCTTAAAACGATTATAGATTTGTTAATTATGATGATATAAAAATAGTAATAAACCGCTGTCAATTCGCGGTATTTAAGAAATCGAGTATTGCCTCAGCAAATTCTTTGGGCCAGACACGGTCGATGTCAATCGGACCGTTTTCAATTATTTTCAGCTTGCTGCCCGGAACGAGTTTATGTATGGGTTCCGCCATGCCGCAGAACGGGTCATGAGTCGCAGAGAATACCAGCGTCGGACAGCGTACTAAAGGCAGCCTGGGACGTGGGTCGTAAGCGCCGCCTGCCCAATGTATTTCTTCGCCTCTGGGACCGGCTTTGATGTATTCTACAGCCCGGTCGTGAGTGATATCCAGGGGATGTCCCCACAGGGCAGACCGCCGCCACCACTCCATTAGGTGCGAACCATCCGCCATTATTTCTACGCGGCCCATAAAATTCGGAGGGTCTTTGAAGGTTTTTTCTTCCTCTGCTTCGGGGTAGTTTGGTGAAGACAGGACAAGTTTACTGACGCGTTCCGGCCGGGTCACCGCCATTTCCAAACCGATTTTACCGCCGACATGCTGACCGACTACCGCTGCTTTTTTGATGCTGAGACTATCCAGAAAATGAACCATCGAGCGGGCATGATCAATGATGTCGTAGGCAAACGGCGCCGGGTCGGAATCGCCGTTGCCCAGGAAATCAGGAGCAATCACGTAATAGTGTTTGGAAAGAAAAGGGATGACTTTAATGTATTCAATAGATGAAGTTACCCCGGCATGGAGCAATAGGACCGGGTCACCTTTTCCTTCGAACCGGTAATGGATTTGTCCTTCGGGGATATCCGCATAGGCTCTTTTCATTTTCTCTCTCCATTTACTTCCAATTTTTCAGGCAGAGTGAGAAATTATCTGGGTATTGAACTTAAAAACTCGAGGACAGCCTCGGCGAATTCCTTGGGCCAGACACGGTCGATATCAATCGGGCCGTTTTTGATGATATTCAGCTTGCTGCCCGGAACCAGTTTGTGCACATTTTCAGCGACAACACAGAAAGGGTCACGGGTGGCGGAGAGCACTAATGTCGCGCAGCGCACCAGCGGCAATCTTGGTCTGGGATCGTAGTTACGGCCGGCCCAATGTATTTCTTCGCCTCTCGGCCCGGCTTTGATGTATTCCACTGTTCTGTCATGAGTGATATCCAGGGGATGGCCCCAGATTGCAGAGCGTTCCCACCATTCCATCAGATGTGAGCCATCGGCCTTTATTTCCACTCTGCCTCTGAAGTTGGGCGGGTCTTTAATATTTTTACCTTCGCTTTCATAATAACCAATGGAAGAAAGCACCAGTGAATTGACCCGCTCCGGCCAGTTTACCGCCATCTCGACGCCGATTTTGCCGCCGACGTGCTGCCCCACGACGTTCGCCTTTTTAATGCCGAGAACGTCCATAAAGCCAATCATGGTCCGGGCATGGTCAAGACAATCGTATGCACGGGGAGCCGGGTCGGAATCGCCGTTGCCAAGGAAATCAGGGGCAATTACGTAATAGTTTTTGGAAAGAAAAGGGATGACTTTAATATATTCAAGGGACGAAGTTACCCCGGCATGAAGCAGCAAGACCGGTTCCCCTTGGCCTTCAAACCGGTAAAGAATTTGCCCTTCGGGTACATCCGCATAAGCTCTTTTCATTATTCCTCCTGCTATTCAGATGGCTAAGATACTTTTCTTAACTCACGAATTACTTCGGCGCAACCTAATCTTATGATTGAAACTGCATTGCGGGAATACTAAAAAGTCTATCAAATTATTCATGAGACGATAATATTGCTTACATTGTAGCAAAAACGGTTTTTACTTTCTACCGTATATGACACTTGTTAAGACTTTTTGCTAAAGCTGAATATAATAAAAAGATATCCAATTCCTGATGAAATGAGTAACCAGTTCTCTATCGCAATCGTTTTTAAATATCCTTCTTGAACTCCATTTTATTGGGGTCAGGGCCGGTGCGTTGCGGATTTTTATCCATGGCATTGATAGCTTTCATTTCATCCGCACTCAATTCAAATTCGTATATATCCGTGTTGGCAATGATTCGCTCCTAATGAACCGATTTGGGTGTTGTGATGAGCCCTCTTTGCAATTCCCACTGCAGAGTTACCTGCGCCGCGGATTTACCATGTTTCTCCGCTATTTTCTTAAGTGTCGGGTCACCCAACAAATTCCCCCCGGTCCCTCCCAGCGGGCTCCACTCTTCAAAAGCGATACCTTGTTTTTGCCAATAATCGGGCCATGGCTGTTGAGCAAGGTGGGGATGGCATTCCACCTGATTCACCGCCGGCACTATTTTAGCTTCTTGTAGTAAGGCGTCTATATGTTTTTGCATAAAATTACTTACCCCCGATTGCCCGGGCTTTCCGGATTTGTAGATTTCTTCCAGCACTTTCCACGATTCCATACTTTTTCCGGCCACCGGCCAATGTATCAGATACAGGTCAACATAGTCCATCTGCAACAGCTTCAGACTTTTCTCGAATGCTTTTATCTGAGTTCCACGAAGCATGTCATCTTTCCACAGTTTGGTTGTGACGAAAAGTTTTTTACGGTCAATTCCGCTCCTACGAATCCCTATTCCAATGCTTTTCTCGTTGCCGTAGAGCGCCGCGGTATCGATGTGCCGGTAACCGGCCTCAATTGCCCAACCGACAGCATTGGCGGTTTCGTCGCCTTCCTTGACTTGAAACACGCCTAGTCCAAAGAAGGGGATTTCCGCTCCGTTATTTAGTTTTTTAGTTGTTTGTAAGTCCATAATATTTTCCCTCCCGATAAAGTTAACATAGTTATTTACCCGACCAGCTATTCTCAAGATTTACTTTTTAGCGTCAAATCAACCTGTATCCTTTTGAGATTCGTGTACTCATATAGACCGAACAGCGAATGCTCTTTGCTGATGCCGCTTTCTTTAAAACCGCCCCATGGCAGGTCCTCATCTTTCCCCGGAGTCCTACCGATAGTTATTGTTCCGGCAGCG
>Ga0326727_10027918_pt1 | contig 10312 bp, 7 predicted proteins | sample MB2enrmetagenome_FD_207643 | JGI IMG/M metagenome (GOLD analysis project Ga0326727, IMG submission 207643) | Lab enriched peat soil microbial communities from McLean, Ithaca, NY, United States - MB29MY | ecosystem: Environmental > Terrestrial > Soil > Wetlands > Peat | place: USA: New York...
AAACAAGGCATGCAGCGCACGGAAGCGCGACAGCAGAAAACTTTTACAGGTGGGCGACAAGCCGATGCGCAGTGCGGGTTCGGTCTGGGACGCCACACGAATGACTTCCGAGCGGGTTTCCTCAACCGAACGCAAAATTTCGCGTGCGCGCTGATACAGGACCTGGCCGGCTTCGGTCAGCGTCAGCGTATGCCCTTTGCGCAAAAACAGTTTGCAACCGAACTCGTCTTCCAGCTCTCGCAGCCGCTGACTCAGCGGTGGTTGCGCCATGTTCAGCACGCGTGCGGCGCGGCTAATCTGGCCTTGCTCGACGATCGTGCAAAAGTACAGCATGCGCTTGAGATCCACGCAGCGACTCCATATCAATTAAGTATGAATTTGAATAAAAACGATATTTTCTTTTGTTTAAATACAAGAATAGAATATTGTAACCATATCAAATTAATCATGTTCACTTACTTTCAGGTCCCAGAATCTTCGGCGTGCGGGTATCGGGGTGGCATGTCATACCGGAGGAATCATCATGCTCGGACCCTGGATCAACAGTGCGGCGCTGCTGGCCGGAGGCGGACTCGGGGCGGTGCTCAGCAAGCATATTCCCAAACGGGTCAGGGAGGCGCTGCCGTTGACTTGCGGCATCATTTCCGCCGGTATCGGGGCGATCATGATCAACAAGGCGCATACCATTCCGGCGGTCGCGCTGGCCATGCTCTCGGGTGCCTTCATCGGCGAGATGCTCTACCTTGAACACGGTCTGGAAAAAATCATCGGCTGGATGCAGGTCCGGGCAAAAAGCCTGCTGCCCGGCGACGGTCAGAACAGTCACTCGCAGCAATTCGTGCTGCGCTTTGTGACGATCCTGGTTCTGTTCTGCGTCAGCGGAATGGGGATTTTCGGCTCAATGCACGAGGGAATGACGGGAGAGGCCAGCATCCTGCTCACCAAGTCGGTGCTCGATCTGTTTACTTCACTGATTTTCGCAGCGGAACTGGGGATTTCGGTCGCCCTGATCGCGGTGCCGCAAATCCTGATCCAGGCGACGCTGTATCACAGCGCACACCTGCTGACCCCTCTGGTCACCCCCACCATGCAAGCCGATTTTTCAGCCTGCGGCGGCATCATCATGCTGGCTACCGGCTTGCGGATTTGCGGCATCAAGATCTTTCCCATCGTCAATATGCTGCCGGCCCTGCTATTGGTCATGCCGATATCGGCCATGTGGCTGCATTTTCTGGGATAGGCACAGCGCGCGCCCGACAGTCTTCACTGTGACGCCGAAGCGGATCCGGCATTGAACCGGACAAAGAATTGCTGACGAATCCTGTCGAGCTCTCCACTGCGCCGAATCGCTTCCAGTGCTTTGCGCAAGCGATCGATCAGGACGGGAGACGTGGCCGGATTGGCCGCTACATAAAGATTGAGTTTGTCCGGACTGGGGACCCTCATCACCGGATCCAGCTTGAAATTGACCTGGTGCACTTTGTTTTCCGCTTCGGGTTCTTTGTAATAATAAGAAGCCACCATCAGCGGCACACCATGGGTTTCAACCAGCCTGGAGCAGTCGTTGAAACTGTTCACGGCGATATAGTTTTTCCCGCGCACAAAATCCGCTTGCTGCAGCAGATCTTCAGCGATGTCCTTGTTCACAACGCACACCACATAGCCGCATTTGATGTCATCCACGTTTTTCGGCGCAATGTCTTTGCGATCATCCGCCCGGTAGAACCAGTCGTCGAACGGCACCAGCTCCCCGACCCAGATGAACTTTCCCTCCCGCTCCTTGCTACGGGCAATACTGAAGATCAGGGCATCAGGCGTGTGCTGGACAATAAAAAGCGAGCGCGCCCAGGGGTAAACATGAAATGAAGCTTCGATATTCGCCTGCCGGAAGACGGCACGCATGATTTCGGTACTGACCCCGGATAACTGCCCGTTTTCATCCAGATAGTTGAAAGGGGCGCGATCCTCGGTATAGACCTGCACCCGCATCGTTTCGGCAAGGCTCGTCTCCGGCAGGGATACGCCCAGGACCGCGGGGAAACAGCTCACAGCCAAAGCCAGAACCCACCCGCAAAACAGAATTTGCGCGGATTTCACACCCCGCTTTATCGGCGATTTCATTACAAACTCACCCGTTATCTGATCCTCACGCACTTTTCAGGATAGCAGACAAAATCGGGGGCACAGCCAGACCAGGGCGCTTGCTAAAAATCCGGCTTGCCAAGTGTTTCGCCGGGCAGCTCGCCCATTGCATCAAACAGGGCGGCGGTATCCGCCAAACGCGCGGTGCGCGCCTGCAGATAGCGAATACGCGCATTGCGGTCGTTCTGCGCAGCCTGCAGCGTGTCGTCGAATACGACGGCGCCCAGTTGATAGCGCGCCATCATGTTTTGCCGGCGCTGGCCGGCGGCCTCCCCTGCCAACGTCGCCTGCTCAAGGCGATTGGCATCCTCCTCAAGATCGGCCAGGCTGTCCGCCACCGAGCGGAAGGCATCGAGCACCGTCTGCCGGTATTGCTGCACAGCCGCGTCGTACAGGGCGCGGTACTCATCCTTGCGCGCCAGCAGCGCGCCGCCCTGAAACAGAGGCATCGTCAACGACGCCCCGGCGCTCCAGATCAGGCCGGCCGGCGAGGTCAAGGTCGACCAGTCAAAACCGCCGCGGCCATAGGACGCGGTCAGCGACAAGGTCGGGAACAGCGCGGCACGCGCAGCGCCGGCCTGGGCGGCGGCCGCATTGACCGCGGCTTCGGCAGCCAGGATATCGGGGCGCCGATGCAGCAATTCGGAGGGTAGCGCCGTCGGCAGGTCGGTCGGTAAAGACAGACTGTCGAGCGCCAGCGGCGGCGGCGCATCCTCCGGATTGCGGCCCAGCAGCACCGCTTCGGCATGCCGCAAAGCCAGCACGTTGGCCCGCAACGGCGGCAAGGCGGCCGCCAGCTCGGCGGCCTGTTGCCGTGCGGTGAGCATGTCGGACTGCGACGCGCTGCCAAGCCGGTAGCGCAACGCGGCCAGCCGCGCCTGCTGCGCGCCCAGATCGGCCAGTTGCGCCGTTTCATCCAGTTGGGCCTGCAAGGACGCAATGTTGATGGCCGTCACCACAATATTGGCGGCCAGCGCACGTTGGCTCGCTTCCAGTTGCCACTTCTGGGCGGCAATCTTCGCCGCCAGCCCCTGATTCACCAGCGACGTCGCACCGGCCAGATTGAAACTGTAAGAAGCGCTGACATCGGCCGTGTAGATCGTATCCTGCAGCGTTTCCTGCGGCAGCCCCGGCATGCTCAGCGTGCGTTGCCTCAGCGGGCTGAAAGCGACATTCACGGCGGGCAACTCGGTATCACCCAGTTGCGCACGCAGCTCATCGTGTGCGGCAAGCAGCGAATGACGCGTCGCCTCAAGCGACGGATTGTGCGCCAGCCCCTCTGTTACCAGGGCATTCAGTGCCTCGTTGCGGTAGGCCCGCCACCATGCCGGGACAGACGCCGCGCCATCGCTCAGGTGCTGGCCGACCCCGTCTGCCACCGGCAGATCCCGGGAAACCGGACTGGCCGCATAGTGTGCCGGGATTTTCATATCCGGCCGATCGGTCGGTGCCAGACTGCCGCAGGCGCTCAAGCCGGCGGGTAACAAAAGAAGCAACAGGCGGCGCATAACAGAGGTCATCATCACAGGCTCTCCTGTACCGGTTGCTCACGACGGATGCGGTACCAGGCGGAATACAGCGCCGGCAGGAAAAACAGCGTCAACACCGTCGCCACGGTGATGCCCCCCATCAGGGCGGTGGCCATCGGACTGAAGAAGGTACTGCGCAGCAAGGGAATCAGCGCCAGCACCGCCGCAGCCGCCGTCAGACAAATCGGACGGAAACGGCGAACCGTGGCGTTCACCACCGCCTGATAACGCTCCACCCCCGAGCGGATGTCCTGATCGATCTGATCAAGCAGAATCACCGAGTTGCGCATGATGATTCCAGCCATGGCAATGATGCCAAGCATCGCCACAAAGCCCAGCGGCACCCCGAACAGCAGCAGACAGGGCACCACCCCGATCATGCCCAGCGGCGCGGTCAGCACCACCATCAGCACCCGGGGCAAGCTCTGCAACTGCATCATCAGCAGCAAGAAGACCACAATCACCAGAATCGGCATCTGGGCCGAAATGGAGGCATTGGCCTGCTCGCTGCCCTCCACCGCGCCACCGACCTCGATACGATAACCATCCGGCAAATGCGCCTTCATCTCCGTAAGCCGCTGTTCAAGCGACTGCGTGACATCGATGCTCTGCGCGCCTTGTTTCAGGTCGCCACGCACGATAATCGTCGGTTGGCGGTTACGCTCGCGAATCACGCCATGTTCGAGCCCGTAGACAAAACGGCCAAAGGAAGCCAGAGGGATCGACTTGCCCGAAGCGGAGGGCAGCGCCAGGCGTTCGATGCGCGCCGGATCGATGCGCTCGCTTTGCGGTGCACGCAGATCAATGCCGATCAGCAGATCACGCTCCCGAAGTTGCGACATCGACACCCCGGACAGGGACATCTGCAGAAAATCAGCCACATCCTTCGAACTGATGTTCAACGCGCGCGCCTTGTTCTGGTCGATTTCGAAACGCACCGAACGTTCGGCCGGTTCGGTCCAGTCGAGCTGCACATTGGCGGTATCCGGATCCTGACGAAAAACCGCCGCCACCTGCTCGGCCAGATCACGCACGGTACCGATTTCGGGACCGCTGACGCGAAACTGTATCGGATAGCCAACCGGCGGTCCGTTTTCCAGCCGACTCACCCGGGTGCGCAGCGCGGCGAAATTGCGTTGCAGGATGCCGGACAGCACGCCGGACAGCCGGTCCCGGTCCTTGACGGATTTTGCAGTAATCAGCACCTGGGCGAAGTTCGGCGCGGCCAGCTGCTGATTGAGCGGCAAATAGAAACGCGGCGCGCCCGAACCGACAAAGTCGACATAGTGATCGATTTCGGACCGCTGATTCAGCAGGGCTTCGAGACGGCGGGTCTCCCGCAGCGTCGCATTGATGGACGCGCCCTCCGGCAACTCAAGATCCACCAGCAACTCGGGACGTTCGGAACTGGGGAAGAATTGCCGGTGCACCAGCGGCATGGACGCCATCGATCCGGCAAACAGCATGATCGTCAGCAGCAAAACCAAGACCTTATGCTGCACGCACCACCCGATCCCGCTTTCCAGTTTGCGATAGAACGAGGTGTCATAGCGATTGTGCTCGCCTTCACCTTTCGGAGCATGCGGCTGACGGGGCGTGGGCAGCAGGTGATACCCCAACAGCGGAATCACGATGACCGCCGCCAGCCAGGAAAGGCTCAGCGCAATGGCGCATACCTGAAAGATCGAACGGGTGTATTCCCCGGTATCGGATCGCGCAAGGGCAATCGGCAGAAAACCGGATACCGTCACCAGGGTGCCGGTCAACATGGGAAAAGCCGTGCTGGTATAGGCAAACGCTGCCGCACGCATCCGGCTCAGTCCGCTTTCAAGCTGCACCGCCATCATCTCAATCGCGATGATCGCATCGTCAACCAGCAAGCCCAGGGCCAGAATCAGGGTGCCGAGCGAGACCTTGTTCAGACCGATATCGAACACATGCATACACAGCGAGGTGCCGGCCAACACCAGCGGAATCGAAATCACCACGACAAGCCCGGTACGCAGACCGAGACTCAGCAGGCTCACCGCCAGCACGATAAGAACCGCCTCGGCCACCGCCTCGACAAAGTCATCGACCGAATGCGATACCGCCGTGGGCATGCTGGAAATTTCACTGAGCTTCAGTCCTGCGGGCAGTTGTCCCTGCAGGGTGGCTTCTTCGACCTTGAGCGCATGCCCCAGATCAATCACGTTGCCCCCCGGCTGCATGCTCACGCCGATCCCCAGTACATTCTGGTTCTGATAGCGCATCAGCGCACTCGGCGGATCAACATAGCCACGGCGGATCTGCGCGATATCGCCCAGCCGGACGGATCGTCCGTTGATACGCAACAAGGTTGCCGCCAGCGCGGCGGTATCGCGGATCGCTCCGCTGGGGTGGATATATACCCGGTCCTGGGCGGTCGTCACCACGCCGGCGCCGGCCACGGCATTTTGCGACTGGATCGCACTGGCGATCTGCTGTGGGCTGATGCCCAGCCTCGCAAGCTGTGCATTACCGATCTCGACATGAATGCGCTGCTCCTGATCGCCGATCAAATCGACCTTGGCGACACCCGGCACACGCAATAGCTGAACGCGCAGCTGTTCGGCATAGTCATGCATCCGGGCAAACGGATAACCATCCCCCTGCAGCACATAGATATTGGTGTATACATCACCGAATTCATCGTTGAAAAACGGACCCTGCACACCTTGTGGCAAGGTGAAATTGATATCCGACACCTTCTTGCGCACCTGATACCAGTCGTCCTTGACCTGATCAGGACGGACAGACTGCTTCAGATTGACGAACACCATCGACTCGCCCGGATGCGAATAACTGTTCAGAAAATCCAGATCCGGCGTTTCCTGGAGCTTGCGCTCGATGCGGTCGGTAACCTCCTCCTGCACCTGCTTTGCCGTGGCGCCCGGCCACAAGGTGCGCACGACCATCACCTTGAACGTAAATGGCGGATCCTCCGCCTGGGGCAGCAGTCCATAGGAATACACACCGAAAAACGCCACCAGAAACAGAATGGACAACACGAATTGCTGGTGACGCAACGCCCAGCTCGACAGGTTGAAGCGCTCGGGCGCATCGGACGGCTGTTCGGCGACGCTCTTCTCTTCGGTCTGCTGTGTCATTGCGCACCATCCTGATCCGCTGCACCGTGCGCCGGCGCGGCAAACAGCGGTTTGATGGCTTCGATCCGCTCGCCGGCATACACCGTATGCACCCCGGCCGCGACAATCCGTTCACCCGCCGCCAGTCCGGAAGACAGCGTCACGGTGTCATCGTCGAAGCGCGAAACCGTCACCAGGCGCAACACCAGGCCCTGGCCTGCCGGAGGCAGCACCCACACCGCGGGCTTGTCGCCCTGATGAAACAAGGCGCTCGCCGGAATCACGACCCGTTTCTGCCCAGCGGCGGCAGACGTTGAACCGGGCAGCAGACTCGCCTCACCGCTGAGGCCGAGCAGCACCGCCGGATCCGGATTCACCAGGGTCAATTTGACGCGGAAACTACCGCTTTGCGTATCTTCTTCCGGCGCCTTTTCCCGCACACTCGCACTGAGCTTCACACCAGGCAGCGCCGTCAGACGCACACTCGCCAGCTGTCCGATCCGCAAGCGGCCGATGTCGCTGGCCGCCACATCCATCACCGCATCCTTATCGCCGCGCCAGGCCAGATGATAGACCGGCTGTCCGGCACTCAACACAGCGCCGGTATCCGCATACTCGGCCGTGATCACCCCATCGTGGTCGGCCCGCAACACCTGATAACCCAGATTGTTTTGCAGGATGCGCAACTGATCGGCGGCCTGCTCCCGCGCCGCTTTAGCCGCGGCGGCATTATCCTGCGACTGTTCCAGCTGCACTTTGGAGATCAGGTTCAGCGCGGCTTGCGACTGATCGCGGGTCAACTGCTGGCTGGCAAACATCAAACGATGTTCGGCGGCATCCAGTGCAGCGCGGGCATTCGCCAACTGCAACGTTGCGTCTGCGACATCCAGCCGGGCAAGCACCTGCCCCTGATGGACGGTATCACCCAGGTGAACATCACGCTCCACCAGCTTTCCCGCGACGCGGAAAGCCATATCGTTGGCATAGCGGGCTTCGATTCGCACCGGATAATCCATGCGCCCCTCCCCGCTCCCCCCCTGCACCGTAATCACCTCGGCCTTGGGAAGCGGCGCCACCGCAGGAGGCGCTTCATGGCAAGCCGCCAGCGTGGATATTACAAACAGGGACATGGCCAGTTCCCGGGAAGGTAGCCGGGTACGGCGCAGGGCGGAAACAAGCGTGGATGGATTCATGTTGTCTGGCTACCCCGAATCAGATCGTGAAGGCGCGTCGATTAAGGTACCCAGTATAGTACATTCGCAAATTCAAATACGTAGTTGTATTTGAATTTGCATCCGCACATGCTGCTATTGCCCGCTCTGCCTTGCGGGCCAGTACCACGGGGAAGAGGATTTTCATTGGAATTCACGGATAGATTCAGTCGAATCACGGCATGACGAGGCTAATGACATAGATATTGACACCACGATACACACATGGATTCAAATTCGTTGATGCAGGTTTATCAAGGCGATGTGCTAACATGGTGAACATGAAACGCACCCGTCTGACCCGGGACGAAAGCCGGGAACAAACACGCAAGCACCTGCTCGATGCGGCGATGAAACTCATTGCAGGCAAAGGGCTGACGGCGTCCAGCGTTGAGGACATCACCAGGGAAGCCGGCTATACCCGGGGGGCGTTCTATTCGAATTTCTCCAGCAAAAACGCGCTGTTCCTGGCACTGCTGGAACGCCTGCACCAGCAGGAAATGGCGAGTTTCGACCAGTTGTACGATACCTGCGACGACCTGTTGCAATTGCGCGAGCAGACCCGCGCCCTGTTTCGCGGCATCAACCGTAACAAGGACTGCTGCATCTGCTGGACAGAAGCCCACCTGCTGGCCGCGCGCGACGACGAATTCCGCATCCCTTTCAATGCGCTGACCCGGCAGACGATAGACAAAATTGCCAGCTACATCCGGCACTTTTACCAAATCGCAGGTTATGAATCACCGGTTCCGGCCGAAGCCGTGGCGTTTGGCATTCTGAGCGTCGGCGATGGCGTACAGGTCCACCAGATCTCCAATGTCGCGCAGGGCGATGCCTGGGGAGAAATGGTACTGGAGCACTACATCGGCAATCTGATGGACGAGGTGTTTTTCAAAGCACTCGTTCAGGAACCCCTGGAATAAGCGCTAAGGCAGGTCAGGCAAGTCAGGCTGGCGCGTCATCGGTGCGTCACGCCAGATCGCCGTGTTCTCGCTGATTTTCTGCCTGACCACCCCCGTCGATACGATCTGCGCCAGCGCCGCATTGAATGCCGGCAACCGTGCAAGACAGGGACTCTTCTTCGACCAGCCCACGTAATTGTTCACCGTCGCGACAAAAGGCTTGAGCACATCAAACCGGTCCTCCTGCTTTTCGGAAGCAAGATAACTGATTGCCGGGTAATAAGGAGAAATGAAATAGTCGACTCTTTTCGCGGCAAGCATGCGGAAATTGTCCGGGATGCTTGTCGCCGCATCGGGGTTCAATCGGGTCGCAATGAAGTCATCGAGGTCCGGACCGAATCGGGTCCCCAACGTCACCCCCACTTTTTGACCCATCAGATCTTCGCGGCCGGAAAAATGCCGGACAGTCCCGGCCCTGACGAACACAGCGGTCGGATTACTGAATAGCGGTGTAGGCACATAGTTCAGATACGCGTCCCGATCCGGGCTCTGCTTCAACTCGGTGACGATATCCACCGTCCCCAGCCTTGCCGATTGCAGTACGCGCAAAAACGGACCGACATAGCGAATGGTGTAGGGCAGATGAATGCGGTCCAGCGCAAGGCGCACCGCATCCACGCTCGCCCCTTGTAAACGCTGGCCATCAAACCAGGCAAAGGGAGGAAAGGCAGGATCCGCTGTCACGACGACCCGGGTACAAACCGGGGCACTGGCATTCGCCGCCAGCGGAAATCCGAGCAAGACGACCACAACCCCTAAATACCGCATTCTTTTTTCTTGAGTCTCGTACACCATCTGCTTTCCAACCAGTATTGAATATCCTGACGCTCAACGGAGCATTGACCACAGTTTAACGAAATCGCTTTCAAATAGGGTACGATATTACCCTTACATAATAGTAAAATGCACGAAGCCCCGTCAGTGGGCCACCATGCGTCAAAACGCCCACAGAGCAGGCATACCATGATTCGATTCAGACAGATTGAAGCTTTTCGTCATTTGATTATCACCGGCACCGGCACCGGCGCCGCCAAACGGATGCAAATCACGCAGCCGGCGATCAGCCGTTTGATCGCGGATCTTGAGTCCGACCTTGGATTTGCATTGTTCCGCAGGGAAAAAGGACGCCTCGACCCGACGGTGGCGGGGATGCGCTTTTACCGTGCCGTCGAAGAAAACTTCCTCGGACTGGAACGCCTCAAGCAAATTGCGGAATCCATCCGCAGCGACGCCACCGAAAGCCTGACCGTCTCCTGCCCGCCGGCCCTGTCGACGACACTGCTGCCGCTGGTGTTGAAAAAATTCTATCAGCTTCACCCCGACGTCCTGGTCAAGGTCGATGCCTGTACCTCGGCGCAAAT
>Ga0326727_10027919_pt1 | contig 10312 bp, 8 predicted proteins | sample MB2enrmetagenome_FD_207643 | JGI IMG/M metagenome (GOLD analysis project Ga0326727, IMG submission 207643) | Lab enriched peat soil microbial communities from McLean, Ithaca, NY, United States - MB29MY | ecosystem: Environmental > Terrestrial > Soil > Wetlands > Peat | place: USA: New York...
AGAACTCCTTCGGAACCAAGTGGGTCCCGGCGATCTCGGTTGGTGGAATTTTCCGCTTCAACGACCACAATGGGATCAACGGCGCTTATGTTTACCCGAGCGACAGCGATAGTGCGTGGCAGAACACCCGCAACGGCGACATCTACGTGGTAGGCAGCAAGACCATCACGCAGATCAGCAAGCATGTTCCGGTTCTGTTCACCGCCGGCTTGCGCGGCACCGATGCCTCGCTCTGGGGCTTGGCCGGCAACGCTCCCAGCATCGAATTGCGCGCCTTCAGCTCGCTGGCCCTGGTCTTCCATGGCCCCTACAAGAGCACCATCATCGCGGGCACCGAGTTTGCGCAGCAGCCGCAGCAGCTCAAGGTGGGCCTTGAGAAAATCCCGACCGAACTCGTTGACATTCCGTCCACTAATACCTATGCGGTGCGCATTGTTCCCACGCCCAAGTACAAGCTCAACATCGATCTTGGCGTTCTGCATGCGACCCACCATGAAGATACTGGCCTTCAGGCCAATGTCAACGACCGCTTCGTCGCTGGCGCTTCGTACGCCTTTTAATCCGTGGGCTTCCAAAGGGCTTAGTTGCTAGTCAGCCCTTTGTAACCCCTGTTGCACTCTACAGAATGGCGATTTCCTCAGTCAGCGGCGAAAATCAGTCGCTGATTTGAGGAGGTCGCCATTTTTTTGTCTGGTTAACAGCGTTTTTCCTGGAAACCGCTGCACAAGTCCCTGTTTTGGAAGGGCACGGCTTTTGAGCCTGCCCTGAGCGCAGTCGAAGAACCTGCGTTTTGACACTTTTGCGCCAAGGGTGGGATAGCATGATGCACGCCATACAGGAACGCTGAAAATGCTCCAGCTTCTTTACCCCGCCGCCGTGTGCCGGGCCGCAAAGCCGCGCAGCTTGGCCAGCGTCGCCGCCGCCTGGCCGGAGTCGATGGCCTCGGCGCCCAGCCGGACGCCCTCCTTCAGGTCGCCAGCCAACCCGGCAGCCACCAGCGCCGCCGCGGCATTCAATAGAACAATGTCGCGCCGCGCGCCGGGCAGGCCGGTCAGCACGTCGTAGAGCAGGGCCGCGTTGGTCTTCACGTCGCCACCAATGAACTGGTCCAGCGTGGCGCGCTTCAGCCCGGCCATCTCCGGGGTGATGCGGGCGGCCTTCAGCGCCGCTGCGCCGCTGGCCTTTGGCTCTCCGGCCTGGTCTTCAATGCGCGCCACAATCGACTCGCCGGTGGTCGTCAGCTCGTCGATGCCGTCGCTGCCGTGCACCACGAAGGCTCGCTTTGCTCCCAGCATCGCCAGCGTGCGGCCCACCAGCAGGACGCGGCTGGGCGCCAGCACCCCGATCACTTGCGCCCGCGCCCCGGCCGGGTTGGTCAAGGGGCCGCAGAGGTTGAAAATGGTACGAAAGCCCAGCGCCCGCCTGAGCGGCCCCACGGCCTTCATGGCCGGGTGGTAGAGCGGCGCGTAGAGGAAGATGAAGCCGGTCTCGCGCAGGCACTCGACGGCCAGTTCCGGCCCCAGCTCGATGGGCACGCCCAGCGCCTCCAGCACGTCGGCCGCGCCGCACCGCGAGGTGACCGCCCGGTTGCCGTGCTTGGCCACCTTGGCTCCCGCAGCCGCCGCCACCAGCGCCGCGCCCGAGGAAATGTTGAAGGTCAGCGGGCCCCCGCCGCCGGTGCCGACCACGTCCACCAGCTCATCGCGCTCGGCAGGCGTCAGCGGCAGGGTGGTCGCCCGCTGGCGCATCACATCGACAAAGCCGGCCAGCTCCGGCGCCTGTTCGCCGCGCGTGGCCAGAACCGTGAGCAGTGCCGCGGTCTCCACCTCCGGCACGCCGCCAGTCAAAATCTCTTCGAGCGCGTGGGCCGCCTGCTCGCGCGTCAGTGCCGTGCCGTCCTCGGCCAGCGGCTTCAAAAGTTCCTTTAATGAGGCCATATTCTTCTATGATAGCCGCGCGGTCCTGGCCGCCACGCACCGCGCAGGGCCGTTTTTCCTCTCCCGCGGCCCGCTTTCAGGCCTGACAGGCGTGCCACGTTTGCCCCTCCTTTGCAGCGCAAGTTACTATTTCTATATCGCTGGCACGATCCCGCCGGCCTGGCGTCCGCCGGTCCGGTCCCGAATCCTCCAAGAACAGCGGACTGGACGGTTTTCTACCGACAATGAAGATTCACGAGTATCAGGCGAAAGAAATCCTGGCGAGGTATGGCGTGGCCGTACCCAAGGGCGAGGTGGCCAACACCCTGGAAGAGGCCAATGCGGTGGCCCGCAAGCTCTTTGCCGAGGGCACCGAGGGCGTCGTCGTCAAGGCGCAGATCCACGCCGGAGGCCGCGGCAAGGGCGGTGGCGTCAAGCTGGCCCGCTCGCGCGAGGAGGCCGAACTCTATGCCAAGAATATTTTAGGCATGACGCTGGTCACGCACCAGACCGGCCCGCGCGGGCAAAAAGTCCAGCGGCTGCTGATCGAGGAGGCCGCGCCCATCGACCGCGAGCTTTATCTCGGCATGGTGCTCGACCGGGCCGCCGGAAAGCTGGTTTTCATGGCCTCGCAGGCCGGCGGCATGGAGATCGAGGAGGTCGCCGCCAAGACTCCCGAGGCCATTTATAAAGAGACCATCGACCCGGCCATCGGATTTGGCCAGTGGCAGGCGCGCAAGCTGGCCTTCGCCCTGGGGTTGGGTCCCAAGCAGATCAACCCGGCCGTCGCCTTTTTCCAGGGTTTGTACCGGGCCTTCATCGAGACCGACGCCTCGCTGGTGGAGATCAATCCCTTCATCACCACCACCGATGGCCGGCTCTTCGCCCTGGACGCCAAGATCAACTTTGACGACAACGCCCTCTTCCGCCACGCCGACATCAAGGCGCTGCGCGACACGGCCGAAGAGGACCCGCTCGAGGTCGAGGCCTCGAAGTTCGCGCTCAACTACATCAAGCTCGATGGCTCGATCGCCTGCATGGTCAACGGCGCGGGCTTGGCCATGGCGACGATGGACATTATTCAGTACGCCGGCGGCAGCCCGGCCAACTTTCTCGATGTGGGCGGCAGCGCCACTCAAGAACAAATTGAACACGCCTTTGAAATCCTGCTCGCCGACAGCCATGTGAAGGCCATCTTCATCAATATCTTCGGCGGAATTCTGCGCGTGGACCGGCTGGCCGCGGGCGTGGTCGCCGCCGCGCGCAATTTGCAGGTGAAGGTGCCGATCGTGCTGCGCCTGGAAGGCACAAATGTCGAGGAAGGCCGCCAGATTCTCGCCGAATCGGGCTTGAATTTCCAGGTGGGCGCAACCATGAAGGAAGCGGCGGATCTGGTTGTGGCCGCAGCAGCGGGAGTGAGGGCATAAGATGGCGATTCTGGTGAATAAAGAAACTCGGCTTATCGTGCAGGGGCTGACCGGCAAGGAAGGCACCTTCCACGCCCTGGGCTGCGCCGAATACGGCACCAACGTCGTCGGCGGAGTCACTCCCGGCAAGGGCGGAAGGTTGCACGAGGGCTGGCCGGTCTTCAACACCGTCGCCGAGGCCGTCGAAAAAACCGGCGCCAACGCGACCATGATCCTCGTTCCGCCGCCCTTTGCCGCCGACGCCATTCTCGAGGCCGAGGACGCGGGGATTCCGCTGATCGTCTGCATCACCGAGGGGATTCCCACGCTGGATATGGTCAAGGTCTGGGCCAAGTTGAAAACCTCGCAGTCGCGGCTGGTCGGGCCCAACTGCCCTGGCGTTATCTCGCCCGGCAAGGCCAAGGTGGGCATCATGCCCGGCCGCATTCACAAAGAGGGTTCGGTGGGCATCGTCTCCCGCTCCGGGACATTGACTTATGAGGCCGTGCACCAGCTCACGCAGCGCGGCATCGGCCAGTCCACGGCGATCGGCATCGGCGGCGACCCCATCATCGGTACCACGCACATCGACGCGCTGCGCCTCTTCAACGACGACCCCGAGACCGAGGCCATTGTGATGATCGGCGAGATCGGCGGCGCGGCCGAAGAGGCTGCCGCGGAGTTCGTCAAAGAGCACGTGAAGAAGCCCGTGGTGGGCTTCATCGCCGGGCAGACCGCGCCTCCCGGCCGCCGCATGGGCCACGCCGGGGCCATCATCTCGGGCGGCCAAGGCACCGCCGCCGACAAGATGAAGGCCATGGCCGCGGCCGGCATTCACGTCGTCGTCTCCCCGGCCGAGATCGGCGCCACGCTGGCGCGGGTGATCGGGAAAGGCTAGCTGCTACCACACCCGGCAGGGCTGGGGGCTGACCATCGCCGCTGTCTTCTTGCAACTGAAACTGCGAGCAAACTCCGGCAAATCCTGCAGGACGGAGTTGGTGCGGTACTCGTCGGGCGCGTGCGGGTCGGACTGCGCCTGGGTCCGCAGTTGCTCGGGGCGCGTCTGGGTGCACCACTGCTGCGCATAGGCGATCCAGAAGCGTTGATCGGGAGTGTAGCCGTCGGTGGTGGCCGTCATCGGCACGTGCGCGGCCTCGGCCTTGTCGAGCCAGGACAGCCAGGCCAGCCACAGCCCGCCCAGATCGGCCAGATTTTCGCCCAGCGTCAGCCTGCCGTTCAGGTGAACGCCGGGAACCGCTTCGATGGCGTCGTACTGCTTCACCATGCAAGCGGCCCGCTGGTTGAATTTCTCTTCGTCCTCCTGGCTCCACCAGTTGCGCAGGTTGCCGTCCTTGTCGAATTGCCTTCCCTCGTCGTCGAAGCCGTGCGTCAGTTCATGGCCGATGGTCGAACCCATGTCGCCGTAGTTGGCCGCGTCGTCCTCGGCGCCGCTGAAAAAGGGCGGCTGCAGGTAGCCGGCGGGGAAGTTCACGTTGTTCATCTGCGGATCGTAGTAGGCGTTCACGGTGGGCGGCGTCATCTGCCACTCGCCCTTGTCGACCGGCCTGCCGATTTTGGCCAGGTCGCGCGCAAACTCGAATTCGTGGGCGCGCATCTGGTTGCCCACGGCGTCGCCGCGCACAATCTGGAGCGTCGAGTAGTCGCGCCACTTCTCCGGGTAGCCGATCTTGTTCATCACCGCGCGCAGCTTTTCTTTGGCGCGGATTTTGGTCGCGGTGCTCATCCAGTCCAGCCCGCCGATCTCCCGGTCCATAGTCTGCTCGATGGCCTCGGTCATGACGAGGGTGCGCTGCTTCTCTTCGGGCGGAAAGTAGCGCGCCACATAGACCTGGCCCAGCGCCTCGCCCATCTCCTCGTCCACGCGGCTGGTGCAGCGCTTCCAGCGCTCCTGCTGCTTCTGAGCGCCGTTCAGCGTGTGCGCGTAGAAGTTCCAGTTCTCCTGGTCGAAGCTCTCCGGCAGGCTGGTTCCGGCGTAGGCGTGCAGCAGGTGCCAGCGCAGATAGGTCCTGATTTGTTCGATGGGCGTATCGGCCAGCAGCCGGTTGAATTCGGCGAAAAACTTCGGTTCGGTGTCGTTCACCTTGCCGACGGCGGGAGCGTGCGCGGCGGCGAGGTACTCGGCCAGCGAAAAGTGCGTCAGCTCCCGCGAAAAGCTGGCCACGTCGGTCGGGTGGTTCAGGTTCTGCGGATCGCGCTGCTCGGTCATCGTGAGCGAGGCCTTGGCCAGCCGGGTTTCGATGGCCAGCACCGTTTCGGCGTCAGCGGCGGCCCGGGCCTCCGGCTCGCCAGCCAGCACGAAGATGCGGCGCACGTGGGTCACGTACTGCCGCCGGGTCAGCTCGGATTGGGCGTCGGTGCGCGTGTAGAAGTCGCGCTCCGGCAAGCCTAGGCCGCCGGAGCCGTAAAAGCTGATGACCGCGCTCGAATCGGCAAAGTCCTGGCCCGATCCCATCCCGAAGAAGGCGTTTACGCCCATCGAGTGCAGGTGCGCCAAGAGGGCGGGCAAATCCTCGGCCCTCTTCAGCGCGGCAACGCGGCCAAGCTCCGGTTCAAGCGGCTGGAGCCCCAGCCGGTTCACCGTGGCCGTGTCCATGCAACTGGCGTACTCGTCGCCGATCTTCTGCTCGTTGCCGCTCCGCGGTTTTTCGTTGTTGCCGCGCGCAGCCGCAGGCGCGGCGGCTTCTTCCAAAATCTGCCGCAGGTGCAGCCGGTTCAGCTCCAAAAGCTCGGTAAAGCGGCCGTACCGCGTCTGGTCGGCGGGCAGTGGGTTGTGCTGGAACCAGCCGTTGCAACTGAATCGGTAAAAGTTCTCGCAGGGGTCTACCGTCTTGTCGATCAGCGAGGGGTCGAAGACCCGCAGCGCGGACACAGCGGCGGGCTTGGCAAGCGTCGCGGTGGAAACGGAAGGTGCTGATGAGCTGGCCGGCGCGGCCGATGCGGCGGAGGCCAGGGAGCCAGACGGCGCGGCGGTCTGAGAGCGCGCGGGAGCAGCCAGCAGAGCGGCAATGAGGATTGCAACCGGCAGGATCGAACGGCGATCAGGTGCAACGGCAAAGCAGAACATGCGGAAACTTTAGCAGATTCGCCCGGCGGATTCGTCCCCCCTACACTCTGCGAATTCGCCCGCCTTTTCGGAGATTTGCCCGTTTTTGCCCTGGAGATTTGCTTTCCCTTTCACCACCGCCGCAGACGGCAGCCATTACAATGGGAGGGCAGATAAAAAAATTCCCCATCGAGGAGCACACTTTCGTGGCGCAACGCACCTTCAGCATCGTCAAGCCGGACGCTGTCCGCAAAGGTTTCACCGGGGCCATTCTGGCCGAGATCGACAAGGCCGGTTTTCAGATTGTGGCCGTTAAAAAGCAATCCATCTCCCTGGAGCAGGCCAAGGGCTTCTATTACGTTCACAAGGAGCGTCCCTTCTTCAACGACCTCTGCGCCTTCATGTCCTCCGGGCCGCTGGTTCTGCTGGTTTTGGAAAAGGACAACGCTATTGCCGACCTGCGCAAGTTGATGGGCGCCACCAATCCGGCCAACGCCGAAGAGGGAACCCTCCGCAAGAAGTTTGCCGGCTCGATCCAGGAGAACGCCGTCCACGGCTCCGACGCCGAGGAGACCGCCGCCTTCGAGATCGGCTACTGGTTCGCCGGCTACGAGCTGATTTAGCCGTTTTTGCCGCTGGGGTTTTCGGCGTCGGATTCGACCCGGCAAGCGCGGGTTGAACACCCCGGCGCCCCCTCAACTCTTATCTGGAGAGCATGAATGCCATTAGCGTCCCAAGAGATCGGCACGACAGGAGAAATCCTGGTGAGCAAGGTTCCGGAAGTCACTTTGATCTTCTGGATCATCAAGATCTTCTGCACCACCTTGGGCGAAACCGGCGGCGACGCGGTGACCATGTCGATGCATCTCGGCTATCTGGTGGGCACAGCCATCTTCGCCGCTATTTTTCTAGTCGCCGTCGCCGCTCAGGTAAAAGCCAGGCGGTTTCATGCGTGGCTTTACTGGACGACCATTATCGCCACCACCACTGTGGGAACCACCATGGCGGATTTTGCCGATCGCTCCCTGGGCATTGGCTACGCCGGCGGAAGCCTGACGCTGCTGGCGCTCTTGCTGGCCTCGTTTGGCCTGTGGCATTGGTCGTCGGGGTCAATTGCGGTCGATACGGTCAGCACTCCCAAGGCGGAGATCTTTTACTGGGTGACGATCATGTTCTCGCAGACCCTGGGAACGGCGCTGGGCGATTGGACTGCCGACAGCGCCGGGCTGGGGTACACCGGCGGGGTGGCCATCTTCCTGCTGCTTCTTTTCATCGTGGCGGCCTGCCACTTCTGGACCAGGCTCTCCAAAACCATGCTCTTTTGGGCGGCCTTTATCCTGACGCGGCCGCTGGGCGCGGTGGTGGGCGATCTTCTCGACAAGCCCTTGGCTCACGGGGGATTCGACTTGAGCCGCTACGCCGCCTCTGCCACGCTGGTGGCGCTGGTGATCGCCTGCATCTTGATCTTCCCGCAGCGGGCAGTACAACACCCCGAGGACTGAAGGCGGGATTGGTTCTCGGAAAGCAAAATTTAACTCCTTACCCCCCAAACAGATCGTCGATCTTCTGGCGCAGTGCGTCCATCTGCTGGCGCAACTCGACGACCGTCGCCTCCAACTGCGCAATCCGCTCCTCGTGGCCCGCCTCCGCGCCCGAGATTGGCCCCATGCCCGCGCCCTGCCCGGTCTCGCGGCGCGTGAAGGCTGGCTCGGTTGAAGCCACCGCCAGCGCCTCCACCGGCCCCGAGAGCAGGTGCGCGTAGCGCGACTCCTTGGTCCCCGGCTGGCGCGGGAGCACGGCCACCAGCGGCGGCTCGCGCTCCATCAGCTTTTGCAGCGCGGAGAGCACCTCGCCAATCTCGTCGAAGTGGTGCAGCCGCTCGGTGCGCCCGCGCAGCTCGCCCGGCGTCTGCGGCCCGCGCAACAGCAGCACGCAGAGCAGCGCCGTCTCCGCGCGGCTGAAGTTGAAAACCTCGCCCAGCCAGTGTTCGTACTTGGCCACGCGCCCATCGGTCGAGCGGGCGCGGCCGGCCAGCCGCAGGTCTTCCAGCCGGTGCAGCGCCTGGCGTACCGCCTCCTCGTCCAGCGCCATCACCGGCTCGCGGTTCGAGCGCTGGTTGCAGGCATTGATGAGCGCGTTGAGCGAGAGCGGGTAATACTCCGGGGTGGTCACTTCCTTTTCCACCAGCGCGCCCAGGACGCGGGCCTCGGCGGAGGTAAGAACCATCGGTTCGGTCGGGATTGAGTCAGTCGGAATCGAATCGGTTGGCGGCATAGGTCTATTCTGCCATTGACTGGCTTTGATGGATGAAATCGCTCGAGTTTCCCACCCCTCGCCACAAACTTTCAAGCGGCAGCGCTCCTTCAACTCCGTTTGGCAGAAAGGCCGGCGCTGCTTCGCGGCGAGAGCAAGTGTGGCTGGCGTCGCGGGGGTGGGGGAACCACACACTACAATATGACCTTGCAGTTTGCAGCAATTTGCAGCCTGAGCAAGTTGCTGTCTGGAGCAATGAGTTATTGCCGACAGAAGCCCAACGCGATGCGCTCGAAGTGGTGCTGGTCACGCCGCGCAATCCCCTCAATATAGGCGCGGCGGCGCGGGCGATGGCCAACTTCGGCTTTCGGCGACTCAAGGTGGTGGCTCCCTTTGCGCCTACGTGGCGCGAGGCGCGGTCGGCGGTCGGAGCCGAGGAGTTGCTCCAAAACGCGCAAAGCACGGAGTGCCTGGCCGAGGCGGTGGCCGATGCGACGCTGGTCGTTGGCACCGGGACACTGACCTATCGCAGGCCCGAGCAGAAGGTGGTTCTTCTCCCCCTTTTGGCCCCCCTGGTTAGTCAAGAGCTGGCCCGAGGAGGGCGCGTGGCCTTGGTCTTCGGCCCGGAAAAGCATGGGCTGACCCGCGAAGACCTTTCGTACTGCCAGGTGATGGTCGAGATCCCCACCGACGCCCGCCAGCCCTCGATGAACCTGGGCCAGGCCGTCGCGGTCTGCCTTTACGAGCTGGCTGCGGGGGAAGGCCGCGGTATTAACCAAAAAACGCCGGGCGGGGCCGAACCCCTGGCCTATACTGAAGCGGACAGGGCAGCAGCGGCTTCGGGCCGCCTGGATTTGGTGGCCGGCGTGATCGAAGAGACGATGCGGGCGGCTGGCTACTCGCCGAAGACCATGCAAGCGGCCAATCGCCACGACCTGCGCCTGACATTGCGGCGGCTGACCCTCTCCGAGCACGACACGCGCCGCATCCTCGGCCTCTTTCGCCGCATTCTGTGGCGACTGAAGCATATTCCGGTTGGCGACGATAAACCTGATTGAGGGCGCTCGCGCTGGTCTGAATTAGGAACAACCTCTTGAGCCTCCACAATCTAGAGCATTTTCGCTTTTACTGTAGACTCCCGTGCCCCATCCATTTCCGCGTTTGTTGCGGAAATGGGTGGGATACCAATGCAATCCAGGTCTACACAATTTTCGAAAATGCTCTAGAGGCTTTCTCCATGCGCAAGGCTATCGTCCGCTCGCACAGGTTGTCGTCCATGCAGTGGAAGCAAAAGCCACCTTACTCGATTCTGTACATTGACTGGGGAACCGCTCGAAAAACGAAATGCGTGCAAATTGCACCGGGGAGCGGCAACCGTCAGACCTCCGCCTTACAGCCGTCAGACAAAAGTAAGACAGCCAGCCGGCACCGTAAGACAGTGCAAGACAAAGCCCGAATTCCACACTCTGCTTCGTCTTAGAATCTGTCCAAAAACTTATAGTATGAAATCGTTTTTGAAAGGGCATGGCTTCAGCCATGCCGAAATAGTCCAGCAAAATCTACGCGGGCTTTAGCCCCTGAGGGATGAATGCAGGAATTTGAGGTTTGTGTATGAGTTGCGCGATAAGAATCATCCCTCAGGGCCTAAAGGCCCGTCGTTTTGTGCATCGATT
>Ga0326727_10027920_pt1 | contig 10312 bp, 7 predicted proteins | sample MB2enrmetagenome_FD_207643 | JGI IMG/M metagenome (GOLD analysis project Ga0326727, IMG submission 207643) | Lab enriched peat soil microbial communities from McLean, Ithaca, NY, United States - MB29MY | ecosystem: Environmental > Terrestrial > Soil > Wetlands > Peat | place: USA: New York...
GTCTCCGGGCCACGGTCCCCGGCCCCTGGCCCCCGGCCTCCGGCCCCTGGCCCCCGGTCCCTGGCCCCCGGCCCCCCGGCTACTCCAGGTCCAGGTACAGGATTCCTTGCCCTTGTACAATCGCAAACAGGCGATCCGGAAGCCAGGGCGCGAGCCACAGACGGTCCACGGCCGCGCCCTCCAGCCCTTCGGCCGGCAGCGCGGCCCATGTCTGGCCTCCGTCGCGGGACCCGTAGATTCGCCCATACTGGGCTGCGAAGATGCTGCCTCGCCGCTGCGTATCGCAGCGCACCGCGGTAACGGTCTCCGCCGTCAGGCCCTGGCGCACCCAGTGGAAACTGCTGTCCGGGGATCGGAAAAGTCCATGCGACGTCGCCACAAAGATTCCATCGTCCGCCCCGCAGGACAGGGCGACATCGTAAACCGCAAAGCCTCGTCCAGGCAGAGGTATGGGTATCCAGGTTCGCCCGTCATCCGGGGAGAGAAACAGGCCCTCGGCAGCCCGCACCACCATGGGGCCGGATGCCGTCGAAGCCGCATAAATGGCCCGGATGTCTAGATGCGAGCGCCCGGCAATGGCAATCTCCTCCCAGTCCCGGCCGTCTTGGGCGCAATAGAACAACCCGGAACTGGTCCCGGCGAACAGGGCGATATGGCCATTGCGGACAAAGGCCTCCAGCGCCTGCAAAGCCGGCGCCCGCTTTCCCGGTTGGGTTTTGAGTGGCAACCAGGATCGGCCGCCATCCATGGATTTCAGTACTTGTTGGTCGGTTGCCGCGAAGAGCACATTCGGCTCCATGGTCGCGGCCATCGCCCTCACGTTGCCGCCCGCAAAGGCGCCGGCGCCGGGCCGCCGGGCCCACTCGCGCCCCTGGCTGGCGCTCACAAACAGGCCTCCGAAATCGCCTTCGGAGCTGCTGTTGGCGAAAAGTTCGCTTCCCGCTCCGAAAAGCCCGGTGATCTGGCGGTTGACAAATCCCTGGTTCACTGGCCGCGAGGTCATGCCCTCGTCGCTGCTCTTGAAGAGACCCGCATATTGCGCCGCCAGGTAGAGATTCCGGGGATGAGCCGGATCGAGAGCTATGGAATTGATGGCCAGCGGGCTCGTCTGGCGCCAGGTCGCGCCGCCGTCGGCGGACCGGAACAGTCCGGCGGTAGTCCCGGCGTAGACGATTTCCGGATTGTGGCTGTCCTGAAGAATTACGTGGGTGCGGAAATCGCTCCCCAAGACCCGCAGTCTGCGCCACGTATCGGCGCCATCGTCGCTGCGGTAGATGCCGCTGCAGGCGCTGGCGAAAACCGTCTGCGGCCGCTGCGGATCCACATAAATGGAGAACACGTCCGAGTCGTCCACCATGCCGTTGTGGATGGACCGCCAATGCTCCCCGCCGTCGTTCGTCTTCCAGGGCAAGTGGGGAGTGCCGGCATACAGCACCGCGGCATCGCTGGGATCGAAAGCCAGGGCGGTGATATCCATCATTTCGAGGCTGTGAGGCGGTGAAATCAGTTTCCATGTGCGCCCATGGTCCAGCGTCAGATAGACGCCCCGGCGCGTGCCCGCCGCGGCTACTCTCGGATTTGCCGGGCAAAAGGCCAGGCTCTCCACCGAAAGACCCGCCAGCGCCGACAATTGACGCCAGTGCTCGCCGCCGTCCATGCTCTCCCACAGACCGGCAATGGATGGATCTTCGCTCGCAACCCCGACCCAGTAACGCGAGTCTTCCGCATCGATGGCCAGCGCCCGTACCGTGCCCGAGTAGTGCCGCGGAAAGGGAAGCAGATGCCAGGATTGTGCGCCGTCTTCGGAGCGGAATAACAACGTGTTTTGCGCGCCGGCCAGAAGCACGTTGGGCGCTCGCCGGTCCACCGCGACCACCTGCGCGCTGCCGCCGAACGGCCCCGTGGATTCCCACGACCCGGCCAGCGCCCCCGCCAGGCGGCAAGCCAGCACAACCGCGGCAAGCCTGGAAACCATCTTCACAAAGTACCGCATCGGCCCCGCGGGAATGTGAATGACATGCTTGATTATCGACCGATTGTGACCGCGGCGGCAATCGCCGGCCTGGCCGTGAGCGCGCTTTCCTCGCTGAAACTCGGATGGGCGGATTTTGAGGTGCGCAAGCAGACCGCCGCTGCTACTCAGGCGGCCCTTCGCTGGACGCCGGACCAGGAGGAGTACTACCTTCGCCTAGCGTCGTTGACGGTCGACGACGATCCGCCTGCTTCCCTCGCCGCGCTGCAGCGCGCCACGGAATTAAATCCCTCCGATGCCAATTCGTGGATCGAGCTCGGGCTGCGGCTCGAGGAGAGCGGAAGGTTCGCGGACGCGGAGCATTACCTGCTCCGGGCGGCTTCCGAGGACCGCCAGTTTCTTCCCCGCTGGACCCTGGCGAACTACTATTTCCGGCGCGGCGACACCGCGCGTTTTCTCGTCTGGGCCAAGTCCGCGGCTGAAATGGTATATGGAGACGCCACGCCCCTGTTCCGCCTCTGTGGAAGCCTGGGCGAGGATGGCAGACTCCTCGATCGCCTGCAAATTCTGAGGCCGGATGTCCGCGCCGGTTACCTTTCCTACTTGGTAACCGCGGATCGGGTGGATGTGATTATGCCCGCCGCCAGAACCGTGGTCGCGGAGGGCCGCGACGCGGATGTGCCGGTGCTGTTGGCGGCGTGTGACCGCTTGCTGGAAAAAGCGCGCTCGCGCGATGCTCTGGAGATCTGGAACCGCCTTGCCGCCACCCGCCGGATCCCCTTCGCGCTCCTGGATCCGGAAGGCGGGCAGGCGTTGACCAACGGTCATTTCCTCGAAGCGCCAACTTCGCGCGGCTTCGATTGGCGGCTGATCCCAGCGCCAGGCGTAACCGCGGCCATGGAGGATGGCGGCGGCATACGCTTCACTTTCTCCGGCGTGCAGGCGGAGAATTGCGAGGTACTGAGTCAATGGATCCCCACCCGCGAGAACACCGATTACGAACTCAAAATCGGTTACCGCACTTCTGACATCCCGCCCGGATCGGGCCTGTTATGGCACATCGCGGACGCGAGCGGCGGCCGGACTCTTCTGGCGACCGGCAGTCTCTCTTCGGAGGACGCGCAATGGTGCCATTACCGCCTGCGAACGCCGCCCGGCTGCCGGCTGGCGCGACTCGCGTTGTCCTACCGGCGAGCCGGGGGCACCACCCGTATCGCCGGCCACATCGTGGTACGGGGCCTGGAGCTTCGCCGTATCTCTTAGCCTGACTTTTCCCGTGGCACAGGCATTCTTGCCTGTGTGTCTTGCCGGCGTGGCACAGGCACTCGTGCCGGCACTCGTGCCTGGGTTTCTGCCGCCAGAGACGTTCCCGCCAGGGACCATCCCCCACACTCATCGGGACGCCTTCCGCGTGGAAGTTATTCATGCGCGGGTCTTTTACGATGTCTCCCTCGAGGCCAATCATGTTTCAAGCCGATCGAAAACATAAGATGATCAGTATCCGCCTCTCCGAGTTGGAGTACCAGTTTCTCAAAACGCAGTACGAGACCTTCGGCGTGCGCAATGTCTCCGACCTCGCCCGCCTGGCCGTGCAGCGCATTATGGACGGATCGCCCGTTGCCCAGAATACCTTTGCCGAGAAACTGGTGGATCTCGACAACCGCGTCCGTGCGCTGGAGGCGCAAGTCTCGGCCATGACGCAGCGAAAGTGGGCCGGAGCCGCATCCTGTGCGGGTTCCTGACGGTACTGTGCCTTGACCTCCAGTTCGTGGAAGGGGAGGCAGGCGCTGGATGAGGGGCTTCGTGATGGCTGCGGTGGTTCGGAGTCAATGGTTACCGGAACGGTCCCTTTGGCCGGATTCGCTGCGGGAGGGTCGGCGGTCGCCTCGCCTTCGTTGGCCGGTTTTGGACAGGCGGAACCGCCCGAGTCGGTGGTCACCTCTTTGGCCGGTCTTGGCTCCCGGCCCCAACGGCCGGATAGACGTACGGTCACTCCGGCTGACCCCAAATACCCGGCAGCGGTCTCCCGACGATCCCCGGTTTCTTTCTCAATGCGCCGCAACGTCCAGCCGAGCTGGCCGAGCGCGATCACCTGCTTTTGCTTTTCTTTTTTCAAGACATTGCTCACGTTGACGGAGCCTAACGCCCCGCCCGAAATAATGTCCTGAGTGCTTCCTCTATTGGCCGGTTTTCAGGTGGCCATCAATGGCCGGATTTGGGTGACCGCCGAGGTCTTGCTTGAAGAGTTACATTTTGTATGAAACTCTCGGACTTTTGGAAATTGATCTGTACTTGCACCGTAGAGGGCCAGGGGCATCGTCGTTGCTACCCATTGGACGCATTTAGTTTAGGCCTCCTCTAAGCCTTTGGCCTTCAGATTGCCCGGAACTCCCAGTACCATTCTGAAACATTCCTGAAGCTAGGAGCGGCCAAAATCATGACGAAACTTCTCAGTCTAAGCTTACTCGTGGTCGGGATGTCCTTCTCCCAACCAGTAGGCCCGAGTGCCCCGATCCCTATCAGTAAAGCGCCCGAGATCGATCCCGGTCAAGCTGCAGGCGCATTGGCTCTCCTTTCGGCTGGGATACTCATCATGCGCCGAAAGAAGTAAGTAGGCGATAGACAGATTGCCGGCGTCACTCTGAGGGGCACGCGATTATCCGCATTGCCTCTTCGCTTTTTATGGATCCTTTCCGTCAAGCCGTAAGACCTGGCGCGGTGTTTTCCGTTTCGGGCGACGTTTTGTCGTTGGGCTTGGTCCAGCGTATCACGTTATTTGTCCTTCTGTTCGGGGCGGAGTGGATTCCGATTCTAACCCTCTTTCCGCCGGGAAACGGGGGGCGTCTCGTATTCCGTTTGGGGGTCGTATGCGCATCGCTGTTTCTGACCCTTGGATGCGCTTCGTTTCGGTCGATTTCCCGGGAGCTTGAGAAGACTCCGATCGGCTGGGGTTTTCTCGTTGGCCACGCTTGCGCCGTACTTGCATTTATCCTCTTGTCGTCGGTTCTGCTCGGAAATACCCCGGGCACGGCGCCTGCCTATCTGATCGTGCCAAGCCGTTACATTGCCGCTATCCTGGCGGTGGGGCTCGCCGGATTCGCGCTGGTTCCCCCGAGGTTGGCATGGCGGGTTATCCGCGCCGATGGTTCTGCATGGGCATACGCATTGCCCGCAGGGCTGATCGCGTGGGCGCTGACGCAGCTTCCTTTTGGAAATTCCATTTGGAATGGACCCTTCTGGAGGCCGGCTACCGACCTGACCTTTTACATGGTTTCGGCATTGCTTCATCTCTTCCTCCCCCAGGTAGTCACCGACCGGGCGACGATGACTATCGGCGCACCGGATTTCGCAGTCACCATCGGGGATCCGTGTAGCGGTTGGGAAGGGACGGCTCTCATGCTGGTGTTCAGCGTCTCGTGGCTCTGTGTAGGCTGGCGCGAATTCCGGATGCCCCGAGCTCTTCTCATGGTTCCAGTTGCCATGGCTGTCATGTGGACATCCAATGCGGTGAGAATCGCCGTCCTGATCCTGATCGGTATTGCAGGAGCGCCTCACATCGCAATGAATGGGTTTCATTCCGAAGCCGGCTGGATTACATTCAACTGCGTGGCGTTGGGTTTCGCGGTAGCTTCCAGGAGAGTCCCGTGGTTGGCTTTGCGGACACCCGAACCGCCTTCTCGAAGGACGTTTGCCAGGAGTTCCACCGTTGCGTACTTGTTGCCGTTTCTCGCGTTACTGGCTGCGGCCATGATCTCTCGCGCCGCCTCCGGCGGGTTTGAATGGCTTTACCCGCTGCGGCTGATCGCTGTCGCGGCAGTGCTCTGGTTCTTGCGTCCCAATTACGCGGAGTTGGACTGGAGATTCGGTTCGCTCTCTTTGATTTTGGGTGTTGTGGTGTTCGCAATTTGGCTGGCACTGGGCCGGTTCCTCGTTACCCACACGGACAATGGCATCGCATCCGGACTATCGTTATGGCCTGCTTCAGCCAGGATCGCGTGGCTGGTGTGTCGAACTGCCGCGGCGGTGACTACCGTTCCGGTCGCCGAAGAACTCGCGTTTCGCGGCTTTCTGATCCGGCGTCTGATCTCCGGCGATTTCGAATCGATCAGTCCTCGAAAATACACGTATTTCTCTGTCTTGCTCTCCTCGTTCGCATTCGGCCTCCTGCATGGCAGTCATTGGTTACCGGGCACCATGGCGGGGGTATTCTATGCCGTTGCGTTCCTTAGACGCGGCCGGATCGGCGATGCCGTAGTAGCGCATGCGACCACTAACGCTTTGCTTGCCGCGTGGGTTCTGTGGAGCGGAAATTGGTCCTTGTGGTGATTGCGTGTTCCCAAGTGATTTTTGATCGCTACTGTCCAAGATAGCTCGGGGTTCGCTATTTTGGACAAGGTAACTCCTTCATTCGGAAATACTTCACCGTTTCGCTCAGCCCCACCTCCAGCGACACCCTCGGCTCCCAGCCGAGCACCTCTCGCGCCTTCGCGATATCCGGCCTCCGCTGCCGCGGATCGTCCTCCGGCAGCGGCTCGAACACGATCGGCGACTGGCTTCCCGTCAGCCGGCGGATGTACTCCGCGAACTGCAGGATAGTCATCTCGCACGGATTGCCGAGGTTGACCGGATAACGCTCCTCCGCCAGCATCAGCCTGCACAACCCCTCTACCAGGTCGCTGACGTAGCAGAAACTGCGCGTTTGCGAGCCGTCGCCGAACACCGTGATCGGTTCGCCTCTGAGCGCGCTCCCCAGAAACGCCGGCACCACCCTCCCGTCGTCCAGTTTCATCCGCGGGCCATACGTATTAAAAATGCGCGCGATGTTGGTCCGCAACCCGTGCTTGCGGTGATAGGCCATCGTCAGCGCTTCCGCGAACCGCTTGCTTTCGTCATAGCAGGAACGCGGTCCCACCGGGTTCACGTTTCCCCAGTAAGTCTCCACCTGCGGGTGCACCGCGGGATCGCCGTAACACTCCGACGTGGAGGTCAGAAGAAATCGCGCGCCCTTTTCCAGCGCCAGCTCGAGCATGTGGCGCGTGCCATTGGAACCCACGTCCAGCGTCTCGATGGGGTGCTCCAGGTAGTCCTTGGGACTGGCCGGAGATGCCAGGTTCACCACCGAATCCAGGGGGCCCGGAATGGCCACGGGGCGCGTGATGTCCTGCTCCATCGATGAAAAGCGCGGCTCCCCGGCCAGGTGCGCCAGGTTGCGGAGGCTTCCCGTCAGATAGTTGTCGAGCGCTACAACCGTGTGGCCATCCGCCAGCAGGCGGTCGCACAGGTGCGAGCCGATAAAGCCCGCGGCTCCGGAAACGACGATGCGCAAGTTGCCTCCCGAAGTCCATTCTACGCGGAGCCTCCCTCTAAGTCGCACATGCTACAGTCAATCTTGGTGCTATGACAGACGCATCGTTGTTGGAACGGGCGGCCGTTCTCGTGCTGATGGCCGCATCTCTGGCGCTCGCCTGGGGGCGCTTCCGTCCTGTCCTTTATACCATCCGCGGATCGCGGCCCACTCCCGATTTCGAGCTGAAGCCGGTCGGTCCGCGCATCCGCCAGTTTCTGTGGGAGGTGATGCTTCAGGCGAAAGTCATCCGCGAGCGGCCGCTCCCCGGCCTGGCCCACGCCTTCGTCTTCTGGGGCTTCTGTGCGTTCGTGCCCATCACCCTGAATCATTTCGCCGAGGCCTTCGGCGCTGGTTTTCTTTCGCCGGCCAGCGGCTTCGGCCGATTCTATTTCGGCTTCGTGGCCGTGTGGGCGCTCGCCGTGGCCGTTTCCATCGTCGGCCTCGCCGTGCGGCGCTTCTTCGTGCGCCCGGTGTGGCTGGGAGAAGTCTCAGCCGAATCGGGCGTGATCGCCCTGCTGATCTTTCTCCTCATGGCCACCTATCTCGGCGGCCTGTGGTTCCCCGATGTCACTCCGGCCGGGCACGCCATGTGGTGGGCCCATAGCCTGTGTCTCCTCATCTTCCTTCCGCTGATCCCCCACACCAAGCACCTTCACCTGGCGCTCAGCCCGCTGACCGTGTTCCTCCGGCGCCAGGGATTCGCGCGCATTCCGCCGCTGACGGGCGACGAGGATTTCGGACTCGATACCGGCAAGGACGTGACCCGCATTGACGCCTTGCAGGCCTTCACCTGCGTGGAGTGCGGCCGCTGCACCGAGCACTGCCCGGCCAACAACACGGGGAAGGTTCTCAACCCCAAGCAGATCGTGCTCGGCCTGCGCGGCTACCTCCGCGAATTCGGACCGGCCGCCGAACCGCCCCTGCTCAGCCCGTACATCTCCGAAGAGGCCGTCTTTCAGTGCACTACCTGCGGCGGATGCGAGTTTCAGTGTCCCGTCGGCATCCAGCACCTGCCCGTGATCGTCGGCCTGCGCCGCGGGGCGGTCAACACCGGCAGGTGGGAGAACGATTACGGCACCAAGCTCTTCCTGAACCTGGAGCGCAACGGCAACGCGCTGGGCTTCGCCGCCAGCGAGCGCCAGAAATTCATAGAGAAAAACGCCCTGCCCATCTACGACGGCACCCAGGAATACTGCCTCTGGCTCGGCTGCATGGGCGCCTATGACCCGCAGGGCCGCGAGATCGTGCTGGCGCTAGCGCGCGTCCTGCGGCACCGCAACATCACCTTCGGAGTGCTGCGCAAGGAAAAGTGCACGGGCGATCCGGCCCGCCGCCTGGGCAACGACCTGGCCTTTTCGCAGGTGGCCGAAGCCAACATCGAGACCCTGCGCGCCGCCAAGGTCGGCAAAATGGTTTCCATCTGCCCGCACTGCGTGCGCACCATCGGCACCGACTGGCGGGAGTTCGGCGCCACCTTCGCCATCGAGCATCACAGCGAGTTGCTGGCGCGGCTCGATCCACCCGTGGGCCGGCCCTCCTCGCCCGCCGAAACCGTGGTGTTCCATGACCCCTGCTATCTCGGCCGTTATCGCAACGTCTACGACGCCCCCCGCGCCGTGATCGGGCCCTCCGCCGGCATCGTGGAGCCCCGGCGCTCGCGCGAGCGCAGCTTCTGCTGCGGCGCCGGCGGCGGCCAGATGTTCCTCGGCGAAGAAAAAGGCAAGCGCGTCAATGTGGAGCGCGCCGAAGAACTGGTCGCCACCGGCGCCGCCGTCATCGGCACCGCCTGTCCCTTCTGCCAGACGATGTTCCGCGATGCGCTCGGCGTGGTGACCCAGCAACCTCCTCAGCTCCTGGACATCGCCCAACTGGCGGCGCGATCGCTTCCGCCGGAAGCGGCATCGTGATGACATAATCGTCTTCGCGGGCGCGGTGGAGAGCCGCGTCGCGCTTCCGAAGTCCTCAGCGGGCGCGTAGCTCAACTGGCAGAGCAAGTGGCTCTTAACCACTAGGTTGAAGGTTCGATTCCTTCCGCGCTCACCATCATTCAAATGCAGTTCCAGAACGCAAAAACCGCTCAAGTTGAGCGGATTTTTGAGATCCCGATCTATTAAAATCAGCAACTTGCGGAAAAACGGCCGCTCAACTTGAGCGGTTTTGGCGGATAGCCCTCGGTTGGCCCCGTGTGATTACTGCCGCGTTGTTTTCCTCGCTGACTCCATTATAACTCGACGATACCAAAAATCGGCTCCTTGGGGCGGGCATAAAATCATGCTAAGTCGAATGGGGTCAGTTGATTGCGGAAATTTGTGAAGGTCTGTGACTGAGGAAATCAAGCAATCACGATGTTCCTGTTCGGGTGGAGGCGCCTTGCCGGCATCCTTCCGTTCTTCCGGTCTTGGGATGACCCGGCGCTGCTTGAGACCTCGCTCCGAAACCGCACATAAGTGTGCGATAAAAGGGGAGGCACTTTATGCTTACGTTCGCCTATCCAGCCACATTCCGAAAAGATAAGGTCGGCAGATTTCTGGTTCGGTTTCCGAATTTTCCCCGCGCCGCTACGGATGGCGCGAACTTGGCGGAGGCGATGGAAGAGGCGATTGACTGCCTGGGCAGTTCGATAGCTTTTCTCCTGGCGCATAAACAGGAAGTGCCCAGGCCTGCGGCGGCGAAGCGCGGACAGAAGGCCGTACCGGTGCCTTTATGGATTCGACCGAAGCTCGCTTTGTATTGGCGGATGCTGGAACTCGGCTTGAACAACTCGGAGCTCGCTCGTAAACTCCGCGTGCGCGAAACGATCATCCGGCGGATGCTCGACCCGGATCACGCCACAAAAGGTGAGAAGCTTCAGGCTGCACTCGAAATCTTGGGGCAAACAGTTGTCCTGGCAGTTGAGGACTCAGCCTGAGACTCAGCCAATCACCACGACTTCGTGATCCAGAATCGACTTCACCTCGAACTCCACCAACCCCTGCCGCGCGGCAACTGAAACC
>Ga0326727_10027921_pt1 | contig 10312 bp, 9 predicted proteins | sample MB2enrmetagenome_FD_207643 | JGI IMG/M metagenome (GOLD analysis project Ga0326727, IMG submission 207643) | Lab enriched peat soil microbial communities from McLean, Ithaca, NY, United States - MB29MY | ecosystem: Environmental > Terrestrial > Soil > Wetlands > Peat | place: USA: New York...
TACATCGACCGCATCTCCCGTGTTTGCGTATATGCGTCAAGCGTGACGATCAGATTCCGGTACAAGCGTACTGTGTCGCGCGCCCACCCTCTATCACGGCTACTACGTGTCTCGCTGCGGCTTCCTGCTACTCACGGCCCGGGGTCGGCAATATCGGGAGTTTCGTTGACGGCCAAAGCCTCGAGTTTCATCCGCAACCTCTTCCATCTTGCTCGAACTCTTCGATAACCCTTGGCATACCGCCGCTTCGCCTGCGCGCCGGCGCTCGCATAGCGCTCGGCAAGCCGGCCCATCAGGAACAATGTCTCGGGTGGAATGTCCTCGGGCGGTGCGCCGGCGAGAGCCTTCAGGCGACGGCCCGCCACGGCGGCATCCTGCTGCACCCCCAGCTTCTCCTGCCACCGGTGCAACGCGCGCAGCATCTCGTCGGCGGGTTTGCCGTAGATGACCGCCACCGATTCCAGCGCGTAGCGCAGCTTCTTCACCCGGCCGCGGACCTCGTGGTACGCCTCGATCGGGGAATCCGGCGTGAGAAGCTGCGCGTTCTTGCGCAACTTCCGATACCGCAGCCGGATGATCTGCGGGGCCAGATCCAGCACCCGCGCCGTCGATGTTTGCTGCGCTATCGCCAAGGGTGCGGCCAGCAGTGATTCCAGCTTCTGAAGGCTTCTGTGCACCGAGGCTGAATCAAGAACGGTCAACATCCGCTCGCGGGCCCGGCCGCGTTCCGCCGCCCAATGCCGTGTCAAGGGCTCTATGCTCGGCTGATCCGATTCCGGCAGCTCGCGCCTGAATGCGTCCAGCTCGCCGAGGGCGACGTCCAGGTCGCGGACCTCACCGAGCGAGCGCAACACTTTCTTGAGCGTCGGCCGAATCCTGAGAAACGATGGGGGCAGGGACGATCGAAACTGACGCAGGACGGCGTCCAATCGGCGACCGGCGACCCGCAAATCGTGCAGCTCTTCCGGATCGTCTCCGAGGCGGGCGCCGGGCTCGTGCAGATACCAGGCAGTGAGGTAGCGGCGGAGGTTCGCCCGAGCAGCCTCGGCCATGGACATGGAATCTTCCACCCCCGTTGGCGCGAATTGCGGCGCAAGCTCGGGCACCAATCCTGTCGACCTGAGGCCCTGCGAGTACTTGGAGTCGGGCGCCGCCTCGAGCGCAAGATCGTCTCGCAGCGTCTTCACCAGCGACCGCAGCGGTTCGTGAGTCTCGGTGAGGGCTTCCACCTCGACACGCTGCAGGCTGGCCTGGGACTCGCCGTGCGGGCGCGAGATGACGGTGTCATCGAGAGCAATCTCGCCCAGTTGCCGCCCCTCCTCCTCTCCGTGAATCGAGAATCTCTGCCTCGAGGTGTGTACTTCGAACAATGGCCGCAGGGCGCGCGCGCCCGTCACGGCATGTACGCGCGTTCCCACCGGCCCCATCAGCTGCTGAATCGATTCGCTCCGGGGGCTGTCGAGCTCCTCACTCAATTCCCGCCGGTCCGCGACCTCCGAGCGGGCGGACTGAAGAGACTTGAGCGTCGCCTCCGATTTCCCGGACTGCGAGCGGATGCGCAAGGCGAAACCCGCTCGATGAATTCGCCAATCATCCGTATCCAAGTACGTATCGAGGATCTGCAGAGTGGGGCGAGGTTCGATGACCAGCCCGTCGATGCTGCCGTGCTCGGCCAGCCAGCGGCCGACGGCGCCCAGATCGGACGCCGCCAGCTGCCATTCCACCTCCCGTCCATCCTGGTGGCGGAGTGCTTGCTGTCCCGCGGCAGGGCTATTAGATGACATTTGTGTGACATTGTAATGCAAAATGCCTGTCCTGCTGCGGAAGATAATGATTTTTCGCAGGTTTTCAGGTCGAGATTGCTATGATGGCGCCGTGATCACGCGCCGCAACTTGCTTCAGCTCTCCGGCCTGGCGGCCGCGTCGTCCGTGATTCCAGCCTTGGCACAGGATCTCGCGGCACCCGACTACCGGCTCGACATCGCGCCGGTCACTCTCGATCTCTCGCCGCGCCACCGGCAGAGGACCATCGCCTACAACGGCCAGGTTCCCGGTCCCCTGCTGCGGATGAAAGAAGGGCAGGCGCTGACCATCGAAATCACCAACCGCACCGACCACCCCGAGGTGGTGCACTGGCATGGCCTGTTCCTGCCGCCCGCGGTCGATGGCAGCCTCGAGGAGGGTACGCCGGCCATCGCGGTGAACGCGACCGCGCGCTACACCTTCACGCCCCGGCCCGCCGGTTTTCGCTGGTACCACACCCATACCACGGCCATGGGCGATCTGACCCGCGCGCAGTACGGCGGCCAGCACGGCTTTCTGATGGTAGAGCCTCGCGATAATCCCGGCCGTTACGATCAGGAATTCTTTCTCGCTCTGCACGACTGGGATGGCCGACTGATCGCCAGCGAGGACGGTGCGATGAATCCCAGCTACGACGTCGCCACCATCAACGGCAGGACTCTGGGTGCGGGTGAGCCGCTGCGAGTCAGGCAAGGCCAGCGCATTCTATTGCACCTGCTCAACACCAGTCCCACCGAAGTCCATTGGGTGGCGCTCGCCGGACACAGCCTGCGCGTGATCGCACTCGACGGCAACCCGGTCCCCACCGCGCAGACCGTGCCCATGCTGAGGCTCGCACCGGCCGAGCGCGTGTGCGTCATCGCGGAGATGAATAATCCGGGTGTGTGGATACTCGGCGAGGTCCGCCGGCATGTACAGGCGGCGGGCATGGGCATCGTCATCGAGTATGCCGGCCATGCGGGTACGCCGCAGTGGCAGCAGCCGGCGGATCTGATCTGGAACTATGAGCAGTTCGCCGCCGCGCCGGGCGGGGACGAGACCGGCGAATCTCCCATCACCATCCCCTTGGTGTTCGAGTCGAAGTTCCGCGGTCATGGCAGCATGGAGGCCTGGACCATCAACGGCAAGTCATTCCCCGACACCGCAGTGGCTCCGCTCAAAGCCGGCCTGCGCTACCGCCTGCAATTCATCAACAAAAGCAACGACGACCATCCGCTGCATCTGCACCGTCATAACTTCGAGTTGCGCAGCCTGGGCGCATCGCTCGGCGCCGCGGGATCCGGGGCCCGCAATATCCGGGGCATCATCAAGGATGTCGTGCTGGTCGATGCTCAAACCCGCGCCGAGGTTGACTTCGTTGCGGACCATCCCGGCCCCAGTCTGTTTCATTGCCACCAGCAGAATCACATGGACATGGGGTTCATGATGCTCTTCGAGTATGCCTGAGCGAGGCATCGGCCGGCCGGGGCGCCGGCTCGCCATGCTCGCGCCCGCGTGCCTGCCCGTGCTCGCCGTGCTGGCGCCGGCGTGGCTACCCCTGCTCGCCCGCGCCCAGGGCAATTATGAGATCCAGGTGTACGGCGCCGATACGGTTCCCGCGGACAATCTGATGCTGGAGCTGCACTCGAATTACACCGTCGAGGGCGAGAAGAACACCATCGATGGGGTCTATCCCACGAACCATCAGGAACATGAAACGCTGGAACTGACCGAGGGGATCAACAGCTGGTCGGAGGTCGGATTCTATGTTTTCACCAGCGAGCAGGACGGCCATGGAGTGCAATGGGTCGGCGATCACATCCGCCCGCGCATCCGCGTGCCCGAATCCTGGGATTGGCCGGTGGGCGTCAGTCTCTCCACCGAGATCGGCTACCAGCGCTCGGTCTATTCACCCGACACCTGGACCTGGGAGATCCGTCCCATCATCGACAAGAGCCTGGGCCGCTGGTATTTCGCCGCCAATCCCGCCCTCGAACGCACTTTGCATGGCCCCGATGTCAATCAAAGCATGGGCTTCGCACCCAGCGTCAAGGTCAGCTACGATTTCACCCGCATCGTCAGCGGCGGCCTGGAGTACTACGCCGACTATGGCCGCTTCGATCACTTCGCCCCCGTACACGATCAGCAGCAGCAGGTCTTCGTGGTCACCGATCTGAATGTCTCGCCCCTGTGGGAGATCAATATCGGCGTCGGCATCGGTGCCACCGCCTCTACCGATCATCTGATCGTCAAAGCCATACTCGGCCGCCGGTTCGACTGGGGCCGCCACTCCCCCGTCGACTGAACACGGGCTCGATCCCTCCCCCTCCTCCCGGGAAACTCTGGCTATGGACTGGGGCCGGGCGTCGCGGCCGGCGCGGAGTCCTGCCCGAGCTTGCGGCATTGCTCGCCCACCTGCTCACGGATGATCTGCGCCAATCGCAGCGCACCGGGGCCGGCATAGTCGCGATCGGCAAACACGAGATAGAGCTCGGCCCAGCGCTCCCCGCCCTCGCGCATCGGCAGCGGCTTGAGCAAGCCCTGTTCCAGTTCGCCGCGCACCATCTCTTCGGGGAACCAGGCGAAGCCCATGCCCATGGTGGCCGCGTGGATGGAGGTGGCCTTGTGGCTCACCGTCCAGCTCTGTTCCGCACCCAGCCAGCTGCCGCTGCGGCGCTGGCTGCCGGTATCGCGGATGATGAGGTGCCGGTGCTTGCGCAGATCCTGCAGCGTCAGCTCGCGCCCCAGCCGGTGCAAGGGGTGATCGGGGTGTGCCGCGGCGACGAAGCGCAGCCGCATCAGCGGATCGCCGGCGAAGCCGGGCGGCACCAGCGAACAGATCGACAGATCGACTCGGCGCTGCAGTAAGGCCTCCGCGGTGCCGCTGAGCACGCTTTCGTACAGTTCGATGCGCATCTCAGGCCGCTCCTCGGCGAAGCGCGCGAAGCATTGCAGCAGCAGCCATGTCGGGAAAATGATTTCCACCGACAAGCGCAGCTCCGGCTCCCATCCGGCAGCGAGGCTGCCGGCCGCCCCTTCCAGCGCACTGGCTTCCTCCAGCAGCGCCTTGGCCCGGCGGTACAGAACTTCCCCGGTGGGCGTGAGTTGCGCCTTGCGGCCGACCACCTCGAATACCTTGACACCCAGCAGCATTTCCATCTTCTGCACGGAATAGGTGACCGCCGACTGGCTCTTGTGCAGCACCTCGGCAGCCTGCGCATAGCCGCCGGCATCGACCACGGCCAGCAAGGAACGCCATTGCTCCAGGGAAATTCGCGGATAACCGGTCATGTATCCAATCAACTGATAGGTAGGCGCTAAATCTTCTGCTTTTTTATCAAGTCAATCAATTATTAAATGATGCCATCCCGGAACGGAACGTTCCATTGGTGACTTTCAAGGAGATGCTCATGACCACCCTGCTGCAAATCAATGCCAGCATCAACAGCAACGGCCAGTCCAGCCGGCTGGCCAATCAATTCGTCGCCGCCTTCCATGAGCGCCGCCCGCACGCGAAAATCGTAGTGCGCGACGTTGCCGGGGCCGAGCCGGTGCCGCACCTGAATGCCGAGCGCTTTGGCGCGTTCATCACCAAGCCCGAAGAGCGCAGTCCCGCGCAGCAAGCGGTGGTGGCCTACTCAGACGCCCTCATCCACGAGCTGAAGCAGGCCGATGTGATCGTGCTGGGCCTGCCCATGTATAACTTCGGCGTGCCTTCCCAGTTGAAAGCCTACTTCGATCACGTCGCGCGCGCCGGCGTCACCTTCAAGTACACCGAGAAGGGGCCGGTCGGCCTGCTCACCGGCAAGAAGGTCTACGTGTTTGCGGCCCGCGGCGGCCTGTATGCCGGGACGCCACTGGATACCCAGACCAGCTATGTGCGCGACTTCCTGCGCTTTCTCGGCATGACCGACGTGGATTTCGTTTACGCTGAAGGCCTCGCGATCAGCCCCGAGAGCAGGGATGCGAGCCTGGCCAAGGCGGCGGCCGAGATCACGGCTCACGCCGCCTAAGATGTTGAGCTCAGGGCAGCTCAAGGAGACCATATGAACACTCGCACCCTGGTGCATATCATCGAATCCATGCCGACCTCCGACGGCGCCGGGGTCAAGCTGCGCCGCAGCCTCGGCAGCCAGCGCGGTCTGCACGTGGATCCATTCCTGATGCTCGATGAATTCTACTCCGACAACCCGGACGACTACATCGCCGGCTTCCCGGCGCATCCGCATCGCGGCTTCGAGACCGTGACCTACATGCTCGACGGCCACATGCGTCATGAGGATCATCTCGGCAACCGGGGCGATCTTGGTCCCGGCGCGGTGCAGTGGATGACGGCGGCTCACGGCATCATCCACTCGGAAATGCCGCAGCAGACCGAGGGCCGCATGCGCGGCTTTCAGCTCTGGCTCAACTTGCCGTCGCGCGAAAAGATGAAACCCGCCGGCTACCGGGACATTCCGGCCGCCGAGATCCCCCTGGTGAAGCTGCCGAAGGGCGGCGAGGTGAAGGTCATCGCCGGTACGTTCGACCTGGATGGCAAGCTCACCGACGGCCCGGTCAACGGCCACGGCGCCAAGCTCAGCACCGATCCGCTGTACCTCGATGTGCGCCTGCCCGGCGCAGCGGAATTCACGGCGCCGATCGCAGCCGGTCACAATGCCTTCCTGTATACCTACGAGGGCAGCGCCCGGATCGGCACGGCCGGCGAAGCCAAGCCGCTGCCGCATCGCGCGGCAGGCGTCCTCTCCGGCGGCGACGGCGTGCGCGTGCAGGCCGGTGCCGAGGGCGTGCGCTTCCTGCTGCTCGCGGCCAAGCCGCTGCACGAGCCGGTGGTGCAGTACGGACCCTTCGTGATGAACACGCGCGAGGAAATCGAGCAGGCGCTCGCCGACTATCGCGACGGACGCCTCGCTGCGGCCTGACGCCGGCGGCAATCCGTGACACTCGTCACGGCTGGTTCATCTGCAGTGGTACCACGTCCGATTTGCGTATAAGGAGGCTGCCAATGAAAGGAGATTCGCACTAAGTTGAGCTCGTGAAAATACGCTGGAAGATAACGGCACTCATTGCGGCACTGTTTGCGGTGCTGGGCGTGGCGGAGATATTGGTCGCCGGGACCATCCTCATGCCGAGCTTTACCGAGCTCGAGCGCCGGGACGCGAGTATTGCGATGCGTCGAATCGAATACGCACTCGATTCGACTCTTGACCAGCTGGCCGTGCCGGTCATGGGCTGGGGAAACTGGGGCGATGCCTATCGCTTCATGCAGGATCACAACCGCGCCTTCGTCGACGAAAACCTCACCAAAGTGGGTTTGAAAGAGCTCAACGCCAATGCGGTGATATACGTCGATCTGGAGGGCCGGTTCGTGGCCTCCTACCAGTTCGATTTCAATTCCGACCGGCCGCTCGATCTGGACTTCATGGGCGGCGAGGCGTTGGCCCCGGACTTTCCCTGGCGCGCCAATTTGCGCAGCGAGCGGGTCGTCCGAGGCCTGCTGCAGACCAATCGCGGAATTCTGATGATGGCGGCCGCTCCCGTGCTCGACGGCTTCGGCCGCGGGCCTTCGCGAGGCATGGTGATGATCGGCAGGCTGCTGACCGCGGACGAGATAAAACGGATCGGTGCTCAAGCGCAGGCGGATCTGGCCATGCTTGCACCGTCGAATGAACACCCTTCCGACAGGATAATCGAGACCGAGAATGTCACGCGGGTCTACCACTCGTTCAACGACATCTACGGCCGGCCCATCATGACGTTTCGCGTCAATGTGCCGCGCAGCATCACACAGCGCGGCCACATGGCCATCACCTATGCATCCGCCTGCCTGGCCGCCGCGGCCGTGATCGTGCTGGTTCTGCTGGTGTTCATTCTCAATCGCGTGGTCTTAAATCCGCTGGCGCGCGTCACGCACCACGCGGTCGAGATCGGCAAAGGCCGGGATCTGACGACACGGCTGGACTTCAAGGGCCATGATGAGATCGGCGCGCTGGCGCATGAGTTCGATCGCATGGTGGCCAGCGTCGCCGAATCGCGCAGCAAGCTGGTGGACCAGTCTTTCCAGGCGGGCTACGCCGAACTGGCCAAGGGGGTTCTGCATAATTTAGGAAACGCGATGACGCCCATCGGCGTCCGTCTTTCCAGCCTGCGCGACAGGCTGCGGTCGGCGTCGACCGAAGAGGTCACCTTGGCTGCAGCGGAACTTGCCGGCCATGACCTCGATCCGGCGCGCCGCGCCGACCTGGAAGAGTTCATGCGCCTGGCCTGCGTGGAACTGGCAGCGACCGTCAGGTCGGCGGAAGGCGATGTCGAGGTGATGAGCCGGCAAACCTCCGTGGTTCAAGCCGCGCTGGCCGAGCAGATGCGCGCCACGCGCAATGAGCATGTGGTCGAAACGGTCCGCCTACCGGAGCTTCTGGCGCAATCGCTGGAGACCGTGCCGGACACCGCACGGCAGCTGCTGGCCATCGAAGCGGATAGGTCGCTCGCGAATGTGGGGCCGGTGAAGGTCGCCCGTACGCTGTTGCGGCTGGTGCTGCAGAATTTCATCGTCAACGCGGCCGACGCGATCCGCGAATCAGGAAAGCGCCGCGGAACGCTGCACATCACGGCCGAGATCGTGCGCGAAGCGGATCTCGCCCAATTGCATATACGATGCACGGACAACGGCATCGGCATCTCCCCCGACAATCTCAGCCGAATATTTGAAAAGGGCTATTCCACCAAATCCAAGGAAACCCACTACGGCATCGGATTGCACTGGTGTGCCAATGTTATCGCCGCGCTGGGTGGTCGCCTGTGGGCGACCAGCGAAGGCCGTGGCTACGGCGCGTCCCTGCACCTGATGGTTCCGCTGGCGGATCGTTCCACTTCGTGAACGGCAATCGCAGGCGAACATGCCATGGAATTGGAAGCGGGCAATCGGCCGGAGCCGATCGCCCGTTGGCCTCGCGAACCGGCTGGTTCGGCCTCGTTACTTGGCCGCGGCCTTTGCAGCGTCGCACTCTTTCTTGGTGAGCTCCAGGAAACCCTGACCCTTGCAAGAATTCATGCCCTTGCATGCATTATTGGCCGTTTTGCACGCCGACTGGCCCTTGCAGGAATTCACGCCCGTGCATTGAACTTTGGCTTCCTCCGCCCCCGCCGTGCTCACCGCGAGCGTGCTGAACAGCATTGCGGCCGTGGCGGCAATCGCCGCACCCGTCGTTCTGGTAACAATCAACATCTCTATCTCCTAGGTTGATCCAATCCAGCGTTGCTGGAGTTCATTCATCGGTGTCGACGATCACGAGTGAGCGCCTACGAATGAGACCGGCCATGAACGGCCGTTATTTCGCGGTGATGGCGATGCGGATGGGGGCCAGCGGCGCGCGATCATCAAACGGTTGAGCCTTGGGGTCCATGGGCACGCCGAGCCGGCTCCACAGGGAGTCGAGATTCGGCGCCTGCGGCGTAGCCTTGCTCTCCCGGTACAGATTCTCCAGTACCCGCGTGCCCGTGGCGGCGTCTCCGATCCGCAATACCTCGTCGATATCACGCTCGAAGGCATAGCCTCCCGTCTCGTTCAAAATCGCCCGCAGCGCCGTTTGAAGTCCGACTCGATTGCCGGATTGCTCGCGAATCGCGATGTCGGCCAGCAGGCAATACAGCGCACCGCCCCAGTACGTGCGCCCCCAGGTATGCGTTTGATCCATGCCGCCCTCACCTTCGCGGGGCAGCCCCATCGGCATCGAATGACGATACTCCGCCCAGACATCGGCGATCGGGCGATTGCCAGACTGCGCCCGAGCGACGCCTTCGACGTAAACGGCCAAGCCCTCCGCCAGCCAATCGTGCTGCCGGCCGACGTCGGGCAACGCAAGATGCACCATCTCATGCACGAGTACCCAGTCGTCCCTCAGCACATCCGCGGTCGCATCGCGGCCGACGCTCACCTGAATCATCAGACCCGCGTCATCCGTGGTACGCCCGCCGCCGACCCCTGCGCCCTGCATGCTCTGCAAGCGGATAACCACCAGCGGCGCCGGAAAGCGCCCGTAATAATCCGCCACGATGTTCGCTGAGCGCTCGACCCAGGCGTGCAGCAATCGCCGGCGAGCGGCCGTCGAGTCGTCCATGCGCAGACACAACGTCGACCCCCGGACCTGCAGCGTTTCGGTGGTTCTCTCCGGACAGGCCGCGCCATTCGCGCAGGTGATCAACGCCACCGCCAGCACGAGTGCGATAACTGAAGCTTTACGCATGGTTGTTGTAAAGAAGACCGCGACCGCCGGCACTATATTGCGGGCAGTGCGCGATTTAAATTCCGCCAATGGACGGACTCGACCCGAGCTAACGGCGGGGCTGATCACTCCCCGACCCATCGGGACGGCCCGATCCACCGGGACGGTTGGAATCGAGGAGGGCGTCGGAATTGCCGAGACGGGAGATGTAATCCGAAAGCGCATCCTTCTCCTGAGGGTGCATGCCTCGGAGCGCGCTGGTCATCTCCGGTGGCGCAAGTTCCCTGTGTAGATCTGCGGCGGCCTCG
>Ga0326727_10027922_pt1 | contig 10311 bp, 11 predicted proteins | sample MB2enrmetagenome_FD_207643 | JGI IMG/M metagenome (GOLD analysis project Ga0326727, IMG submission 207643) | Lab enriched peat soil microbial communities from McLean, Ithaca, NY, United States - MB29MY | ecosystem: Environmental > Terrestrial > Soil > Wetlands > Peat | place: USA: New York...
GCTGGCGAACGAAAACCGGCTTGCCAGAAGGGGAGCAGGCAGGGTAAAACAACTTAGTCCCGGACGGCCTCCCATTGGCCGGTTTTGACCCGCCCACCTATGGCCGGTTTTGAAGTGACCACCGAGGATAATGCTCCATCTGGCTTCCCTGATGGAGCGGCATGTGACTGAAATGGAGGCCTTCCACCCCACACAGGCTGTCAACGAATTCGCCCGCAGTATTGAAGAAGAACTGGACTACACGCTTGAGGCCTCACATATCGAGCATTTTGCCCGACAGTTCCTTGACGACGAGACTGTATACGTCCCGAAGGTTTATCGTGACTTGAGCACCCAACGCATGCTGGTCATGGAATTCATCGACGGCATAAAAGCCTCCGATTTGGATCGCCTCAAACATGACGGGTACGACCTCAAAGAGATTGCGAGCCGTGGTGCTGACTCGATTCTGAAACAGATTTCACTGTTCGGTTTCTACCATGCTGACCCACATCCCGGAAACATCTTCATTCTCCCCAATAACGTCATATGTTTTATTGACTTTGGCATGATGGGACGAATCAATCAGCAGGAGCGTGAAGACTTTACAGATTTCGTGGAGCTGTTAATCAACAAGGACGAAAACAAGATTGTGGACGCTTTGCTGAAGCTTACCCATTATGCCGAGGATCCCAATCGGAGCGAGTTGCAAAGAGACCTGATGGAGTTTATCGACCGGTATGCATACCTTCCTCTGAAGAAACTGGAAATCGCGAAAATGCTTCAAAGTGTTTTGGAGATTCTGACCAAGCAAGGCATGAGCTTGAAGCCGGATTTGTATCTAATGATTAAGGCGCTGAGTATCGCGGAAGGACTGGGCAGATTTTTGGATCCAGAGTTTGAGATTGTGAACCATGCCAAACCTTTTTTCCGGAAAATCAAAGCCTCCCGCTATACTCCCAAAAGAATTGCCGGCGATTTGGTGGATTCAGGAACGGAATTGCTTCGCCTTTTTAAAGAGATTCCCGGGGAGGTGCGTGAAGTTCTCAAAAATGTCAGAGATGGTAAACTGAAGGTAGAAATTGAGTATCGAGCTCTGGATCGGACTCTCTACCGGCTCGACCTCATCAGCGACCGCATCGCGTCGGCGATCGTGCTCGCATCTTTAATCGTTGGTTCATCGATTATCATCCTTTCCAAGACTCCTCCGAGCTGGCACGATATGCCGGTTATCGGCCTTGTGGGCTTCCTTATTGCGGCGGTTTGGGGTTTGACCTCTATCCTCAGAAGCGGAAGAGCATTGAAAAACCATTAGCTCTTGGAAGGCATGGCCATGCCTCTCGATTTCCGACAAGAGCGTGTCAACTCTCGCCCATCGAGAATAGCGAGCGGCACCAAGTGAGGAGTGAACTGATAAAGGTGGTGGTTCGGCGGCGTTATGGGCAATACTTCGGTCCAATTCATCCCCAAGGAAGGCGCACAGATCTTACTGGTACTCTTCCTTTCCTTTCTGATCGGTTTGGAGCGCGAAGAGCAAAAGGTGGCATCGGCGCAGTATCGGTTTGGCGGGGTTCGCACCTTTCCGCTTCTTGGCCTACTCGGCTATGCACTAGGCCTCTTATCGGGAGGAAATCTCCTGCTACCCGCGGCCGGCCTCGCTGTCGTGGGAGCGTTTCTTTGGCAATCTTACCGCTATAAGCTTGAGCATGAGGCGCTGCCCGGGATGACCACGGAGCTCTCTGGCCTCGTGACCTACGTTATCGGAGCGCTCATTTGGCGCGAGGAGTATTGGGTCGCGACCACGCTTGCGGTGCTGGGCGTGGCCTTGCTGGAGTTGAAGTCGGCCCTCCAAAGTTTCACCAAGCGAGTGCCGGGCGATGAAATCCTGACGTTCACGAAGTTTCTCCTGCTGTCGGCGGTCATCCTCCCTATTGTGCCGAACCGGACCTATGGCACGTTTGGGTTTAACCCGTTCAAAACGTGGTTGGTGGTTGTCGCGGTGAGCGCCATTTCTTATGGCAGCTACCTCTTGCAAGTGTGGACGCAAGGACGTGGCGGTGTCCTAGTCGCAGCTTTGTTGGGGGGGCGTATTCGTCGACGCTCACCACCGTGGTGCTCGCCAAGCGAGCCCGCGAGCAATCACGCCCCCATCTATATTCCGGCGGGATGCTGGTTGCTTCCGGTGTCATGTACTTGCGCCTGCTCGCGCTGCTGGGCATCTTTAACGGTCAACTGTTCCACCGGCTGGGGTTGCCGTTCCTGCTGCTCGCCGCCGCCGGGCTTCTCGGCGGATGGCTTTGGATGCGAAGGCCGGATCAAGGCGGTACAAACGCCGAGCAACAGTTGCAGCCGAAAAACCCCCTGGAGCTGGGTGCGGCATTCTTATTCGCAGGACTGTTTGTGGGAATGCTCTTCATCACGCATCTTGCCCTACTCCTCTTAGGTCGTGCAGGACTTTACGCGCTGGCGGCAGTGATGGGAGTGACCGACGTCGATCCCTTTATCTTGGGCCTCGCGGAGTCTACATCGTCTCTGACGCCGGTTGCGCTAGCTGGCGGGGCCATCGTGATTGCCGCAGCGAGCAACAACTTGATTAAGGGCGTTTACGCATACGGTCTCGGAGACCGCCGCACCGGCACGCAGGGGCTCGCTCTCCTCACGGTGTTAGGGCTGCTCGGATTATTACCTCTGTTCCTGTAGCAATATGTCGGTCAGCCACCGCGGCTGGGGGAAGACGACTTTATGCGAATGGTTTTTCGATACTTGGCGCTCGGCGGGGTGGCGCTCCTGATCGCTGCCGCACCCATCTCTGCCCAGAAAATCAAAATTAAGTCTGGCTACGACAGATCAAATGATTTCGCACGCTACAAGCGTTATGCCATGGGTAAGAACTCTCTCTTGACGCACCAGACGCCGGAGGTCCAGTCGCACATTGACCAGGTCCTGGTGGAATCGCTCAACCGTCATCTGCAGGCGAAGGGCTTTATCCTTGACGAAAATCATCCAGACTTCGTCATCACGTATGAGGCGGGCTCTCTCCCCAAGGCCGACACCTCGGCGCAACCCGACATGTACTACGGAGTACCGTCTGACAGTCCCGCCTTTGGCCAAGTAGGTCTCGAGGGCATTCCCGCCGCCGTTTGGACATACGTACTGGCCAAATTGAACCTCACCGTGACGGATGTTGGCTCGGGGAAGCCCGTTTGGACGGCGCGTGCCTCGGAGAAGATTCAGGATCCTCAGAAGGCTTTGACCAATCTGACGAAGAAGGTTGATGATCTCATAGCCAAGACCCTGAAAAGTTTCCCGCCAGTCTCCCGGGGGTAAGTAGGCTTAGGGTTGGAACTGCACTCGCTGCCCTCCCCAAAAAACAACATAAGTTTTCGCGAACTTCACGAATTCGCGAAGGAACTACGCCCCTATGACCCGCGAACCCCAGTGTATTGATGGACTTGAAGATTGGCGCTTGCCTTGCACTGATGTAGCTGAGGAATGGCCGGGGAGGGAAGGCCAAACGAAAAAGGAGCAAAGCCATGGACAGAATGCTGGTAGTAGTTTTTGAAGCGGAAAGCAAAGCGTGGGAAGCAAAAAAGGCGCTGCATGAATTGGATAGGGAGGACGTCATCGTAGTTTACGACCAAGCCGTGGTGGCCCGCAATTCAGATGGTACCGCAACGGTAAGGCAAATTGACGACCCGGGACTGACCGGGACTCTGGCCGGAACCACACTGGGAGCCCTAATCGGTCTTCTCGGAGGGCCGGTCGGCGCCGCACTTGGCGCTGCTGCGGGCTTCGCTATCGGCGGGACGGTGGACGTCGATAGGGCCAGGATATGTGAAGACTTCGTTGAGGACGTGAGACAGAAAATGACACCGGGAAAGTTCGCGCTCGTTGCGGAGATTCAAGAGGATACCACGACTCCGGTGGACGTGCGCATGGAAGCGCTCGATGGAACAGTATTCCGGCGGTCGCTTTCGGAAGTGAAGCACAAGGTTCACGACGAGAATGTCGCGGCCATGAAAGCCGACCTCGCGCAAATGAAGGCAGAGCACGCCGCGGCTCACGCCGAGCGGAAGGCCAAGCTCCAGGAAAAGATCAACCAGCTTGACTCCAAGATACAGGCACAGATCGAGAAATCCAAGCAGCGGCGCCAAGCAGAGGAGGCCCAGGCACAGGCCAAGGTTGAGTTCCTTAAGGCCAGGGCTGCCGCGATGAAAGCCAAGGCAAGAGCGACACACGTTTAGGCCGGATTTCCTGACCCTGCGGATCGGAGAAAGGACACGAGAATTAGTATGGACGGTGAATCTCGCCAACTCGGATTGAAGCTCGAAAGGCAATCTCGCGCTGACTTTGCTCAGCTTCCTATCCAAAATCTCCACGCGCTCCCCCTCCGCTTCGCCCGATTGGTTTTGAAGCCGTGCGAGATCAGACGCAGACTGATACTTGCAATACTCATTCTTCTGCTGGTCCCGGTCGTGGCAAACGGCGCAGACCTGAAGCCGGAAACCCTTCAGGCGTGGACCGCTTATGTTCGTGCCGCGAAACTACGCATGGAGGGGCGCGCCAGCGGACAAGCCCCATTCCTTTGGGTGGATGAGGGGCCGGGCCTGGCCGAGCGGGTGCGGGCGGGAGAAATCCTGGTGGGGCCCGTAGATGGGGAAAGCCCCCGCCCGGTGCCGTGCGGTCTGATTCATGACTGGTTAGGCGCGATCTTCTTTCCCAATGCCAGGCTTGATGACGTAATGAGTGTGCTCGATGACTACGAACGCTACCCGGATTTCTACGGCCCCATGGTGGCCAAAGCCAGGCGGACCCAACAAGCGCCGGGCCATGAAAAGGTAGTGATGGTGATGGTGCACAAGGCATATTCCGTAACCGGCGCCGTCGAGACCGACAACGAAGTCTCCATCGTGAGGCTGGACGCCAAGCGAGCATACAGCCTCAGTGCTTCCGTCCGGGTGCGGGAGATCGCCGACTACGGCCAACCTGGCGAGCGCGCGCTGACGGAAGATCACGGCCCCGGCTTCGTCTGGCGGACGTTCAGCGTGACGCGACTCGAACAGCGTGACGACGGCGTCTACGTCGAGATGGAAATGGCCGGGATGAGCCGCAGCATCCCGGTGTTGTTCAGGTGGCTGGTCCAGCCGCTGGCAGAACGCCTGCCCCGAAGCATCCTGGCGGCAACGCTTGAGGACACGCGGGACGCCGTGAGCCAAAAGATCAGGGCAGTCTCCTTGAAAACTCCGAGCATGACGCAAGTAGTGACGAACCGCCCGCAGGGGCTGGCTATGTGAGCAAACCCACAGATGGACAAAACGAGTCGAACCCTTAAAAAGCCGCGAAGTGCCCGTTGGGGTTGGGTATGGGAATCCTGTCCATAATTATAGTGGCCGACTCCGTGTGGAAATGGGTCCGCCGGCTGGGAGGGCCTGGATTGATCCTGCTGGGCCTTGCCGACAGCGCCCCTTTCATCTCTGCCCCACCAGGAAGCACGGATGTATTCGTCATCGTGCTTTCGGCGCACCACCATGAATCGTGGGCCTATTACGCCTTCATGGCGACAGTGGGGGAGGTGCTGGGGGGCTACCTGGCCTACCGTCTGGCCGAGAAGGGCGGCCAGCAGACCCTGGAAAAAAAGATGGGGAAGCCACGCGCAGGAAAAACCTACCGGCAGTTTGAGAAACGCGGGTGGATGACGGTGTTCACCGGCGCGATCCTGCCGCCCCCGTTTCCTTTCTCCTACGTCGTGATGGCCGCCGGGGTCATGCAATATCCCAGCAATAAGTTCTTGTCCGCGCTGACGGCGGGGCGCTCCGTGCGTTTTTTCGCCATTGCCTATTTGGGCAGGATCTATGGCCGGCAGATGATCAGCTTCTTCTCGCGGCACTACCGGCAGTCGCTGTATGTCCTGATCACGCTGGCGGTGATGGCGGGCATCGGCGCCCTGATCTACTTCAAATGGTACCGGCCGAAGGCGCCCCGCGAGGGATGCAGAGCCTGCCCGTCGGAGCACCAATAGGAGCCTGAGCGTCGACCATTGGTGCCTAGCGGGTCCCGGCGAAACACTGGAAAAGAGGAAGGAGTTAATTCGATGACTGATCTCTTTGTTGAAAACCCACACTCAGTTGCTGAAAAACTGGCCTATGAATATTGGCAACGCCGGGGCCGTCCGCTCGGCTCTCCGGAAATTGATTGGTTCGCAGCGGAAAGGACTTTGGCTTTGTCCCTGAAATATAGGGGCCTACCCCTGTCTAGCCTTCCGCAGGAGCCGTATGAGGGGCCATATCGCTGACGAAAAACAATGTTAGCTCGTGATTCTACTGTTAGCGTGTCCAGGGTTCGTGTGGCTGTACCGGCAAAGATAGACGTTCTGGCGAGGTTTGAAAATGATCGGTGGATCTTGGGACCCGGCAAGCATTTCGGCACTGGCAGCCATCTTTGGCTCGCTTAGCGGCGCATTGGCATCGAGTGTGGGGACCTGGATCACGCAAAGACATCAAGATCGACGGGATCTTCTGGCCAAGAGAATTTTTCACCGCGAGCAGTTGTATTCAGACTTTATCAGCGAAAGCGCGCACGTCATGGCTGATGCCATCCAACATAGTTTTCACGATCCAAATAAGCTCAGCCCGACCGCACTCCTGAGCCGCATACGTCTGAGTTCCTCAGCCGATGTGCTCGCGAGCGCTGAACAGGCTATCATTCAGCACATCATTACTACTTATTCGGAACCCAACCTTACTCCCGAGGAGATTCAGTCCAGGGCGGCCAAGCACGAGGACCCCTTGCGCGAGTTCAGTAATATCTGCCGTGCTGAACTTGAAACCATGCAAAACCAACTGCGATGACGGCGCGGAAGTTCCAACCAGTGGCCAGAGAAATGGCTCATACACAAGCTCTCAATCTCTTGCCGCGAACTTTTCATTCGGCTCCTCTTGTTGAATTACTGCGGTCTTTCCCGAGTCAAATCCAGACCGTCTCGCCATTCGTAGATCAATTCATGCGGCTCATTCTGAACTTTCGAAATGGGCATGGAAGCGAGATCGATATTGAGAACCCCTCGCAGTGCGAACTGGCGTGCACTACCGTCACCACATTCATCAGCGAGTTGGTATATTGCCCGCCCCGAAGGCTCCAAATCAGGCTGACCGTTGCATACGGGGGTGGTCGGGCTTATATTCTCGGTCGGGCCGGCGTCCGTGAATGAGATCCCGGCTGGGAGGGAATCATGTTGGGAGGCCTACTTTTCATCGTCTGCGTCGTCCTGCAATTTCACTATCATGACGCGATACCGTCGTACATCTGGGTGGTCGCGGTCATCGCATTGTGTGTTTCGTTCGGCGAACCAGCGATGAGGTCCGCTGTAAAGGCGAAAAAGGAATGACTACGCGTTGGGCGCATTGCTTCTGTGGCGATACGGAGGGGCCGGGGACCTGGGAAACTAAGGATTCCCCGACACCCTTTGTCTGATGTGAGGTGTTATTGATTCGCATCGCTCATGTCTCTGACCTGCACGTCCTCTCAGGCACTGGCGCACAGTGGCGCGACATCATCTTCAACAAGCGACTCACCGGCTACGCCAACCTGATCCTGCGACGTGGACGCGTGCACCGTCGCGAGTACCTGCTCGCTGTGCTCTCGGCCGCTGTCGCGCGGGCAGATCATCTCGTCGTCACCGGCGACATCACCAATCTCTCGCTCGAACACGAGTACGAAGAGGCGCGTGCGCTGCTTGAGGAGGCCGCTCAACGGACCGAGGTGACGGTCGTGCCAGGCAACCATGACATCTATCTGCCGTCGACACATCGCCGCCGGCGTTTCCCCCATCACTTCGACCAGTTCCTCCAGAGCGATCTTCCGCAACTCGCCCGGGATCTTCCGGCGGGTCGCTTTCCCTGCGTCAAGTTGCGCGGACGCCTGGCGATCATCGCGCTATCCAGCGGTGTGCCCCGACCGCCCTTTATCGCCGCTGGTTACGTCGGTCATGCGCAACTTGAGGCATTCGAAGCCGTGCTCGCACACCCCGAGGTGCAGCGGCGGACACCGATTGTGCTGATTCATCATCCCCCGGTTGACACACGGCCGCGAATCACGCAGCTGCGCGACGGGCTAGTGGACGCTGCCGCGTTGCGCAGTTCTCTGGCGCGACTCCCCCGAGGGCTCGTCCTCTTCGGTCACCTTCATGTGCGGGTACGTTGTGAGCTGCCGACGCTGTCAGGCAAGCTCGATGTGATCGGCGCAAGTGGAGCGGCCCTCGATCATCCCCACACCTCGGTCCGCGCGGGGTTCAACCTTTATGAGTTCGACGACGACAGCCTCGCATCCGTCGAGGCGCATGTGGTCGATCCCCAGACCGGCGGCTTGCGGCCCACAGTGATCGGCGACGTAACCGGATGCGGGTGACGATGCAGTCTGTACGGAACGGTCTCAAAGCCCAATGAACTACCAGCGCATTCTCGTGCTCACAGAGCTTGGAGTGGATCCGCAGGTGACGTTCACTGCGATTCGGCGGTTCGCCCCTTCCGCCGCACAGGTGATCGTCATCGCGCACCAGCCCACGCACCCGTTCGCGTGGCGGGCCCCGGCCGATGTTAACGATGCGGAAGATCGCGAGTGGGAAGACCTACGCGCGGCCGCGCAGCGGGCGGCAGCGGTGGTCGACGTGGTCTTTGCGCCGGAGCTGACGGCGGATGCTCTGTCCGATGCGGTAACCGCCGGGGCAATCGACCTGGTAGTCGTTGGCTCCCCGCAGATGCGCGCGTTGGGGCTTGTTGCTGAAGTCCGCAAGCGAACTCAAGCGCCGGTGCTCGTCGTTCGATCACCCCTCGAGGCATCGGCTCGTGATGGGGGCAACCGCTTGCTGTGTGTCGGACTGAGCGCGCGGGGACGACGGGCGGTGGTGAAGTTCCTGCAGGAGCACGCGTCGTCGTCGGATCGAGCCGTGCTGCTGTCTACCAGAGCGCTGTCGTCCGGGGATCTGGGCCGGATGCGCGAAGTCTTGGGCATCGAAGCCGAGCTGCATCCGAGGGAGGGTCAGCGGATGCGGCAACTGCTCGGCCCGCCGGCCCGACCGGACATCGATCTTGTCGTGCTCCCACGCTTTCCGCCTATCGTCCTGCTCGGCGTGAAGTCGGGGCCTGCTCTGCTCATTCTTCCCCCCTTTGAGTCGGGGCCGAGCGAATGGCAACGGGCAATCGACGCTCCGGATCTGGTCGATGATGGCGTAATCATTCGAGCGCGCCTGGAGTATGCCATAGGTATCGGACGAGGCACGCCCATTGCCAACCAGGAGATGGCGTTCGTGCGCGAGGGCAAAGTCGTGGCTCGCGCGACCTCGCGTGATGGAGAGGTGGAACTGCCCTCCGGTCTCGGGGATTTCCTCGGCATGTTTCGCACGACTGGAAAGGAAGCTGCGGATCCTCTGGCGCTCGTGGAGGCCGGGGTAGCGGTCCTGCGCGCCGGCTCACGGCCGATGATCCTGGTCGACGCCGAAACCGAGAAGGACCAACTGCCGCTCATCCATGGCGCCGCCTGGGCAGATCTGGTGGGTGTGCGCGTACGCCCGGTGCACAGCTACGCCTCGTTGCGCGCGAAGCTGCGCGCCGCCGGCCTTCCGCCCTACGTCATCGATGCGGGCGCCGTGATGGGCGAGGGAGAGGCGCCTGACGTGCCTGAGTTCGCGGACGCCGTGCGACTCGCGCGTGTCGCGACGCGCATGCGGGCCGATGGATTCCCCGTCGCTGCGATCGTCTATCGGGGACTGCACGAGCCTGCGACGCAGGGTTTCGCCGCCGTACGCCCAGAGCAGCTCGCTGCGCTCGCCGCAGCGCCAACGGCCGCACGGGGCCGCACTTCACTTGCGGAGCGGCTGAATGCCACGACGGGCAGCGAGCCGATCGATGGCAACAGAATCGAAGTCGAGCTGGACAACCCGAAGGCACGCACTTGGCTCCTGTCGGCGATCAATGGCAGCCGGAAACGCGTGCACTTTCAGGTCTATATGGCGCTTGATGACGACATCGGACGTCCGGTCGAGGCGGCATTGGCCGCCGCGGGCGCGCGCGGTGTCACCGTACGTGTGCTCGTCGATTCGCTGCACGGCCTGCACGGCTCATTCGGCCTGCGCAATCCACTTCTCGAGCGGCTCTCGGCTCGGCCAGGTGTTGAGCTCCGCGTGTCGAAACCGATCACGCGCCCGCCATCGTTGGAGGAACTGAAGCAACGTGACCACCGCAAGCTCGTCATCGTGGACGGGGAGCTCGCCCTGCTCGGCGGACGCAACCTGTCGCACGAGTACTACGCGGGTTTTGCGGAGGTCCCCCTGACGGTCGC
>Ga0326727_10027923_pt1 | contig 10311 bp, 7 predicted proteins | sample MB2enrmetagenome_FD_207643 | JGI IMG/M metagenome (GOLD analysis project Ga0326727, IMG submission 207643) | Lab enriched peat soil microbial communities from McLean, Ithaca, NY, United States - MB29MY | ecosystem: Environmental > Terrestrial > Soil > Wetlands > Peat | place: USA: New York...
TGGTCCACAGGTATCCGGCGGGCGGCACCGCAGTGGGCTCCTGGCCTTCGTAATCGTAGAGCTTGCGGCGGCCCGCGTAACTATTGGGCCACATCTTTTGCACGTAGTCGGGAGCAATGGCAGCCGTGGACCAACTGTGGCCGTCCGCACTGACGTCGGAGTTTACGTAGAAGTTGTCCAACAGCACAAATTCACGGGCCAGTTTGTGCTGGTTCGGTGTAATCTGTTCGCCGAACAGAACCAGCGACGCATCGCCATTGCCTTCTTTGATGTCACCCAGCACCTGATCGTAAGTGCGATTCTCCTTCACGATGTAGAGGACATGTTCGATTGGCGAATGTGCGCCAGGGTGATTGGGAATCGGAGTGGCGTTCCCAGTTCCGGCGTCATCCAGCCGCGCATCCTGATACGGAGAATCGGCGAGGGCGATTTTCGAATACTCGCGCAACTGTTTGCCGGTGATGGGATCAATCAAAGACGCGGTTCCGGTCTGAATGCGGCCCACATATTCCGGCGCCTTGACGCCCTCATGGACGGGCTCGGGACGATGCGTTGGATTGGGGCCTTGAGGATTGGGAAAAGAGCGCACGCCGCGGCCATTCAATACCACGAGCCGCCCATCCGCCAGCGAGCGAGCCGCGGTCGGATACCAGCCTGTGGGGACAAATCCAAGCACGTCGCTGCGGTCTTGCGAAACATCCACAACCGCTACCGCATTTGCATCTGAGCACACGACGTAAAGGCGATTTCCATCCGCATTGAGAGCCAAGGCGCTGGGCGTCATGCCGACGGGCTGGCGTGGATGCATGGCGACGTTAATGGACTCGACCTGCCGCAGCTCGTTGCCCTCCGTGACACCGACGGTATAAACATTGTTCGTGTTGGCGGCGGAAACGAAAAGCCGCGCCACCCAAGCCAGATCGCCTTCGGCGGGATCATTCTTTCCAGCGCGCCAAACTATGTCGGTTGGGTGCGGCGCAAGTGGCAGCGCGCTCATCAAGGCTCCATCCTGCGTCTGGTATTGGCTGATGGAACCATCGGTCCAACTGGTCACGAAAAATGATTTGCCAGCCGGTTCAAACAGAATCCGGTAGGGGCGGCGGCCGGTTTTCACGCGGTCAATCACCATCCCGGATTGCGGATTGATGACCACGAGCGAATCGTGATAGAGGTCCGCCGCGTAGATCAGGCGGCCGTCCGGAGTAAGCGCAACATCTCCGATAAAGTCACGGTTGGTTCTCTTTTGTTCAGGGACCACCACAAATGTGCGGGCAGGCCGTAGCGTTCCGTCAGAAAACGTAAACTCGAAGACGGAAGCTTTGGAGCCGCCACCGGCGTAGACACGGTCGCCCTTGGGCGAAAACGCTAATCCCAGCCAGGCGTCTGGTACGGGGATGCGCGAGATTTCGCGGGCTCCGGCAGTGTCGAGTACGCTGATCGAGGGTGGATTGTAGCCACCGTTGAGCACGAGCAAGTATCGGCCGTCACGCGACAGGGCCGACGCCATAGGAAACGTGCCGAGTGGGACTTGTTTTCCAGCGGGCGTGAGCCGCCAACCGCTATTCAAGAGAAAGCTCCCGTCTGCCAGCGGCCCCACACGTTCGGGAGGCGCCGGTTGCGATACCAACGTCGCCGAGGCAGCGAGTAATGCCGAGAATGCCCAGAACGACCAGTGAAGTTTCATGTGAGATGCCAGGTGGGCTCCTCCCGGAGACCCGCTGCTTCAACGACAAATTTCGTCAAAATTCTATAGTGGCACAGGCGAGAGCGGCACTTCAGCCCCCAATCGCATACATGGGCCGCGGTGGGGGCACGAAGCGGGCGCTGTTGATCTCGTGCCCGACCCATTTCTGCTGCACGTTCGAACGGATTAGTGCGGCCAACTCATCGTCAGTGGCGCCGGAGCGCAGCAATTCCTTCACGTTTGCTTCCTCGATGGCGAACAGGCAGTACCGGAGCTTGCCGTCAGAAGTCAGGCGGATGCGGTTGCAATTCAGGCAAAACGGACGCGTGACGGACGCAATGAAGCCGACACGGCCGCCGCCGTCGCTGTAGCAATATTCGGTGGCGGGGGCTCGGGGGTCATGATCCGGAATTTCGACGAGAGGCGAGATTTCGCGAGATAAGACCCCGATGATCTCGTCCGCCGAGAGGACTCGCGTACGATCCCACAACTGCTGCGCGTCGAGAGGCATGAACTCGATGAATCGCGGCTCAATCCCACGCTCCCGGCAGTAGCGTGCGATCGGGACAATGTCCGGCTCGGTCAACCCCTTCACCGCGACGGCGTTCAGCTTGATGGGGCTGTAGCCGAGTCGCAAGCAGCTCTCAATACCGGCGAGCACTCGCTCCAGATCGTCACGCCGCGTGATGCGCCGGAACCGCTCGCGATCGAGCGTATCCAGATGGATGTTGATGCGGCGCAGACCGGCTTCATAGAGCGGCTCAGCCATCTCGGAAAGCAGGACGGCATTGGTGGTCAGCGCCAGATCCTGAATGCCTGGAATCGCCGCAAGTTTGCGAATGAGCACCGGCAGGTCCTTGCGGACGAGCGGCTCGCCACCGGTCACGCGCACCTTAGTAATTCCCAGGCGCACCGCGACACGAACGAACCGCTCGATCTCTTCAAAGCAGAGAATCTCGCCGCGCTCCATGAACTCCACGCCCTTCTCCGGCATGCAGTAGAAACACCGGATGTTGCAGCGATCGGTGACGCTGATTCGAAGATTGTCATGCACTCGCGCAAAGGAATCGACGAGTGGGCTGGTGTCCATAGCCGCTCAGCGGACGGCGAGCATCCGCTCAAGAGGAACGCGCGCGCGGCGCATCAATTCGTCACCCAGTTCCACGCGGGGGGCAAGATTGAGCAGCGCATCGCGAAGTTTCTCGAGCGTGTTCATCCGCATGTAGGGACACTCACTGCAATTGCAATTTTCGTTGGCTACAAAATAGAATTTCTTCTCGGGTGCCAGCTTGTGGAGGGAATAACTGATGCCGCTCTCGGTCATGACGATAAACTCGCGAGCGTCGCTGCGCACGCACCAGTCGATCATGGCCGACGTGGAACCGATGAAATCCGCCATCTCCAACACTGAAGCAGGGCACTCGGGGTGGGCTACTACCAGAGCTTCGGGATGATCAGCCCGCGCTGCTGCCAGGCGACGCGCCGGAAAGGTGGCATGGACGACACAGGTGCCCTGCCAGATTTTCATGTTCTTGCGGCCGGTTTGCTGCTGCACGTAATTGCCCAGGTTTTGATCGGGCAAGAAAAGGACGGTTTTATCCGGCGGGATGGAATTGACAATCTGGACAGCGTTGCGTGAGGTGCAAAGAATGTCGCTCTCCGCTTTCACTCCGACCGATGTATTGATGTAACTGACGATCACGTGATCCGGGTGCAGCCGCCGGTAATTGCGGACGGGCTCGACCGGGCAGCTATCCACGAGGCTGCAACTTGCGTCGCGGTCAGGCACTACAACAACGCGACTCGGATTCAGCACCTTGGCAGTTTCAGCCATGAACCAGACACCACAGAAAGCGATCACATCGCCCTCGAACTCCCGGGCCTTGCGCGCCAGTTCCAGGCTATCCCCTACCCAATCAGCCAGTTCCTGAATCTCCGGTTCCTGATAGTGGTGTGCCAGCAGGATCGCGCGCCGCTCCTTTTTAAGGTCGAGAATCTCCTCGGTGGGGGATTTGGTGGCCAGCATGGGTTAAAGACTTCATTGTAACAATTCCGTTTAAATAGAGTACCGTGCGCTTCGTTGACCCCCGCCCATTGTGGTGGATACCATCAATTCGTGGCGGAAACCGAAAAACTGCGGGAGTTGCCATCCGTTCATGAGGTATTGGAGCGCCTCGATACCGTGCTCGCGCGGTTTCCCAGGGCACTCGTGGTGGAAGAGGTGAGGCGAGTGCTGGAAGGGCGTCGCGCGGGGATCCGGGCAGGTGACGGGGATCGTGCTATATCGGTCGAAGCCGAGGTCGAGCAGGCGCTCGATGCGCTGGAGCATCCATCGCTGCGGCGAGTGATCAATGCCACGGGCGTCGTGCTGCACACCAATCTGGGCAGGGCGCCGCTCGGGACGCAGCAAGCGATCGCGGGCTATTCGAACCTGGAGTACGATCTGGCGGCGGGGAAGCGCGGCAAGCGGGATGTCCATGCCGGCTTGTTGCTAGAACGGCTGCTGGGGTGTACGGCAATTGCGGTAAACAACAATGCCGCGGCAGTCTACCTGGCGCTGAACGAACTGGCGGCTGGGAATGAGGTGATCGTTTCGCGCGGGGAACTGATCGAGATTGGCGACGGGTTCCGGATTCCTGAGATTATGTCGAGCTCGGGCGCCGTCCTGCGCGAGGTAGGCACGACCAACCGCACAAGCGTCCAGGATTACCGGAACGCCATCAACGAGCGCACGCGGCTCGTGCTTCGTGTGCATCCAAGCAATTTCCGCATTGAAGGATTCACTGCGAGGCCGGAGTTGGCGGAACTGGTAGCGTTAGGCCGGGAGCGCGACATTCCGGTGTATGAAGATCTGGGCAGCGGGTGCGTGGTAGACCTGCGACTGTTTGGCGTGGATGAGCCGCTGGTCGAGGAGAGCTTGCGGGCTGGGGCGGACCTGGTTTCATTCAGCGGCGACAAAATGCTGGGCGGGCCGCAGGCAGGAATCTTGGCAGGCAAGGCGGAGATTGTGACGCGGTTGCGGCGCAATCCGATGTTTCGTGCGCTGCGGCTCGACAAACTGATTTATCAGGCGCTGGAAAGTGCGCTGCGATCAGTCTTACTGGAGCAGTGGGACCGCATACCGGCCCTGCGGATGATTCGTATGAGCGCGGATGAAATTCGCGAGCGTTCCGAGCGGCTGGTGGCTGCCATACCAGGGCTTCGGGCGCGCCTGAAAACGGGGGAGTCGGTGATTGGAGGCGGATCGACACCTCAGCAATCGATTCCAACCTGGCTGATCGCGGTGGAGAATTGCAACGTTGTCGCAGCGGAAAAACGCCTTCGCGCGGGCGATCCACCCGTCATTGCACGCATTGAGGATGGAAGGCTGCTGCTAGATTTGCGAACGGTTTTTCCGGAGGAGGAAGAGGAATTGAAGCAGGCGCTTCAGGCCCTTTCCTGATACGTTCCCTCGGCGGTGTTAACGCGGATCTTCTCGCCTTCGGTGATGAATGGCGGCACTTGGACCACCAGGCCCGTTTCAAGCTTGGCGGGTTTCGTCACATTCGAAACGCTAGCGCCCTTGATGCCGGGCTCCGTTTCCACTACGGTCATATCTACGGTGGCGGGCAGTTCCACGCTGATCGGCTTGCCTTCGTAAAACTCAACATTCACGTGAAGCTGCGGGATGAGGTAGCTGACAGCGTCGCCGAGGATCTCTTTAGTCAGGTGCATCTGCTCGTAATTCTCGGTGTTCATGAAGTAGAAGTACTCGCCGTCGTCGTACAGGTACTCCATTTCATGCTCTTCCAATACGGCGCGCTCCACGCGGTCTTCCGAAGAGAAGCGATGCTCGATCATGGATCCACTGCGCAAGTTACGCATTTTGGCTTGCACGAAACCGCGCAGGTTTCCGGGCGTCCGGTGGTTGACACTGAAGATGGAAAACAGTTCGTTATTGAACTTAATGACCATACCGGGACGCATTTGTGTTGACGCAATCATTCGAAAAACGCTCCAAACTGGAAAGAGATTAGTCGAGCAGGACTAACAAGACAGTATACCATTGCGTCCGAAGGCGAACGAGCGCCCGCGCCACAGGCGATAATGGGGTTTTCCTTGCTGAAAGTCGTATTGATATCCACTTACGAATTGGGGCGGCAGCCTTTTGGTCTGGCCTCCCCGGCGGCATGGCTGCGCGCTGAGGAGTGTCAGGTGACTTGCGTGGACTTGGCTTACGGCGTTCTGCCGCGCACGGCGGTATCGGAAGCAGACCTGGTCGCCTTTCACCTCCCCATGCATACCGCGACGCGCCTGGCGGTGAAGGTCATCCCAAAAGTCACGGCCATCAATCCATTGGTTCACGTTTGCTGCTACGGGTTGTACGCGCCAATGAACGAGACGTACCTACGAGCGCTGGGAGTAGCGACAGTGCTTGGCGGAGAATTCGAGCAAGGGCTGCGTGATCTGGCGGCGCGTATCGGACGAGGTGAGAAGGGCCCGCAGCAAGAGCCACTGGTTTCGCTCGATCGGCAGACGTTCCTTCTGCCAGACCGCTCCGGACTGCCGCCCTTGGCGCGATACACCAAGCTGCTGGTGAATGGTGAAGAGAAAATCGCCGGATCGACCGAGGCGAGCCGGGGATGCAGACATCTGTGCCGTCACTGCCCAATAGTGCCTGTCTACAACGGGACGTTCCGCGTAGTGCAGCGTGAGATCGTGATCGAGGATGTCCGGCAGCAGGTCGCGGCCGGCGCGGAACATATTACGTTCGGCGATGCCGATTTCTTTAACGGCCCTGGACATGCGGTGGCCATCGTCGAAGCCCTCCACGCCGAGCATCCCAGTCTGACATACGATGTCACCATCAAGATCGAGCACCTGTTGCGCCATCAGGATCTCCTCCCGGAGCTGAAGCGAACCGGATGTCTGTTCGTGACCAGCGCGGTTGAGTCGATTGACGATGCGGTTCTTGCGAAACTGGCAAAAGGCCATACACGCGCGGATTTCATCGAAGCGGTTCGCGCCATGCGCGAGATTGGTCTCACCCTCGCGCCAACGTTCGTCACATTCACTCCATGGACGACGTGGCGGGGATACAGAAACCTGCTTCAACTGCTAGTCGAGCTCGATCTGGTGGAAAATGTGGCCCCCATTCAGTTGGCGATGCGCCTGCTGATTCCGGCGGGCTCGCGGCTGTTGGAGCTTGGCGAAATCCGCGAGATCATCAGACCGTTCGACCCGGCGGCGCTCTCGTACCCTTGGCGGCACTGCGACGAAACGCTTGACCGGCTTTGCAGCGAAATTCAAAAGCTCATCCATCGCGAGGAGCGCCGCAAAACCACACGCACGGAGATCTTCGGCAAGATCTGGGAATTGGCGCATGAAACCGCTCCGGATTTTCATTTGGCGTCGCGCGCGACGATCCCGTACCTCAATGAGCCCTGGTATTGTTGAGCCGAGCCGACTGAAGAGCAGGTGGCTCTTGTGTGATGGGTCATGAAATTGTGCCTCGCGTTCTGCTGGTAGCGGCGACGACCGGATATCAGACACGCGTGTTTGCGGACGCGGCGCGCCGGCTGGGGTTCGACCTGGTGCTGGCAACGGACCGGTGCCACGTGTTGGAGGACCCTTGGGGCGACCATGCAATCCCGGTGCGCTTCGAGGATCCTCATGGCTCGCGCGACATACTTGCGGCGGCGGGGCCGTTCGACGGGATCGCAGCCGTAGCGGACCGCCCGACATTGGTCGCAGCGCTGGCCGCGGAAGCACTGGCAATTCCACACCACTCGCCAGCAGCCGTGGCGGCGTGCCGCGATAAGTACCTCGCTCGCCAGCGATTTCAAGCCGCCGGACTTCTTGTTCCAGCGTTCTTTCGCGTGCCCGCAGACTCCGCTCCGCTGGAGGCGGCAAAGCGCGCGCCGTTTCCTTGTGTGTTGAAGCCGCTCGGTCTCTCGGGGAGCCGTGGCGTGATTCGCGCCAACGACGAGAAGCAGTTCTTGGCGGCATTTGAGCGCATTCATACGCTGCTCCACGGCGCCGATGTTGCCGCTTTGCGTGAGGAGCAGAGCTGCTACATCCAGGTGGAGAGCTTCATTGCGGGCCGCGAGTTTGCGGTCGAAGGCATAGTCACGCGCGACGCGCTACAGGTGCTCGCAATTTTCGATAAACCTGACCCGTTGGATGGTCCATTTTTCGAAGAAACGATTTACGTGACTCCATCGCGCGAGAGCGAGGAAGCTCAGAAGTTAATAATGCAGACCGCCAGGAGCGCCGTTCGCGCGCTGGGGCTCACACACGGACCTATCCACGCCGAGCTGCGTGTGAACCGCAAGGGTGCATGGATGCTGGAAGTGGCCGCACGGCCGATTGGCGGGCTCTGCGCGCGTGCGCTGCGCTTCGATGGTGGGATGCCACTCGAGGAGCTGATCCTGCGGCACGCCGCCGGCGAGGATGTCAGCAGCACCAGACTCGGTGACGGAGCGAGCGGAGTCATGATGATTCCGATTCCGAAAGCCGGCATTTACCAAGGTGTTGAGGGCGTGGAGGAAGCTGCGTCAATATCAGGCGTCGAGGACGTGATCATAACCGCGAAGGAAGGGCAGAAAATTCTGCCACTCCCGGAAGGATCGAGCTACCTGGGGTTCCTGTTCGCACGCGGCGAGTCGCCCGAGTTGGTGGAGAGCGCTCTTCGGAATGCTCACACCCGTCTAAACTTTGAAATTGCCACCCTCCTGCCGGTGGTCCAGCGTTAGCCTTTTTGCTGCGGCGGCACGAAATCGGGCGGAAGTGCGGCGCCTTGGCCGAAGAAATATTCGTCCATTTGCTTGAGGAGAAATTCCTGCGCCTCTTGCGTTCCCAGGTTCAGCCGGTACTCATTCATGAGCATCTTCATGTGCTCCAGCCACATTTTCCAGGCTTCTTTGGAAACATTCTCGAAGATCTTCTGGCCGAGCGGATGTCCCTCAAAGGGCACTTCATCGAGCCCCTGCATCTCCCGTTGAAACTTCACGCAAAATACTTTGCGAGCGCCGGTTGGAATTTCAGCCGGAGTTGGAGGCCCACTGCCCTGTCCACAACCCATGAATAATCTCCTCGATTCAGAATACTACCTTTGAAATCGCCCCCACCCCGCGCTAATTCAGCCGCTTGCTTTGCTCGGGCTCTCATCTGGTTTCCACCGGAGCACGGGACGGCGAGCCGCAGTAACCTCGTCCACTCGGCTCGTCCGCGTGCCGTGAGGCGCCGTGCGCACTATTTCGGGGTCGGTCTCAGCCTCCTGCGCAATCGAGATCATGGCGTCGGCAAATTGGTCCAGCTCCCGCTTGCCTTCGGTTTCGGTCGGCTCGATCATGAGCGCCCCATGAACAATGAGAGGGAAGCTCACTGTGTAAGGATGGAAACCGTAATCGATCAGCCGCTTCGCGATATCGCCTGTGCGGACGCCAAGCTTTGCCTGCCGGTCATCGCTGAACACCACTTCGTGCATGTTGGGTGCATTGTAAGGCAGATCGAAATACGGCTCGAGCTTCTTGCGCAGGTAGTTGGCGTTAAGAACCGCGTCGACCGTTGCGTTACGCAGACCGTTGCCGCCGTGGGCGAGGATGTAGGCCAGTGCCCGAATGATCACGCCGAAATTTCCGTAAAAGGCGCGGACACGGCCGATGGAGCGCGGGCGCTTGTAATCGAAAGTCCATTTATTGCGCACGTGCTTGAGCCGGGGCAGGGGCAGGAACGGCTCCAGGATCTTCTTCACGGCGACTGGGCCGCCGCCGGGGCCGCCGCCGCCGTGGGGCGTTGAGAACGTCTTGTGCAGGTTGAGGTGCATGACGTCGACGCCGAAGTCGCCCGGCTTTGCGATCCCCACGAGTGCGTTCATGTTCGCGCCATCCATGTAAAGCAGCGCGCCCTTCTTGTGCAGGATTTCCGCGATGCTCTTAATGTTTTCCTCGAACACGCCGAGCGTGTTGGGATTGGTGACCATAAGCGCAGCGACGTCGTTGTCCACAATGCGCTCCAGTTGCGCCAAGTCCACCGTCCCTCGTTCGCTGGAACGAATATTCTCGATTGCGTACCCCGCGATTGCGGCGGTGGCGGGGTTGGTGCCGTGCGCGGAATCCGGGATCAGAACCTTCTTACGCGGATTCCCGCGCTTTTCCAGTAGCGCGCGAACCAGCAGGATGCCGGTAAGCTCGCCATGCGCCCCGGCGGCGGGTTGCAGCGTGACGAAATCCATCCCCGTGATCTCGGCCAGTGCAGCTTCCAGGCGCGCCATGACTTCCATCGCCCCTTGCGCCAGTGCTTCCGGTTGGTAGGGATGCACCCATGCGAGACCATCGAGCCGCGCTACCAGTTCGTTCACCCGCGGGTTGTACTTCATGGTGCAGGAGCCGAGCGGATAGAGGCCTAGGTCGATCGCGTAATTCCAAGTCGAAAGACGCGTGAAATGGCGAATGATCTCGACTTCGCTGACTTCAGGAAAGTCCGCGATTTCGGAGCGCACGTTGGCAGCGCCCAGCACGGTCGCGGCGTCGACCGGGGGGACATCCAAATCGGGCAGCTGGTAACCCTTTTTCCCTGGTGAGCTTTGCTCGAACAGTAACAGTTCGTTTTGCGTGATATGAGAGCGGACTTTTCCAATCATGTGG
>Ga0326727_10027924_pt1 | contig 10311 bp, 4 predicted proteins | sample MB2enrmetagenome_FD_207643 | JGI IMG/M metagenome (GOLD analysis project Ga0326727, IMG submission 207643) | Lab enriched peat soil microbial communities from McLean, Ithaca, NY, United States - MB29MY | ecosystem: Environmental > Terrestrial > Soil > Wetlands > Peat | place: USA: New York...
GCCGCAAGCTGCTGCGAGGTCGGCCGCTGCTGCTCCGACAGCGAAAAGATCCCCGGCGTATCCAGATACGCCAGCGTCTGCCGCCGCATCGGCTCGCAGGAGGCCAGCCAGGTGGCCCGTCGCCGCTCGAACTCGTCCTGTTTCCATGTGGTGGGAGGATCGTCCGGCGGCAGGGTACGATCCATCAGCGATAATTCCAGGATCAGCATGTCGCGGCCGTAGCGGTCGGAATAGGGCGCGGCGGCGCCATCGCCCGCGGCGGCCCGGAAGGCGAGGTCCGGTGGGCAATACCCGTCCGTGCCAAACGTGCCGCCGCCGGCCACGTCGACCGCCTGATTGCGCCCGGCCGCCGGGGCCACGAAGGCGTCGAAATCGATCAGATAGAGCGCCGGCTCGCCCGGCGGAGCATCCAGGTCGATGACGATGTTGTTCGGAGACAGGTCGCCGTGAACGATGCCCGCCCCTTCGAGCACGGCCGTGGCGAGCACCAAATCCGCGATGCACCGCCAGCGGAAGTCTTCAGGCAAGGCGATCGCCTTCTCGACGATGCGATTCTTCAACTCCAGCCACGTCTCGCCGGGGACAGCGTGCGCGATGTAGCCGGCAAAATCGAAGTCAATCTCGGCGGAGCGCGGGCTCAAGCGGGTGTCGATCCACAGCAACGGGGCCGCCACCAGTCCGGGCAGCCACGTGTGCATCTGCTGCCCAATCAGCCAAGCGGTTCGATCGAGCCGTTGCGGCGTCGGCCGAGTGAAGAACTTCAGGTAGGCGGCCGCGGCGCCGTCCCGCGCCAGCAGCGGGTACGCTTTGCCCTCGGCCCCCGATCGCCACGGCGGCTGGCCGGGATAGGCGGGGTCGTAGTCCTTCAGCCGGAAGAGATCCTCTCCGATGGCCAGCAGACTGCCGGCCAGGGCTTTGGCCTGCGTGTTGCTGAGAACCAAGATCTCCGTGCTCGGGCCGACAAACATGGCCGATCTCTCTTCATTCCCCCGCGATGACCGCCAACGTCAAGTTGTCGTCGAAGCTCTGCGGGCGTTCTTCCACTGCACGGTCGATGAAGCGGCGAGCCGAGTTCTCGCCGCCGGCCGTTTGCAACTCTTCCAGTTCGTCCAACAGCGCCAGCGGGTCGCCGCCCACGCCGCGGCCGACGCCGTCGGTGTGCAGCGCACAGAGGAAGGGGCCATCGAGTTCCTGCTGCCGCCAGCAGTCGAACTCGCGCACGCTCCGCTCGGCCGGGCCGAGGGCGCAGACCTGGTGTCGATCCAGATCGCACTGGGCCAGGACGGAATCGTTGGCCCGCTGCCCGCCGGGCGACGGGCCATAGCAGCGCCACACGCCGCCGCCGTCTCCGACCATGGCAACGTGCAGGCAGCGCCGATCCAACCAGGCGAGCGTCAAAGTGCTTTGCAGCAGCAACCCCTTCCGCAAAATGTACTTCCAGGTGGACAAGAACTGGCCGGGCGGACACGACGCTGTGGGTTCGCGCGTCAGTTCGTCGGCGAGCCGGCCCAGGCTCTGCCCGGCCGCGTCGAAGGCGTGTCTCGCCAAGTCTTCCGGCTTCAGCGCCGCGTCGCCCTCGACCAAGGCCCGCATGGCAAGCGAACAGAGCAGAGCCGAGGCGCATTCCGAGCGGAACGACGTGGTCAATCCGTCGCCCAGCGCCACAACGAGACGGAAACGCTTCCGCATTCCTTCGTCGCCGGGCAACCAAGCCAGTGCATAATCCTGGTTGGCGTCCTTATCTTGCTCTTCCGGCCCGAAGTCGGTGTGCAGCGAGCCGGACAACTGCTGCGAGCGGAAGCAGCCCGAACCGACGATCGTCTCGCCCCGCTCGGCCAACCATGCCTGGCAATCGCGGACCACGCCGTCGAACTCCGCCGGCCAATTGCCGGGCTCGATCGGGGCGTCGGTATCCGCGGCTTGGCTCATAACCTACCCTGCGTCACTGCAACTCCCAAGTGATGCGCGGACGCTCCTCTTGGATGTGCCGGATCAGTTCGGCGACGTCGCGGGCCCGCGAGACGCCCGAACTGCCGACCGAGCTGATGAACGCCGTCAGCGCCGGGGCGTCGGTGATGTGTACGTAGCAGCCGGGCGAAGCGATGGCGCGAAGCGTCTTTTCGTCGGGCCGGGCTCTGCCGACCGACACGCCCGCCACGGCGATGACGACCGGATCGCCGTCGAGGTTCAGGCTCTTGATTCCGGCCGCCACCGGCTCCGGCCCCGATCCCAGATTGTGTTGCCCATCGGAGAATAGCAGCACGAGGGGGAGCGGGTGTTCCGCTCTCTCGGGATGGTGCTGAAGCCCTTGCATGTACAGCCGCAAGCGGATCAGTGCAAGTTCCAGCGCCCCGGTGATGTCGGTGTTTCCGCCGCGGCCGTCGATCTCGACCAGGTCGGGATCGATCGTGCGAATCGCCGCCATGTCGCAGATCGGGTCGGTCACGGCCTCTTCGCCGAAGCGGATCAAGAGCAGCTTGAAGTACGAGCGATCGGGCCCTCCGGGCCCCCGCGACTGGCACTCCATGATCATTTCGCGGATGCCCTCGGTGGCCGCGTTAGCCTTTTCCTGGGCCATCGAACCGCTGTTGTCCGCCAAGACACAGACCAACTGCGGCCGCGATTGCCTTGCTTGCCTTGCCATGCTCACCCCCGGGAGAAGCCCATCGCCACGACCGACCGCGCCGGCCCACAACCCTATTCTACCGCCGCATCGCCGCCGCAGCAACGAGGTATCCCGGCCACCTGCGTTTAGTCGCCTTTCGCTCAACGAAAGTAGCGCAGCTTTCGCGGAGCGAAAGGCGACTGTCGCGCTCAATGAACTGTTCAGCGAGTGCCGAGCAACTTCAACTTGACCGTTCCCTTGAGCACTTCGCCGCTCTTGACCAATCGGCCGGGGCCGTAATGGAAACCGCCGTGATAGGTCCAGCAAGAGCCGCCATAGTAATCGAGCACCTTGAAGTGGATTTCGTGCGTGCCGATGGTCGCGCGGACGTGTTGCGTGCCGTCGGAAATCACCTCGACCCCTTCCCCCACTTTGTTCGTCAAGCTGGCCGTGTAGATGTGCCGTTTCACGCTGCGGAAATCGTTGCAGCCCAACTGGTGATCGTCGAGGCCGAAGGGGCGGTCGCCGGCGGGAGTGGTTTGCGGCACTCCCGGATGCGCCACCGCCTCGCCCACGGGTCGCCCGATGTGGTCGGCGGGATAGTAACTGAACTCCGCGTTGCGGTCCCAGCGCAAGCGATCGAAATCCAACGGCAATTCGAAATCGAGCCCGATCTCGCGGACCCACAAGTCTTTGCCGTTGTACTTGAACTCGTAGCGATACTCGACGTCGCCGGCGTCGTCCATCGAGATCGTGAACCCGCCGTCGAAATCCTTGCCGTAGTTCCCCTTCCAGTGCAGAACGGCCCGGTTGCCTTCCGTCTTGTAATCCGCCGCGGCGAAATGCCAGATCGAGTCGCCGGGCACGTCCTCGGGACCAAAGACCATGCCGATCTTTCGAAACGTGCCGACCGGATACTCATTCGTCGCCGACTTGCTCTTTTGCAAATGGAGTTTCGGTCCGAGGGTCATCACCGTTTCCCGGTCGATCAGAGCGCGGAACAACTCGCCGCTGGTGCGGTCGTAGGCCAATTCCACCCGCGGGCCGAGCAGGCGGACGGCCGAGTGCTCGTCGAGATATCCGCTCTGCTCGGCGATCCGCGCCGGCTTGCCGGAATTCGGGAACTGGGGAATGTCGTGCGGCTTGAACGACAGCCGATAGGCGTCGAACATCTTGCCGCGCTCGTTGCAGAACTGGAGCGTCAGCCTGTCGGCGGGACGCGGCGGCCGCTTCACCGCGATCTCCAGCGTGCCGTTGCTCATCGGCGCCGCTTTCGCGCGGGCTTCACCCTTCTCATCACCCAACTGCCAACGGCAAACGTATTGATCCAGATCGGCAAACTGATTGCGGCTGTGCAGCGGAACGACGATCGGTTGGCCCGCTGCGGGAATCGCCAGCGGCTTCTCCTCGATCTGCACGGGCGAGTAGAGCTTCTGCGAGAACCAATACTCCGGCCGCGGCCGCCGCCAGCCATCGACCGTTCCCCACACCGGCTCGCCAATCACCCCGCGTTTCGGCATTTTATAGACCGATTCCGTGTAACGGAGGTCGGCGTTGTCTCTCCGCGAAATCTCGATCCCCTTGCCGGGCAGGCAGAAGGCGTCGTCCGACCAGGAGAATTGCACCGAGCCGACCTGGTTCTCCCCCTCGTCGAGCGCCCGCTGGTTCTCCGCCAGCCCTTCGATCCAGTAATCGCGCATGCCCGGATCGAGATCGAGGAATAGCCCCTCGTCGTACATGCCGTGGAAGGGGGTGATCACTTCGTCGAAGAAGACCGGTTTGCGCTCGCCCAACGAATCCTTGATGCGTTTCATCGTCAACGGATGGTGATACGTCGTCACGTCGAGCGAGGGATCGTCGGTAAACGTCGCGCTATAGATCCGCGTCGGATCGAGCGATTTCATCTTTCGCTGCGTCATCGAGAAGACCCGCGCGTAGTCGCTTTCGTTGCAGATCGACCAATCGACCACGCAGGGATGGTTGCGGTCGCGTTCGAGATACTCGCACATCACGCCCTGGTAGACGACGGCGTAGCGGAGGTCGTCGGCATGGGCGCCCCAGCAGGTCGGGCCCTCGTTCTCCGTGTAAATCCCCAACTCGTCGGAATAATCCAACGAAGCGGGGTGCGGCGGGGCGATCGTGGCGCGAACCATGTTAAAACTCGCGTCCTTGATCATCTCCATATCGAGGCGGTCGATCTCGGGCGTCAAGGCGCGGCCCAGCAGCGGATGCTCGTCCAAGCGGGAAATGCCGTGAAACTTCACCGGCCGGCCGTTCAGCAGCAAACGGTTGCCCTTGACTTCGATCTTGCGAAAACCGACCGCCTGCTCGACCGTGTTTTTGTTGCCCTGGGAATCGGCGATCTCGGCCACCAGTTTATAGAGCCGCGGCTGCTCGGCGTTCCACGACTGCGGCGACGAGACAACCGTACTCGTTTGCAGCGTTTTCCGCTCCCACGGACCGAGCGATACCTGCGACATCGGCATGAAACCGAACATGCGCTGGCCCTTGGGATCGAGCAACAACCAGTTGATCGACAAATCGGCCTTCTCGCCGTGTTGGTTGACGGCGTCGACTTCGACCGACAAGATCGCATCTCGATAATCCTTGTCGAAATCGGTCGTCACCGCGAGATGGGAGAGGTACGCCGGCGAGACGGCGAAGACTTCGAGCGGCTGCCAGATTCCCGCCAACTCGAAGTAGGCGAAGAAACTGGCGTTATCGAGGTCGCCGGCCATCGTGCGGGCCTCGACCAACACGAGGATTTCGTTCTTCGCGCCCGGCTTGACCGCGTCGGTGATATCCAACTCGAAGGGCGTAAAACCACCTTCATGCGATCCGACGCGGCGGCCGTTGACCCAGACCTGCCCACGGCTGTAAACGGCCTCGGCCAGCAACTTGATCCGCTTCCCCTCCCACTCCGCCGGCGCATGAAACGTCTTGCGGTAGACCGCCCGGCCCGACTCGGCGGCAAAGCCCTCCATCTCCCAGTGGGCGGGCACCTTGATCGGGCTCCATTTCAAGCCGCTTTGATCGGCGGGAAAATCCTTGGGCGGATCGACGGCGAAGTCCCATGTTCCGCACAGCGAAAGCCGATTCGACTTCGTCTCGGCCGACATCGGCGTCAATTGCGTTGAGATGTCCCGGCCATCGAAAGTCGCTCGGACGCGGACGTCCCCCTTGACGGCCGAGACTTCGATCGGGCCGTCGCTGGCGAAGGGGAGCGGAACTTCGAAATCCCCCTGTTTGCCGGTCTTGGTCGATTCTCTCCAGGGACCGGCAGGCGTGCGGCCGGCGACCGTCACGTCGGCGTCGCGGACTCCCACGCCGCCGTTTTCCCGCGAAACTGTGCCCAGCAGATGCCCGCGGAGATCGCCCGCCACAAAAATGCTCGCCTTGAGAAACTCGGCGACGGCCGCGGCCATCGACTTCGCGTCGTTGTACACCTCGACGTCATAGTAGGCTGCGCCGCCATCGAAGAGAAAGCGGACGGACTTCGTTTTGACCGGCTGGAAGGAGACGATCGCATGGATCGGCGTCTTCTCTTCGGCCGAGCCGCTCTTGCCTACTGAGACCCAAGAACCGTCACGCTTGACTTGCACGTCGATGGATTGGGTCCAAGGGCCGGTGGCGTGGAGAACGACGCCGCAGACAGCTTGCGGCGTGTCCCAATCGAATTGCAGCCATTGGCCCTTAGTCTGGCCTTCCGCGGTGCTCCATTGGGTATCCATGCGGTTGTCGTTCACGCCGGCCAGCGGATACTGCGGATGCGTGCTCGACGCCGAGGCTTTCGCCTGCGGGGCGATGTTGCCCGGTCGGGCGGCCGCCGTCTGACAAAAGACCGGCGAACAATAGATCATCAGAACGATGAAGACCGGCAGCATTCTCTTCATGGTGGCGACTCCTCTGTGGGATTGGAACTGGTGGGTTGCACGGCCGGCGGCATCGTCAGCCGTGGCAGTCGCAGACGAACTCAGCGAAACAACGCGATTTCGATGGGCCAGACATCTTGCCCGATGCCAAGGCAAGCCTGGAAAAACGGTGGGCTCTGTGGTTTCTTCTCGCTCTAACCGGCAGCCTCGTGCTTTTCGGCTGGGGCTTCGTCGTCGGCCGGCGGCGGATCATTTGCCGGCGGTTGCTCGGCGAGCGGTTCGCTCGCGACCGGCTCGCAGGCCGCCTCGATGGTCACCGGCTCAGGAACAACCGCCTCGACACTCGCCTGATCGCCAAGCGGCTCGCTGGCAGTTGGTTCGCTGGCAACCGCCGCCGTCTCCGGAACCGCCGCGGCTTCGGCCGAGACCGGCTCGGCGGCGGCGGGTGGTTTGTTGTCGGTGGGCTCTACTGTCTTGTGTTGATAGAACTGCATCAGGTCGCTAAAGGTCCGCAACGGCTCCCTACCGGTCTTCATGGCATCGGTAAGCGGAATCACGGGCTTTGGCGTCGGCCGCGGCTGTGGCAAGGGACGACGTTGCTCGCCGCGCGGCCGGCCACGCCCTTCCGATCTCGGCGGGCGTCCTTCGCCGCCGGAACGCGGCGGACGCTGTTGCCCCGCGGGACGCGGCGGACGTTGGCCCTCGCTCCTTGGCGGGCGGTTGCCCCCTTGTTGCCCGGCGGGACGCGGCGGACGTTGTTGACCGCCCGGCCGCGGCGGCCGTTGCTGCGTGCGATTCTCGCCTTCCACGGGATCGCCCTCGCCGGTTGATTGCGTTCCAGAAGACCTGCCGCCGGCCGACCTCGGCCCGCGCTGCGGATACTTCGGCCGCTCGGAACCGGGACGGACCATCGTTAGCGAGACGCGGCGACGTTCCTTGTCGATCTCGACGACCCAGACTTTGACGATGCCGCCCACCGCAACCACGTCGTGCGGATCGCGGACGTACTTGTCGGCCAACCGGCTGACGTGGACCAGGCCGCTGTCGTGCATGCCGATATCGACGAAGCAGCCGAAATCGACGACGTTCAACACCGTGCCGGTAAGCTCCATGCCGGGCGCGAGGTCTTCGAGTTTGATGACTCCGCGCTTGAACACCGGGGCGGGCAGATCCTCGCGCGGATCGCGGCCGGGGCGAACCAGTTGCGTGAGGATGTCGTTGAGCGTCAGCAGGCCGACGCTCAATTCGTGGGCCAGCGAGGCGCGATCGACTTGGGCGATACGCTCGGCCAGGGCCGCCGCGCTCTGCTTGTCGCGCAGATCGGCCGCCAACCCGCCCAGCCGGCCCAGCGCCTCGTTGGCCGCCAGGTAGCTCTCCGGGTGAATCCAAGTGGCGTCCAACGGATTGTCGCCGCCGAGAATTTTCAGAAAGCCCGCCGCCTGCACGAACGTGGCCTCGCCGAAGCCCGGCACCTGGCGAAGCTGCTCGCGGCTGTGGAACGGACCGTGCTCGCGGCGATGCTCGTAGAGCCGCCGCGCCGTCAACTGGTTCAGGCCGGAAACGTACCGCAACAGCGCCGGGCTGGCCGTGTTCACGTCGACTCCGACATAGTTCACGCACGACTCGACCACGTCATCCAGCGACGTTCGCAGGTGTTTCGCCTTCACGTCGTGCTGATACAGGCCGACGCCGATGTTGGCCGGATCGATCTTGACCAACTCGCTCAGCGGATCCTGCAATCGCCGGCCGATGGAGATCGCGCCGCGGAGCGTGGCGTCGTATTGCGGGAATTCCTCGCGGCCGACGCGGCTGGTCGAGTAGACGCTCGCCCCCGCCTCGTTGACGATCACGTAGGCGACGCCTTTGTCCTTCAGTTGCGTTTCGATCAGATCGGCGAAGAAGTTCTCAGTGTGGCGGCAGGCGGTGCCGTTGCCGATGACGACGACCGAGAGCTGGTGCTTCTCGATCATCTCCAGCACCTTCTGCCGCGCTTCGCCGCTGCGGTCGGGCTTGCCCACCAGATAGATCGCGCCCTGGCCGAGTAGGTTGCCGAACTCGTCGAGGGCCGCCAGTTTGCAACCGCTGCGAAAACCGGGATCGACCGCCAGCAGGCGGTGGTTGTGTACCGGCGGCTGCAAGAACAGGTTGCGGAGATTCTTGGCGAACACGCCCACCGCGTGCGCTTCGGCGTGGTCGGTCAACTCGCGGCGGACCTCGCGCTCCAGGCTGGGCAAAATCAGACGGCTAAGCGCGTCGCGGGCGCAGCCGCGGAGGTAATCGGCGTGGGGATGCTCGGGCGGAACCAACATCTCTTCGAGCGCGGCCGTCATCGCTTCCAGGTCCGACTCGATTTTCACTCGCAACACCCTTGCCCGCTCGCCGCGGTTGATCGCCAGCACGCGATGCGGCGGGATTTTCTTGATGTCGTCGTGGAAATTGAAGTAGTCCTGAAAATCCTTGATCTTCTTTTCTTCGATTTTTTTCTTCTTCAACTCCCGCTTCTTCTGCATCGCCGCCTTGGCCTGCTGCCGGGCCAGTTTGCGCTGCGCCGCGGCGCTCGGCCGAGCGGCGGCCGCGTTCTCCGGCGGCGCCGCGGGAACTTCGGACGGCACAGTCGATGATTCTGTGGGGACGGCGAAGGATTCCGCCGATGCTTCGATTGTCGGGCTGTCAGTTTCGCCATGCGCGATCGGGGCGGACGTCGGTTCCACGGCGAATTCCGGCGGCGGCTCGTCCGACGACATCGCTTGCGAAATCAACGAGGCCAAATCCAACCCGAACTCAAAGTTGTGTGCCGGAGGCGTTGCAACCGGCGGCATCGATGCTTCGGGCGGCGGTGTTTCCGCTGTCAGCGTGTCGGGCGCGGGCATCTCCTCTTCCAGCGATGGTGTTTCCGCTGTCAGCGTTTCGGGCGGCGACACTTCCTCGACCGGCGCTTCGACCGCCTCCAACTCAACAGCCGGCGTCTCTTCCAGCGTCTCTTCCGGCGTCTCGCCTACCGCCTCGAATTCCGGCGGCGTTTCGTCGGACTCCGGCGGCATCTCTTCAGATGCCGACGGTTCAACAACCGCGTCGGCGCCGGGCTTGGGCCCGTGCTCCGATTGCGGCTTCTCCGCGGCGGGCATCCGGCTGCTCACCAGTACGCCGGTTCGCTGCAAGACCTCGCGAAGCCGTCCGCGCAACTCGGCCTGTTCGCTGATTTGTTCGGCGAGGATGTGGCCGGCGCCCAACAGCGCGTCGGCGGCCGTGGGGACGTGCTTGTCCGTGCTGATGAAATCGGCCGCCCTGGCGTCCAGATCGGCGCAAGTCGGCGCGGCTTCGAGGATTTCGCGGGCCAAGGGCTCCAGGCCGCGCGAGCGGGCCAGCGTGGCCAGCGTCTGCTTCTTCGGCTTGAACGGCAAGTACAGGTCTTCCAGCCGCTTCGAGGTCGTGGCGGCCAGGATCTGCTTCGCCAGCTTTTCTGTCAATTTTCCCTGCGATTCGATGGAACGGAGGATGGTCTGCTTGCGATCGGCCAGAAGCCGCAGCTTCGCCAGACGCCCCTGAATCTCGCGGATTTGCTCTTCATCCAACCCCCCCGTTTGGTCCTTGCGGTAACGGGTGATGAAAGGGACCGTATTCCCCTCGTCGAGCAGTTCTACCGTGGTCTGGATCTGCCGCAGCGGGATATCTAGGCCGCGTCCCACCTGTCGGAGGTCAATCGTTACCGTACTTTCCATATCCGATCCATATTACCGTGACAAGCCGCATTTTCCTCGAAAAAGATCAAACCCGCAAGATAGCCCTTGCCGATACATGGTGGGACAGACAGGGCGGGCGCATCACGGAAGGAAG
>Ga0326727_10027925_pt1 | contig 10310 bp, 7 predicted proteins | sample MB2enrmetagenome_FD_207643 | JGI IMG/M metagenome (GOLD analysis project Ga0326727, IMG submission 207643) | Lab enriched peat soil microbial communities from McLean, Ithaca, NY, United States - MB29MY | ecosystem: Environmental > Terrestrial > Soil > Wetlands > Peat | place: USA: New York...
CGTTCCGTCAGCATCAAGACAAGGCACAGCTGGTAGAACCGTCTCCGAAAAAATATAACCCGTAGGGATGGTCCCGGCGAAACGAAACATCACCAGTTGGAAAACTAACTCAACTGGCCTGCCTCTCATCCGCCCAAGCTGTACAAGAAACAGTAAGCACCCTCACGGTTGTAGCTTGCGTCCTAATTCCTGGCAGGCTGCTTCAAAACATCCCAGCGGAGCGGTTACGGTACCGGCTCCAACTTGCCCGCGTCCGGCTACTTTGTGGGCTATGCCTGTATTGATCAGCGGTTCGACGCCGGTGGCCGCTACCGCACGGATATCGATTCCGATAAGAGTTGCACGTCCATCCAGCGCGGGAATGGTCCACCCAGGATTACTGGAAACCACAATCCCCTGGAGCTCTTCAAAAATGGCAACGCCCTTTCGAAATCCCCCCGCGCCCACAAAACCAATAACGGCGGGAGAAGCAGGCAAACACATTCCTCCTAATCCTATGGTCTCGACAATGGCTGAGTCTCCCAAATCGGGATTGGCATCCGCTTCCGAAAAACCTGAGAAGTACATGCCCTTGGGGGTGTTTACCCTGGCTTTCCACCACTTATTGCCGAGTCCACTAACGCGGATGCCGAACTCATAACCATTGCGGCACATAGCTGTAACCACAGAGCCTTCGCCCACGTCATGCCCGGTATCGCCCATGATTTTCCCGGCAGCCATGGCAATGTTCAAAAAGAACTGCTCCGTCTCTCCTAAAAACCGAATGGCCCGCAACAAAGCGTCGCCGCTGCACGCAGCTACCAGGTGGGGCATTACCGCTTGATAGAAGAGCACGGATGCGGCAGTGTTGCGCTGATGCATTTCATCGCCCATGAGCAATGCCTTGGCCATAATGGGTTTTAATGGTATGCCGCCGGAACGGCGAAGGGCCGCGCCTAAGGCCGGTCCGAACTCATTCTTGAACCAATTGAGCCGGTTTATTACCTCCGGTCCGTTCGCTCCAAAGCGCATGACTGCGCCGATTCCTTCGTTGAGCGTGCAAAACGCGTTGCGTTTACCTGCCCTGTCTTGAACCACAAACACGGGCATGGATGGGGAGGTAATCCCCCCCATTGGCCCTACCGCATCGTGATGGTGGCAACTGTCAAAGGTAATGGCTCCTGCGCGGAGCAGTTCATCGGCCTGCGGCAAACTATCGGCCCACCCTTCGAAGAGGACCGCGCCGGCAGCGGCGCCGCGGACGGGATCCGACATATTGGCAAAATCTAAAGGCGGCCCCGCATGAAGAATCATGCGGCCCTCAAGACCCGGCACCACTTTTCCCGCCGGTTGAATACCCACCGCCACAGGATCGGCATTGCGCATGGCCTGGACAACCCGCTGATTCGCCTCATCGAGTCTGGCTACTGCCGCCTCGGTTCCGGCAAAGCCAAACAATCGACGATAAAGAAGATCATCTCCGGCGAGCCTGGGAAGCCAAGGCCGCTCCAACACAGTGAGTCCTTGTGCCTTCATCAGGCTGGAGAATGTCTCCAGACCCGCATTGGCCATACAGGGTGTTTGCGTCAACAGCGTCTTAGCCACCTTAAGCCCCTTTCGCTCTGCAACCAAGGCCTCTGACGGCCGCCCAAACTGCCGCCGTGCTGGTTCGTGTGACAACAATTCCGGCCTCGCGCAGACACTTTATTTGTCCCTCATAGCCTTGAGGATCCTGTCTGGTCCCCACCACGTGGGCCACAACCGCTGGAAACGTTCCGGTAGTTCCTCGCGCCCGGGCCTGCTTGACCGCATTGGCAACGCGGCCGGCCGGGTCCGCTTCGGCGCCATCACCCAACACCACATCGCAAACTACGACACTGGTGCCCGGGTCAAGCAACGCCTCCCTGATCGCTTCCTGTCGCAAACCGCCGTCAATCATGGGGTGTGGACGGCCCCGCGTGAAATAGTCATCGCCAAAATCCACGACACAATGTGCCCGCTCCAACCAAGGTTTTCCTGCGGTGCTCGGGCGCACAGCGATCAGCTCCGCGGCCTGAAACGCAAAGGTACCACCCACATACAGCCCCCGGATATAACCTCCCGCAGGCAGCGACAAAGCAGGAGGGACTTCCTCTTCTTTGCCGCAGGCCCAGGCAATCAGCTCGCCCAGAGTAGCGAACAAAGTAACGTGCCGATCCTCGCAGGCGATCTTATTGCCCAGCAACAATGCGCCCACGGGCTTACCCAAGGATTTCAATTCCTGAACCAGGCTTGCCGCCACTGCGGCCAATGTTGGTTTGGAAATCAGGACGATTCGTTCCGTTTTCTCGTCTTCCCGCAACCACTGCAAAGCGGTCCTGGTGGTTATTCCACCCACCGATTCATACAGGTCACGTCCGCCTGTTCCTATAATGTGAGATACACCTATGCCGGCTTGATCTAAGAGGGAAGAAACTTCCTGGGCGCCAGTGCCGGAGCCGGCTACGATTCCTATCGCACCTGCTTGGATATGGTTCACAAACCCTAAGCGCGCTCCGCTGAGCAGTGACGTTCCACAATCGGGCCCCATGACGATACGTCCCAGTTTCTGTGCCCGTCGTTTCAATTCCGCTTCATCGGCCAGGTCGACATTGTCACTGAAAAGAAAGACATCGAATCCAGCTTCCAAAGCCAGTTTAGCCTCTACGGCGGCGAAAGATCCGGGCACCGAGATAAAGGCGATCTTGGGCTCGGGCAGATTCTTAGAGGCTTGGACCCAGGAGCGCGCCGTCGTGTCGCCGGCCGTAACTTGTTGGATGGTCTTTTGCGAGTCGCCACGTAATAAAGTACGTAACTTGGCTTTGACTCCGGCTAGGTCGTTTTCCGTTTGGTATTCGACGGCCATGCATAAGTCGACCGGACTGACCGGCTCGCTGCCCAAACTCCAGAGCCCCTGTGCCGCCATTAGAGCCAAATTAGCCGGGGTTCCCATCATTACCGAGACTTTTCCTATGCCGGGGAGCTTTCCAAGTTCAGTGCTAATCCGCATCAGGGTCACAGAATCAAAATAAGCGTTAGGAAATATCTCCTGGTATACCGGTCTGTTCGGACTCATCATTTCTTGCTCCTGTACGGGTAACCGCTGCCGGCCATCGTTATCAGCGTTTATTCACGGAACCAAACGAAAAACCGCCCAAAAGCGCGTCGCGCCAATGTGCCGTCGGTTTTTCCGGCACAAAGCTATTTTAGTACCGGCCTCAGGACAACGCTTCAGCTATGCCGTCGAATCAGGGATTGGCCGGTCAGGGCACGCTCTAAGCTGACGCAACACACGGTATGGTACAACAGCCCGGCGCAGACCGGAGCACGCCGGCGCGGGCAGCGCCTCCCGGTTTACCAGGTTTTTCTGGCAAAAGCTGATGGTCATAACAGTATTCATCCCGCAAGAGAAAACGGGATGGCGCAATCCCTTTATGTGGAAAAATCCGGCCAGCCGGCCCTACTTGCGGCTTATTGAACTAAGTCAGGGCACCCACAAATCAGGGAAATAGATCATTGACACTGGATAGTAAACATGGTCTAATGCCGCCGAAGCCTGTCCTCCTTCAACATTCGAGTTGTGAACTGGGAAATCTGTTTTTTGGCCCCCGGGTGCCGGCGGCGAGCGGGTTAAGCTAGCTAGCGGTGCCCAGTTTGATGAACACAGGGTGCGGCTGGAAGATAACAGCCCGAGGGAGTGAGCTGGCCGTCACACTCTCTAGCAAAGCCAATCATATCGTTGCGTGCGGTCAATCCGCTCTACCCGGAGGAGACTTACGATGAACTCTTTATTGTTGCGTAACGCGCGTATTGACGACGACAAAAACCTGTTCGATATACTAGTGAAAGATGGTCACATTGCCGATGTGGCTGCCCAGATTCCAAGCGACCCCAGCACGAAGGAACTGGATGTTCGCGGGGATGTAGTCATACCTACCCTGGTGGAAAGCCACCTGCATCCCGACAAGGCTTTTCTGGAAGAGCGCATGCCGAACATTTCCGGTACGCTGGCCGAAGCTATTCGCAATACCGGCATGTTGAAGGCGAAGTATACCTTGGACGACGTCATCTGCCGGGCCGACACGGCGCTGCGCTGGTGTATCAAGCACGGCGCGACCATTATGCGTGCCCACCCGGACGTCGATCCCATCGCCAAATTGCTGGGCGTGCAGGCTTTGCTGGAACTGAAGAAGAAATATGCGGGCTATCTCGATCTCCAGATCGCGGTATTTCCGCAGGAGGGAATTATAAAGGCGCCGGGCACTCTGGAGCTGATGGAGGAAGGCATACGGCTCGGGGCGGATGTCGTCGGGGCTTGTCCCTACAATGAAAAGGATATCAACGATACGAAACGTCATCTGGAAATTGTGTTTAAGATGGCGGAGAAACACGGCCTGCCTTTGGATATGCACGTGGACTTCACGGACGATGCCAGCGATCCACGTTACATGACCACCGACACCATATGTGACATGACCATGGCATACGGCATGCAAGGCAAAGTCGCTTTAGGGCATGTTACTACGCTGGGTTCTCTCCACGTGGACGAGGCCGCCCCGCTGTTTCAAAAGATCGCCAAAGCCGGCGTGACCATCATGCCTTTGCCAGCAACGGACATTTATTTGAATGGACGCAAGGACAAACTTAACGTGCGGCGCGGAATGGCCCCCGTGCAGGCATTGTTGCAGCACGGTGTCAATGTGGTCTATGCCTCCAACAATATAAGAAATGCCTTCACGCCGTTCGGTAACGGCAATCTGTTGACGATTGGTTATTTGCTGGCGGAAAGCCACCATATGGGTTCGGCGAACCAGCAACGGGAAGTGCTCAAGATGGCCACGTATAATGCCGCCAAATGCCTGGGGGTCCAAGACACTTACGGTATTGCCAGAGGCAAAAAGGCGGATCTGGTGGTGTTGGGTTCGAAGCGGCTGTGTGATGTTATTCAGGATCAGCCGCTGGTAGAGTACGTGATCAAATCCGGAAACGTGATTGTGGAAAACCATCTGCAAGCTAAAGCAGCAACAGTATTGCAGTAATCCGCGAAAAAATGAGGTGATACCATGAAGAAGCGTATTCCTGCCGAGGTTGTTGCTTCCGTGCTGGCGGCAACCACCGTCATCTTGTCGCTCCCCCCGACCAATCTTCCGCCTTGGGCGATTTTCATTTCCTGGGCGGGAACCTTTGCCGCCGGAGGACCCAGCAAAGAAACCTTGCGCAAGCTTTGGCCGGTGATGCCGCTGGGCTCCTTTACCGCGATGATCATTGTTCTGTGTTTCCGTTGGACGGCCCCATATTTTCCGGGTAACTCGGTCATTGTGAGCCAGATGGCCATCATCTTCGTTCTCAATGCATCCATGATGCTGCTGGGCAGGACGAAGCTGTTTCGATTTGTGCCGGGAATGTTCTTTGGTTTCGCCAGTTTCTTTGCCACTTTTTTTGGCGGCTGGGGACCAATCGCGCATAATCCCTATTCCGCGTTCGCGGCCGTTGTCATCATGAATTTCCTCGGCCCAACTTATGCCTGGTTAAACGTCAAGTTAGAGTTTCCGGTTGCAGAAGAGCCAAAACCATTAACCAAGGCAGCAAACAGCTAGGCCAGTGCTGCAGCTGTATCGAACTTAGCGAGGCGGCGTATAGCAGCCGGCTACCTCAATTATTCGAAGTGGTTGTAACGGTTTCAGAAATATTGAAGGGTTAGCGCCGTAGCCAATGCGACCGGTTGCGGCGACACGGTAGCGCCGACGGCCAAGCAGCCTGTTGCCTATTGATTTTTCACCCCAGCGGAGCATGCGGTCTCAGTAACGCTCGCGCCGGTGCACCATCGCCACCCAATATCTTCAGTGGAAGACAAACCAGCTCGTAGCGACCTGGGCGCACCTCCGCCAGGTTTAACCCTTCGATGACGACAACGCCGGCGCCGAGCAAAATGCGATGCACTTCAGGGCTGCCAACCGAGAGGTAGTCGATTCCGACAGTCAATATTTTCCGTTGAGCCAAATATGAAGCAGCGTCTTCAGAAATTTCAATGAACTGGCTTACGAACTGCGAGCTGCTCCAGCATCGTTGCGAGTTTAAGGTTTTGAACAGCAGCCGCTCGGAGGGGACGAGGTTATGCTGGCGGAGTTCGGCCTCCTGGATCGCATCAGGATCTTTGATTTCAATCACACGGGCCTGTCCCATCAGGCCGTGCAGAGGAACCTCATGCGTCCCTGAGCCGCCCGGCAAATAGTGTCTGGGGGCATCAATATGAGTCCCGGTATGAGCGCCCAGCTTGAGCGCCGAAACGGTACAGATATCGCCCCTCTCCACGTGGGTAAGGGTGTCGATCTCGATGGAAGGATCACCGGGCCAATGTACCATTCCCGCGTAGATCGGTACGGATATGTCAATCCATTCGGGGGACGGCGCGGGCGGAATCAAGTTGTGGGTTGGTGCCTGTCCCATGTTCCACCTGATGAGCAATGCAGCGGCTAATTCACTTTTGTTACTTTGAATGTAAGACAATGCTGTATCTTGTTGCAAGTCAAGGCAAGACGATCTAACCGTTTTGATAGGTTATTTCTGATGTGCCAGCAGTAAACGCAACACATAAAAGAATTGAATGGCATGCTTCCACTGGACTCTTCGCTTTTTAGCTACTGGCATAACGCTGACCGGCCGTTGCGCAATGCGCGCACCAAGTAGATATGGTTCGAGAATTGAAGTTCCGCAGATATGCTCCAGCAGATCTGTACAGCGTAATTATATTGGGTTTGTAAAAGGCATAATTCCGCGGTTTTGGCTTGCACCTCTGACGTGGCAGTTGTAGCATAGGGGGCCCATGGACGCCGACAATGATCCACCTCCGTAGGAGGGAAGGAGGTAGAAATGGCAACGTCTCAAACCTATCAGGATCCTGCCTGCGCAAAAGAGTGGGAATGGCTGGGAGCAAGCGGCACCCTGGACCGCACCATTGCACTTAGTAAATTATTCAGCGATCAGGAAAGCGTCACGGTTACTCTGGTGCATATTGGTGAGGAGTCTGCCGAGCTTACGGTCGTTCGTGGATTGGCAAGGGTAATTGTGCAATTTCCCAGGCACTAGCCAATCACAACCTTGGGAGGCGTCTCCCAGTTGAAGCTTTGAAGAAACGCGGGGAGCCCTGCGCCCGCGGGTGGCCCACGGCGTACCGTTACTCCTCTATCTCCAGGCGCCGATGACGCGCCACCAGGGGAACCCAAGGGCAAGCACAATCAAGGCTGCGCTCGTTTTGGGATGCAAAATGGAAATCCCAGTTAAGGGCAGGCGCGTAACGCGCCCGTCCTCTTTTGTGACCGAACACGCGAGTTTCACCTTGCAATGCCCGATATAAGCAGTAAAATCGGAAAACTCCCAGGCAATTATATCCGCATCCGCTGCCTTGATCTTTAGGGATGACTCCAGGGTGAGTTAGCCTGAATTCGGCCACCGGTTCGGATGCCACCGGAGCTTGCATTGTCTTTTGTTTTGCACGCTTTTGGCATTTTTACCCGGAGAGTGAATATATGGGCACCGCCGTCGGTTCCATTCAGAACAGGAAAGATCAGTTCAACGCCGTTTCCGCGGGATTCCTTGGCTGGACCCTTGATGCTTTCGATTTTTTCATTCTGGTGATGGTGATTTCCGCGGTCGCCAAAGATTTTCATGTCACGGTGCCCGCAATCGCCCTGGCTCTGACCGGCAGCCTTATGACGCGGCCAATCGGAGCGATTCTGTTCGGCATCATGGCCGACCGCTATGGCCGCAAGCTGCCGCTCATGCTTAACGTCGTCTTCTACGCGACCATCTCGGTGCTGTCCGGTTTGGCGCCCAGCTATCGCGTTTTCATTATTCTGCGCTTGCTGTTCGGTATCGGCATGGGCGGAGAATGGGGTGTCGGCGCATCGCTCACCATGGAGTCCATTCCGGTCAGGCTGCGCGGCTTTCTTTCTGGAGTCTTGCAGGGCGGCTATACGTTCGGATTCCTGCTTGCTGCGGTCGCCTATTACCTTATCTTTCCGCACTGGGGATGGCGCGCCATGTTCTTCGTCGGCGGCGCACCGGCCCTGCTCGCTTTGTTCATTCGCTCTAAAGTAAAAGAGACCGAAGCCTGGCACCAGAACCGCACCGACTGGAGAAGCTACGGCACAGCCATTGCCGCCAACTGGAAGCGCTTCCTCTACATGATCCTGCTGCTCATGTTCATGAACTCCATGTCGCACGGCACGCAGGATCTTTTCCCCACCTACCTTACTCGTCAGTTGCACTATGCGCCCAAGCTGGTCGCCACCATTACCATGCTCGCCACTTTGGGCAATCTCTGCGGCGCGCTCACCGGCGGACGCCTCTCCGACCGCCTGGGTCGACGCCGCGTCATCATGACGGCCGTCGCCCTGGCGCTGCTGCTGATTCCGCTTTGGATGTGGGCGCCCAACATCCCCGTCATCGTCCTGGGCGCTTTCCTGATGCAGTTCATGGTAACCGGCGCCTGGGGAGTCATGCCCGCGCACATCAACGAGCTTTCCCCACCGCAGTTGCGCGGATTTTTTCCCGGCTTCGTCTACCAGATGGGCGTGCTCTGCGCGGCCAGCATCAGCTACATCGAAGCCCGGCTCGGCGAGCACATCAGCTATTCCCGCGCCATGAGCTGGTCGATGGTCGTGGTGCTGGCCTGCTTGCTGCTGACCATTGCGCTCGGACCGGAAGCAAAGGGCATCGCCTTTGTTAAACCCAAAGAAGCAACCTCCGGAGAACAGGAACAGGCCCTCGAACCAAGCCCTGCCGGCAAATAACGCGGGGTGCCAACGCGGTACAGCGCGAGTGGAAAAGTGGTCGCAAAGAGGTTTCGCAGTTCGCAGCAAGGGCACCGGCGACTGCCGGATTTTTGCGGGCCAGCCTGCGAAACCGGGGGTATCATTTCGCCGGAGGTGAACCCATGTTCCCCTCGAAGTGGATCCTTTGTCCCACTGACTTCAGCGAAGCCTCCGTTCGGGCGTTCGCTAACGACAGCGTTTCGGCAGACTCTTAGGATTTCAGCTGGCCATCAAGTATCAGTGATACACAGGTCGAATCTGTGTGCCCGCGGCATGCATCCGGGGTAGCATCCCGCTCTGGGGAACGCTGTTCCTTTGTCGTTTCGCGGGCCCAGTCGCAGTTTCATTCGCCTTCTGCTCGTCATGCGCTAGCAGTTTGAACTGTCCCACTAACCGCCGCAGATCCTCTGCGGACTGCGACAGCAAGGAGGCCGCCGCAGCGGACTCCTGCGCTCCTTTGGCCGCCTCCTGAACGATCCGGCTGATGCTGTGAATGCTGCCGTTGATCTCCGTACTGGTAGCCGTCTGCTGCTCGGCGGCAGCCGCAATCTGATCGACTTGGGAATTCACCTGCTTGATTTGTCCGAGAATACTGTCGAGGGCAACGCGAGACTTATCTGCGTCCGCGATGCCCTCCTGGGCTTCTCGCGCGCCGGCTTGGATAGTCCCGACCGCTTCCCGGATCTCAACCTGGATGGATTTGATCAGTTCTGCAATTTCCGTGGTGGCCGTGGCGGTTCTTTCCGCCAGGGATCGCACTTCGTCAGCCACCACGGCAAAGCCCCGGCCGTGGTCTCCGGCCCGAGCAGCTTCGATGGCGGCATTGAGCGCCAATAGATTCGTCTGATCGGCAATGTTCTCAATGGTAACAACGATCTCTCCGATTTGATCAGAGCGTTTGCCGAGATTACCGACAATCTGCGCTCCGTTCATTACATGATCGGAGATCCGGTTCATCAACCGGATCGTTTCCCCAACTACCTTTGCCCCTGAAGCCGCAGCTTCATCGGTTTGTCTGGAACCTTGTGCGGCCACCAGGCAATTCTTCGCAATTTCCCCAGAGGTAGCCGACATCTCGTTGCTGGCTGTGGCCAGGCCGTCGGTTTGCGACGCCACCTCTCCGGTGCCGGTCATAATCTGCTGTGCGCTGGCCTGGAGCCTTTCCGAAGCCTCCGCCAATTGGGCGGTGTTGCCGGCCACCGTGGCAATAATTCCATTTAGCTTGAGCAAAAAGGCGTTGAACCAGTGTGCCGCCTCGCCAAATTCGTCCTTGGCGCCGTCATCCAGACGCTTGGTCAAATCACCTTCACCGCTCGCAATATCCTGCAACATGCTGATCATCCGGCGCATGGATTTGCTTATTCTGGCGATGGTGCTGACCGAGCTGGCGGCAGCAATAAGCGCGACCGTAACCGATACAATTAGCATCAGAAGCGAGAGCCTTTTGACAGTAGCAGTAACGTCTTGAACCATGAGCTGCTGCCGCCCCGCCGTGTCCTT
>Ga0326727_10027926_pt1 | contig 10310 bp, 7 predicted proteins | sample MB2enrmetagenome_FD_207643 | JGI IMG/M metagenome (GOLD analysis project Ga0326727, IMG submission 207643) | Lab enriched peat soil microbial communities from McLean, Ithaca, NY, United States - MB29MY | ecosystem: Environmental > Terrestrial > Soil > Wetlands > Peat | place: USA: New York...
ACATTCACAATGCGGATGATGTAGAGCAACGTGGTCGGCCCCACCAGCAGGATGCCTTGCTGGTAGGCGTCGGCCCAGAGCTCGGCGTCGTTCTGCAGCGCCAGCAGAAAAGCCGGCTCGACGGGCACGAACATCACCACAAAATCCGGCGTCTCCAGGCCCGGCAGCCGCTGGTATCCGGCCTTGGCCAAATCCGTCACGTGGCCGCGCACACTCGCCAAATGCAGCTTGAGCGCGGCGTTGCGCTCGCCGTCGGCCGCCGCATTCGCATAATCGGTGTACGCGGTGAGAGAAACTTTGGAATCGATCACCAGATTCCGCCCGCCGGGCAGAAAAATAATCACGTCGGTGCGCGCCGATTTCGTCTTTCCGCCGTCCTCGCTCTCCAGCCCCGTAAAACTCTGCTGAAAGCTGTACTGCTCGCCCTCGCGCAGCCCGGCCTTCTCCAGCAGATCGCGCAGAATGAATTCGCCCCAGTCGCCCTGCGCCTTGGCTGAGCCGCGCAGCGCGGTGGTCAAGTTGCGGGCGTCTTCCGCCAGCTTCTGGTTCAGGCTGCCCAGATTCCCGATCAGGCCTTCGAGTTTCGCGACGCCAGCAGTGGAGTCGGTTTGCACTTTCTCGACTCTTTCGCGGAACTCTTTGATCTGCGTTTTGAGCGGCTCGAGCAGTGTGCCCAGTTGCGTTTGGCTCGATTCGGAAAAGGCCTGCGATTTCTTATCCAGAATTTCACCGGCGAGAGCCTGGAACTGATCGGCCAGCGTCTTCTTCGCCGTCTCCAGCAGCGCCAGCTTCTCCTGGAGATTCTGGCGCTCGTTGCGCAGCTCAGCCTCAAGCGCGCTCACGCGCGCGGCCAGATCGCGCTCCGAATTTGTCTTCCCCTGCAATTCTTCGCGCAGGCCCGCCGCTGTCTTTTCGCGCTCGGTGGCCAGCGCCTCAAATGCGGAGCTTTGCGCCCTGGCCGATGCGCTGCGCAGCCAATATCCCACCAGGATTCCCGCCACCGCCGCTACCACTCCGACAACCCAGATCGGCATCGTGATTTCCCTCGTCCTCTTCGCCAAATATACGCTCTGATCCTGTGCAATTCCCGGCTTTTAGGCTAGTCCCTGGTCCCGAGTCCCTGGTCCCAGTTCTTTACTCCCTCGTTCCTGTTTTCTATTCCCTGTTCCCTGTTCCCTATTCCCTGCTTTTCCCCGCCTTTACACCCCCCGGCTTGCCCGGTAGACTTGAAGATTCGGGGCCATGCGCAGTTTTTCTTTGCGCGGTGGTTGTCATCCCCTGCCGCGGGCCGTTATGGTAGGCTCGCGGGGCGGAGCGGTGGTTCCGGTTCCCGAAGAGTTTTCTTGATTTCCTAATCACACGAGGAGAAGCACGCATGGCCGTTGAAGAAAAAGTGAAGCAGATCATTGTCGAGCAGTTGCAGGTGGATGAAGCCGAAGTCACCCCCGGCGCCAGCTTTCAGGAAGACCTGGGCGCCGACTCGCTCGACGTGGTCGAACTTGTGATGCAGTTCGAGGAAGCATTCGACTTGGAAATCCCCGATGAGGATGCCGAGAAGATCAAGACGGTGAAGGACGCCATCGACTACATCGAGAAGAACGCGAAAGGCGGCAAGTAGCCATTGAGTCAGGCACCAACCCCGGCCCACTCCCAAACATCGCCGCGCAGGGTCGTCGTCACCGGCGTTGGACTGCTTTGCGGCGTAGGCAATACTGCACCCGAGGTGTGGCGGCAGCTCCTCGCCGGAGCCAGCGGCGCAGGGCCCATCCAGGGCTTTGACGCCACCGGCTTCCCGGTCACCTTTGCCGCCGAAGTCAAGAACTTCGACCCCCTGCAGTTTGTCGACAAGAAGGAAGCGCGCAAGATGGGGCGCTTCATTCACTTTGCTTTTGCCGCGGTGCAGGAGGCGATGGCGCAATCGGGCCTCGTCATTGACGACGGCAACGCCGATCGCGTCGGCGTCTTCATCGGCTCCGGCATTGGCGGATTCGAAATCATCGAGCGCGAGCACAACAACCTGCTGCAGGGTGGACCGCGCAAGATGTCGCCCTTCTTCATTCCTGCGGCCATCGTCAACATGGCTGCCGGCCAAATCAGCATGCGCTACGGCGCGCAGGGGCCCATCTCCGCCACCGCCACGGCCTGCGCCACCAGCGCCAATTCCATCGGCGATTCCGTGCGCATGATCCTGCACGGCGACGCGGACGTGATGATCGCCGGCGGCGCTGAAGCCGCGGTCACGTCCATGTCGGTAGGCGGTTTCGCCGCCATGCGCGCGCTTTCCACGCGCAACGACGAGCCCACCCGCGCCAGCCGTCCCTTCGACAAGGACCGCGACGGATTCGTCATCGGCGAGGGCGCTGGCATCCTCATTCTCGAGGAGCTTGAGTTTGCCAAAGCCCGCGGCGCCAAAATTCTCGCCGAAGTCATCGGCTACGGCATGAGCGCCGACGCCTATCACATGACCGGCATCGCCCCTGAAGGTGCGGGCGCCCAGCGCAGCATGCGGGCCGCGCTCAAGGATGCGGGCATCCAGCCGGAAGAGGTGGGCTACATCAACGCCCACGCCACGTCTACTCCGGCCGGCGACGGCAACGAGTCCATGGCCATCGAGAAAGTCTTCGGCGAACATGCCCTCAGCCACACGCTCAAAATCAGCGGCACCAAGTCCATGACCGGCCATCTGCTGGGCGGTGCCGGCGGACTCGAGGCCGGCATCACCGTCCTCGCGCTCGTCAACCAGCAGCTTCCGCCCACCATCAATCTCGACAACCCCGACCCCGAGTGCCGCCTCGACTACGTGCCCAACAAGGCCATCGCGCACACGTTCGACATCGGCCTTTCAAATTCCTTCGGCTTCGGCGGCATCAACGCCACCCTCATCATGCGCCGCTGGACGGAATAAGGCAGGGAGTAGGGATTAGCCAATAGGGAAAAGGCTCCGGCGCGAAGGCACCGGGGCCTTTTTCATGAGCGGCTGAGAGTGCCCCATCCCAAAGTTCGCAGCATCGCGGCGAACTTTAGGGTGGGATCGCACCAACCCTAACTCCGCTAGCTCCGCCAACCCCTAACTCCGCCGTCTTTGTGCCTCCAGTCACAGGACGTTCATACTCCGCGTGTGATAGCATCCGGTTTTTGACGAAGCGCCCGGCGGAAATCCCTCCTTTTCGTCCGCCCCGCGCCGCCTGAGACCTCCGAATGGATGAGGAAGACGGCAGACCGGGAGCCCGATCCCGGCAACTCGGCCACTCCGACGCCCCCATCGGCGCCGCCCTGCAATCCCTGTTCCGCCCCTCTCCACATCCCAAGTTTCGCGGTAACCCCGCAATCACACCCGAACCATCGAGGAGAACACCATGAAAACGTACCAGGGAAGTGAGATCCGCAACGTAGCTGTAGTGGGGCATGCACACTGCGGCAAAACCACCCTTATTGCCGCTCTGCTGCATGCCGCCAAAATGACTCCCACCCAGGGCCGCGTCGAAGACGGCTCGGCCGCCACCGCCTACGACGAAGAGGAAGTGGCTCGCGGCATCACCATGCAAAACGCCGTCGCCTATGCCGAGTGGCAGGGCATCAAGATCAACTTCGTCGACACACCCGGCTTCCACATGTTCACTCACGAAGCCCGCGCCGCGCTTTTTCCAGTCGAATCCGCCATCGTCGTGGTCAACGCCCAGTCCGGCATCGAGCCCATCACCGAGCGCGTCTGGAAATTCGCTGAAGAAGCCAACGTGCCCCGCGTCGTGCTCGTCAATCAGATGGACAACCCCAAGGCCGGCGGCGAGGGCGGATTGAGCGCCCTGCTCGACGATCTCACCGAACGCTGGGGCCGCAACTGTGTTCCCGTCCAGTTGCCCATCTCCGACGCCAACGGTTTTCACGGCGTGGTCGATCTCGTCACCATGCAGGCGTATACCTACACTCCCGGTGGCGATGGCCGCGGCAAAGTCTCCGCGGAAATTCCCGCCGCCCTCGCGGCCGACGCCAAGGCCCGCCACGAAGCTCTCGTCGAGCTCGTTGCCGAAGGCAAAGACGAGCTGATGGAGGAGTACTTCGAGAAGGGCACCATCCCCGAAGATCACCTCATCGCCGCGCTTCATGAAGCCATCCGCGAAGACCGCATCTTCCCCGTGCTCTTTTCCAGCGGCCTCGCCAACATGGCCCTCGATCATCTTCTTGATTTCCTGAAGGTCTACACACCCGCGCCCACTGAGCGCACGCCCATCATCGGTGTCCCGACCGCGCCCGACGCCGCCGCGCCCACGCGCAAAATCGATGACGCCGAACCCGTCACCGCTGTGGTCTTCAAAACCATGGCTGATCCCTTTGCCGGCCGCATCACCTTCTTCAAGGTGATTGGCGGCGTGGTCAAGAATGATGCCACGCTCGAAAATTACGCCCGCCGCTCGTCAGAACGGCTCTCGCACCTCAGCATTATGCAGGGCCGCAAGGCCGTCGAGGTCCCCGAACTCCACGCCGGCGACCTGGGCGCCGTGGCCAAGCTTCGCGACACGCTCACCGGCGACACCCTCGGCCAGAAGGGCGCCGACTTCCAGGTCGCGCTGCCCGTGCCGCCCGAGCCTGCCATGACCTACGCCATCGAGCCCAAGTCCCGCGCCGACGAGGACAAGCTCGCTCCCGCCATCCACAAGCTCATGGAAGAGGACCTGCTCATCCGCTTCTTCCGCGACCCGCAGACCAACGAGTTCCTCATCGCCGGCGCCGGCCAGCCGCACATCGAGGCCATCGTCAACCGCCTGAAAAAGCGCTACCACGCTGAAGTCACGCTCAAGGCGCCGAAGGTCCCCTATCGCGAGACGATACGCGGGCGCGCGGAGGCCCAGGGCCGGCACAAAAAGCAATCCGGCGGCCACGGGCAATTCGGCGACTGCAAGATCAAGATGGAGCCGATGCCCCGCGGCGGAGGCTTCGAGTTCGTCAACGACATCTTTGGCGGAGCCATTCCCCGCAACTTCATCCCGGCAGTCGAAAAAGGCATCGTCGAGTCGGCCGCGCGCGGCTTTCTCGCCGGCTACCCCGTCGTCGATTTCAAAGTCACCCTCTTCGACGGCTCTTACCACGACGTCGATTCGAACGAGCTCAGCTTCAAGACCGCCGGACGAATTGCGTTCAGAAAGGCCATGGAGCAGGCCAAGCCCTGTCTCCTTGAACCCGTCATGAAGGTCGCCATCGAGGCTCCCGACGAGTTCGCCGGAACCCTCATGGGCGATCTCAACGGCCGCCGTGGCCGCGTGCAGGGTATGGAGAGCAAGGGCCGCACCACCGTCATTAACGCCGAGGTGCCCATGTCCGAAATGCTCACCTACGGCACACAACTTACCTCCATGACCCAGGGCAAAGGCAGCTACCGCATGGAAGTCGACCACTACGACATCGTGCCGCAGCTGGTTGCCGAAAAAATCCTCGCCAACGCCAAACGCCCCATCGAGGAAGAGGAAGAATAACGTCAGCTGTCAGCTCTCAGCTTTTAGCTCTCAATAATTCCGGGCGCCCGAAGCGGGCGCCCGCCGATCTCGCACCCGGGAGCGAGCGGGAGCCTTCAGGCCCCTGAACATCGATTGAAGTAGATGGAGGGCTTCAGCCCCGGAGGGTGCTCTATCCTTGCTCCGCTAGTGTGGAGACCGGGTGGCCCATTTCTGACAAGCCATGAATGCGGGTGCCCCGGGGTCTCGATTTTGAGACCCGGGATACCTCGATCAAAGACGCAGAAATACCCACCGCCCCGGCGATACCATCGCGTGTGCCGGCTTCAAAAAAGGCGATGTTCGTTCAGAATCCCGTTGAGCTGCTCGCGTCGAACTCTACGGCGTGCAATGTGCACACGTCTCGACCCTCCTCGTAGAGCTGTTCGGTTCCATTATCAAAAACCAACTTGAAATCCATGTAGCAGGAAGTCTGCCAGCCCGGCGGGAAGATGATCAGCGTTCCCACTCCGGTGGGTAGAGTCGCACGTCCCAGCACATCTTTGCCCCACACCTTGCTTTCGTGCGGCGAGACATACACGTTATGGATTTCCCTCCCCGTGTTGTTCAAGAACCAGAAGTTCCTGTTCGCTGCTTGCTGCGATCCGATCTGGTGCGGAAGCATGAACACCAGCAGAATCGCGCACAAAGTGACTCGCACAAATGTTTTCATCGTTCCTCCTGGGGCCTAGGATTCGGAATGCGAATCATCTTAGCACCGTTCCAGGCAGGTCTTAGCACACGCCAGATCAATATTCTTCGTGGCATTCGTCAAGGGCCCACGGCCTGCGTGCCCGGTTACCCCACCCCCGGTTCTGCTAAGGTGGGCTCCCTGCTCCCTGCTCCCTGCTCCCTGTCCCCTGTTCCCTGTCCACTGACCACTGTCCACTGATCACTGTCCCCTGCCTCTCGGTAGTGGTATTCTGGCGCGTCATCAAAAAGCACGAGGAGGATGGCGTGAAAAAAGGCATCATCATACTGATCGGGTCGTTGGCATTCCTGGCGGGATGCGGCAACCAGGGCCCCAAGATTCAGATTCCGCCCAAGTGGCAGGGCGCTCCCTACCATCTTTCCTTTGGCGCGCCGCCCGCCAAGCCCAACCCCACGGGACTCACCATTCCGCCCATCAAGTACTCGGCCAACCCCGACGCTTTGGAGACCCGCGCCGATCTCGTCATCAAAATCGACACCTCGACATTGAAAATCAAGGGAACCATGATGGACGAGATGGCGATGGGAGCCATGGATATTTCTGGAGCCGAGGGCCAGTTGCCTGCCGACTACGTGAACAAGGCCAGCACGGATCTCTCGAGCCTGCTCGCGGCCTACTGCGTCAAAGGCAAGGTCAAGATTTCGGTGGCTCTCACCCGCTCGTCCATCCCCATGAACCCGACCGACGACCAGATCAACGCCAAGCGCCTGTCAGACTGGACGCCGATCGAGCTCGACTTCAAGAACCCGCACCCGAAGTGCTAGGGGCCGTTCACACGACCCGAGCGGCGGGCGCTGTTTGCGAAAATAGCGCCGGGTTGCCCCGTTGACTGCAACCCGTCGTGGAAGACCGCACACCCGACAGAGCAACTACGTCTGAGATGGCTAAAATGGAAGAGCCGCTCGACAAGAATGCTATGGCCACGCGCCCACCTTGCGCGAAAAGCAACGAATCGAAGGTCGAGGAAGCTCTGCGCTCGGTTTGTTCCCGAAATCCCAGCTTGCATGGAGCACTGGAATTCCTTTTCCCGAACGCAGTGGAGAACTTGTCCTTTCAGGCTCTGCGGTTTCAGCCTCCCGTTGCAGCGCATCGCAACCTTGTCAGTGAGGAACCATTTCTGCTGCCGAAGGAACGATTCGGCGGGTCCCAGGACATTGCGCTGATTCCTTTCATCCGCTCGGTGGTCGATGAGACGCTTCGTGCTTGCGCTTCTACGAGTCCGCATCTATTGGAATCTGTGGGGAAGACGCCGATTTCGCCTTACGGAAGTCTGGGCTTGAGCGTCAGCCGCTGGGGGATGGTGGATTGGGATTACATACGCGATTTGGATTGGCGTATCTTTCTGCCTCCTGAGATCGGCCACCTTTCCGGCTTCAAGTCGCACCTGGAGCGGAGCCTGACGGAAGAGCTCCAGAAATACTCGCTCTATCCGGTGTTGTTTGGGAAGGATGCGCACGGCGTCGCCCAGGTCCAGCTCCGTGACATCGGGACCGGCGAAATCCACGGCTTCCACTTCTTTCTCACCGCGATGAAGCCCGGCTTTGTGCGGGGAAATCTTCACGAGGATGGCGGCTACTCGCCCCACTTCGCCTATTTTCCTGAGAGCTCGCTGGATGCATATCTGGAATCAGCAAATCTGCTGTGGTCCGACGTGATCGCGCAACTGCGTGAAGATTACATCCAGATGTTCAACCAGCTGAGCTTCAATATCTTCGCTGAGAATTCAGGTGAAGACCGTCTCTACAAGACACGCGGCTGGTACCTGCACAAAGCATTCAAGTGGTACGCCACGCTGGCGCGGACGCGAGGGCTCTCGTCGCTTGAGGAAGATCTTCTCTATCAGTATGAACACTTTCAAGGATCAGAAGCGGAGCTTTCCTATTTGGCGAGATACCGATACTATGCTCGCCTGACTCCCATCCGCACACGCCTGGATGACGTGGATCGCGATCTGGCCCGCGCCGCAAGCATCGCCTACGCGCGGGCGAGAAATCCCAAGGACCCCTTGATCGGGCAACCGATCAGCGTAGACAGCGCCGAGATCATCGTTTTGGAAACCGTTCCCGAGAATTTTCGAGAGGCGGCCCGGAAGCTGCTCGAAGAGGTCAAGTCCTCATTGCCCGGCGAGTTGCAGTGTGCCCCCATACCCGAGCGGATCCGCTTCGCCGACAATCTTCCTGCGCCTTGCGGCGTGCACCTCGACGGCCACGGACAGGTTGCCCTGATACCCGGTGAGTGGTCCATGGTCTTTTGTGATGCGTATGCCAGCCACGCGGCGAAAAAGGCCGCAGAAGACGCCCAGCCCATCGCAGAGCACGAGATCCGCCAAGCCCTCGCCGTGCTCCTCGCTTCGCTCCTCCGCCAGGCGTGTCTCGGCGACTCGTTCCCTCGCTGACCCGCTATTTTTCTGTCAACCTCTCCCCGCCCCAGCGCTTTCCTGATCCCGCTCATTTCACAACCCTTATGCGCCAATTCTGATTTGCAGAAGATTTTCGGCGAACGGCTACACTGGTTTCAGGTCGGGAGCCTGGAGGACGTTCACCCTTTCACTCTTTCACTTTTTCCCTGGTATCTACCCCTACCCCTGTCTTCTCGGTTTCTTGTTCCCTTGGTCCCTGCTTTACTCACCCCCTTCCACCGCCCCCACCCCTATATTCCGCCTCGAATCCCTCGGGGCCACGGTCCGCGGTTCACTAGAAGCTTGGAGCTAGACGCTGGAAGCTGGCGGCTCCGCCGCCAAAACCCGACTGTGAAACTGTGAAGAATGGAAGCCACGCAGAATCACAACTTACAACCAAAACCGCACATCGACACAGAAACTGTGAAACTGTAGAGCACAGCCGAATCCGTTTTTCGCGGAGAGTTTTTTGTCTTCAGCTGAAGGCTGAAAGCTGAGAGCTAGCCTTTTTCAGGCTGGACACGGCGCGCCAACGCCCATTTGAGATCATCGATGCCTTCGCCGGTGACTGCGGAGACGGCGTGGAACTCGAGCTTGCGGCGCTTGGCGTAGGCGGCGAGTTTCTTGAGCTTCGCGGAGTTCACGGCGTCGATCTTTGTCGCCACGACGATCGTGGGCTTCTCGGCCAGCGGGTGCTCGTTGCCAACAGCGAAGCTCGATAGCTCGTTCGTGATGACGCGGAAGTCTTCAACGGGATCGGGGCGTCCCGAAGCGTCCGACACGTCGACCAGATGCGCGAGCACGCGGGTGCGCTCGATGTGGCGCAGGAACTGGACGCCGAGGCCCGCGCCAAGATGCGCGCCTTCAATGAGTCCGGGCATGTCGGCGATGACGAAGGATTGCTGGTCGGGCTCCTCGCCGACCGTGACCACGCCGAGATTGGGCTCGAGGGTGGTGAAGGGATAGTCGGCGATTTTGGGGCGCGCGGCGGAGATGCGCGAGATGAGCGTGGACTTGCCGGCGTTGGGATAGCCGACGAGGCCGACATCGGCGAGCAGCTTGAGTTCGAGCCGGTATGTGCGTTCCTCGCCGGCACGGCCCAACTCGTGCTCGCGCGGAGCCTGGTGGGTGCTGGTGGCGAAATGCTGGTTGCCGCGGCCGCCGCGGCCGCCCTTGGCGATGATGATGCGCTCGTCGGGCTCACGAAAGTCGTGGACCAGCTCGCCGGTTTCAGCGTCGAAGAGCGAGGTGCCGACGGGCACTTGCAGCGTAATGGAGCGGCCGTCCTGGCCGGTGCAGTTGGAGCCCATGCCGTGCTCGCCGCGCTGCGCCTTGTGCTCGGGGTTATAGCGAAAATGAATGAGCGTGTTGTGGCGCTGGCTGGACTCCATGAAGACGTCGCCGCCGCGGCCGCCGTCGCCGCCCGAGGGCCCGCCGCGGGGCACGAACTTCTCGCGGCGGAAGGCCATGCAGCCGTTGCCGCCGTCGCCGGCTTTGACGCGAATTTTAGCTTCGTCAATAAACATGGGAAATGCAGGGACCAAGGGACCGTGAGCCGTGGACCGTGAAGCACGAAGATCAGATGCCGGTCTTCAGTGTATCGGACGAGTGGCGGGGTGCGGGTTGTGGCGGATTGCGGGAGGGACGACGGGAGGGGGTTGAAAAGGCAGCGGGTTGGCGAGTTCGCGAGCGAGCGAGTGAGCGCCGGACGGGG